>Ga0224508_10003150_pt1 | contig 13718 bp, 15 predicted proteins | sample SF_Jan12_sed_USG_4_FD_170157 | JGI IMG/M metagenome (GOLD analysis project Ga0224508, IMG submission 170157) | Sediment microbial communities from San Francisco Bay, California, United States - SF_Jan12_sed_USGS_21 | ecosystem: Environmental > Aquatic > Marine > Sediment | place: USA...
AACGCACGATGTTCCATTGCGCCCGAACCGGGTTCACCCGCTATGGCGCACCGATCACAACAACAATGTCGGCATCAACGCGCCCGAGATCGACTGGAGTTTCGAACCCGATGTCGACTGGATCGACATCACCACCGTGCACAAGGGCGGCCTGTTCGGTAGCGACTATCGCATGCTGTTTCCCGGTGATGGCATCGACGGCATCAAGCGTTTTTTTCTCGATACCCTGGTCGCCTTCGGCAAGCGCGGACTCGCATGCCAGCCAGCGATCGTCGGCATCGGACTGGGTGGTTCCAAGGACATTACCATGGTGCTCGGCAAGCAGGCCGCGTGTTTGCGCGTGGTCGGGGATCGCAATCCGGATCCCAAAATCGCCGAGCTCGAACTCGAGCTGAAAAAAATGGGTAACAGCATCGGCATGGGTGCGATGGGTTTCGTCGGTAATGCAATGGTAGCCGACTGCCATATCGAGGTCGGTTTTACCCACACCGGCGGCATGCCGATGAGCGTGCACACCTTTTGCCTGTCATCGCGCCGCGCCACGGTGCGCATTCATGCCGATGGCAAATGCGAATATCGCCACGACCCCGAGTGGTTTACCCCTTACATGCGCAGAGAGACAGTCGAATGGCCAGTCAGCAAGCACAACGAAAAGAAGTCCGTCTGAAGCTTCCGGTCCAGGATGGAGACCTCGATGGGCTGGAAATCGGTACCGTGGTTTATCTCGATGGCGTGATTTATACGGGGCGCGAGGGTGTCTACAAGAAGGTGCTTGAGGATGGCGGAGAGCTACCGGAGGGCCTGACCGAGCTAAGCAATGTCAATTTTCATTGTTCGCCGGCGGCGGCCGTCGAGCCGGACGGCAGCTACTCGGTTGGTGGCGTCACCGCAACCGCCAGTTTTCGCTTTTCCAAGTGGATGCAACAATGGCTTGCGCGCTCAAATGCAAAAATCATTATCGGCAAGGGTGGCATGTCGGCCGAGGATTACAAAAATATCCTGGTACCCGCGGGTGCGATCTACCTGACCACGGTCGGTTATGGTACCGGCGCGTTGCTCGGACGGGGCATCAAGGGTGTCAAGGCGGTGCATTGGCTCGAGGAATTAGGCAATGCCCAGGCGATGTGGATCTTCGAAGTGGAAAACTTCGGTCCGTTCCTGGTCGAAAGCGACCTCGAAGGTAACAGCCTGTTTGAGCAGCAGGGCAGGCTTATCAACGCCAACCTTGAAAAGCTCTACGAGGGTCTGAAAGCCCCGGCACTAAGCCGTTACGGCGAAACCGACGATCGCAAGGACGAACTGATCTGACTTGCGGTGGATTGAGTATCATCATAGAATCGGGGACTTAAAACTAAAAAGACCCGCGGACTAATCCGCGGTTATACAACCGGAGGAGTTACAATGAAAAAGCTATCTATGCTATCGATCCTGATGGCAGTGGTCTCACTCACATTTTCCCAGGCCAGCCTTGCAGCCTGCGATGAAATACACCTGGGTTCGGCAATTTCGCTGACGGGTAAGTATGCCACCAACGGCATTCACGCCAAGAACGGATATGAATACGCGATCCAGAAAATCAAGGAGAATGGCGGCGTCATGGTTGACGGCAAGTGTTACAACTTCAAAGTTACCTATTACGATGATGAATCCAAGGGTGACCGCGGTGCGACGCTGGCCGAACGCCTGATCAGCCAGGACAAGGTCCAGTACATGCTCGGGCCATATTCTTCGGGAATGACCAAGGCGATTGCGCCCGTCACCGAAAAGTACAAGATTCCGATGGTCGAAGCGGAAGGCGCTTCACGCTCGCTGTTCAACAAGGGCTACAAGTACCTGTTCGCAGTGCTGTCGACTTCGGAGCAGTATCTCGCGTCAGCGGTTACGCTGGCTGCCGAAATGGCTGAAAAGCAGGGCAAGAAAGCATCTTCGGTGAAAGTTGCCATCGCGGTCGAAAACGATCCGTTCTCGCTGGACATCCGCGCAGGCGTATCCGAAGACGCGGCCAGGTATGGCATGAAGGTCGTGATCGATGAAAAACTGCCGCGCGACCTGTCGGATATGAGTGCCATCCTGACCAAGGTGAAGTTGCTCAAACCCGACTTGCTTATTGTTAGTGGTCACTCCAAGGGTGCTGCGACCGCGGTGCGTCAGATCGACGAGCAAAACATCAAGGTTCCGATGATCGCAATAACCCACTGTGAAGCCGCTGACGTCACCGGCAAGTTCGGTGATGCCGCCAATGACATTCTCTGTTCTACCCAGTGGGCGGAAACCCTGGCTTACAAGGACCCACTGTTCGGCAGCGCGAGCGAATACGAAATGGATTTCAAGAAGGTCTATTCGGAATACAAGGACAAGAAGGTGCCTTACCAGACTGCGCAGGCAACAGCTGCTGTTTATGTATTCAAGGATGCGTTTGAGCGTGCCGGTTCACTCGATAAGGAAAAGGTGCGTGATGCCATTTCCGAAACCGACCTGATGACTTTCTACGGTGGTATCAAGTTTTCTGCCGCGGGTAACAATGTCGCCAAGCCGATGGTGTTGCGCCAGATCCAGGATGGCAAGTACAACGTGGTCGCCCCGTCGGCCTTCGCCTCGCACAAGCTGAACTGGCCGCGTAAATAATAATCCGAAACTGAAACAGGACGCCTCGGGCGTCCTGTTTTCTTTTTATATTCGGAAAAATATATGGATCAAATCCTCGGTAATATTGGTCTCCTGCTCGAATTCCCGGTCGTAAATCTGAAAATTGTTCTCGACGGGATCATGGTCGGTGCACTGTTTGCACTGGCCGCCTATGGCCTTGCCCTAGTATGGGGTGTCATGAACGTCAAAAACCTGGCCCAGGGCGATTTTGTTATTTCCGGTGGATACGTGTCCTGGTGGCTGGTACAGCACGGCTTTCCGGCCCTGCTCGGGGTACCGATAGCCTTCGTCGTCATGTGGGGGATCGGCTGGGTGGTCTACAAGCTGGTCATATCGCGTGTCATCGAGCGCGACCTGTTTACCTCGCTGCTCGCTACCTTCGGGTTGGCCATCATGATGGCACAGATCCTCAACCTGCTGTTCGGCTCGGATACGCAGAGTGTCGATCTTGACTACGACGTACTGTATTTTTTCGACGGTTTTATCGATGTGCCGATAGCCAAACTCATCGGCGTACTGATGGCGACAGCATTGGCCGCTGGTGTCATTATTTTCATGAAGTCGAGCCGCATGGGGCAGGCGATACGCGCAACCGCGCAGGATGCCCGCGCGGCGCGCGTCATGGGTATCGATACCGAGAAGGTATACGCATTCACCTTTTCATTGAATTCGGCGATTTGTGGTGCCGCCGGGGCAATCATTGTCATGGTCTGGGTAATCCAGCCGTTCTACGGCATTTCCTACTCGATTCGCGCATTTGTTATCGTTACCGCAGCCGGCCTCGGCAATCTGCCTGGTGTTATCGCCGCGGGCCTTGGTATCGGTGCTCTCGAGCAGTACGGTGCGCACATCTTCGGCATCGGTTACCAGCAGGCCATTGCGGTAATGTTGCTGTTACTGGTGTTATTGGTCCGCCTGATACAGCAGCGCCGTAACCGTCAGGTTTTGAAATAGCTAATATGACGACCATGACGAGAAATAAAACCATTCTTTATGCGCTGATCCTGGCCTTCACATTTGTATGTCCGTTTGTGTTTCCAAATTTTGGTACCCAACTGGCGACGCTGTGGTTGATGATTATCGTCGCCTTGACCTGGGATATGACCGGCGGGCAAATGGGGTACAACTCGCTCGGTAATATCTTCTTTTATGGCACAGGTATGTACGTTGCGGCGTTGATTTCGATCGGTATGGTGTACGACGTCGGTGACTACACCAATGCCGCCGGTGGCGGCATCTATGCATTTACCGACGCGCAGTATTTCGGTGGCCTGTTTCTCGGCATTATTGGAGCGGGAATATTTTGTTCCGTCGTCGCGGTGGTGATCGGTTACCTTACCTTCGGTCTGAGAGGGCCGTATTTCGCGATTGGCACGCTCGGCGTGGCTATTGCCGCCGGTGAACTGGTATCCAACTGGGATTGGGTCGGCGGCGGTCAGGGAATCGCCCTACCGGTGTACCCGGGCGACCTCGATACCGGCAAGATCTTCTTTTACTTTTTATTTGCCGCGGTCGGCGTCAGCGTTTTTGTTTTCGTCAAATGGCTTTACGGTACCCGCTTTGGCGCCGCGATCAATGCGATTCGCGACGACGAGGAAAAATCGGATGCGATGGGGATCCATACGCTGCGCTACAAGCTCTATACCTGGGCGATGGCCGCATTTTTCGTCGGCATGGCCGGCGGTATATCTGCATTTCAATTGATTCATTTCGAACCGCTTGAATCCGCTTACCAGACCATCAACCTGGGTATCTTCATGGTGGTCTGCGTGCTGCTTGGAGGCAAGGGAACGCTATGGGGACCAGTGGTCGGAGCGGTACTGTTTCATCTGTTCAAGGAGGTCACCTGGAATTACCTGCTCGGTTGGCAATGGGTTGCGCTTGGTGCGTTGATCGTCGTCACGGTGGTTTATTTTCAGGACGGCGTGATGGGCTGGTTAATGCATAAGCGCCCCGAATGGTTTGGCATCCGGATCGAGGAAAAAATTGCGGAGGAAACTGAATGACCGCGATTATAAATGTTCGCAGAGTATCTAAATCCTTCGGTGGTGTGGTTGCAAACCAGGACGTATCGTTGAAAGTCAACTCCGGCACCATTACCGGGCTGATCGGGCCCAATGGCTCCGGTAAAACCACATTGTTTAATTCCATCGTCGGCTATCACCCGATTGATGAGGGATCGATCCAGTTCGAAGGTGAGGAAATATCGAAGCTTCCGGTGCAGCAGATCGCTCGGCGCGGATTGCTACGCACCTTCCAGCAGACCCGTATCTACGGTGCCATGAACGGTGTCGAAAATATGCTGATATCGCTGCCGCACCGCAAGATGAAAATCTGGGATGCGTTAAAAACCTTTACCAAGGAAGATTACGAACGCGCCGATCATTTGCTCGAGTTTGTCGGACTCTATGAAAAGCGCCTGCTGAAAAGCGGCGACCTGTCTTTCGGCCAGCAAAAGCTGCTCGAGTTTGCGATGGCGCTGATGAACGAACCCACCTGCCTGTTACTCGACGAACCCACCGCGGGTATCAACCCGACACTGATCAATGGTTTGATCGATCGGCTCAAGCGCGCCAATTCCGAGTTTGGTATCACCCTGTTCGTCATCGAACACAACATGCGCGTGATCATGAACATGGCGGAGACGATTTACTGTCTCGCACACGGCGAGTTACTTGCACAAGGCACCCCGGACGAAATTCAAAATGACCAACGCGTCATCGATGCCTACCTGGGAGCTCATTAAATGAGCGATAAAGAAAAAACGCGCGGCTACCATGGGGGTGACGTCGATTCGGTCATATCGGTTGAAGAGGTTACCCGCCAGGCCGCGGCAATCGCCGAGGATATCAGCCTGGAACAGCTCGATGAACTTGCCAATAACCAACCACATGTGTCGATTAAAAACCTGGTCGCGGGTTACGGGCAGATGGAAATCCTGCATAACTTCGACCTGCGCGTGAGCAAGGCACAGTCGTTGTGCCTGATCGGACCGAATGGCGCGGGCAAGTCCACGATACTGCACGCCATTTTCGGTTTTAACCGTATTTTTTCCGGTTCCATCGAGATTGGTTCAGGTAATGAAATGCGGGATGTCACCCGCATGACGCCAAACCAGAAACTTGCACAGGCCGGCATCGCTTATATCCTGCAGGATAAATCAATTTTCCCGGGCATGACCGTGGAAGAAAACCTGTGGATGGGTGGTTTTCTCAAGGACAAACCGGCAGAGGCCAAGCAGGCCGCGGAAATGGTTTTCGACAAGTACTCTCGGTTGGCCGACCGACGCAAACACAAGGCCGGGGTGTTATCCGGTGGCGAGCGACGCCTGCTGGAAATTTCGCGCGCTCTGGTCATGAATCCCGAGATACTGCTGGTGGACGAACCCTCGATCGGTCTCGAACCGCGCTTTATCGACATGGTATTTGAAATCCTTGACGATCTGCAGAATCACGAGGGCAAGACCATCATCATGGTCGAGCAAAATGCCAAGAAGGGACTCGAGTTTGCCGATATCGGATACGTACTGGTGTCGGGCCAGCTGGCCATCGCGGGTAAGGGCGATGACCTGCTTAAAAATCCGAAAGTCGGCGAGCTGTTCCTCGGAGGCTGAGCGTGGCAACCAGTTACCGCATTGCATCTATCCCGGGTGACGGGATCGGCAAGGAAGTCGTGCCCGAGGGCATCAGGGTACTCGAAACTCTCGCGCCCCGATTTGATATCTCCTTCGAATTCGAACATTTCGACTGGAGTTGCGAGCGTTATCTCGAGACCGGTGCGATGATGCCCGCTGATGGAATCGCGCAGTTATACGGGTTCGATGCGATTTATCTCGGTGCAGTTGGATTTCCGACCGTGCTCGACCATGTTTCACTGTGGGGATTACTCATTCCAATTCGACGCGAGTTTCAGCAATACATTAGCTTGCGACCGGTAAGGCTGTTCGAAGGCATGCAGTGCCCGCTGGCGAACAAGAAGCCCGGCGATATCGATTTCTACGTGGTGCGCGAAAACTGCGAAGGTGAGTATTCCAACATCGGCGGTCGATTATATGCCGGAACCGAAGATGAAATGGCGATGCAACAGTCCATTTTCACGCGCAAGGGTACCGACCGGGTACTTAAATACGCATTTGAACTCGCGATGTCACGTCCACGCAAGCGCCTGACCTCCGCCACCAAGTCCAACGGCATCATCCATACCATGCCTTACTGGGACGAACGCGCTGCCGCCATGGCCGCGAACTACCCGGAGATTGATATGGACAAGTATCACATCGATATCCTGGTCTCGCATTTCGTCAATAAGCCTGAAATCTTCGACGTCGTAGTGGGCTCGAACCTGTTCGGCGATATCCTTTCCGACCTGGGCCCGGGCGTAACCGGCACCATCGGCATTGCACCGTCAGCCAACATCAATCCGGAGCGCGATTTTCCATCGATGTTCGAGCCGGTGCATGGTTCGGCGCCCGATATCGCGGGACAGGGCATTGCCAATCCGATCGGTCAGATCTGGTCGGCAGCGATGATGTTGCAGCACCTGGGGCACGAAGACGCGCACGACGCAATTATCGCGGCGATCGAGGATGTAATTCGCGAGCGTGACAACCTGACGCCGGACATGGGTGGATCCAGCAGCTGCAGCGACTGCGGCGCCGCGATTGTCGCGCGTCTGGATTAATCCGCCAGCAGGATAATAATGATTGCGGCGGTGATTAGCAGGATGCCCGCGATCTCGGCACGCGCTACCTTTTCCCGAAAAAACAGCAATGTCGCGACAAAGGTGAAGATCAGTTCGATCTGTCCCAATGCACGAACATAGGTTGCATTTTGCAGCGTGAAAGCGCTGAACCACCCAATCGAAGCCAGGCCACCACTGACGCCAACCAGCATCGCCGGTCGCCAGTGCGTCATGACCCTGCCGAGTTGCGTTGGTTCGCGCAGTCCTATCAGCACCGTCATGATCGCGATTTGCATGATCAGCACGATTAATAGCGTGAACGCCGCGGCCACCATGAAACTGTCGAGATTGAGCGACAACGATGCGGCCCGAAACAGCACGACACTCATGCCGAGCCAGGCCGCGCAGGCCAGCCCGATTAGTGTTGGCAAGCGCCATAGTCCGCTGAGCAAATTTTTAATGTTGAGTCTTGCCTGGCCGGCGCTTAATACGACCAGGCCTAAAGTACTCATCGCGATCGCGATGACGACCGCCGGGGTTAATTTGTCACCGAGTAACAACAGCCCGAAAATAGCGACCATCACGGTTTCGAGCTTGGAAAAAGTCGTGCCGACCGCGAAGTTATGAAATGAAAACAACCACAGCAGGAAGATCGTGAACATGATCTGGCAAATACCGCCAAACAGCGCGTAGAGCAGAAAGTTCGAATTGAAGCCCGGCAGCGGGTGACCTTCGATGACGACAACAGCAAACAGGTAAACCAGCGCGATCGGCCAGGCATACAGGAAGCGAACATAGGATGCACCCAGGGTCGAGAGCTTGCCCCGAAGGTGTTTTTGCATGGCCGAACGGATGTTTTGAAAGAACGCCGCGGCAATCGTGAGTGGAATCCACAGTTCCATAGATCAATTCTTCTTTTTAACTACACGAGCATACCCTTAGCGCCATGCCCGCGAAAGCAGGAATGACGTTAAGGGTTGTCATCCCCGCGCAAGCGGGGATCTGGTAATAGTGCTGGGTCAAAAGATTCCCGCTTACGCGGGAATGACTCGGGACAGTTTCGGGATGACGAGGGTAGTTGCTATGATGCCGATATTATATTTATGAGGTATTGCAGTGTCCGATTACCACCTGGCCCAGTTGAATATCGCGAAAATGAAGTTCGGCATGGATTCCCCCGAACTGGCCGATTTTGTCGCCCGCCTCGAAGAGGTTAATGCGCTTGCCGATGACTCGCCTGGATTTGTATGGCGACTGCAAACCGATACGGGAGATGCCACAGCAATCGACTTCTTTGGCCCTGACACCCTCGTTAACATGAGTGTCTGGCAGAATATTGAAAGCCTGCATGACTATGTTTATCGCTCTGCCCACAAGGAGGTGTTAGCGCGACGCAAGGAGTGGTTTGAACGCATGCTGGAAGCTTACTCGGTGCTATGGTGGATTCCAGCCGGTCACATTCCGACATTTGAGGAAGCGGCGCAACGCCTCGAGCAACTGCAGGATAGTGGTCCGAGCGCGGCTGCGTTCACATTCAAGCAAGTGTTCTCACCACAATAGATCAGCCGGTCGATGATTTTCACGCCTAACCTGATCATCGCGCTGATTGCGACCGTGGTTTCATTCAGCACGCTGTATATTCCTCAGCCGATGTTGCCGTTGCTGGCGGAAAGCTTCGGGATCTCCGCGGGTGAGGCAGGACTATTGATGACGGTGGCGATGCTGCCGTTGGCGATAGCACCGTCGGTTTACGGTTACTTCCTGCAGGCCATCCCCGCGAAACTGATGTTAACGGTCGCGCTCGCACTGCTGGCACTCGACCAGGTATGTTTCTATTTTGCCAATGAATTCTGGCATCTGATCGTATTGCGGCTGCTGCAGGGTTTGCTGCTACCGGCCATATTTACCGCGTTGATGACTTATTGCGCAAGCATGGTTCCGGCGCAGCTGGTGCGTCGCGCGATGGGCTTTTATATCGGCGCAACCATCCTGGGCGGCTTCAGCGGGAGATTGGTGGGTGGCATATTTGCGAGTTCTTTTGATTGGCGCAGCGCTTTCATCGTGATGGGCCTGGTGCAGCTCATACCGCTACTTCTTATAACACGGGTAGAGTCCGACACCGACATCAATTTTGCCAGGCTCGATCCGAAAAGTATTTCGCGGGTGCTCCTCAATCGCAACTTTCGTTTCATGTTTCTGAGCCTGGCCTCGGTATTCTTCGTGTTTTCCGGAATATTGAACATTGTGCCGTTTCACCTGCAGAACCTCGATGCCACTGCCACACCCTTTATAATATCGTTGCTTTACCTCGGGTATCTTGTCGGAGTGCCGGTATCGTTTTTCAGTGATTCGATCAGCAAGCTGTTGAGTGATGAGCGCAGAGGATTGTGGTTGGGGCTCGTGATTCATGGCTGTGGCCTGGCAATGCTGCTATTCGTCGCGTTTAAAGGACTGGTGTTGATGATGTTCTTGCTGGCGGCAGGTTTTTTCCTGATTCATGCCTTGCTCTCGGGACTGACTAATCACCTGGCGCAGGAACACAAGGGCGTTGTTAACGGACTCTACGTATCAATATATTATTTTAGCGGTGCACTGGGTTCCTGGCTGCCGGGCTATTTATTCGAAGGACTGGGGTGGGATGGCATGATTATCGTGTTCATGCTGATACTCGGTTTCTGCGCCTGGAGTATCAGCCGGTTAAGGTTGCCGTCCGGCTAGCAATACACGCGAAATAAAACGTGATCTGCGACAGGGCAGCGCTTAATATATCCGTCGGTTCAAAGAGTTTACAAGTCATGCCGCATATCGTACTCGAGTATTCCGATAACCTGCCCGAACTGCCGGATTTCCGGGCATTGTTTGACGACATTCACCAGGCGCTGAATCGGATCGGCGGTATCAAGCTCGACAACTGCAAGAGCCGGACACGCGTGGCCGAACACTGCTACATCGGTGCTGGCGAACCGGACAATGCATTTATTCATCTCGATATCGAGTTCGTCAAGGGGCGCAGTGCCGAAGTTAAGCAGGCGATCGGGCGCGAATGCCTGGACCTGGTGAAACGGTATTACCAGCTGCATTTATCCGATGCGCTGCAAATCACCGTAAAAATAGACGACATCGCCCTCGATTTTTACTTCAAGGATCCCGCGGGAACACTCAACTACCAATGAAAAAAAGCAACACTACGCCGTTTATGGCACCCCCCGATTACGGCCAGTCTCTGTCTGGCTTTACCATCAATGTCCTGTCTGACAATTTAACGCGGGCGCTGGTTTTTCAGCGTGACGTTCTGCAGGCGGAAATATTGCACCAGGACGAGGATTTACTGATCCTGCGTGGCTACGGCAGCAACTGGATGGTGCACGCCGATCATACCTACGACAAGCATCCTCTGTTGGCCGATACCCACAATGAGTCCCGGCGTGGCGCCGGCGTCGAGTTACGACTGCACGACTGTGATCCCGATGCGGCGGCGGCGCGTGCACTGGAGCATGGATTCAGGGTGCTCGATGGTCCGCGTGATCAACCCGATCATGGCCTGCGCGAGGTGCATATCATCGATGACGACGGCTACATCTGGGTACCGGATGTGCCCGTTTCGGAATAGTGCGGGAAAAGAAAGATATACGAATTTTCTTTGCGTTGTGGCCAAACGATGCCATACGCGACAGTTTACACCACGCCAGTAAAACCATCCCCGTCGAGCACCCGGCGAGACGGGTACCGCAGTACAACCTGCACCTTACCCTGCACTTTATCGGCAACGTGTATTTCGACCAGATGGCCTGTCTGCAGCAACAGGCCAGGCTGGTAGAGGCTGACGGGTTCGAGTTCAATATTGACTGCCAGGGATATTTCAAAAAGCCCCGGGTTGCGTGGCTGGGTTGTAGCGAAATGCCAGCTGCCTTGAGTGAATTGCACCTGCAACTGGGACAGCGGTTGCAACTGTGTGACTACCGGCCCGAGACGCGGCGTTACAATCCGCATGTTACGATGGCGCGCAAGATTGATCGCATTCCCGGGCTTCAAAGCTTCGAGTCGATTCCCTGGGTAGTCGAGAATTTTGCGCTCATCGAAGTTCGTCAAATCGACAATGGCGTACAATACCGCGTTATCGAAACTTACCCACTGGCATGACTAAAAGCGAATCATATAAACTGCCACCCGAGGTATTGCAGCAACTGACGCAGCGTTCGGATGCCAAGGGCCTACTGCAGTTAGGCGCGCACCTGGCAATGCTATTGTTCGCCGGTATCGGATTGCACCTGACCCGCGATAGCGCCTGGGTAGTCTTCACCTTGCCAATTTACAGCGCATTGTTGATCTTCCTGTTTGCGCCGTTACACGAAACGCTGCACTTCACCGTGTTTAAAACCCGCTGGCTCAATAACCTGGTCGCCGCAATAACCGGATTCCTGTTGTTGCTGCCGTTCCAGAATTTTCGCGCTTTTCACTACGCGCACCATCGGCACACGCAAAACCCCGAACTGGATCCGGAATTGCTCGATATAAAACCGCTGCAGCGCAGGCACTACTGGCTTTATCTCACCGGATTACCGACCTGGTGGCAAAGCCTGGTTTCGATCTGGCGACATGCCGCGGGCACGGTCGATGAAAGCTACATCGAAGAGCGTCATCACATAACGATTATTAAAGAGGCTCGCATACACCTCGCCGGTTACGCGCTATTGATGTTGTTCAGCGTGCTCTGGTCCAGCGATGCCTTGTGGTGGTACTGGATTCTGCCGGCACTGGTCGGCCAGCCCATGTTGAGACTGTACTTGATGGCCGAGCACAGCGGTTGTGATTTCAGTGACAACATGCTCGAAAACTCTCGCACCACCTATACCACGCCGTGGCTCAGTTTCCTCGCCTGGAACATGCCCTACCACGCCGAGCATCATTACCTCGCGTCGGTGCCATTCCACGCCTTGCCGGCGCTGCACGCCTACACCGGGCAGCATGTCAAATACAAGGGGGCCGGCTACTACCGCGTCAATCGGGATATCGCGGCTCAGCAATGAGCCTTGATAAAACCGGCGATTTCGTCGAGTGATTGTTCGAACTCGGGGCTTATACCCGCGTTACGCTTCATCATCACAGAACCATCTCCAGGTCCCTGATCAAATCACTGGCATCTTCGAGGCCCACCGAAAGACGGAACACGCCTTCGCCTGCCGCATCGCGATACTTTTCGAGTTCCTCGCCTTCGAGGCGATACGATGAACCGATCAGGTCCGTGGTTTGCATCAGGTAAACCAGGCTGCGATGGTGACCGAGCGAGACCGCGTAATGAATGACTTCGAGATTTTGCATCATGCGTTCCGCGACTACTGTGGCGTTTGCGGTGCGAAAACTGATCATGCCGGAATAGTTATCCATTTGAGATTTGGCGAGCGCATGCTGTGGGTGAGATTCGAGGCCGGGATACAGCACCTTTTCGACCCGGTCGTGGGTTTCGAGAAAGCGGGCTACCGCAAGTGCATTTTCTTCATGGCAACGCATGCGCAGCGGCAGGGTCGCCATACCGCGCATGATCAACCAGGCGTTAAAGGGGCTGATGACGCCACCGTAATGCACCAGGGCTTCACCGCGTAACGGCCCGATCAAGGCCTGGCTACCGCAGACCGATCCGCCCATGGCATCACCATGTCCGCCGATATACTTGGTCAGCGAATGGATCACCAGGTCAGCCCCGAGAGATAGCGGGCGTGTCGCTATCGGTGATGCAAAAGTGGAATCGACCACCAGTAACGCATTTTGTGCATGCGCAATGTCGGCCGCCCCCCTGATATCCGAAATACGCAGCAGCGGGTTGGATGGCGTCTCGAGCCAGACCATGCGCGTATTGTCGCGCATCGCGGCGCTGACATTGGTGAGATCCGAAGTGTCAACCGGGGTAACCTCGATGCCGAGACGCGTCAGCGTGTCGCGCGCAAACTCGGCGGTGCCGGGGTAGTTGGTATTGCTAATGATGAGATGGTCGCCCTGGCTTAAGTGTGCGAGCATAACCGCGGCGCTGGCGGCCATGCCCGTCGCGAATGCGATGCACGCCTCGGCCTGTTCCAGTACCGCGAGTTTTTGCTCGAGTTGTTGCGTGGTTGGATTGTCCCAGCGAGTGTAAACAAAAGGGGTTTCCGCGGTCAGGTTGTTGGCTGAAAAGCTGATTTCCTCGTCGACCACGAAGGTGCTCGACATTACCAGGCTCGGCGCGGAAGCGCCGGTGGCGGGATCAGGTTTCTCGCCGGCGTGAATCGACAGCGTCTGAATACCCTTGTCTTTTACTGTTTTCAATGTCATGGGATTACCCTGGATCGAAAACGATATTAGTACGGGCGAATCAAGACGATGTCAATCGCACCTTTTCGAGGAGCAATCCCCGCCGCGCA
>Ga0224508_10003151_pt1 | contig 13718 bp, 12 predicted proteins | sample SF_Jan12_sed_USG_4_FD_170157 | JGI IMG/M metagenome (GOLD analysis project Ga0224508, IMG submission 170157) | Sediment microbial communities from San Francisco Bay, California, United States - SF_Jan12_sed_USGS_21 | ecosystem: Environmental > Aquatic > Marine > Sediment | place: USA...
AACCTCAGTATCAGGCAAGCCTGATCGTTGACCCGGCCAACGGCAGAATGCCGGCTTCGACCAACCCGAATGCGCAGGGCGGCGGCCGGCGCGGATTCGGCTCCAGCCAGGCGGATACCTATCTCGACCGCAGCAATTACGACCGCTGTATCACGCGCGGCATTGCCGGGTCGATGCTGCCGGTCATTTATAACAACGGCAATCAGATTGTTCAGGCGCCGGGTTATGTCGCCTTGCGCAACGAAATGATTCACGAGACACGCATCATTCCGCTGGACGGCAGGCCGCATGCGGATGAATCGATCCGGATGTGGATTGGAGATTCGCGCGGTCGCTGGGAAGGCAACACGCTCGTCGTCGAAACGAGGAATTTAAACGACCAGACGTCGATCGGTGGCAACGGCGGCGGCAGCGGCATCGATCCGAACTCGGTTTTGACGGAAAGGTTTACGCGCGTTTCGGACGAGACGATCGTGTATTCGATGACGATCGACGATCCGACCAGCTGGGTCGCGCCGTGGACCCTCCAGATGCCGTTGCAACGCGACGACGAATACGGAATGTTTGAATACGCCTGCCACGAAGGCAATTACGCGATGTTCAATATCCTGAGCGGCGCGCGGGCGGAAGAACGCGAAGCCGCCGAAGCAGCAGCCGGGCAGTAGTCCTTCGATGAAAGTTGGATTCGTCGGCCTTGGCCGCATGGGCCAGGGTATGGCCGGCCGTATCCTCGAAGCGGGCAACGAACTCGCCGTATTCGACCTGGTCACGGCGGCAACCGAACCACTGGCGGCAGCGGGCGCACGCGTCGCGACCTCGATCGCGGATCTTGCGAGCGGCTGCGAAGTGGTTGTCTCGATGCTGGTCCACGATGCAGCGATCCAGTCGGTCGCCTTCAACCCGGACGGTCTTTGCGACTCGCTACCGGACGGCGCAATTCACGTCGTCATGGGCACCCATGGCATCGCAACGGTTCGCGAGCTCGAAGAACGGCATCGCAAGGCCGGTCAAACACTGGTCGCAGCGCCAGTTTTAGGCAGGCCCGATCTCGCAGCACAAGGTCAACTCGGCATCGTCGTATCGGGACCCGAGGAAGCGCGTAGCCGGGTGCAACCCTTACTCGAGGCCATGAGCCGACGGCAGTTCGTCGCAGGGTCCAAGCCTGAATCGGCAAGCGCAATAAAGCTCGCCAACAATGCCGCGCTCGGCTGCGCGATGGTCGCAATGGCCGAAGGCTTTTCGTTGGTCAAGCAATACGGCGTCGCACCGCAGATTTTTCAGGACGTCATGACCGAGGGCTTGTTCTCGGCTCCGGCCTATAAGATTTACGGCCAGAAGATGGTTGACGAGAGTTTCGACGAGGTCGGATCGCCGATCAGCGTCGGCCTCAAGGACGCCCGTCTGATCGCTGAAGCCGGTGCTCTGGCCAATGTGCCGATGCCGAGCCACAACGTATATCTGGACCGCCTGCTCGGCGCGACCGCGCATGGCGACGGCGAGCGCGATCAAGCCGTGCTCGGTCGTGAACAGGCCCGAGCAGCGGGGCTGGAATAACGGGGTCGGAATAAGTAAGGGGTCAGAGCCCAAGGGCTCTGACCCCGGATCCTACTGACCCCAGCGCTAGTCGCTGACTCTGCTACTAGTCGGCTTCCGACAGTTCCTTCATCGTCGCCAGCGCGCCTTCGAACTGGGTGCGCCGCCGCGCCATGTCGGCGTCCTTTGCGGCTTGATCCGCCAGATTCGACACATCGTAAACCAGCGTATACAGGAGCTTGGAGGAGCGCCGATTCACCGGCCTTGCTTCCATAAATCCGTGATAAAGATTGTAGAACTGGCCTTCGTTGACCGGCTGGGTGTAGCCGTACGAAAGGTCCGTCATCGCGACCAGTATTTCGACGACGCGCCCGCCGGCGAGTACACGCACTGTGCCCATCCCGCCATCGCCCGAGGTAATCTCGCAATCGAGCCCGGCAAACCAGACCGAAATATCGCAATAGCCGCCGACTTTGTCCCAGACGTCCTGGGCGGATTTGTCGACATCGATCTCCATCTCGATCCTGACGTATTCCGGCTGAGCGAGCGCGCCAGTTGCAAAAACCATTGCACCAACGGCGCCGAGAATCGATAGTGTGCGTGACATTCTGCCTGTCCTTTTATTGTTCGAGACCGGTAGGATGTTCCGATATCCATTACGAATGCAAGGAGCTCCTCAATGCGACGGCTGAACTCTCGCTGTTTTCTTGGCCTATTCGGGCTCACGCTGCTGGCAACAAGCCAGGCCCAGGAGGCCCCAGAGCCGCCCGGGCTCGAATTCGCGTTCGAAGTGCGCGCCCAGGTCGCTGATCCCCTGGTCGTCGGCGAGCTGCCGAACGGCACGCGGCGAATTGTCGACATCCTTGGCGGCACGGTCGAAGGCTCTGGCGTCAATGGCGTGATCCGTCCCGGCGGCGCCGACTGGCAGATGATTCGGCGCGAAGACGGGTTCACCGACGTCGATGCGCGCTACACGATCGAAACCGATACCGGTTCGATCATTTACGTGACCAATATTGGCATTCGTCATGCGCCACCGGATGTCATGCGTCGGTTGAATGCCGGCGAGACGGTCGACCAGTCGGATATTTACTTTCGCGCCGTCCCCAAATTCGAAACCGGCGATCCGGAGCTCGAATGGTTGATGCGATCGATATTTATCTGCACAGGCGAGCGATATCCGAACGGCGTCATTATTCGCTTCTTTCGGGTGCTCTAAGCAACGCCGCAATCAGCGGCAGAGCGTGATTCGTGTCGGCGGCGTCGCTACCAGCGCAGGATTCGGCGCAGGATGCCGTCGTTACGAACCGCGTGCAGCAGGGCCGCTCCGATATGCGCCGCCATCGCGATCAGCAGCGCCCAGCAGGTCCAGATATGCAGGTCCGAATACAACTGATTGAGGTCGTCATCTTCATACCCCCAGGCGGGTAAGTCGATCAGCCACCACCACGTTGTACCCCATCCGCTGTAAGACGAAGACATATAGCCGGTGACGCAGACGGCGAATACCAATAGATAGAGCGCGACATGCCCACCGAGTCTGAGTTGGCTCATCCCCCGCGTCTCGGCCGGAGCCGGGAGGGCCTGCCGACGCGTAAGCCGTATCAGTGCCATCGCAATCATCAGCAATACGATCGTGATACCGATATTTTTGTGCAGCTGAAACGGAAACTCTCGATATCGGAACTCGTCCGACGGTAACGGCAATGACAGCATCCACCAACTCGAAACGAACAAGAAGAAAACCGAAACCGCCAGAAACCAGTGCGCCACGACTTCGAACCGGCCGTAGATCGCAGGCGCACTGTCAACCGTCATCTGCGGCAACTGCTGTCGTTGCGCGACGAAAAATGCGATAGCAAGCGCTAGATGAATAACGAACCACTGCAGCGCCATCGGCAGGTGAATGGCGCGCAGAATCGGGCCCGCCTGCTGGGCCGCCACAAAGTGCGCCGCATCGATCACGGCCAATAGAGCGAAAATGCCTGCACCAATCCGCGCGGCCGAGATTCTAAAATTTGCGAGCGCCGCGCCACAGACAACGGAGACCAATGCGAGCAGCGTTCCGATCGCTGCAAGCCACGCCTGAACACCAGCAAACCAGACCGGCCTCGACACAACATAGCTGCGAATGGCTTCGACCATTTGCTCGCACTCAGCGAAACTCAGCCCCTCTTCCTCGAGCTCATCCGCGCGACAATCCGCCGCCGGGAGTTCCAGGTTTGCAGGTGTCGCGTTGTCGACGATGACCTGGCGCATCCATTCATTGCCCTCGGAGGCGGTGAATAAAATGCCCAGCAAAATGGCGGTGACGCCGAGCCAGCTCATCCATGCCGGACCGTCGGTGCGCGGCATGGATTCTGTTGCCATTAGTCGGCGGGACCGAAAGCGAGCAGGACGTTGCCCGCCGGGCGACCGAAACCGCCATAGCCTGAATTAAAAAACAGCATGCCGCCGGCGACGATTGCACCCGGCCCGTCCATCCCACCGCCGCGCGCCACGACACCATTGACGGTCTCGAACTCACGATTGGTATCGAACAGCCAAAGGACATTGCCGTCTTGCGTCGAATAGGCGCGCATGCCGCCGTCCAGCGAGCCGGAGAAAACGGCGCCTGGAATGACGGTTGTGGCCGCACCCTGCACGGGACGACACCGCGGCGTACCGGCGCACAGTGGATCGGTTGGCGGTGCGTACCAGACGCGTTCACCGCTCGCGAGATCGATGGCATGCAATCCACCCGGATTGGCGGAGGTCATATCGGAAACGCCGATATAGGCATTCGTTCCGTCAATCGATGGGCCCCATTGGCCACCGAGGCCGGTGCCGTCGCCGAGGCGGTATTGCCAGACCAGTTCGCCGTTGTCGGCATCGAGCGCATAGGCAATGCCCGATTTTTGCGGGAGAACGAGCAAGTCACGGTCGCCAACCCGAGCCATGGCCGGTGCAGACGAAAAATCATAGTCGGGACCCATAACCGCCGGGCAGAGTGGATTGTCCTGATTCTGCGGGCCGCAACCGGCAGCCCACTGATCGGCCGGTGTCACCTGGTTGACCCAGCGATGTTCACCGGTCTGCATGTCGATCGCGATCACAGCATCGGTTGTGAGCTGGATTGGATCAGCGTAGCCGTTGCCGGTCGCGACGTAAACCAGGCCACGCTCAGGATCGAGAGTCGGCGGCGACCAGATTCCGCCACCCGCCGGACCCCATCCCTGTACGCCTGCGTCGTTCGTACCTTTGGGCTGTGGCTCATCTATCGTGAAACTCTCCCAAATGATCCCGCCCGTGCTCGCGTCGAGGGAGACCAACCGCCCCCGAAAGCTGCAGCATTCGGAATTGTTGCGTACAACCCCGCCTTCTTCGTTGAGGCCCTGAGTCGGAACATAAACGCGGCCATCGTAGACCGTGGGTGGGCCTGTAATTGCTGCGCCCGGATGCGTGTCGAGTTCTCGCTTCCAGATCAGCTCGCCGCTGTTCGCATCGATTGCATAGGCATTCGCCGTCATATCGCCAAAGTAAGCTGCAAAGCCAGTCGTTCCGTCGGCCATCTCGTACGGTCCGACCGAAATTGCTGTCCGCACACCAACCTCAGCCGTGAAGGTCCAGTGCGTGCATCCCGTCATCGGGTCGAGCGAATGCACTTCCCCGTTCTCACTGGCGACGAACAATTTTCCGCCGGCATAGGATGGTTGCGCCCGTGCCGACTCAACATTCGCGTAACCGAACGCCCATTTGAGTTCGAGATTTTCGAGGTCGTCAGCGGAGAGTCCGCTGCTTTCGGCGAAGCGTGCGTTTTTGATCCCGTTGCCCCAGCCATTAAAGTCAGCCGGATCGCCGAGGCCGGTAATCGGATCTGTAGATCCACAGCGGTTGACGAAGAAACTGGCCGATAGATCTACGGGGCGCCCGGCAATGAACTCCGCTACCGCAACCTGCTCGTCATTCGAAAGCAGTTCGCCCTGCGGTTGCATGCGACCGTTGATCAGCGAATTGACGATGGCTCCCGGCATGGTTTCTCGCATCAGGTCAAGCTGTGGCACCTGGTCCATATCGGGATTCGAATGACAGGTCGCGCAGGACGCCTCGTACACAGCCGCACCATCGATTGCCTGCTGGGCAAGCGCTGGCGGCGCGATTGTCGCAAAGACCAGGAACGCCCGCTGAATCCTCAATCGGATCATATTTTCCCCGTGTGCGGATTGCAGTGCCCGCTTTGATGGTTCGTTTTCAGACACTGAATGATACAAGAGATATTCTCGAGCCTTGTCCGTACGTTAGACTTCTCGGTATTGCAGACACACGGGGCACGAATATGATTAAGCACCTAATTCTCCGAACGGCGAAGCGGATCCTGCCGATTCTCGCAGCTGCCTGCGCGACACTGATCGCGGGCGCGCAGGCCCAGGAGCTGCCTGCAGGCTATGTCAGAAATCCAGCCGTCGTGCCTGGCCTCGCCCCGAACATGTCGGTCGAGGAAGAACCGACTGTTGCGCATACCTATCAAGTCGGATTCTCGGCCGGCGACGAGGTGCTGTCCGGACTCACCGATTTGGCGAAAGCCGAAGGAATTAGGTCTGCTCAAATCACCGGATTGGGTGGGCTTTCAACCGCGCTGCTGGCTTTCGGCGACCCGTCGATCGGTGGATTTGTCTTCAAGCTGATCCCCATCGATGAAAAGAGCGAACTGGTGTCGCTGGACGGGACGGTTTCGATGCGCGGCGACGAACCTTATGTGCATTTGCATGCGGTCGTCGCCTTGTCGGATGGCTCGACGCGTGGCGGGCACGTACTCGAACTGCACGTCGATCCGGTCACCGAGGTAACGATCCTCGCAACCGGGGAATAATTAACGCTCTACTCGGCGCCGGCGGCCTCGGCTTCCTTGTTCGATGTGAAGCCCTGTTCCAGCCAGCGCTTCCAGCGCTCGATATTTGCGTCGTTGCCGTTGCAACCACCATCGCTGGGATTGATTAACGTGCCGTCACCGAGCTCGGCCCATCCCAAATGACCGCCGTTACGGCCGTCGACCATTGGGCAATACATCAATGTAATCGTGTCGCCGGGCTCGAAAGTAGCGCCGGTGATTCCTCGCTGAATCAGGCTGGTTGGCCCTGAGCCTTCGAAGCTGAAGAGCGTCGTATTGCCATCTTCATCTTCGATATTCACGCGCAGCCACGAGTGCGGATTATTAAATTCCCAACGCACAATGGTTGCAGTGGTGACCAGCTCGGTTTCTTGATCGAACTGTGTAAAGGAATGATGCGCGCCAACTGATGCTGCCATCAACAGGCCACCGACCAATACTCCGATAATCATTTTAGTTTGTTTGAACATCGCGAATCTCCTTATTCGGTATCGAGCGCCACGTTGTATACCGGGTCGAATGACTGACCGGGTAATTCCGGAAATAGCGTGAAGCCGCGTGGATCGACGAAGCCGTCCTCACCCGGCAAGCGATAGGTAGTCCCGCCATCCTCGTCCATTACTGCGTTGTTAGTGCTCTCACATTCCCAGTGCGTGACACGATAGCCCGCATCTTCGAGCGCAGTCGCATGCCGGAATGCGTAAACGGCGTGAACCGGTTTCGCAAATGCGTATGAGTCGTAGAAGGTCACCTGGACCTCAAGCCGCTCGATTCCGTCTGGGTATTGCTTCAGCTCCCAGATCTCGACTGACTCCAATTGGTTGCTGGTCATCGGCGCCCAACGTGTGAAATCCGCAGGATAGAGATCAACCGTATTCGTGATCAGTCGATTGCCATCCCAAAACCCGATCGTATCGCCGTACCACGAGTGCGTACCCGACAGGTTAATGTGTTCCTGACCGATATGGATGCGCCGCGTGCCACTCGAATAGTCGTTGATCTGGTAAGAGATGCCGGGAAGGTTTATGAACTCGTGCGTGTAGGGCTCGAGTAGAAACCGTACGTAACCCGGTGGCTCGCAATGGGTTAGACGATCGTACTGAACCTGGCCAAGCTCGGTCTGTTGACGCCAGCGCTCCTTATAGGCGACCTCGTATTCAGGCGTCAGCACGCCCTCGCGCACTTGGCCTGAAAAACCGGGCGCATCGACAAAAGCATCCATGGAGGTATTGCCGGCGGTGTTCCAGAGGCCGTCCCAGCGCGGCAAGGAATCGAAATCGTGTTCGGTCATTCTGCCGGCCTGTTCGAGCAACCATGCATAGTGTTCTTCAGAAGTCTCGAACTCCATCGGCGGCGGGACCGTTTCCAGTGGCGGGCCGTAGCCCGCGCCAAACTGAGCGGCGGCCACACAAGGAAAGATCAGCACCGCCAGTGCGATCAGGTACGGTTGCGATCGTTTCTCGTGGTGAGTCATTTCGTTCTCCTGCGCCAGGGCACTCAGAAAATCGGCGACGAATAAGCGCGCTCTTCCGAACGCAGAGCTTTTAGGTTCGTCACCGAAGCCCCCTTAAGCATTTTGGTTCTAATTCGAATTTATCTCAGTATTTTGGCACAAGCGCTGAAAACTGGGAACCTGCGTTGGCACGGAGATCCAGCTACAAACTGTTTGGAATCATCCCCAGCGAATAGTAGTCATGACTGATCCCTTCGGCCGTCACATGAACGATGCGAATGCCCGACGGATCGGCGCCCAGCGGTCGGCCGACGGGGCCGGTTGTAATCATCGCGAGCCCGTCGTCAGTCGCATAGGCATTTTGATGGTAGTGGCCCGCAAATACGTGGCTGACACCGGCATCCTTCAGCAAGCTGAGGTAATGGCTGCGCTCGTCGAGCGGAAGGTTGAAGTATTGATCCGGCTCATCAGGGTCTTCGATAAACCAGGAATGATGCTGAAAGACGACAATGTTCGTTGCCCCGCTCGATTCAGCTCGTTCGAGCTCGCGCTCAAGCCATTCCTGTTGTGCAGCGACTTCGGTTCGGACGGACTCCGGCGCATAAATCAGGCTGGTATTCAAAACGATGCCAACAAGGCGCCGACTGTCGAAACGGTAATAGTCTGGGCCGAAGTGTTCGCGATATTCGGCGAGCGTTTCGGGTGTCGGCTCATTACCGACGTCGTGATTTCCGGAAACTGCATAGACCGGTATCGAAGGGTCGAGTTGGGCAGTGATCCGAAAGTACTCGTCGCGTTGCGCCGGATCGCCCGGCAGATTGATTAAATCGCCGCAGATGACGACGAACGCCGGCTTGAGTCGATTCAGGCTCGCGATCGCGAATTCATAGTTGGCGGTTTCTTGGGCGAAATCCGCGTCGGCCGTGAAGGCGCCGAATTGCGGGTCTGCCAGCACGGCAAAGAAATAGTCGTCGGCATCCTGTGCGAGAGCGCGCCCCGTCGAAAGCAGGGCGAGCATTGCACAGAAAATGGCACGCATCGGCGGCCTCAGCGTTTAGAGACTATCGAACCACTGCTCCATGCGACGACGCTCCGACGCGTCGAGCAAACGGCCCATGGCCGTGCCGATGTTGTCGTTGACATGTCGAACCTGGCGGGTCCCGGGTATCGCAACCGTCACAGCCGGATGCGAAATACTGTACTTAAGGAAGAACTGGCCCCAGCTCTCGGCGCCGAATTCGGCAGCAAAATCCGGTAGATCCATGCCTTCAACCGCATCGAACAGCGACCGGCCAAAGCCGCCTCCGAAAGGCACATTGAGCATGACCGCGACACCTTTGTCAGCTGCCAACGGCAACACCCTTTCGGCAGACTCACGATCGCCGAGCGAGTAATTGACCTGGATCAACGTGACCTCTTCGTTTTCGAGCATGTCGATCATCAGTCCGTGTTGATTGTCAGAAGACGTGGACCCGCCGATGTAACGGATCTTGCCCTCATCACGCCACTCCCGCATGACAGCCAACTCGGACGCTGTGTTCGCGAAATTGTGGACCAGAAAGCCATCGATCATGTCGGTACGTAACTTATCGAATCCCATTTGCAGGCCTTCGGCCCCTTGCACATTGCCTCGAATGTCCGTCTTGGTAACAAGAAAAAGGTCATCGCGAATGCCGAGCTCCGCTGCCAGGTCGCCAATGACCGATTCAGACGTCCCATAAGCGGCAGCCGTGTCCATAACTTGTCCGCCCAGTTCGGCGAATCTCGCCATTGTGTCCCGTAGCGGTGCGCGTTCTTCTTCAGATTCGCCGACGCCGTAACGGTTGGTACCGATTCCGATCGGCGTAATCATCTCGCCGCTGGACGGAATCGTTTTCTTGATCAGCGTGCCTGACTGCGCGAACAGTCCTGGCGCTTGCGCCGATGCGCCCAAAGCAATCGCGGTGCCCGCACCGGCTTTCAGTGCTTGGCGTCTCGATATGGTCATCTAAATCTCCCAGCTTTTCTCTTTTCGAATTCGAATATCTATAAGAACCGCTTTCGCATCAATGGTTCCGTCGACAACTAGTCTTCACCACGCGGCCCGAGTTCGACATTGTCGTCGACCGTCAGGTCCTCGCAGGGCTCAAGGTAGCGAGGAATATCCGAAAGCGTCGTGTTGCCCGCTCCGGTCTGTTCCCCGGTCCAGTAGGCCGGATCGGTTGCCGTGTAACTGCGGCTGAGCTGCCCGGTCTCGGCATCGAAGGAGAACTCCTCGACGAGATGCAGTTGATCGCTGTACGGCATGCGCGCGTTAAACAGACCGGCCTCGAAGCCGATTGAATCGACGATGAGTACGTCGTCTTCCCAGCGTCCAATCGAATGCCCGAGGGGGCTCAGCTCAAGATTGTCCGGGTGCCCGTCCATGTTCATATGAACGACGCGCTCGCCGGGAATCCGGCTGTACAGAATTGAAATCGTTTCACCGCGCTGGACAATCCGATTGACCGGTTCGCCGGTCCATTCGGAAATGACGCTGAACAGGCAAGATGTCGCATAGCGACTGGCGTCGATTTCCATCGCGTCGAGTGCGGCCTGCCCGACCTCGGTCAGACTGTTGCCGCCATCACCACCGAATCCGGCAAAGCCTCCGCCACGGCCGCCGCGTCCGCCGCCCGCTCCACCGCGACCGGTGGGTCCTGCGCCGCCACGGCCGTCGCCCGCTTCGGCCGCACTAGCGGCAGCCGCCGCGTTGGCTGCCCGGATTGCGGCCTCGGCCTCGGCGGCATCTTCGAACTCGCCTTCGCTGACGCGCCGCGCGGCCTCGGCCCGAATGGCAGCCTGCTCGGTTCCGCGCGCACCACCGATGGTACCGGCCCCTTCCAGATCGTCTGCGAATTCGTTTGCCTGACTCAAGGGTACGAGCGTCCCGATCTGACCTCGCGGATCGGTCATGACGCGCTGCTCGGTTGCCCAGTCGCCCGAAATATTGAGATCGCCGTTTGCCAGTCTGAGCGGCCGCTCGCCCTGACCGATCTCGGTCGGAGCGGAGACCTGGCCATAGCGATCCAGACTCGAACCATCATCGAATATCACGGTGCCGACGTAGCACGAAAACGGATCGTCCCGATCGGGTGAACCCGTGATCGTGACTTCCTGGCCATCCGGGAACAGTTCGGGGGTCCAGCCCGAACGCCTGAGTGTATTGGCGGAGCGCATCTCGCAACGCATCGCAATGACCTCGCCATCTGCCTGCATGACATCGAGATACAGCCAGGAATGTGGATTGACGAAATCGAGACCCGTTACTGTGCCGGTTATCTCAACGTCTTCGTCCATGACGAACGTACCAAAACCATGGTGAGCAAAAGCCCCGGGCGCAACCGTGCCGCCGACGGCTACAGCAACGACGTACAAAATGGAGTGCCGCATTGTTGTTTCCCCCTTGGGTTCTAGCGATCTGGCGACAGTATAGGTCGTTTCTGGCGTTTTGGCCGCCGGTTTAGAAACCTTAAGGACTGCTCTAAAGCGAGTCGATTCCGAGCCTGAGCTCATCTAGAATGGGCGCCAATGCGAATAGAATTGAGGCCAATGCGAAACGTAATTTTTAGCCTTGCACTGGTCAGCGTATGCCCGTTCGCCGACGCACATCACGGTTTCGGCAGCTTCGTCATGGACGAAGAGATCGAAGTGACCGGGACCGTCACCGATCTCGCATTCGTCAATCCACATTCCTGGTTGTATCTGGACGTCGCGGGAGAAGACGGGGCCGTCTCGGCATTCCGATGCGAGATGCGTTCGGCAACGACCTTGCGCCGATCCGGCTGGTCTCCCGATATGTTCCCGCTCGGTCAACAGGTCACGATCACGGGATCGCCCGACCGAAACGATCCGGCTGCCTGCTATGTCAGCACGGTGATTTTTGATGACGGCAGCACCATCGACCGATATGGCCAGCGAACGCCGCCCGTTACGGCCGGGCCAATGCCCCGCGCGCTACGACTCGCCAATGGCGACCCAAATATTGCTGGCGAATGGGGCGCCGAACAACTCGTCATGTCGGATCCGCGAGGAGTCGGTGGCTCACTCGTACCACTAAGCCAGGCAGAAGGCCTGGCGGAGCGAGACACGACGACCGGTCCTGGACGTAATCCGGGCGTGCCGCTGATCGCCGGCGATGCCGCGCAACGGCTGTTCATCGGCGGCGTCGAGATGACGGCGGCAGGCGAAGCGGCCGTTGCCGCAACGCAGGGCGACACCAATCCCGCCATGCGTTGCGAGCCGATCAGCATCGTCGTGGACTGGACCTATGACAGTCCGGTCAACCGGATCACACAGACCGAAGAGATGATCGTTCTCGAATACGGCAAGTTCGATTACGCCCGAACCATTTATCTCAACGTATCGGCCCATCCGTCCGATCTCGCACCGAGCATTACCGGGCACTCAATCGGAAGTTGGGAGAATGACGTCCTGGTCGTCGACACTGTTGGCGTTCGCGCCGGCTCGCTGACTCGCGGATTGATCAACAGCGATGCCTTGCATCTGGTTGAACGTTTCTCGCTCGATCCCGATTCGATGCAACTGACGCGAGAATTCGTTGCCGAAGATCCACTCTATTATGCCGAGCCCTACACGGGCTCGGATGTCGTGCATCCGTCGAACGTGCCGTACCAGCCGTCACCCTGCGACGATCGCTCGTTGTTCTGAATCTATTGCCGGTCGTTTCTCGATCCAAGAATCCACGTAACTGAAACACTGACGGCGAAATCCGGATCGTACGACGTCCCTGAGCCGTCGTCGTCGAAGATCTGCGACAAACCTGCGATGTCTTCGACCAGCGAGACCTGAAACGCACGATTGCGATACTCGCAGGCAAAGCTCAGGACACCATAGTCGTTGGCTGCCAGCAGTGCCCCACGCAAATTGTCGCCGCCTTCGCGGACCTGCGGATCCCAGGTCCAGTGCTTTTGTTTGTCATAGTGGGCGCTCGTGGACACTTGACTGATACCAATCGAACACGGCGCGCTACCGTTAAAGCTGCCGCCGAAGCGAAGACCGTAAGTCAGCGCGTATTGGCTGCGCATTTTGTCGTCGCCGTGCAGTGGCGAGTTGGGATTGACGACATGAATATTATTTCGGAATCGCGCGACCTGCACATGAAAGGTGCTTGCAAGATTGGGCGTGACTTTGCGGCTGTGGATGAAATTGGCCGAGACCCCGAAATCCGCGCCTCTCGAGAATGCCGTCGCGCCGACCTGGCTGCTGACATCCCCCTCGAGCGGATAAGACAGATGCATGCCCGCGTTCAAGCTCATTCGAGCCCGCTCCGTCTCACGGATATCGAAGTAGCGCGTCAGATCGACGCGAAGCGGTATTGCATAGTGATGCGCTGGCTCGAGCGTTAGCCGCCGGTCGCCGACATCCGTCATAGTGAAAATCTGCCGGCCGTCGGGTGCATTGCTCAATCCGGGCAGGCTGTTTTCGCTCAGAAGGTTTTCGTGGAAGGAGCGAAGCGCGTCATCGCCAGCAAGCTGATGAACGAGCGCAACGTCGGGAATATTGTTCATTTGGTAGGTGCCGACAGATAAGCCGAGTTCGAAGGCGCTAAGCAAAGGCTGACTGAAGCTGACGAACAGCAAGTTGCCGGTGTGATCGGATTGGTATTGCAGCTCGCAGCTTCGATCGGCACAGACGACCAGGCTGGGGTTGGAATAGCTGTTCGAGGCGGTATAGCCGGCTGTCAAACGCCTTGCGGGCCCGAGCCGCAGATTCATCGGGATGCTGATACTGCGGTTCTTGCGAACTCCGCCTTCGTAAATGGGCGCGATCAGAATCGGATCCGGCGCGTTGGAACGATGACCTGCAACGGAATAGTCGTTCGAC
>Ga0224508_10003152_pt1 | contig 13715 bp, 13 predicted proteins | sample SF_Jan12_sed_USG_4_FD_170157 | JGI IMG/M metagenome (GOLD analysis project Ga0224508, IMG submission 170157) | Sediment microbial communities from San Francisco Bay, California, United States - SF_Jan12_sed_USGS_21 | ecosystem: Environmental > Aquatic > Marine > Sediment | place: USA...
TGCGCTCGGCAACTTTGGCGTACGCCAAATGGTCGCGCGGGTCATCGCTGCCATGCACCTCGTCGAAATGACCCACAAGCTCCGCCAGAAGCGCGGCCAAGGCGATCAGGTCGTTTGCGTTGTGCTCGATGACTTTTGCAATGGGCGAGACGTCGCCGCCGTCGAGGTAGTCGAAGTAGAGCTGAGGGATCAGCGCTCCGGAGACGTCGTCTTCCCGGTACATGCCGAGCACTCGACGCTCGAGCTCGACCAGTCGCACCGATTTCAGCCGAGGCCGCAGTACCCGGCGGGCGCAATGCAGCAAGTCGAGATGCGGGGGCAAAGCCGGCGCGTGAACGCGATTCAGAACGAATCGGTTTCGCAACAGCGGCCAGTCGAAGGTTTTGCCGTTGAAGGAAACCACACAGGAGCTTTGCTGCACCCGCTCGCGAAGCCAGCTCAGCATCGGCGCCTCTTGACCGAGCTCCGGAAGAAAAAGCTGCTGGATCCGCATGGATTGGTCCTCGAACCAAGCGATGCCGATCAGAAAAGGCACCGTCCCCGTGCCACCCGCAAGCCCGGTCGTTTCGGTATCGAGAAACAGGGCGCGCTGAAGGTCGATGCGTTCGAGCGTAGGATCGAGAGCGAGCTGAGCCAAACGCTCGGTCGAGACCTCGAGCGCCTTGGCGATGGGCGACCGCCCGTGATGATGCTGCGGCTCGAGATACTCGTCGATCAGGTGCAGCTCCCCGTGCTCGGTTTCGCGACGCTGACCGGGCAGCGCGCCGCGGATGCTGGCCACGTCCAGCTGCCGGGGGGTCGATTGGGCTAGTCGAGCCAAGCTTCGTTTGATCGACATCGGCCCTCAGTGGGTGGCGCTCACGCCGACAGCGTCCAGTAAGCCGAGCACCAATCGCTTCCGCGCTGCCTCGGGCTGGTCATCTCCGGAGGCATCGGGACCAATGCAGCCCGGGCAACCCTCTTCGCATTCGCAGCTTTCGATCAAGTGCCGCGCGCGACGCAGGAGCTCTTCGCGCTCCTCGAACAAGCGAGACGCCAGGCCAATCCCGCCCGCCACCGCATCGTAGAGGAAGATCGTCGGGTCGAAGCCGGGGCCCTGCCCCTTGCCGGGTGGCGCCTCGTCTTCGTTGCGGCTTCCGAGCGTACGCCCGAGGTCGCGCGGGTCGATCATGAGCCCTACGGCGCCCACCAGATGCATTGCTTTTGAAAGCCCGCGCAAGGCATCGACGACCACCGCCCGCGGCTCGGGCTGACTCTGCACGAAGTCCTCTGGAAAGGTGAGCCAAAACGCGGTCGTGTGCTTCTGCATCTCGGGAAGGTGCACCTCTCCGTAGCCTACATTCTCGTGTGTATGGAATTTGATCTTCTTGTAGCCGACGACCTTTTCGATGACGCTCACATCACCGAGCGCCGCATCGAGCGGAACTTCGCCGAGCTCGATGCTCGCGCTTTGGTCCTCCTCCAGCACCGCGACCTTGCTGTGCGCCATCGCGGTCGTGTAGTAGTCGGGCTGCACACGGCGGACGAAGGCCTTGTGGTTGTCGAAATCCAGACGTTCGACTTGGAACTGCCCGCCCTCGTGCTGGTAAATCGCCTGCTCGTGCAGCATCGTGTGCGTGCTCCGCCAGTCCATCTCGGCAATGGTGCGGTTTCCATCGAGGTCGATGATGACGAAGTTGTCCCAGCTCGCGCTTCGAAGCGACACGTTGTTGGCCGGGTAACTGTCCGAAGCCCAGTGGTAGATCGAACCGGCGGCCGTGGCGCTAGGGTGAACGACGCCGTTGTCGGCCAAGTAGTCGAGCGCTTCGCCCAGCGCTTCGTTTGGGACGTCGCCGTACACGTCGTCGGGCTCGAACGGGAGCTCGAAGGCCGCGCATTTGAGGTGCTGAATGAGAATTTCGATGTTGTCCGGGTCGATGCGGGCATGCTCGATGGGTGCCGAGACCAGCTGGCGTGGATGCCGCGCCATGTATTGATCAACCGGGTTACTCGACGACACGAGCACGGCCAGCGAGAGGTCGCGCCTTCGTCCTGCCCTGCCGAAGCGCTGCCAGAGCCCCGCCATCGTTCCCGGATACCCTGCGCAGACGACCGCATCGAGCGCACCGATGTCGATTCCGAGCTCGAGGGCGTTGGTCGCGACGACGCAGCGAATCTCCCCAGCTCGAAGCGCGGTCTCGATACGCCTGCGTGTCTGAGGCAGATAGCCGCCGCGGTACGCGTGAATCGCAGAAGGGTCGATCTGGTCGCGCGATAGCTTGTCGCGGAGGTATTTGAGCATCACCTCGACCCCGTTGCGGGAATTGCCGAAGACCAAGGTCGGCACGCCAGCCCGAACCAGATCCTGAGTGAGCCGCACCGCCGTCTTGATGTAGCTCTGCCGAATCCCCAGCTCGGCATTGACGACCGGCGGGTTGTAAACGACGAGCTGGCGCCGCCCCGTCGGCGCACCGCTCTCATCGATGAGCTCGACCGGCTCGCCGCAAATGCGCGATGCGTGCTCGCGTGGATTGCCAATCGTCGCGGACGCAAACAGAAACGTGGGCGACGAGCCGTGAAAACGCGCGATCCGCTGCAGACGGCGCACGACGTTGGCAAGATGCGAGCCGAAGACGCCGCGATAGCTGTGGAGCTCGTCGATGACGACGTACTTCAGGTTGGAGAAAAGCCGCGCCCAACCCGTATGGTGCGGCATGATGCCGGCGTGCAGCATGTCCGGGTTGCTGAGGAGCACCCCGGCGCGCTGTCGCCCAGCTCGCCGCGCATCGTTTGGGGTGTCGCCATCGTAAGTGATCGCGCCAATGTTCAAATCCGCGTCGCGCATCATCGCACGCAGCGCTTCTTCTTGATCGCGAGACAAAGCCTTGGTTGGAAAGAGGTAGAGCGCCGTCGCGCTCGGGTCGGAAGCCAGCGCCTGGAGGATCGGCAGGTTGTAGCAAAGGCTCTTCCCCGACGCGGTAGGAGTCGCGACGACCAGGTGCTTGCCCTCGGATGCGAGCTCGAACGCGTGTGCCTGATGGCTATAGAGCTCCCTTATGCCTCGCTGGCGCATGGCCCTCACGAGCGCTGGCGCGAGCGACTTGGGCATCGGCACGACGCTGGCCACGTGGGGCGCGACGGCGTGGCTCCAAGTGACGTTCCGCCAGGTCGAGCCGGCCCTCCAACGCTCCAGAACCTCGGCTGCGCCCCGGGGGCGCGCCCAAAGCTCGTCTACCCGTCGAAAAGGCCGCGGTTCGCGGCTCGTATCCCCCCTCACTGCGCTCATGCGCAGCACTGTACGGTTGTTTAGCCTCGGGGGTCAAGAATCACCAAACCACTTGGCAGCTGGGGTTTGCAGTCTAGTCTATGAGTGAATGTGGGCGGGGGCGACAACGTCGGGACCCACAACCCATGGGGAGGAAAAGAATGAGAATCGTTCCAGCATTATTGATTGCCTTGGCGTTGATCTTCGGCGTTTCAGCCACGACCACGCCGACCGCAAGCGCCGACCATCACGAAGAGACGAAGCGCGGCGCCAAGAAGAAGGCCGACAAGGCGAAGAAGGAAGCCAACGAAGCCAACGACAGGGCCGATGAGGCTACGAAGAAAGCCGACGAGGCCAAAAAGGAAGCCGGCGAAGCCAAGGACAAGGGCCAAGCAGCCAAAGGTGATGCCGCCCAAGGCATGAAGGAAGCCAAGGCAAAGGGGAAGACCGAAGCCGAGGCTCGCAAGGAAGCGCAAAAGGCGAAAGCCGATGCAGCCAAAGCTGAGCAGAAGTCCAAGGCCGAGGCTCGTAAGGCAGAGCAGAAAGCCCGAGCCGATGCAGCCAAGGCAGCTCGCAAGGAGCGCGCGCTCAAGCAAGAAGAGAAGCGCCACGCGGCGCAAAGCAAAGAGATCGCGGCCAGGCGAGCCCGTGTGACCGCGCTACACGAAAAACAACTCCGCAATATCGACGCCGCAGAAGCCCGGGAAAAAGCACGCTACGAGAAGCGCGTCGAACAGATCAACGCGAAGTAGATCGCTCCGTCGACCTCGGGTGAACGCCCGTCTCCATCGAGGAGGCGGGCGTTGTCGCTTCGAGCTCTGCTAGCTCGCCGCCCTACGTTTGACCGGGAAGCGGCGCGTTGGGGTCGTAGGGCATTTCCTCGCCGGCTTCCATTCGCTCCTGCATCTCGTACTTCGAGGGGCAGCGCGGGATCACCTGGTTGGCGAGGAACACGCCATCATCACCGAGCTCGCCCTGCACCGTCACCTGAATGCCCATACCGTCGCGGAAGGTATCGGGCACGACGCACTGCGGAAAGCGCACCGGCATTTCTTTGTCCTCTTTGTAAAGGACGAAACGCCACTCGCAGGGGTCCTCCCGAAATTCAATCGAACCCTGGCGCAGCTCGCCTTCGACCCGCAGGCGGCGGCCTTCGAAAGAGTCCGGGGCGCCCATCACTTCGTGCACCAACTTCGAGTACACGAACGGATTGTCGCTCCCGGAGAGCAACCAAGCCGCGGCACCGACCAGCACTACGAACACGATGCCGACTTTGACGGCACCGGAAAGCCCTCCCTTTCGGGGCGGCTCGCTTGCAGGTGTCGCGTCGGACGGGCTCGTCATCGTCACAAGTATGGTACCGGAAGTCGTTGCCCGCCAGGACGCACCCCAATTGGCACGCCCCGACGCGCACTACGGCTTATGGCTGCACCTGGAACGCGATGACGAGCGCGTAAATCGCGAGCGACTCGATGAGCGCCAGGCCGAGAATCAGCGGGACGAGGATCTTGCCCGACGCGTTTGGGTTACGAGCAATGCCCTCGAGGGCTGCAGCCGCTGCGCGACCCTGACCCATGCCGCAGCCGAACGCTGCGATGCCGATGCCCAGACCCGCAGCAAGCGCGCGGCCCGCGATTGCGGTGGCCTGGTTCTCTGCGTCCGCTGCGGCGTCCTGAGCGAATGCGGTCGCGGTGAGAGCGAGTGGTGCAGCAAAGCTGACAAGTCGAAGAGCCAATTTCTTCATTTTCGGGAGCCTCCTCAAGCCTCTCTTCCGAGAGGGAAACTTAGTGTTCTTCTTCGTGTTGAATCGCAAGGGTGATGTAGATCACCGACAGCAAGCAAAAGACCAAGGTCTGGACGGTGATGACCAGACAGCCCATCAGGTAAAAGACGACGGGCACCGGCAGAAGCACCAAGCCCATCCCGGCAAACAAGCTGACGAAGATGCCGAGCACGAGGTGGTCGGCGGTCATGTTGGCCATGAGGCGAATCGCGAGCGTAACCGGGCGAACGATGTGGCTGATGAGCTCGATGACGAACATCAGCGGGTTGATGAACCAGGCGATCCACCAGGGCACCTTGGGCCCGAAGAAGTGCGAGAAGTATTTGACGAAACCGTGCTCTTTCACTCCGTAGATGTGCGTAACCACGAAGATGATCATCGCCATAGCGAACGTGGTGTTGAGATTGTCGGTCGGCGGCAGGAACCCGGGAATCAAGCCGAGCGCGTTCGAAAAGAAAATCACGAGGGCGCAGGCTCCGATGAGCGGCAGGAAGTACTTGGCAGGCTTGGGACCCATGAGGTCGGCCGACATGTTGTAGGTCGCACCGACGATGGTCTCGATGAAGCCGTAAAAGGTGACTTTGCCATCGGGGAGGATGTTGTCCTCGGTGTTCTTGAGGCGGCGGCTCACGTACACGCCGACGCCGATGAGGAAGAGCACGACTACGGTGTATGCAATGACGTGCTGCACGCCGAGATGCGAGTTGTGCTCCATGTAGCTGGGGCCAAATGCCTCCGCCATCGCGTGCTGAAGCGAGTCGTAGAAGGGCAAGAAGCTGAACCATGATTCGCCGTGCGGCATGCCTTAGCTCTCCCCTGCCAGCTGGGCGTCGCGAGCGGCTTGGGCTTCTTGAACGGACAGCTCGGCGCCGCTATAGAGCATGCCGAGAACCAACGCGCCCAGGCCCACGGAAAAACCCAGCGGGTCGACGCCCCATCGAGCGAGCAGGGCCCAACACACCGCCAGAAGCAAAACGAGCTTGGAGCCCAACAGCGCCGCGGCAAACCCGCGGCCGATGAAGCCTGCGCCGCTGACGATGCGGCTGGCCAACCAGGTGATCGCCCATGCGTCCAGCGTGGCGACTACGCCCCCAATGGCTGCTCCGACCCCAACGCTCACCCCGCCGAGCACGAAGGCCAGGGCGGTCAGCACGATCGCTGCAACAGCGACGTGGCGTGGAGTTCGCGTTTTGAGTTGGTCGATCACGGGTTTTCGTCTTCGTCTTCCATCATCCGCTGTGCGCGGCGGACGACCCTGTAGAGGCTTCGAGCGCCCGCGGCAAGCCCAAGGCCGAGGCCAATCCATTTGAGCCAAGGTTCAGTCCCGAGCTTGCCATCCAACCATTCGCCCCCGAGATAGCCGAGTGCGATCGAAAGGCCGAGCTCGAGGCCGATCGTGGACAAGCTGCCCATCTGTCGGAGCTGCTCCCGCTGTTCCCGGTTGAGGAGCATCGCCAGCACATCGTTTCCCTATAGTTCCAAGGATCCACGCCCAAAGAGCGCGCGGCGTATAGCACGAGGGGTTATGGGGTCAAGGTTGGTGAAAGACCACTTCCACCCGCCAAATTGACGTCGATTCGGCCTCTCAGACCGCCGCGAAGGCCGCTTTGAATGCGCGGCCTGTTTTCTCGAAGGCGTCGGCGTCGTGCGAGAGCGAGATGAACGCTGCTTCGAACGGACTGCAGGGCCAGTAGACCCCGTGTTCGAGGAGCCCCGCGTGCCATCGCGCGAAGGCGTCGCGATCGGTGTCGGAGGCTTCGTCCCAGTTCCGAACCGGCTTGCCGCGGAAGAAGGCGGTGAGCATGGAGCCAACCCGCTGAACGGTGATGGGAACGCCGGCCGCTCCGGCGTGCTGCTCGAGGAGCGCCTGAACTTGATCGCCTTTCCTTTCGAGGTCTTCGTAGACGCCCGGACGAAGCAGCTGCTCGATGGTCTCGAGACCCGCCGCCACGGCGAGGGGGTTACCGCTGAGGGTGCCTGCCTGATAAACCGGACCGAGGGGGGCGACTTTCTCCATGATTTCGCGCTTTCCGCCGTACGCGCCCACAGGAAGCCCGCCGCCCATGATCTTTCCAAGGCAGGTCAGATCGGGCCGGATGTCATAGAGGCTCTGCGCGCCTCCCCAGGCGACCCGGAAGCCGGTCATCACCTCGTCGCAGATGAGGAGTGCGCCGTGGTTCTGGGTTTGGGTGCGCAGTGCCGCAAGCCAGACCGGGTCCGGAGGGATGCAGCCCATGTTGCCCGCCACGGGCTCAAAGATCACCGCGGCGATCTCCTTGCCTCGCTCGGTGAAGATCTTTTCGAGCGCATAGGCGTCGTTGTACGGAACGACCAGCGTCGTGCCTGCGATCGCGGCGGGGACGCCGGCGCTGTCCGGCTCGCCCAACGTGGCGAGGCCGCTCCCTCCTTTGACCAAAAGATAGTCGGCGCCGCCGTGATAGCCCCCGATGCACTTCACGATTAGATCGCGCCGCGTGTAGCCGCGGGCGACCCGAATCGCGCCCATCGTCGCTTCGGTGCCGCTCGAGACGAGGCGCGACATCTCCATCGTTGGAACCGCATCCCGAATCCGCTCGGCCATGACGATCTCGGACTCGGTCGGCGCGCCGTAGCTCGAGCCCTTCTCGGCTGCCCGCTTTATCGCGGAGACCACATCGGGCTGGGCGTGCCCCAAAATCATCGGGCCCCAGGAACTGACGTAGTCGATGTATTCGGTTCCGTCGGCCCCGATCAGGACTGGCCCATGGGCTTCCTTGATGAAGATCGGCTCCCCGCCGACCGCGCGAAACGCGCGAACCGGGGAATTGACGCCCCCGGGAATGACCTTGGAGGCGCGGACAAAGAGCTCTCGGGAGACGGGGTCGGACATGCGCCGCAGCCTTCCGATCCGGCCGCCCGCTGTCAAGCCGTTCGCGGTTGCTGAAACGCGAATAATCTCACCACCCCAGCTGTTGGTGGGGGGTGGGTCGCCGTGCTAGCCCGTGGCCCCAAGGAAAACATATGTCGAACGACGTCCGTGCCATCAACGATATGGTTCAGCGCGAGAGCGCATTCATCGATACGATTCTTCACGAGGTCCACAAGGTCGTGGTCGGCCAGGATGTGATGATCGAGCGCATCCTGATCGGGCTGCTGACCGGAGGCCACATCCTGCTCGAGGGTGTGCCAGGGCTGGCCAAGACGCTCACTGTCAACACGATTTGCAAGACCGTCGCGGCCAAGTTTCAGCGCATTCAGTTCACCCCCGACCTGCTACCAGCCGACGTCATCGGCACCGTCATCTACAACCAGCAGCGTGGGGAGTTCACGGCGAAGAAGGGGCCGATTTTCGCGAACCTGGTGCTCGCGGACGAAATCAACCGTGCACCCGCGAAGGTGCAGAGCGCGTTACTCGAAGCGATGCAGGAGCTGCAGGTCACCATCGGGGATACCACCCACCCGCTCGACCAGCCCTTCATGGTGATGGCGACGCAAAACCCGATCGAGCAGGAAGGCACCTACCCGCTTGCCGAGGCGCAGGTCGACCGTTTCATGCTCCATGTCCGGGTCGACTATCCGAGTCAGGACGAAGAGCGGAAGATCATGGACCAGATCTCCGATCACTTGCTCCTCGGCAGGGACGCGGGCGCGGGGTCCGGTGTGCAGCAGGTCGCGACCACCGCGCAGCTGCTCGATGCCCGAAAGACGGTCGGGCACGTTTACATCGATCCGAAGATCAAGGACTACATCGTCCAAATAGTCACCGCGACGCGCCACCCGGTGCGCGTGGGCCTCGGTGATCTCACCGACATGATCGCCCACGGCGCCTCTCCGCGCGCATCGATCGCGCTCAACGTCGCCTCGCGCGCGCACGCGTTCATGCGGCACCGCGGCTACGTCACTCCGGAGGACATCAAGGCAATCGGGCCCGATGTGCTCCGCCACCGCATCATTCGGTCGTACGAAGCGGAGGCGGAAGAGATCACGAGCGACCAGATCGTGCGCCGCATCTTCGAAACCGTGGAAGTCCCGTAAGCAAGGCCTGTCGTGATCTCTCGGGAGCTCGTCAAGAAACTCAAGAAGATCGAGATCTACACGTCGAGGCTCGCCAACGACCAGCTGGCGGGTAGCTACCACTCGGTCTTCAAAGGTCGCGGCATGGCGTTCAGTGAAGTGCGTCAGTACCAGCCCGGCGACGATGTTCGCTTCATCGACTGGAACGTAAGCGCGCGAATGAACGACACCTACGTGAAAGTCTTCACCGAGGAACGCGAGATGACGGTCATGCTTCTCGTTGACCTTTCGGCGAGCGAGCGCTTCGGCTCCACCGAGAAGCCGAAGATCGAGACCGTTGCCGAGGTGGCGGCGCTGCTTGCGTTCAGCGCGATCAAGAACAACGACCGCGTGGGGCTGATTCTATTCACTGACCGCATCGAACGCTTCGTGCCACCGAAGAAGGGCCGCTCCCACGTGATGCGCGTGGTTACTGAAATTCTCAATGCGAACCCCGAGCGCGAAGGCACCGACCTCGGCGTGGCCCTGGACCTTCTCGGCGGGATCGGAAAGCGTCGAACGGTGGCGTTCGTGATCAGTGATTTCATCGCGGACCAATACGAGAAGGCGCTGAAGGTCGTGTCCGCGAAGCACGATGTCATTCCGATTCAAATCTCCGACCCGCGGGAGGACGAGCTTGCGGATGTGGGACTCGCCCTCGTAGAAGACTTGGAAACGGGGGAGTTGGTCGAAATCGACACTTCCAACGCGAAGGTGCGCGCCGAATACGCACGCGAGGCACAGCGCCAACGTGCGGCACGCGAGCATCTGTTTCGCCGTCTGAAGCTGGACCATGTCACGGTGAGCACCGAACGCGACTTCGTCCGCCCCTTGACCGAGCTGTTCCGCCTGCGGCAGCGACGACTCACGGGCTATCGGTGAAACGCGGAGTCGCCATAGTCCTGTGTTCCTTGTTCGCGCCCACCATCGCCCTGGGGCAGGAGCCCAGTATCGCGCTCGACGCACCGCTCGAAACCACGATCGGCGATGCGATTGACGTGATCTTGACCGTGACAGCCGCTGCCTCCGACGACGTGGCGGTGCCGGAGCAATCGTTCGAGCCCTTCGAGATTCTGGGCAAAAAGCTCACTGTCACCGCCTCAACGGACGGCGCATCCAAGACCTTCAGCTTCGAGCTTCAGCTACTTTGCTTCGATGTCGGGGTCCACGAGTTGGGTCCGATTCGAGTGCGCATCACCAGCGCCGGCGGCGAGCTCGTCGAGCTCGATTCGAACAGCAGCCGTATCGAAGTCCGTTCGCTGCTCGCGAACGAGCCGGACGCGCAGCTCAAGCCGCCGAGCCAGCCCGCGGTCATCGAGCAGGACGACTACAGGCTGCTGCTCATCCTCGGCGCGCTGCTCGCGCTCGCGATCGGCGCGCTGTTGGCGTGGCTATTCATGCGCTGGTGGCAGAGGCGGGACAGGCCCGAACCCGCACCGCCGCCTCCGCCGCCGCCCTGGGAAACCGCTTTCGCGGAGCTGCACGAGCTCGAGCGAGGCCGCCCGAGTGCAATCGCCGAAGGCCGCACCGAGCAATGGGTCGACGCGGTCAGCGATTCGATCCGCGCCTACCTCGGCCGACGCTACGGTTTCCACGGGCTCGAAAGCACCACCGATGAAATCGCAAGTCAGCTCGAGCGCGCGACGTCGCTGGCCGTCGCTCCGGCGGAGGTGAACGGGTTTCTCGGTCAGTGCGACCTCGTGAAGTTCGCAAAGGCCTCCCTGGCCGATGACGCCTCCCGCACCTTGATCGACGAGGCACTCGGGCTGGTCGATCGAACAAGACCCTCAACCGTGAGCCGCGATGGAGGCGCATCGTGACCCGCGCAGAGCGCCAGGGTTGGGCGTTTGCATGGCTCGGAGCGACGGCGTTTGCCGGGCTCGTCGTCAGCCTTCGCTACCTCGAGTCGAGGTATCAGCTCCTGATCACCGACGAGCAACTTCGCTTCGAGCGTCCCTGGGCAGCTTTGCTGCTGCTCGCCGTCCCGATGGTCTGGTTTGGCCGCGTCTGGGTGCAACGGCTTTCGCGACCTCGCGTCCAGTTCAGCCGGGCCGCCGCGCTGCGGATCCCCGAGGGGAGCTGGCGCTCGCGTCTCGCCGACCTGCCAGGCGCGTTACGTGCCGTCGCCGTTGCGCTTCTGGTGGTGGGCCTCGCCGGACCCCAGAGCATTCATGCACGGGATACCGCAGAGGTGAGCGGCATTGAAATCATCCTCACGCTCGACATGTCCCGCTCGATGGAAGCCTCGGACATCCGGCCGACCCGGTTCAAAGCGACGAAGTCGGTGGTTCGAGAATTCATCAATCGTCGGCCGAACGATCGGATTGGTGCTGTCGTGTTCGGGGTCGACGCATACACGCTTCTCCCGCTCACGACCGATCGTGAAGCCCTGCGTACCGCGCTGCGTGGACTTCAGCTCGACCAGATCGACGGGCGCGGCACCGCGATCGGCAACGCCGTGGGCGTCAGCCTGAATCGGCTCAAGCGGTCGCGCGCCAAGAGCAAGGTGATGATTCTTCTGACCGACGGTGAGTCGAACGCCGGCAACGTGTCACCTTCGCAGGCTGCTGACCTCGCGAGCGCGATGGGCGTCAAGATCTATCCAATCCTGATGGGCGTCTCCAATGCGGCGCCGGTCCAACGGGGGACGGGTGTCTTTGGCCGCGCGTTATTCGGCACGGGGAACTACCCGGTGAATCCGGAGCTCCTCGAGGAAATGGCCGAAAAGACCGGCGGTGAATTTTTTCTAGTCAGCGACCGGGAGGCTCTCGAACAGAGCTTTCACCAGATCCTAGACGCGCTCGAGAAGACCGATATCGAGGATGCAGGGCGGATGTACACCGAGCTGTTCCCCGCCTTTGTGGGCCCCGCCCTACTCTTTCTCCTGATGGAGCTCCTGCTTCTGCTGTGGCTGAGGAGGTGGCCGTGACCTGGGCTGACCCGCAGCTTCTTTGGCTTCTGGCCTTGCTGCCCGCCGCGGCCGCGGTGCTCGCATGGAACGCGGCGAGGCGAGAACGGGCGACCGAGCTTTTCGGAAAGAGCGCCACGGTACAACCTCTGATCGCAGGCCGTGCCAAGTGGTGGCGGAGCACGCGGGCCGTGCTCCTGTTACTTGGCGCCGCGCTCGTGATTGTCGCGTTTGCAGGACCTCAGTACGGAAGCCGGACCCGAGTCCTCCGAAAGCGCGGAATCGACATCGTCATTGCACTCGACTTCTCGAAGAGCATGCTCGCCCGAGACGTCCACCCGAGCCGAATCAAACGGGCTAAGGGCGAGCTCGAACGTCTCCTAGCCGATCTCGATGGAGACCGCGTTGGGCTGGTTGCGTTCGCGGGCGATGCGATGGCCTTTCCAATGACGGTCGACTACTCCGCCGTGCGGTTGTTCTTGCGCGACCTGGGGCCGATGGACATGCCGGTCGGCGGAACCGCAATCGGCAAGGCGCTCATCGCATCGAAGCGGTTGATCGAAAGCTCCAACGAAAGCCGGAGCGACGAAGGCAATCCCGACCGCCGTTCCAAAGTCGTGATCTTGTTGACCGACGGAGAAGACCACGAAGGCGATCCGATTACAGCGGCCGAAGAGCTGAAGGCGGCCGGAATCAAGGTCTATGCCGTCGGTATTGGTTCGGGCAGCGGTGAGCCGATTCCGAGCTACACTGCCGACGGCACACTCACCGGACACATGAAGGACGCAAACGGCCGCCTGATCATGACCGCGCTAAGCCCCGAGAACGAAGACACGCTCGAAGAGATCGCGTCGATGACCGGAGGGGAGTACGTGCGAGCGGAAGAAGGCACCGTCGGCGTAACGGAAATCCGTGCCGAACTATCCAAGCTTCAGGCCTCCGAGAGAAAGGCGCGGCGAGTCACCGTGCACGAGAACCGGTTCGCCCTGGCACTTTTTCCCGGCTTCCTTTTCATCGTTCTCGAAGCGATTCTTCCGGAGGCCTGGATCGTCCGCCGCCGAAGGAGGAAAACATGAGGCGATCGGCTCTGTTCGTGTGCTATGCGGCGGCGCTTGCTTTCCCTGCGAGCGCGTCGGCCTGGACTCCTCTTCGCACCGAGAATCCGAATGCGAAGAAGGGCAACCAGCTGATGGCTCAGGAGCAGTATGGGCCGGCTCTGGAGGCCTACGACGAAGCGGCGCGCGAGCTGCCAGATGTGCGGGCCGTGCAGCTCAATCGCGGGCTCGCGCTTCTCGGACAGGATTTGAGCGAGCAAGCAAAGGAAGCCTTCGTAGCCGCCGCCGACCCTTCTGCAGCGCCGAACACCCGCGCCGACGCGTACTATGACCTCGGGATCGCGTTTGCCCGAGAGGGAGACGCGCTGTCTCAGCAGGAATCCTACGAAGAGTCGTCGGCACACTTCCGCGAAGCCGCGGACGCCTTCAAGCGGTCACTTCGCGTGCGACCCGGAGATCGCAATGCCGCGTGGAACCTCGAATACGCCTTGAAGCGAATTCGAGAGGAAGAGGAAAAGCAGCAGCAAGAACAGGAGCAGAACCAGGAGCAGCAGGACCAAGACCAGCAGCAGAACCAAGACCAGCAGCAGAATCAAGACCAGCAGCAGGACCAGGACCAGGACCAGCAGCAGGACCAGGACCAGCAACAGGACCAGCAACAGGACCAGGACCAACAACAGGACCAGGACCAGC
>Ga0224508_10003153_pt1 | contig 13713 bp, 11 predicted proteins | sample SF_Jan12_sed_USG_4_FD_170157 | JGI IMG/M metagenome (GOLD analysis project Ga0224508, IMG submission 170157) | Sediment microbial communities from San Francisco Bay, California, United States - SF_Jan12_sed_USGS_21 | ecosystem: Environmental > Aquatic > Marine > Sediment | place: USA...
TAGCTCTGTTGAGGTGCCGATCAATGCCGCGTGCGGCGCCGATCGGTAGCGCTGCAGGTACGCGGGCCGGGCTGGAATAAACCGATAGCCGCTCAGATCCGCGTGCGGTGGTTCCAAAGGTGCCACCGGTACCGGTGTGCAGTACAGAAGCAGCGGCACGAACAACCGCACGCTCGTCGCGATGGCATCGCGGCAGGTCCACTGCCAGCCGTTCGCTGACCGCCGTTCACTTGCCCCAGCGCAGCGCGAGCACGTCGAGATCGCCGGCAAGGCGCAGGAGTTCTTCACGCGTCTGCGGCGGCAGCGGCTCGAGCGGATGACGCACGGCATCGCTGGTGATCACCCCGCCTTCCCGCATCGCGGTTTTGCACGCCCGCAAACCGCATTGGCGGTTTTCATAGTTGATCAGCGGCAGGATACGTGCGTACTGCGCCGCAGCGGCCTGGCGGTCGCCGGCCAGGTGATGTTCGACGACCGGACGGATCAACTCGGGCATCAGCGCACTCGGCATGGTGCCCGTGGCGCCGGCATCGAGGTCGGCCATCAGGGTGATTCCTTCCTCGCCGTCGAAAGGGCCGGCGATGGCGTCACCGGCCGCATCGATCAACGCGCGTAACTTGCCCGCGGTACCCGGCACTTCGATCTTGAAATACGCCACCTGTGGCAGTTCCGTGGCGATCCGCGCCAGCAGCGGCACGGGCAGGTTCGCCCCGCTCAATGGGGCATCCTGAACCATGATCGGAATATCCACGGCCTGCGAGAGGGCCGCGAAAAACTCGTACACGCCGGCATCCGTGGCGCGCAGCAACGCCCCGTGATAGGGCGGCATCATCATCAGCATGCTGGCTCCGGCTGCTGCCGCCTGGCGCGCCCGGGCAACGGCCACACCGGTACTGAAATGGCTGCAGGTAACGATCACCGGAACCCGCCCGGCAATGTGTTCCAGGCATACCGTTAACAGCGTATCCCGCTCGGCGTCACTCAACAGAAACTGTTCCGAGTAGTTGGCGAGGATGCAGATGCCGTCGACGCCCTGGTCGACCATGCAGTCCATAACGCGCCGCTGACCGTCGAGGTCCAGATCACCGTTGTCATGAAACGGTGTCGGCGCGATAGGAAAGACGCCCTGCCGAAGGCCGGCGCCAGTCACTGACGCCTCCGCGGTGGTTGATTATGCATACAGTACACTCAGCTCTCTGCGAGTTCGATGGGCCATGCGTACCCGGCCGACGCTCCGCCATCGACGCGCAGGGTTTGCCCGGTGAGGTAAGCAGAAGCGGAGGAAGCGAGAAAGATCGCGGTGCCCGTCATGTCATCGGGCTCGCCGAGACGCCCCAGCGGCGTTTGCCGCAGGGCCCAGTCGCGCACCCCCGGGTCGTCCCACACCTTACGGTTGATGTCGGTGACAACGAAGCCGGGCGCAATGCCGTTGACGCGCACGCCGCGAGCACCCCACTCCAGCGCCAGACCCCGGGTCATCGCGCTCATCCCGGACTTGCTCATGGCATAGGGCACGCCGCCACGCAAAGGGCCGTGCGAGACAAACGAGTCAATGTTGATCTGGCTGCCCTGGCGGCGTTCCAGCATGTGGCGGCCCACGGCCTGCGACATCATGAAGGTACCCTTGAGATTGATGTCCTGGATAAAGTCGTAGTCCTCTTCGCTGAATACGGCCGCCGCGTTGCGCCGGTTGACCCCGGCGACATTGATCAACGTGTCGATGCGGCCGAAGCGTTCCAGCACTTCGGCGACACAGTTACTGATCGCGGCGCCGTCCGCCACGTCGCAAACGATTGGCGCGACAGTGACGGTATCCGTCGACAGGCGCGCGGCGCGTTCGGTAATGGTTCGCTCTTCGCGACCGGTGACGATCACTTGTGCACCGTGCTCCGCGAAACGGCCCGCAATCGCGGCACCGATGCCGCGGCTCGCGCCCGAAATCAGTACGACCTGCCCGGCAACACTGAACATAGACTCTTCCCCAGAAGACCGTGCAAAAGTTGTGGTCGAGCTTCCTCCTTCTCCGCTCTCCCCTTAGATTCGAGCCCCTCTTTACTCCTTTCTCCACGGGGGAGAAGGGCTTTACTGTTTGCGGTTAATTTAGCACACAGCCCCCGATCCGCAGCACCATCGCACCAGAAAAGGCTCAAGTGTCACGGTGTTAGTGGCGCTAACCCGGCAATGGCCGAATTGATCCGGGAACGAATCGATGGAACTGAAACTGCTCATCCTTATCGTGGCGTCGCTGTTACCCCAGCCCGATCCGCCCACCTGCGAAGAACGCGGTGGGAAGCGCGTACTGTGGCGTATGGACCGCATCGAACAACCCGGGAAGGTGATACAGATGCCGGTCTACAAGTGCGCCCATCTCTCGGACGCCAGGTGATCTACTGATTATCCGGGCGGGTCCCCCGACCAGTCTGGTCTTGCTGAGTGACTCGACGATAGCCCGCCTGGCGTGGGCTTTCACCCACCTTATACGCGATCACCGGTCTTGCCAGCAGCCGCGGTTCAGGGAAGCAGGGCGCCGCCGTCGACGTCCACCGTGGTGCCGGTGACGAAATCGTTGCGAATCACGAACAGAATCCCCTGCGCGACTTCATCCACCGTCCCGGCCCTTTTTATCAAGTGGTTTTGTGTTGCCTGCTCCAACAACTGTTCCCGCTCCTTACCCTGCGCGGCAAACATGGGCGTGTCGATGACGCCCGGTGACACCAGGTTGATGCGGCGCGGCATGATCTCGATGGCCACAGCGCGGCAAAATGCCTCGACGGCACCGCCGACGCTGGAAATGGCCGCATAGCCGGGCGGGCACTTACGCGCCGGGAATCCGCTGACCAGCACGATACAGCCCTCCTGTGACAGGTGGGGAGTGCCCAGGCGCACGGAATTCGCATAACCCCAGAGTTTGGCAAAAGAACCCTGGTAGCCATCCAGGTCCATCTCCAGGAATGGCCCGCGTGCCCGGCCACCGCCGGTGGCGGCGTTGACCAGAATATCGAAAGGCGCGAGTTCCGCGAAAGTGGCGGCCATAGCGTCGCGATCCAGCACATCCAGTTGGCGGATATCCGCCTCCTGGCCAAGAACTTCTCTGGCGGACGCTGCGTTGCTGGCGGACCGGCTCAGGGCGATGACCTCCGCACCGGCATCGTGAAGTTGCCGCGCGGCGGCAAGCCCTATTCCTGAAGTGCCGCCGAGTACCACGGCGCGTTTTCCTGCTGGATCCATAGTTATTTAACCTCCTCTGGGTAGTTTCCTGGACAGTATACTGAGTCTTGGATTGAGCGCCGTACTCAATACCCCAATCCGCGCAGCCACGATTCGACTGCGCTCAGCAGTTCCTCGTTCTTGCCATCGAAGAAATGTCCAGCACCGGACACAACCTGCTGCCGGTACTTGCTGTTACCTGCCTTCCTTGCCGCCTCGTCACGCAGCGTCGCGGTATCGAGGACGGCGGGCAGGTCATCGCCACCGTAAAGATCCAGCACTGGAATGCGAATGCGCTCCAGGGAACGCGCGGTGTTTACACGTTCATTCCGCTGCGCGGCGTTCATGCCCACAGCGATCAGCGCTGCGACGGGCGAATCGGGATGCTGCGACAAATAGAAAGCTGACATGTTGCCACCCATGCTGTGTGCCGCAATGACAATCGTCTTGATGCCTTGCCCATGCAGAAAACCAATGGCCGCATCGATCCTTGGCGCTGCTTCGTCGAACAAAGGAACGTACTCTTCCGCGGTCGCCTCGTTGCGGAGAATCGGCATCTGGATCGACAAGGTGCTCCAGCCGCGGGTGGTCATTTCCACACGAATCGGCTTGACGACCTGGTCCCAGTCGGGATGCACGCCTATCCCGTGCGCGACGATCAGCGCGCCTTTGGGCGCCGCGGCTTCAGCTGCGGTGTAGATACCCAGAAACCTGTCCTGCCCGGCTTCCAGCCATACGGGTTCGCCGTCGAGCAGCGCGTCCACGATCTGCTCCGCCCAGCGTTTTTCCTTGCCCGTATCGCTGGCCAGCGCCGGTACGCCGGCGACTAACGTCATGGTGATGCACAAGGTACGTAACAGCATAGAGTTACCCTCATTCGTCATTGATGCCGCTGGAGTATACGCAGTTAGCCCGCGGCGATTGATACGTTTTTGTGTTGCGAGCGAGGCGCGTGCCGGCCCTCTGGTTCTCTCTCTCTGCGGTCGGCGAAACGCGGAGCTTTGACTCTGGATCCGAATTCCCGGGCTAGCGTACCCCTTGGTAACACGGCCAGGTCCAGGCTAAGTATTTGATTCGATGAGTCCGGGGTAAGATCATTGCTCACCCGACCCACGGCGCTCTATGCTGTTCATCGAACTGCCGACCACACCGCAGCACGAGAAGACACGATGCCCAATAACAACGTCAAAGCCCTTACCTTCGACACCGGCGGGACCATCCTCGACTGGCACACCGGCATCCGTACCACGTTAGCCGAACTGGGCAACGCGCACGGTATCGAGGCGGACTGGGCTTCGATTACCAACGAATTCCGGCGCCGCTCACTCAAGGGCATGCTCAACCACGGCGAACACTCGCCGGCGAGTAAAAACTTCGACGACCTGCACCGCGAAACCATGGACGCCATCGCGGCCGACTTCGGACTCGAAGCGTTCACTGCGGACGAGCGCCGCCGCGTGTGGTGGGACACGGTTCATAACCTGCAATGCTGGCCGGATTTCCCCGCGGTGCTGCCGAAACTGCGGGAACGCTATTTCTGCGTCTCGTTTACGATCCTGAGCTTTCGCATCATCATGGACACGGCGAGGCGAAATGGCCTTTCCTGGGATGCGGTGATTTCCTGCGAAGCGATCGGCAAGTACAAAGTGTTGCCCGAGGCTTACGCGGGCTGTGCCCGCTTTCTACAACTCGAACCCACCGAATGCTGCATGGTCGCCTGTCACAATTTCGATCTGGATGCGGCTAAAGCGAGCGGCTTCAAAACTGCCTTCGTGCGCCGCCCCGACGAGTGGGGCCCGGAGGGGCCGCCGGACCCGCAGCCCAATGCGCACCACGACTTCGTGGTCGACAGTTTCAGCGAACTGGCGGCTGCTCTCGACGTTACGGTTTGACCCAAGTGCACGCCACTACAACGCCATCTACTGGCGTCCGAGTTCGGTCAGATCGTCGACGTTGGCCCGACCCCTGAAGTCGACCTCGTATATCTTCCGCGGCGAAATCCGGCGCGCTTTTCCCGGTCAGAAAATGCTCGGCCTGCCTGCGGGCATAAGCCTCGTTCTTGGCGCACCGGGGTAAAGCACCGATATAGATCACGTTCGAATAACCGCGGCCGGAATGCCGGTCTTCCACGGCATGTACGAGATCGGGATGCCACCGGACGGTATCGCCCGATTGTACGAGCGGAATCGACACCAGGCCATCGAGCAGATCCCCATGCCACTCGGGCTCCGCCCCCCAGTGACCGGACGGTGCTATTGTTTAGCCTGTGCGCCTCCAGCAGAGTGGATACCCCCACGCTGACGTTGTACATTGATCTCAATCGGACACGCCTCTGAAGATGCTGCTACGGTAGATTTTTCAAAGAACATGCAGACCCGGTGCTGGACATCTCCAGGCCGGGCAGGAGTTGGAAAAACAGATGAACTCAAAAAAACCGCGAATTATCTATACCCTGACAGACGAAGCGCCGCTGCTGGCGACCTGCTCCCTGCTTCCGGTGATCAGAACGTTCTGCTCTGCTGCCGGCATCGAACTGACCACGAGTGATATCTCATTGTCAGCGAGGATTCGGGCCGAGTTTTCTGAACACCTGACAGAAGACCAGAAAATTCCCGATAACCTGGCAACGCTGGGCCGGCTTACCAAGGAGCCCGATACCAACATCATCAAGCTCCCAAACATCAGCGCGTCTGTGCCGCAGTTGAAAACGGCAATCAGTGAATTGCAATCCAAAGGCTTCGCGATTCCGGATTATCCCGAGGACCCGAAATCCGAGGAAGAAGAATCCATCAAACAGCGCTACGGCAAGGTACTGGGCAGCGCCGTGAATCCCGTGCTGCGCGAGGGAAACTCGGATCGGCGAGCACCGGCGGCTGTGAAACGGTACGCGCGTAAGAATCCGCACCCGATGGCGCCCTGGAGCCAAGCCTCACGCACCCATGTCGCGCATATGCACGGCGGCGATTTCTACTCCAGTGAAAAGTGCATGACGATGGACAAAGCCTGTGACGTCAAGATTGACCTCGTCACCAACAGCGGCGATACCATCGTTCTGAAGGAGAAGACGTCGCTGCTGGAAGGCGAGATCATCGACAGCATGTTCATGAGCAAGAACACATTGTGTGAATTTCTCGAAGAGCAGATGGAAGACGCCAAGAAAACCGGTGTTCTGTTCTCGCTGCACGTAAAAGCAACGATGATGAAGGTTTCACACCCAATCGTTTTCGGTCACGCCGTAAAAGTTTTTTACAAAGATCTGTTCGCCAAGTACGGAAGCCTGTTCGAAAAGCTTGGGGTCAACCCGAACGACGGGATCAGCAGCGTTTACGAAAAAATCGAAAGCCTGCCGGGATCGTTCCGCGAAGAGATCGAAGACGATATCAGCGCGTGTTACCAGGAACGCCCCGAACTTGCGATGGTCGATTCAACCAAAGGCATCACCAATCTGCATGCACCAAACGACGTGATCGTAGATGCCTCGATGCCCGCGATGATTCGCGCAGGCGGAAAAATGTGGGGCGCGGACGGCAAGTTGAAAGACACCAAGGCCATGCTTCCGGAAAGCACGTTCGCCCGGATCTACCAGGAGATCATCAACTTCTGCAAAACCCACGGCGCCTTCGACCCGACCACTATGGGCACCGTACCGAACGTCGGCCTGATGGCACAGAAAGCCGAAGAGTACGGCTCTCACGACAAGACCTTCGAGATCCCCGAAGACGGTGTGGCCCGCGTCGTTGACGATCAGGGCAAGGTGCTGATCGAACAGAATGTCGAAGCGGGCGATATCTGGCGCATGTGCCAGACCAAGGACGAGCCGATCCGTGACTGGGTGAAACTGGCCGTGACCCGGGCACGCCAATCCGACACGCCCGCGGTGTTCTGGCTGGACGAGTACCGTCCGCACGATGCGGAACTGATCAAGAAAGTAAAAGCCTACCTGCCGACCCACGATCTGGAAGGTCTCGACATCCAGATCATGTCGCCACTGCGCTCCATGCGCTACACGCTGGAGCGGGTAATTCGCAACAAGGACACGATTTCGGTAACCGGCAATGTCCTGCGCGACTACCTGACCGATCTGTTTCCGATCATGGAACTCGGCACCAGTGCGAAGATGCTGTCGATAGTGCCGCTGATGGCTGGCGGCGGCCTGTTCGAGACCGGCGCGGGCGGATCGGCACCCAAGCACGTCAAACAACTCGTTGAAGAAAATCACCTGCGCTGGGACTCTCTGGGGGAGTTCCTGGCGCTCGCCGTTTCGCTGGAAGACATCGGCCTGAAGACCGGCAACAGCAAGGCAACGATTCTGGCCAGAACGCTGGATGAAGCCACCGGCGAGTTGCTGGAAAACAACAAGGCGCCATCGCGCAGAACCGGTGAACTGGATAACCGCGGCAGCCATTTCTATCTGTCCCTGTACTGGGCAAGGGCGCTCGCTGCACAAACGGAGGATCCCGAGCTGCAGGCCCAGTTCGCGCCTCTGGCAGACGCGCTGAGCGCAAACGAAGAGCAGATCATGGAGGAATTGAACTCGGTTCAGGGCAAGCCGGTCGACATCGGCGGCTACTATTGTGCGGACTCGGACAAAACCAAGGCCGTCATGCGTCCCAGCAAATCGTTCAATGAGGCAATCGTCGCAGCGCGAGCCCGCTGAAAGGGATTGCTCGCGGTCCGCGCGCGTTTGCCGACCTGCTGCTGTTCGACCCGCAGCGCGTCGAGGTCACCCCAGCCGAGCGCGAACCGATATGCCCGCTGGCGGACGGCGCACGATACGGCGCGCGACGGGCGTGCACGGTGTGTTCGTCAATGACGGCGTGGAGGTCTACGACGGAAACGGTACACGGCACTCGAATCCGGACCGGGTCAGGTGCTCGACCACTTCGACTCTCTGCCGCGTTAGCGTCCGTGGAAGTCCGGCGTGCGCCGCTCGGCCATCGCGGCGATGCCTTCTTTGAAATCGTCGCTCAAACGCAGGCGGCTCTGCTCGGCCAGCTCATGTGCGGTGATGCGGGCGATTTCGTCGGCGAGGCCGGCGCGTTGGGTGGCGCGAATGGATTGCACCGCAAGAGGTGCCGAGGCAGCGATCTCCCGCGCGAGCGCGTGCGCCCGAGTGCGCACTTCCGACAGATCCGCCAGTTCATCAGCGAGGCCCATGGCTACGGCTTCGTCTCCTTTGATCCGGCGGCCGGTGAACAGCAGCAGACTCGCTTGCGTCGCTCCGACCAGACGCGGCAGCGTAATGCTGATCCCGAAACCCTGATGAATCCCGAGCCGCGCGAAATTGGCGGAAAAGCGCGCCTGCCTGCAGGTGACGCGGAAATCGGCGGACAGAGCAAGGCCCAGGCCACCGCCGATGGCCGCCCCGTGCACCGCCGCCACCACCGGTTTGCGGCCGCTGAAAATGCGCACCGCCTCGAGGTATACCTGCCGGGCCTGCTGGTCGAGCTGCTCAGGGCCCCAGGATTCACGGCTTCGAAAATTCGCCCCGGCGCAGAAGTGCTTGCCCTCCGAGCACAGTACGATGACCCGGCAACTCGCGTCGTCGTCGAGTCTCGCATACATGTCCGCAATCTCGCGAATGAGTTCGTAGTCGAAATAATTGTCCGGCGGCCGGTGGATCTCAACCGTGGCCACGTAGTCGCAGATCGTCAGAGTCGTATCGTTGCTCATGTTGCGGTTTCCTTTGTTGCGGGCGCGTCGTTTGCACCTGCGTTGGCTGTCTGGGCTTTGCCGGTATCGATCAGTGCATCGACCACGCTGACACCGTGGCCGCGTACGTGAACAACAACGGGGTTGAGGTCCAGCGAAACGATGTCAGGCGCGGCGGCGGCAATTTGCGATACCTTGACCACCAGTTCGACGAGCGCCTCGATGTCCGCTGCCGGCATACCCGCGCTGCCGTCCAGCAACCGCCCGCCCTTCCAGCCGTCGAGCAGATCGAGCACCTGGTCTGTGCTCGCCGGCGCGGGTGAGATGACAACGTCGTCCAGTACCTCCACCAGCGTACCGCCCACGCCGAGCATGACCATGGGGCCGAAGTCGGCGTCGCGGCTGACGCCGATGATGGTCTCGATGCCGCGATCGCACATCGGCGAAACCAGCACACCGTGGATGTCCGCGTGAGGGTGGTGGCGACGCGCGTTCTTCACAACCGATCGGTAACCAGCGCGCACCGCATCCGTACCGGTCAGGTCCAGCGCGACGCCGCCAGCCTGACTGCGGTGGCCGATGTCCGGGGACTGGACTTTGAGTGCGACCGGCTGTGCCAGCTCCTCCGCCGCTGCTACGGCTTGCTCCTCGCTGGTTGCCAGGATGTCACAAATCCCGGTGATGCCCAGATCGGCAAGCAGTGCCTTGGCCTGGTACTCGCACAAGTCCCCGTCAGTTTCGGCCAGACGCGCGCTGACGTGCGCGGGAATCGCCAGCGGCCCCACCGTTGCATAGCGGTCCCCTGAGAAACGTTCGAGAAACCGCCGGTAGTCCGCCATGGCACGGATCATTCGCGCGGCGTTCGGCATGCTCGTGACGAAGGGGAAACCGGCACCGGCAAGCAACGACACAACGCAGGGATCGGCACGCGCGTAACTGCAGAAGATCACTGGCTTGGTCATGCGCTTTCCCAGCTGCGCGAGCTCATCGATCTGAGGTTCCAGGTAGGTCCGAATTCCCTGGGAACCGACGACCAGCACGGCATCGATGCCCGCCGCAGCGGTGATAATCTCCAGCACCGGTGCATAGCCAAGCTGAAAGATGACCTGGGCCGTAACATCGACGGGATTGTGCGAGGTGCCGTAAGCCGGCAGCAGCCGATCGATGGCGCCGCGGGTCGCGGCATCCAGCGGCGGCACTTGCAGACCCCGGACTTGGCATACGTCGGCCAGCCAGATGCCGGCACCACCCGACGGTGTGAGAATGGCGACCCGTTTGCCCCGTGGCAGACGGTCACGGAAGAAAGCAAATCCGGCTGCGATGTCGAGCATGCTGTCCGTGTCCGCGCCGTCAATCACCCCGTAACGCCCAAACATCGCCTCATAGGCGCGCTGCGAGCCGGTAAGGGTCGCGGTGTGCGAGGCCGCTGCCCGCGCGCCGGCGGCGGAACTACCGACTTTAGCGAGCACCAGCGGCTTGCGCAGCGCCGCCGCCCGGGATGCAACGTGGGCGAATTTTCCCGGCGTGCGCAGGCCTTCCACGAAGCCCAGCACGACATCGGTACTCTCATCGTCCAGCAGCCAGTCGATGACATCGAGCGTTTCCAGTCCGACCTCGTTCCCCATGCTGACCACAAAACTGAAACGCAGCGCTCTGGGATACCCGCGGTCGAAAAACGAGAATGCCAGGCCACCGCTGTGGGAGACGACGGCAATTCCACCGCCGGCGTTCTGTATCGGCCCAAGCCCGTCTACCTCGAAAACCGTCGGGCTGAACGTCGCGGCGAGCGGTAACGCCGTATTCATATACCCCACGCTATTCGGGCCCAGCACCGCCATGTCGTAGCGCTCGACCACGCGGCGGATGGCAGCCTCACGCGCCGCGCCCTGCTCGCCCTGCTCCTCGGCGAAACCCGAACTTATGATGACTGCCGCACGCACACCGCGCTGCCCGCAGGCCTCCAGGGCGTCGGCGACATACTCGGCGGGGATAGCAACGATGGCGAGATCCACCGCTTCGGGCAGCGCCGCCGGCGTGGCATAGGTGGCGACCCCGTTGATCGAATCGTGGCTGCGGCTCACCGGGTACAGCGGTCCATCGAACCCCTGCCGGACAACGGCATCAAAGAGGCGTCCGCGGATGCTGCGCTTGTCGGGCGAAGCACCGATCAGGGCAATGGATCGGGGCCGGAAAAGAGTGTCGAGGTCAGGCATCGAAACGTTAGCGCAACCCCAGCCCCCGGGCGATGATACCGCGCAGGATCTCGCGGGTACCTCCCTGAATGGTGAGCTTCGGCGCGATCAGGGTGGCGTAGGCAAGCGTCTGATCAAAATTCAGACGGTTGCCGGGCTGCGACTGACCGGTCGGCGCCAGGTCCCGCGCGGCTGCCGGCAGTGCCTGTTCCCAGTTGGTGCCGAGCTCTTTTACCAGCGCCGCTTCGATCTCGGGCAGTTCACCGGCCTCCAGCATGCCGGCTACTGACAGCGACATGTTGCGCAGGGTGGCGAGCTGCGCCACCAGCCGGCCGATGCCCTCCGTCAAGCGCTCACCGGGATTGGCCGCCGCCAGGTCGATGAGTTCGTAGAGCACGAAGATGGTCTCCAGGAACCGTTCCGGGCCGCTGCGTTCGTAGGCAAGCTCGCTGGTGGCCTGTTTCCAGGCCATATCCGCTTCGCCGATGAGGTGGTTCTCCGGGATCAGGACATCATCGAAAACCACCTCGTTGAAATCGTGATTGCCGGTCATGTTGTAGATGGGCGTGACGGTGATGCCCGGCGTCTGCATGTCGATAAGAAACTGGCTCAATCCGTGACGCCGGTTGTCCTCGGTCGGCGGCGAGGTACGCAGCAAGGCGATCATGTAGTGCGAGCGGTGGGCGTTACTGGTCCAGATCTTACGGCCATTTATGCACCAGCCCCCTTCCACGCGTCGTGCGGCAGAACGCGCCGCGAACAAATCGGAACCCGAATCGGGCTCGCTCATGCCGATACAGAAATAGCACTCGCCGCGCACGATTCTCGGCAGGATGTCGCGCCGGATTTCCGCATCAGCGTAGCGTAACAGAACCGGTCCGCTTTGCCGGTCTGCCACCCAGTGCGCCCACACCGGTGCACCCACCGCGAGCAGTTCCTCGGTGACCACGTAGCGTTCGAGGAACGAACGTTCGTGTCCGCCGTGTTCCTTCGGCCAGGTCATGCCGATAAATCCTTCCGCCCCGCACTTGCGGCTGAATTCCGGGGAATGGCGATTGAGACCGGGGCCAAGGCCGGGCTCGAAGGTACCGGCGTCGATTTCGCGCTGGATGAAGTCACGCACCCGCGATCGCATAGCGTGCGCGTTGGATGGTAGAGTCACCGGGTCGAAGCTGATTGTGTGCGCCATTGGCTGGTTTTCGTGGTTGGCCGACGTGACGCGTGAAGAATAACAATCTCGGCACCGATCCGACACGCCAGGCAGCAGGGGAAAACAGCGGATGCTGAAGGCCGATCCCATCATAGTCGATACCGTATCGCGCATATGTGCCGACCTGTGCTCGCCGGAGCGGGTGAACGCGGCCGAGGACGGAACCTGGCCGACGGAGTTGTGGGACGCTTTGCAGGACACCGGCTTGTCGCTGGCATGGGTACCGGAGTCAGCCGGCGGACCGGGCGCGACACTGGCCGACGGATTTGCCGTTACCCGTACCACGGCGCGCAGTGCCGCACCCATTCCTGTCGCGGAGACCCTGCTGGCTGGATGGCTGCTGGGTGACGCCGGCCTGCGCGCACCGCCCGGCCCCATGACGGTCGCACCCATCCGCCCGGAGGAATGTATTCGATGCGATGCCGACGGCGTCCTGCAAGGAAGCGCGAGCAGTGTGCCTTTCGCCGCGCAAGCTGAGCATCTGGTGGTCATTGCTTTGCGCGGCGATACACGCACCGTCGCCTTGGTGCAGGCGTCTGCTTGCAAGCCCACCGCAGGAACCAATCTCGCCGGTGAGGCGCAGGGGTCCGTGAGTTTCGACGCAACGCATTGCGTGTCCACCGGTCCCGCTGACATGACGGATCCGCTCGCAGGACTACAGCGCATGGGCGCGGCCGTTCGGTCTCAGCAGATGGCCGGCGCCCTGGAGCGTATTCTCGAATTGTCGCTCGAGTACGCGCGTGAGCGCGTGCAGTTCGGACGCCCCATCGCGCGATTTCAGGCGATCCAGCACAACCTCGCCGCGCTGGCTGGCGAGGTTGCTGCGGCTGGCGCTGCGGCGGATGCGGCCGCGTCGGCGATCATCCGCCACGGTATCGATGATCCGCGCACCGTGTTAGCCGTCGCCGCCGCCAAAATCCGTGCCGGCGAAGCAGCGGGCGCCGGGGCCGCTATCGCCCATCAGGTGCATGGCGCCATGGGTTTCACGCGCGAGTACAGTCTGCATCACAGTACGCGCCGGCTATGGGCATGGCGCGACGACTTCGGCCCCGAGAGCATCTGGGCCATGCGACTTGGAGAAATCACGATCGGCGCGGGTGCCCGGGCTTTGTGGCCCGCACTGACGGCGCTCTGACGAGCTGGACGCGAGGGCCACCGGGGAAATTCAAACGCGATACGGGGAGCGTTCGCGCTTCAATCAGCCAGCACCCATGGAGTGCCCGGCGACATACAGCGGCCCGCAATGGGTCGCCAGCGTTTCCTCGGCCATCGCGGTGATCGTGTCCTGGGTGTCGAGAACGGCCACCGAGCAAGGCAGGTGCCGGCCGAGTCTCTCGACCGCAACTTCCCATACCGCGGCATCGCAAAAAAGCCCCGGAACGAAGACGAGTGTTGCCTGAGTTTCAGCCACCTCCCCCCCCCCGACGGATTTATTTTGTCAGCCGCAAACGC
>Ga0224508_10003154_pt1 | contig 13713 bp, 12 predicted proteins | sample SF_Jan12_sed_USG_4_FD_170157 | JGI IMG/M metagenome (GOLD analysis project Ga0224508, IMG submission 170157) | Sediment microbial communities from San Francisco Bay, California, United States - SF_Jan12_sed_USGS_21 | ecosystem: Environmental > Aquatic > Marine > Sediment | place: USA...
GCCCTTGCGATCGCTGTATGCCTTCGCCGTCGTCACGAAGTCGGCCTCGAGTGCGCTCAGGTCGACCGTGGACTCGCCCGCGTCGAGCTCGGCGGACAGGTCCATTCGTTCCTGGATCAGCTGGAGACGCTTGACCGGGTCGGCTTCAGGGATCGCCGAATCGAGAACGGCCAATCGCTTCCTCATCGAATCCGGCGTACGCCGACGGCCACGTTTTGGCCGGTGTGCCTCCAATGCCTCGAGGTAGTTCTTCACTGCTCGTCCCTGGGCGCGACCTTCGGCGAGCGCAGCTTTGTGCTCGTCGGTCAGTGCGCCTGGTCCTCGCTTTTTCCCTGGTGTCTTTGTGCTCATGCGCCAAGTCTGCTCGGCGCGATAGAAATCATCAACCGGAGTCGGTGCTCGGTCGATGGATCCCTCGAACCGACGATGTCCGGGACCGCCGAGGGAGTCCAGTAGCGTCGGCCCGATGAGCGAGCCGATCCACAGAGCGCTTGGCCTCACCGACGACGAGGCCGAGGAGATCGAGTCGATCCTCGGTCGCGAGCCCAACCATCTCGAGCTGGCGATGTACTCGGTGATGTGGTCCGAGCACTGCTCGTACAAGTCGTCACGGCTTCATCTCGGGCGGCTCCCGACCGAAGGCGAGCGGGTTCTCGTCGGGCCAGGGGAGAATGCCGGCGTCCTCGATGTGGGCGACGACATCGCGGCCGCGATCCGGATCGAGAGCCACAATCATCCGTCTGCCATCGAGCCGGCCCAGGGTGCGGCGACAGGAGTCGGCGGCATCCTGCGCGACATCTTCACAATGGGGGCTCGCCCGATCGCGCTGATGGACCCGTTGCGGTTCGGCCCGCTCGACGATGCCCGCAGTCGCTGGATCGCCGAGGGCGTGGTCGACGGAATCTCGGGCTACGGCAACGCCGTCGGCGTACCGACGGTCGGCGGCGAGGTCGTGTTCGACGAGACCTACGCCGACAATCCGTTGGTGAACGTGCTGTGTCTCGGCGTGTTGCCGACCGACCGGCTCGTGCTCGGGCAGGCATCGGGCGTCGGCAACCTCGCCGTGCTGCTCGGCTCGCGGACCGGGCGCGACGGCATCGGCGGCGTGAGCGTGCTGGCGTCGGCGGGATTCTCGAGCGACGAGGAGGACTCGGCCAAACGTCCGAGCGTGCAGGTCGGGGACCCCTTCGAGGAGAAGCGGCTCATCGAGGCGTGCCTGGCGTTGCTCGACGCCGGCCTCGTCGTCGGGATCCAGGACCTGGGCGGCGCCGGGCTCACGTGCGCCACCAGCGAGACAGCGTCGCGTGGAGGCGTCGGCATGGACGTCGACGTGACGGCCGTCCCGCTGCGCGAGGCCGACCTCGAACCGTTCGAGACGATGACGAGCGAATCGCAGGAGCGCATGCTGGCCATCGTCGAACCCGGCGATCTCGCCGCCGTGCTCGAGATCTGCGACCGGTGGGAGATACTCGCCACGGTCGTCGGCAGGGTCACCGACGGAGCCAGCCTGCGGATCCTCGACGGCTTCGACGGCGAGGTGCTCGCCGACGTTCCGGCATCGTCGCTGCACGATGCCGCCCCGCTCTACGACCGTCCCATGGTGGCGCCGGCCGATCTCGACCGCCGTCGCGCCGACAGCCCGGCGTCGATCCCGTGCCCGGACCCTGCGGCCGACCTGGTCGAGCTCGTGCACGACACCTCGTGGGTGTGGTCGCAATACGACCATCAGCTGTTCCTGAACACGGTCGTCGGGCCGGGCGGCGACGCGACCCTCTTGCGGCTGAAGCATCCGGTCGACGGCGTCGACACGGGTCGGGGACTCGCCCTCAGCACCGACGGCAACCACCGCTGGTGCGCCCTCGACCCGCGAGCCGGTACGTCGATGCTCGTCGCCGAGTCGATGATGAACCTCGCGTGTGTCGGCGCATACCCGATCGCGCTCGTCAACTGCCTGAACTTCGGCAACCCGGAGCACCCCGAGGTGATGTGGCAGCTCTCGGAGTCGATCGACGGGATGGCCGAGGCCTGTCATGCGCTCGGCATCCCCGTCGTCGGCGGGAACGTCAGTCTGTACAACGAATCTCGTGGGTCCGACATCGACCCGACGCCGGTCGTCGGTCTCCTCGGCCTGGTCGGCCGGCTCGAGGCCGTCCCTCCCGGCCTCGACTGGAACGAGGGTGATCGGATCGTGCTCCTCGGACCGGTATCGCGCCAGCTCGGAGGGTCGGCGTGGGCTGCGTCACGCGGCCATCTCGGGGGCGAGCTTCCGCCGCTCGACCTGGAGCTGCACAGCCGGGTGGCCGAGCTCGTTCGCGGGCTCGTGGCAGACCAGCTCGTCTCGGCGGTGCACGATGTCTCCGGCGGCGGCCTCGGTGCGGCGCTGGCCGAGATGTCGATCGCGTCGGGCGTCGGCTGCTCGGTGGCACGGGTCGACGATCACGCCGCCCTTTTCTCGGAGGCACCTTCGCGCGTCGTGGCGGCGGTCGATGCCGAAGGGCTCGCAGCGGTCGAGCATCGGGCCGAGGCGAGCGGTGTTCCGTTGGCCCGGCTCGGTCTCGCGACCGGAACGACCATCAAGGTGAAGGGCCTGGTCGACGTCGTGCTCGACGATGTCGAGCAGGCATGGCGGTCGAGGCTCCCCGATGCGCTCGGTGCCGGGACGACGCAGGGCTGAGTGCGACGACGGGTCAGTGGAGGACGGACGCGCCCGTGCCATGATGAGACGGTGACGTCACCGGCGCCCGGCAACGAACCCGTTGTCGTCGACGACAGCCCGCGCGAGGCCTGCGGTGTTGTCGGCATCTACGCCCCGGGCCAAGCGGTCTCGCACCTGCTGTATCTCGCCCTCTACGCGCTGCAGCACCGCGGCCAGGAATCGGCCGGGATGGCGGTCAGCGACGGCGAGACGCTCACGATCGTGAAGGACATGGGCCTGGTGGCGACCGTCTTCGACGACCGGATGCTCGCGGCGCTCGCCGGGCACCTCGGGATCGGCCAGACCCGCTATTCCACGACCGGTTCGAGCAGCTGGAAGAACAGCCAACCCGTGTACCGGACCATCGGCAACGTCGAGTTCGCGCTCGGCCACAACGGCAACCTCGTCAACACCGTCGCTCTCGCCGACGAGGCCGGTTTCCTGCCGGGAACCGTCGAGAGCGACAGCGACGTGATGGCCGAGCTGGTCGCGGTCGACCTGGCGCGGGTGGGGGCCGAGGCCCGGAGCGACGAACGACACCTCGAGCGGGCGGTGGCACGGGTGGTGCCGTCGTTCGAGGGCGCCTTCTCCGTGGTCTTCGCCGACGAGGGTCATGTGATCGGCGTGCGCGATCCCAACGGCTTCCGACCGTTGTGTCTCGGCCGTCTCGACAACGGCTGGGTGCTCGCGTCCGAGAGCCCCGCGCTCGACACGGTCGGTGCGACGTTCGTCCGCGAGCTCGATCCGGGCGAGATGGTGGTCATCGACGCGGCCGGCGTCAGGTCGTCTCGCCCCTTCGACGACGAACGCGTCAACCCGAAGCTCTGCCTCTTCGAGTTCGTCTACTTCGCCAGGCCCGACACCCAGCTCTACGGACAGGGGGTGCATCACGCCCGGGTGCGAATGGGCGAAGAGCTCGCCGCCCATGCCCCGGCCGAGGCCGACATGGTGATGGGAGTACCCGAGTCCGGTGTGCCGGCCGCCGAGGGATTCGCCCGCCGCAGTGGCATTCCGTTCGGGCACGGCCTCGTGAAGAACCGGTACATCGGGAGAACGTTCATCGCGCCGAACCAGCGGCTCCGCGCGCTCGGAGTGCGGATGAAGCTCAACCCGCTGCGCGACAACATCGCCGGGCAGCGCCTCGTCGTCGTCGACGACTCGATCGTGCGCGGCACGACCACGAAGGCGATGGTGCAGATGCTGCGCGAAGCCGGCGCCAGCGAGGTGCACATGCGCATCTCGTCGCCGCCGTACCGATGGCCGTGTTTCTACGGCATGGACACGGGAACTCGCGGCGAGCTGCTCGCCGCGAACCTCACCGTCGACGAGATCCAGTCCTATCTCGAGGTCGACTCGCTGTCATACCTCACCCTCGATCGTCTCGTTGCCGCCACCGGAGCGACCGGTGCAGGGTTCTGCGATGCGTGCCTCACCGGCGAGTACCCGGTCGAGATCCCGATCGATCTGCGGCGGAGCGCCGCCATCGACGGCGATCCGGCCCGAGAGCTGCCAGCCGATGCCGGGCTCCCTCCCGTAGCGGCGACCGGGCGCATCCGAGCCAGTGGGTGAGACCTATGCGGCGGCCGGCGTCGACATCGCCGCCGGCGACGCCGCCGTCGAGCGCATCAAGCCCCACGTGACGTCCACGACCCGACCCGAGGTCATCGGCGCTCTCGGAGGGTTCGGCGGGCTCTTCGACGTCTCGACCCTCGGCTACGACCATCCCGTCCTGGTGTCGGGCACCGATGGCGTGGGAACCAAGGCCCTCGTCGCGACGATGACCGGCCGGTACGACACGATCGGCATCGACCTGGTGGCGATGTGCGTCGACGACCTCGTCTGCGGCGGAGCAGAACCGCTCTTCTTCCTCGACTACATATCGGCCGGCAAGGTCGATCCCGCCCAGATGGAATCTCTCGTCGACGGGATCGCCACCGGCTGCCGGCAGGCGGGTTGTGCCCTCATCGGCGGGGAAATGGCCGAACACCCCGGCGTCATGCAGCCGGGCGAGTTCGACCTGGTCGGCTTTGCCGTCGGCGTCGTCGAACGGGACCGGATCGTAGGATCGGACCCGGCCCGGCCCGGCGATGTGCTCATCGCCCTCGGCTCGCCCGGGCTCCGCTCGAACGGCTACTCCCTCGCCCGCCGGCTGTTGTTCGACGTGGCCGGGCTCGGCATCGACGATCGGGCCTGGGCCGGTGCGCCCTCGAGTGTCGCCGATGAGCTGCTCCGTCCATCGATCATCTACTCGCCCGCCATGCTCAGCGTGATCCGCGCCGTTCCGGTCAGGGCGATCGCCCACATCACGGGTGGGGGCATTCCCGGCAATCTCTCCCGCGTCCTGCCCGCCGACGTCGATGCCGTGGTCGACCGGACGACGTGGACACCGCCGCCAATCTTCGCCGAGCTCCGTTCGATCGGTGCGGTCGCCGCCGACGAGATGGACCGCACCTTCAACATGGGCGTCGGCATGATCGCGGCCGTCGATCCCGCCGATGAGGCAGGGGCCCTGGCCATCCTCGGCGATGCCGGCGTCGATGCCTGGCGGGTCGGTGCGCTGGTCGGCGGGAGTGGACTCGTCACCTACGAAGGGGAGACTGCACCGGCTACCTGAACCATCCGGCCTCGTACCGGAACGGTCGGCATGTTCAGCTACGGTCACGCCAACATGGTCGAGCTCATCGGAATCTACGGGGCGGCTACGGCCCTGTTGTCGATCGCTGGCGGCCTGAAGCTGGTCGATCCGCTGCCGGCTGTCGCCGCGCTCCGCGGCGTCGGCGTCACGGCGTCGCCGACGACCGTGCGGATCGCAGCTGCGGGCGAGTGCCTCCTCGGCGCAGTCGCGTTCGTGCAGCCGTCCGCGGTCGTGGCCATCGGCGTCGGCGTCGTCTACGCCGCGTTCGTCCTGTTCGTGACCGTTGCCATGCGGGCGGGCGACGGGGCGACGTCGTGTGGCTGTTTCGGCCGCGACGACACACCGCCCGATGTGATGCACGTCATCCTCAACGGCTCGCTCGCCGCAGTCGCCATCGGTGTCGCCACGAGTGGGGCCGGGGCTCCCGTCGAGGTGATCGACGACGGCGTCGCCACTGGCATCGCGACGCTCGCTGCGATCACCCTGCTGACCTATCTGTTGATCATCGCCTACTCGGTGCTGCCTCGCACACGCGCCGCCGTGCGGGCCGTCGCTTCATGAGTGAGCGCCTTCTCGAACGGGCCGTGAACGCGCTCGACCGTCGCACCGGGCGACGCGGCTTCCTGGCCCGCTCGGCAGTCGTAGCGAGCGCCGTGGTCGCCGCGCCGAAGCGATTCTTGCTGGAGCCGCGCACTGCGTACGCCGCGATCTGCTCGTGCAACGGCTCGTCGTGTGACTGCAGCGCGCTCTGCTGCGACGCCTACGCCGAGTTCTGCTGCACCATCACCGGTGCGAACCGGTGCCCGCCGGGTTCTGTGGTCGCGGGCTGGTGGAAGGCAGACGGATCGGGTTTCTGCGATGTCGGCGGGTCGCCGCGTCCTCGCTACTACCTGGACTGCAACGCCGACTGCAGAGGCTGCGGCTGTGGTCGGTCCGGAGTGTGCTCGGGCGGCTGTGCCAGCTGTCGCTGCGGTTGCGCGAACGGCGACTGCAACAACCGCCGGTCGTGTTGCACGCGCTTTCGCTACGGGCAGTGCAACCAGAACGTCGCCTGCGTCGGTCCCATCATCTGCCGGGTCGTCTCGTGCACGCCGCCGTGGCTCATCAACTCGAGCTGCACCACCGCGGTGGCCACCGACAACGCCACCCGGTTCCACAACCGGCCCTGTCTGCAGGGTGCTCCACCCGCACGGCTCGCGAGGAAGGATCCGACATCGAATCGGTGGCACCTCCTCCAGAACACCGCCACGGGCGGCGCGAGCTTCGAGCTCGGCTTCGGCAGCCCGAACGACGTTCCGGTCTTCGGGGACTGGAACGGCGACGGCGTGAAGACCCCGGGTATCGTCCGCGACGGCCGCTTCTGGTTCCTGCGCAACTCGAACACCAGCGGTCCCGCCGATCTCGAGTTCGAGTACGGCAAGATCGGCGACACCCCGGTCGTCGGTGACTGGAACGGCAACGGTCGTGACGGACCGGGAGTCGTGCGGGGCAAGACCTGGTACCTGCGCAACCATGCATCGGGTGGTCCTGCGGACATGACCTTCGCGTTCGGTGACGTCGGCGACACACCCGTGGTCGGCGACTGGAACGGCGATGGTGTCACGACGATCGGTGTCAGGCGCGGTCGCCTCTGGCATCTCAAGAGCTCGAACACGGGCGGCCCCGCCGATAGCACGTTCGCCTTCGGCAATGCCGACGACATCCCGGTGGTCGGTGACTGGAACGGTGATGGTCGGACCGGACCGGGAGTCGTCAGGGGATCGACCTGGTTGCTGCGGACGAGCCCCGACGGGGGCCCGGCCAACATCACCGCCGACTTCGGCGATCCCGATCACATGCCGGTCGTGTGGGGGAGCTGGTGATGGTCGCAGCCGTCGTCGCCCTGAGTGCAGCCGTCGCCCTGTTGGCCGTTCTCGTCGCCGCGCTGTTGCGCAGTCATGCCGAGATCCTGCGTCAGCTCCACGACATCACCCACGGTCGTTCGACCGCGGATGCCGAGTTCGAGGTGCGGACACGAGCAGGGGTACCGACGCCGGGGGAGGGGGCCCCGTCGGCGAGCGACATCGTCGGTGTCGATGTCGCCGGCGACGCGATCGCGGTCGGGGTGCTGCGGCGCGAGCACCTCACTCTCCTCGCATTCTTGTCGAGCGGCTGTCTCACCTGTCGCACGTTCTGGGACGCATTCGCGAGCCCGGCCGACCTCGGCCTCCGGCGCGACGTGCGTCTCGTCGTGGTCACGAAGGACCCCGACCAGGAGTCACCGGCCGAGATCGCATCGTTGGCACCCCCGTCGGCTCCGACAGTGATGTCGAGCTCGGCCTGGGACGACTTCGGGGTCCCCGTGGCGCCCTACTTCGTCCTGGTCGATGGCCCGTCGGGAGCGGTCATCGGGGAGGGTGCCAGCGCCGGCTGGGCCCAGGTCCGCGACCTGATGAACCGGGCGCTCGCCGATACGGACGTTCTCGACGGCATGCGAACGAGGGGCGGCCGCTCGGGAAGCCGCGACCGAGATGCCGACATCGAGCTCCTCGACGCGGGCATCACGCCGGGCGACCCGATGCTCCACCACGACGAGCCGATCGAAGACGTCGAGGTCGAATGACGGTCGCCCTCGTTCTCGGCATGGCGGTTGCGTTGCTCGCAGCCATCCGTTCGACCTGGTCGCCTTGAGGTGAGTCGATGCTGTCCAGCATCCACCCGCTCGGTGAGCGGGGCCGACACAACCGGTTCGGTGTCACCGCCGGCGCACACGTCGTGGGCTCGGCCGTCGGGGGCGCCCTGGTCGGGCTCACAGCCGGATCCATCGGCAGCCTGGTCTCGCTGGCGCTCGATCCTGCCGAAGAGCGACTGGCCGTGATCGCGGTCGCGGCCGTGCTGCTCGCGACCGCGCTCGATGGCACCGGTGTGTCGGTGCCGTCGACTCGCCGGCAGGTCGACGAACGATGGCTCGGTCGCTACCGCGGCACGGTCTACGGTGCCGGATACGGATTCCAGCTCGGCGCCGGGATCGCCACCGTCGTCACGACATGGTCGGTGCCGCTGTGGATCGTGCTCGCCGGGGTGACGACGTCGCCGGCCGCAGGGGGTGTCATCGGTGCCTGTTTCGGTCTCGCCCGGGGCGCCGCGATCCTGCTCGTCGGCAACGTGCGCACGCCCGAGCGGCTGCGCTCGTTCCATCGCTCACTCGCCGATCGGGGATCGGTTGTCCGGGTCGGCTCGCTCGTGACCCAGGCCGGTGTCGGCCTTGCTGCGATCGCGCTGCTGGCGGCCTGAGGAGACCGACGATGCTGCGACTCTCCAGTGCCGGTGCAGGCGTTGCGATCGATCTTCCGGACGGTTGGGACGGCACGATCACCCAGCGAGAGCCCGATCCCGGGTTGAGCGACATCGAGCGGGCATCGACGCCGTCGCTCGCGCTGTTGCATGCTGCGTCGTTCTCGCTCCCGTCCGACACGAGCGACTTCGGCGGAGGCGCGGTCGAGGTGATGCGTTTCGGCGACGTGTTCATCGCCCTGTTCGAATATGGCCGCGAGAGCGTCGGGACCGCGCTGTTCTGGTCGCCTCGACCGGCACGACTCGCCGTCGGGGACTTCGACGAGAACATGCTCCAGCACAACCTGCCCGGCCAATCCGGGACCCAGCAGTTCTTCACCGAGTCCGGGCGGGCGTTCTGCCTGTACGTAGTCCTGGGCTCGCATCTCAATCGGGCGCGAGCCGTTCCGCTCGTGAACTCGGTCCTCCCGTCGATCACCGTGATCTGAGCGGCAGCGGGCCCCACGCCCGCACGGTCAGAGCCGAACACTACGATCGGCGCCGATGACCGACTCGACGCTCGTCGCCCTCCGCCGCCATCTCCTCGACCACTCGGTCCGCACCGGCGACTTCACGCTCAAGTCGGGGCGCAAGAGCTCGTGGTTCGTCGACTCGAAGCAGACGGCCTGTCGACCCGACGGGATCGTCCTGGTGGCCGACGCCGCGCTCGCCGTGATCCCCGCTGACGTGACGGCCATCGGGGGCCTCACCATGGGAGCCGATCCGGTGGCATTCGGCATCGCTGCCATCGCCGCGACGAGAGGCCGGCCCATACGTTCCTTCTCGATCCGGAAGGAGTCGAAGGATCACGGCGTGGCCGGCCGACTCGCGGGTGCACTCGAAGCCGACGACCGGGTCGTGATCACCGAGGACACCGTCACACGGGGGACGTCGCTCTTCGAGGCCGTCGAAGTTGTGCGGGATCTGGGCGCCGAACCGGTGCTGATCATGCCGATCGTCGACCGGGGTGGTACCTGCGCGGCAATGGCGGCCGAGGCCGGTATCGCCTACCACCCGCTCGTCACGGCCCCCGATCTCGGCTTCGACTACGAGGGCGTCTAGGTTCACCATCGTCGGTTCGATGATGTGATCATCCGACGATCACCGAGGTCTGGGGGCCGAGCATGACCGTCGTCAATCGTTATCTCGAGGGTCAGATGGCACCGGTCGCCGACGAGGTCACGGCATTCGACCTCCCGGTGTCCGGTGCGATCCCGACCGAGCTCGAGGGCCGCTGGCTCCGCAACGGCCCCAACCCGATCGCGGTCGCCGACCCGTCCAGGCACCACTGGTTCGGTGGTGACGGCATGGTCCACGCCGTGCGACTCCGAGGCGGCCGGGCCGAGTGGTATCGCAACCGGTACGTGCGAGCCGACAAGGTGGCCACGATGCTCGGCGAGACGCCGCCGGCCGGGCCCGCATTCGGTGGTCGCACGGAAACCGGGCCGAACACGAACGTCGGTGGGTTCGCAGGTCGAAGCTGGGCGTTGGTCGAGGGGGGCGGTACGCCGGTCGAGCTCACCTACGAGCTCGACACGATCGGACGCAACGACTTCGACGGCACGCTCCCCGCGGCCTTCTCCGCGCACCCGAAGCTCGACCCGGAAACGGGCGAGCTCCATGCGATGACCTACAGCTGGCCCGACCTCGTCGACCGCCTCCAGTACGTCGTCGTCGATCGCGACGGCCGTGTCACCAAGGTCGTCGACATACCCGTGTCCGACATGCCGATGGTGCACGACATCTCGATCACGCCGAACCACGCGGTGATCTACGACCTGTCGGTCACCGTACGCTTCGACCTGCTCGAGCAGGGATTCCAGCTGCCCGTCGGATGGAATCCCGACCATCCGTCCCGTATCGGGCTCCTGCCCCGGAGCGGCTCCGCCGACGACATCGTCTGGTGTGAGGTCGAACAGTGCTTCTTGTTCCATCCGCTCAATGCCTACGAACGCGACGACGGCCACGTTGTCATCGACGTGTGTCGGTACGAGAACCTCTTCGTGGACGATGTGCTCGGGCCGTTCTCGGTCGATTCGCCGCCGACGCTCGACCGGTGGACCATCGATCCCGTGAGCCGCAAGGTGCACGAGGAACGCATCGACGACCGGGCCCACGAGTTCCCCCGACACGATCCGAGGGTCGGACTCCGGGAGCACAGGTTCGGCTACACGGCGACCGTCGGCTACGAAGGCCCCTCCCTCCACGGTTCGATCTACAAGACCGACTACCGGACGGGTGCGCTCACCGAGCACGACTTCGGGGCCGGACGGGGCGGCGCGGAACCCGTCTTCGTCCCACGCGATGGCAGTACCGGCGAAGACGACGGGTGGGTGATGGTCCTCGTGCACGATGCGGCCACCGATGGAGCCGAGCTGCACATCATCGACGCCATCGACTTCGCCTCGCCCGCGGTCGCCGTGATCGACCTGCCCCAGCGGGTTCCGATCGGGTTCCACGGCAACTGGGTGGGCGACGACTCGGTGCCGCCGGCCTGACGGCCGTGGAGCCCCACGCGCGTCCGACCGGACGAGACGAGCAGGTGCCGCTCGTCGGCGACAGTTCGGTAGCGTTCCCGAACATGTCGAACACCACCGCTGCATACTCGATCACGCTGAGCGTTCGCATGCAGAACGTTCCGGGCACGCTCGGCCGACTCTGCGTCGCCATCGGCGAGGCCGGAGGGAACATCGGGGCGGCCGACGGGTTCGACGTGCGGGGCCCCGAGCTCGATCGGAATCTCGTCGTGCACTGCCGCGAGGAGGACCACCAACGAGCCGTCGTCGCTGCCGTCGAGCTGGTCGATGGTGTCGAGCTCCTCGCGTGGTGGGACCGCACATTCAAGATGCATGAGGGCGGCAAGATCGAGGTGTTGCCGCTCGCACCGGTCGACGACCGTGACGACCTCTCGATGGCGTACACGCCCGGCGTTGCCCGGATCTGCACGGCCATCCAGGACGAGCCTGCGCTTGCTCACGACTACACGATCCGGAAGAACACGGTCGCCATCGTGAGCGACGGCACGGCCGTGCTGGGCTTGGGCGACATCGGGCCGCTCGCGGCCATGCCGGTCATGGAGGGCAAGGCGCTGCTGTTCAAGGAGTTCGCGAACGTCGATGCGTTCCCCATCTGTCTCGACGTCAACAGCGCGGACGAGATCGTCGAGACCGTGCAGCGGCTGGCGCCGACCTTCGGCGGCATCAACCTCGAGGACATCAAGGCCCCCGAGGCATTCGAGGTCGAGGACCGGCTGAAGGACCTGCTCGACATCCCGGTCTTCCACGACGACCAGCACGGCACGGCGGTCGTGACTCTGGCGGCGTTGGAGAACTCGCTGAAGATCACGGGGAAGCGCATGGCCGACCTGAGCGTCGTCATCTCGGGCGTCGGTGCCGCCGGGGTGGCCATCGGCAAGATCCTCATCAATGCCGGCATCGGCCAGGTGATCGGCGTGGACCGGGTGGGTGCGATATTCGACGGCCGGGGCGAACTGAACCACGCCAAGCAGTGGTTTGCGGAGAACACGAATCCGGATCGCCGAGAGGGTTCTGTGCACGACGTGCTGCGGGGGGCCGATGTCTTCATCGGCGTCAGCGCACCGGGGCTTCTCACCGCGGCCGACCTCCGCAACATGGCGTCCGATCCGCTCGTGTTCGCGATGGCGAACCCCAATCCCGAGATCCGACCGGAGGAGGCCGATGGCCTGGCTGCGGTCATGGCGACCGGTCGCAGCGACTACCCGAACCAGATCAACAACGTGTTGGCGTTCCCGGGGATCTTCCGGGGGGCGCTCGATGCCGGCGCGACCGACATCACCGAGAACATGAAGCTCGCCGCGGCCGATGCGATCGCGGCGTCGGTCGACGAGTCCGACCTCCGACCTGACTTCGTGGTGCCCTCGGTCTTCGATCGATCGGTCGTCGACCGCGTTGCACCTGCGGTCGCGGCTGCGGCGGCGGCCGACGGGGTCCAGCGCACCTCGTGACCATCGCCGGTATCACGTTCGACTTCTGGGACACGCTCTTCACCGTGCGAGGTGACGAGACGAAGAAGCGACGGAACGAGATGGTGTCCGATGCGCTGGCAGGTGTCGGCGTCGACCTCCCCGCCGAGGCGGCCGGGGCCATGTTCGACGACGTTGCCGTGACCTTCGACGAGTCGTGGCGGGCGGGCGTCCAGTACCGCTTCGACCATGCCAGGGCGTCGATCGTGACGAGGCTCGGGCTCGACGAGCTCGGGGCTGCTCGTCTCGAGGAGGCCTGGCTCGAGGCCTACCGTCTGTCTGATCTTCGGGCGCGGCCCGACGCTGCCATGGCAGTGCACGGGCTGGCCGAGGCGGGCATCCGCCTCGCCATCGTGTGCGACGTCAGCCTGGTGCCGTCGAGCGTGCTGGAGGAGCATCTCCGAAGAGCCGGCCTCGCGGAGGCATTCATGCACCGGGCGTGGTCCGACGAGGTCGGGGTGTACAAACCGCACGCCGCGATCTTCCGCCATGCCATCGACGGGCTGGGTATCACCGACCCGAGACGAGTGGCGCACGTCGGCGATCTCCGTCGGACCGACGTCGCCGGGGCGCGTGAGTTCGGGATGACCCCGGTTCGGTATCGAGGCGCCTTCGATGACGTCGACGACGGGTACCCCGACGCTGAGCACGTGATCGATGACCATCGCGAGCTGTTCGAGGTGCTGGCCGTCGGCCGGGCTGCGCAGTAGGCCGGCACGGCGCGTATTCGTGGAGCGAACTCCAGTGCCCGTTGCTATCGTGGCCGGGCCCTCTCGACGAGAGATGAGCCCCCATCGTCCAGCGGCCTAGGACGCCGGCCTTTCACGCCGGTAACACGGGTTCGAATCCCGTTGGGGGTGCAAGGCCGGCATCGTCTGGCGGCAGCGTCCGTGTCGGTTTCGGTGCGGACGTCGATAGAAAGAGTCACCCCGGGCGCTGCCCGGGTCAGCAAGGTTCCTCGGTCGTAGGGTCGAGGGAGTGGTTCCTCGGTCGTAGGGTCGAGGGAGAGAGTCCTCGGTCGGAAGGTTGAGGGAGTGGTTCCTCGGTCGGAAAGGTCGAGGGAGAGAG
>Ga0224508_10003155_pt1 | contig 13713 bp, 15 predicted proteins | sample SF_Jan12_sed_USG_4_FD_170157 | JGI IMG/M metagenome (GOLD analysis project Ga0224508, IMG submission 170157) | Sediment microbial communities from San Francisco Bay, California, United States - SF_Jan12_sed_USGS_21 | ecosystem: Environmental > Aquatic > Marine > Sediment | place: USA...
AGAGAGCTTTCCAGAAGAATATACCCCTTTGCCCCGCCTTTCCTTTGCCTGAGTGAGCGATGATCGGCGACGATGCCGCGCGCACAATCTGGAATGGCATGCACGACAGGCGTCCAGCGCTGATTGCACGTTGCCTGGACCATAAGCTCCAAGGTGTGCTAGGCGTCTATGATCAGCACGAGTTCCTGGCAGAGCGCCGAGAGGCGTTGAACAAGTGGGCATCGGTTCTAGAGGCGTTAGATCGAAAGGGGCTGGAGGCTGCGCAAGAGCGTTACAGCGGCGCTGACGTGGTGCCGCTAAGGTCAGTAGTCTGAAGCCCTGGGCGCTGTTATCTGCCACTTCTCGCCACTAAAAATCAGATTCAGAAGCGGGTCCCATATTTTGGGACCCCGGACTCGGGGCAAAAACCTCGATTTCAAAACTCGAATCTGCCTGAATCACCTACCGCTGCAAAAATAAAAACGGGAATTCCCAAAGTCGTCTAGGATCGGCCCGGAACTAACATGGGTAACTGAGATCAACGTCCACGCAATCGAAGCAACAGTTTTCGTTCACTTCAGCGACGGCGGCATCAAACTCAGATCTAACTTCTTCAATTAAGCTGTTTATAGAATGCAATTGTCGAGTCAGGTCGGCATGCTGTATAGCCCAACGCGCTATTGAGTAAATTAGCAGCGCTATAGCTGCCAACGCTATCAGTGCCGCGATCCATCCGAATGGCACGGACACTACTACTGCAGCAAGTGCACCAAGAATCTGTACCATTAATGCTGCGATAGCAATGGCAACAAGTTTCTCCCTTATCTCTCTTTCGATCCGGTCGCGATTCTCGCACAACGCGGCTAAGCGATTGCGAACGCTCCTCGCCGTGCTTTTCGCATTAGTACATGCGGTGCTGTCTGAGCATAGGGTCGCGTAACACGGAAGGCGTATGCTAGGTCCAGGTGAATCAGTGGGCAGCCCGGGAGCCCCGACGCCGTCGAATACAGTTGTCTCTTCCTCCTCAGCGCAGTTTGTGACTGCTACCGTAAGGGGCAATCGCATCCGTGGTACTGCGCCAAGGTCCACCGAAATGGTGTCAGTAGGGCAATGTCCAGGAATATCAGGGAAAACAACAGGGCCTCCGTCAATGCCCGTGATCGTAATCGTTCGAATCCCGTCCTCGTCTTTTACTAACAGAACCAGATGCACGTTGGCCGGGCCGTGATCCTCGACAATCAGGGTTAGGGTTGCCGCCATCGATTGGACTCCGTATTTGCCACCCTTGGATAGCCGTCAGGCACCATGGTAGCCCGTCGTAACCTGCAAAGTCTCTTGTTCTTTATCTTTCCGTTGATTTCACCCCACATAGACGGTCGCTGGCATACACAAGCATGTTCCAGGTCGAGGTTGGGCCCGTTCGGATTGACTCCTCAGAAAGAACCACGGGTCAGTTGCCCACGATAAGAGACTTTGAGTTCGTATCCTGGCAACAACGGCGTATGCTTGGTTAGTAGCGATAAAGCCAACCCGCCACAAGACGGGGCTCTCAGGGGGGAGAAATCATGCGAACGGTATTTTCGTTCACGTTGCTTTTGATTCTAGCTGGCTGCGGCGGCGGGGGAGGTGGCGGCAGCGGCAGCTCCTCGGCACCCCCACCACCCGCTATGACAGTCCCACCCGACCTTCCGCCTCTGACCTGGGATGACGCCAACTGGGGAGAAGTCGAATGGCAATAAAAATCGCCTTACTAGCACTCTTGTTCTGGAGTACCGGAAACGCTCAAGAGGTCCCACATACCTTTGAGGCTGGAACGCCCGCAAGGGCATCGGAGGTCAACGATAACTTCTCTGCGCTCGCGGATGCGATCACTGCATTGAGCGAGACAGGCATCGCGGGGCCGCAAGGCCCAGAGGGTCCACCGGGACCGCAGGGCGTGATCGGACCCGTGGGGTTGCCCGGACCGGCGGGTCCGCCAGGACCGCAAGGCTTACAGGGAGCGACCGGGCCGCAGGGATCAACTGGCTCGACAGGTCCTCAAGGTGAGCCTGGGGAAGATGCGGCCACGATCATCCAGCCACCCGGAACAGATATCGTCTTGGACACGCCCGGCTATTACGTGATGGATACCGACATCGACATATTAAACGTACTCATCGACGGCAGCTACGTTGTCGTAGATTTCCAGGGTTACCAGATGAACTCTATTTCCCATTCGACGGTGATAACTGTCAACGGAGATAACGTAACTCTACGCAACGGTTATATCTCCCGAGCGCCGATGACAGATGGTGCTGGCTTCACAGTCAACGGCAACCGCGTTCTGATAGAACGGATGACCATAGAGACTTATGACGGTATCTTGATACTCGGTGATGACGCAACCATAAGAGACTCGCGGTTCAGCACTAGCTCACAGGATGGCGACAACGGCATAGGTTTGAGAGGAAACGGTGCTGTCGCCGACGGTAACTACATCGTTGAGGCTGCCGGCGAAACAGCCATTTCTATATCAGGTACGCGCAACTCTGCTACGAATAACGTGATCAATTGCGCCCCCGAAGACACAACGCTGGAACCCGCATACCTAAACCAGATTTAACATAATGAATCTTATCCGCATAGGTATTTAGGCGCCTGAAATCACTCCAAAGTGGAGAGACCCGCCGCGCTAGCAATACGCGACGTATCACCCATTAGTTTCCGCTTTCCACGTTTCTGGCGTCTCCAGACCAAGACTGATTTGCAAGGCACGTTCCAGTTCGACGTTGGGCCCCACCGGATCGAATTGCCGGTCAACCAACTATGCTGAAAGCAATCGTCCCAAGCTATCTCTTCATACGTTTCGCCTATCTGCCGTTCCCAGACTCAAAGTACGTGAATGTCCGCTTTGGAGAAAAAAGCGGACATTCAGTCCTCCAGCCGGATCTGACCCGAGAAGGATTCGCCAATTTTTGGGTCATCCGGCAGCTTGATCTAGGTAGAATCCAGAGCCAAGGAGCTTTCTGGAGCCGGTATGTCCTTCCTGGGGAGATCAAACGACGCAAGGTCTTTCAGGTCGCTGCGGTTTACGCGGTGGTGGCTTCCAAAAGCGCTGAAGAGATAGATGCCGGCCGGTTCTCGCAACTGATGCCAGACAGTCTTGCCGCTTTGAAAAAGCACAAATCTCGGAGGTGAAGATGCATATCGAAATCAGTACTGACGGCAACATAGAAGGACGCGAGATGCTAGCCAGCCAGATTAAAGGTACGGTGGAAGAGGCTTTTAATCGATTCAGCGATCGGATCACCCGAGTGGAAGTTCATGTCAGCGACGCAAACAGCCACAAGAGTGGTCAGGATGACAAGCACTGCATGATTGAGGCTCGTCTTGAAGGCCGCCAGCCCACCGCCGTTAAGCATCGTGCAGCAACCTTGGAGAAAGCCGTTGATGGCGCTGTCGGAAAGATGAAGAAATCCATCGAGTCGACATTGGGACGGGAAGACCATCGTTAGCATATTGGTGTGGCAATGGTGACTACGGTATGCGGCTTTCTTGGCAAACGCTGGTCACCGTGATTCCCTCACCGTAGGCGGGACTACAAGACGATGAATGAGGAGGGTACTGACCTCCCAAACGAGATTGCCGATCGGCTCACCAGACCGTTCGCGCGATTTCTAAAGATCAAAGTCGCGACCGGTGTCATGTTGTTCGTTGCCACCGTAGTCGCCCTGATCGTGTCGAACTCGAAGTGGGCCGCGCCGTTTTCGGCATTCTGGGAGATACCCATAGGTCTGCATTTCGGGTCGCTGGATTTCACTCGCTCGTTGAAACTATGGATCAACGAAGGGTTGATGACGCTGTTCTTCTTTGTGGTTGCCCTGGAACTCAAACGTTCGCTTGCCCTGGGTGAACTGCGGAGCTTACGCATCGCTGCGCTGTCATTCGCCGGTGCGCTGGGCGGCATGCTAGTCCCCGCGACCCTCTATGTGGCGCTCATGAACAGTCAACTCGGTACGCACAGCTGGGGTACGGTGGTGGCTACCGACGCGGCTTTCGTCATCGGATGCCTTGCACTTCTCGGCTCCCGCATCCCACCGAGTCTTCGCCTGTTTCTCTTATCACTGGCGATCTTCGATGACGTGGGTGCCATCTTGGTGGTGGCCTTGGGTTATGGCGACACGCTGAACTGGGCGGCGCTTGGCCTTGCGGCGCTCGTCCTCATCGCCACGCTGGGAGCAACGCTGATCGGGATCAGAAGCGCTGTGGTTTACTTCTTGCTCGCCAGCGTGATCTGGTTGTGTTTTGACGCGTCGGGCATCAATCCTACGTTCGCGGGTGTCGTGTTGGGTTTGATGACGTCAACACACGGATGGGTAAGCGACGACCGGCTGCGCGCAATCCTCGAGCGCGTGCTTGCCTATCCCAGAGGCGACCATTGGAGCGGGGATACCGTTGATCGCCGTGACCTTCGGCGAGCCGGGGTTGCGGTGGCGGAGGCGCTGTCCCCCGTTGAGCGGCTGGAAATGGCGCTGCATCCGTGGGTGGGCTTTTTGATCATGCCACTGTTCGCATTCGCCAACGCCGGAGTCACGATCACCGGTACAGACATCGGGCAGCCGGTCCTCGTGGCGATCTTTGTGGGTTTAGTTTTCGGCAAGCCGATTGGTGTAGTTGCCTCGAGTTGGCTCGCCGTGCGCCTCGGCTTTGCAACCAAGCCATCCGACTTGAACTGGTCCCTCCTGGCGGCCGGGGGACTCCTTGCCGGGATCGGCTTCACGATGTCGCTGTTCATTGCCGGATTGGCTTATTCACCGCTCATGCTGGATGCGGCAAAAGTCGGGATTCTTGCTGCATCCGTGGCATCGGCCGCGGCAGGTCTTCTGATGCTGTTCGTGCTCACTTCGAAATCTCCAGGCCCCAGTTGAGGCGGGCAACTCGCTATGCGTGGTACGTCCGTCGGCCAGACTTCCACAATGCGCTGCCGCTCGCTTATCAAACCAGGGCTGGGTCAAGATACCTTTCTCGCTAATTGGCTTGATGTTGAAGCGCCGCCTCGGATGTCTCCTTCTGGCCGAAAGCTGTCGTTCATTAACGGTTAATATGCGAACCTATGCATATGCGTCGTGGGAATGATTGAAGGCATCTTGCTCCGTGCGTTAGAGTTTTTCACTTCGTGGAGGATAGTTACATGCATTGGCGCTCGATCTTCACGATCTGTACGGGTTTCTGTCTGATTGCTTGCGGCGGCAGTGTCGATCGCTCGGCAGCGGGAGCACCCGCTCCGGCGCTAACTTCGGAGGCATCGACTGCGCTCCGGATTCTGGTGATCGGTGGAACGAGTGGGATCGGGCTCGAGACGGTGAAGCTCGCCCTGGATCGCGGACACAGCGTCACCGCCATGGCGCGACGACCGGAGCGCATGACCCTAACCCACGAGCGTCTCGAGACCTTCGGGGGCGATATCCTCGATGGTGAGGCTGTGGAGGCCGCCATGGCGGGACATGGAGCCGTCGTGACGACCATCAGCATCGGACCGACACGCAACCCAGTCTCGCTATTTTCGGAAGGCACTGGCAACGTGCTCGCGGCGATGCAGAAGCTTGGCATAGGCCAGCTGATCGCCGTGACCGGTATCGGTGCAGGTGACAGCCGCGGGCATGGCGGCTTGTTCTACGACCGCATCCTCCAGCCGCTGGCACTGAAGACCGCCTATGAGGATAAGGACCGCGAAGAAGAGCTGATCCGGGCAAGCGAAACGGACTGGACTATCGTGCGCCCTGGACATCTGACTGACGATTCCAGTGAGACGCGGTACCGCGTCATCAGCGACCTGGAAGGCATTACCTCGGGTAAGATTGCGCGAGCCGACGTAGCCCATTTCATCGTTTCGGCGCTGGAGTTGCGCAGCTACTCGGACGCGACGGTACTTCTAACCAATTGAGCGCTCAACCGGGCCGCACGAATGTCCGCTTATGGCTGCCGAAAGCAGACACTCGTTGACAGTTAATATGCACGTAGCTGCATTATTGTGGGGGAGCCTAGACTAATGACAAAGCCGAGCTGGATCTGGAGGGAAACAGCAGAAGTGCTCGGTGTGCTCGGGGTAATAGCGTCACTGATTTTCGTAGCGTTCGAGATCCGGGAGAATACGAGAGCCACGCGCAGTTCTACGATCCAAGATATTTCTCGTTGGTCTTTCGACGCGAACGCAGTCTTTGTCGAGAACGCCGATATGCGTGCGGCTTGGCGCGCAGGTTGTGAGGGTACGCTCAATCAGGATCAGCGAGATCAATTGCTCTGGGCCTTTATCGGATTTATGAGAATCCAGGCTAACCGATTCTATCAAGTGCAACTCGGGACGATAGATGAGGCAACTGCGTTTTCTCTCGGTGGGAAGAGTGCCGCGTACGAATCTCCGATGTTCAAGCAGTTTTGGCCGTCTATTAGAGACTCATACGAACCCGATTTTCAAGATTTCGTTGAGAGAGAGCTTCTACCATTATCTACGGACTCGTGCAGGCGTCTCGAATGACCGCTTTTGGCCGAAAGCAGACATTCAGATCTATGCCGCCGAGATTGATGAAACGTGAATCCGCAAATGGATTGGATATTTACAGGCTTTCTGGTGACCGCCGCGTTGCTAGTCGGCGTACGATCTCGACGCGACATCCGCGCCGCGCAAGAGCGTTTGCGAAGCGGCGGCGCGCAAGTCGCCGAAACGATCTGCGGTTCGATCGAATATACGACATTCGGAAGCGGCGCTCCCGTGCTCGTAGTACACGGGATATTCGGTGGGTTCGATCAGGGCCTTGTGATTGCACGCAGAAATGTGGGAGAACATTTCCACTCGATTGTTCCCTCTCGCTTTGGGTATCTGCGCACACCGTTTCCGGATAACGCTTCACCCGCTACGCAGGCCGATGCGCATGCGTGTTTGCTTGATTCCGTAGGCACCGAACAAGCGGCGATACTGGGCACGTCAGCCGGAGGAACCTCTGCGATTCAATTCGCCTTGCGACATCCTGATCGTTGCTCAGCTTTAGTGCTGATCTCTTCGAACGCCCCGGGTGGAACAAACACGGCTCTTCCATCAAAGTTGCTGGCAAATGTCCTTTTCGGGTCCGATTTCATGTTCTGGATGTTGGCGACCTATTTTCGTTCAAGCCTGCACTCAATAATGGGCGTCCCGAAGGGATTCGAGCTGACGTCCGAATACGAAGCGGACATAGCCGAAGTGATGAAAACTATCTTGCCGGTGCGCCCGCGTTCCAATGGGGCGCTCTTCGACATGTACGTTTCGAACCCGGATATTAATATGGGGTATCCGCTCGAGAATATCACCGCGCCGGTCTTGATCGTCAGCGCCGTAGACGATCCGTTAACCTTGTATGACAACGCGCAGTCAATGGCGGAAAGGATCCCGAATGCAAAGCTTCTCACGATTGAAAGCGGGGGTCATATGCTGTTGGGACACCAGGCAAGGGTTAAGTCGGAAATTTCGGCTTTCCTAGAAGAGTGCTCTTCAGCCAGCCTGTAGGAATGCGCATAGCCGCGCGGCCGATACGCGACGGTCCCGACCAGAATTTACCCACGTCTGACCGTCCGCAGGTAGGCGAAAGCGGCCAAGCCGCTAGGGGGCCTCGTGCATTTTCATCGCCTTCTAATTCGTCGCATACTTCGCCAGACTGCGCGATCCGAGTCCTCCGCGTTCCTACCCTCCCACCAGCAACGCCACCAGGCAGCGTTCCACGCAACGCAGCTAGAACGTAACCGTGAAGCGGTTTAAGGCTTCGTACGACTATCCGTGGCCCTGTCCTCCCGCACACGCTATCCTAGGAGCTACTTAATCTTCCACTCCCAAATTGGGACTGTCCGCTTCTGGCCGTTAGCTGCCGCTTGTTAACTGGTTAATATGCCGGCTGGCGCATACTTAGGGGACACATGAAGCCCACCTATTTTGATTTCACGGTCAAAGACCTTAACCAGGCGAAAACTTTCTTCGAGTATGTCTTCGACTGGCGATTCGAGAAGTTCCCGATGCCCTACGACTACTACCGAGTCCAAGCGGGATCTGAGGGTGAACCCGGAATTGACGGAGGCATCGGCGCAATTGCGGATACACCAACCGCCGCAGGGAGACCATTGACCCAGGTGACGATTCCCGTGCCAAGCGTGGACGACTGCATTGCACGGGTCGAAGACGCTGGAGGTAGGGTAATCGAGGCGAAGATGCCGATTCCCGGTATAGGCTGGTTTGCCGCATGCGCTGAACCGGGGGGATTATTGTTCGGAGTCATGGAAGCGGACCCGGAGGCGAAGTAGTCGGAGGTCCGAATGTCTGCTTTTGGGCCGTAAGCGGACATTCGGACTGAGTCTAAATCACCGCTCCTTAACGTCCGTTATTGAGAGAAAAGCGGACGTTTGGAAGGAGTTCGCTGGGAGCCTCGGGGAAGTACCGGCCCCCTGACCCTTGGCGGAAGTCAGGCCACGACGAGGGAGCGCATCTACGTAGATCCCCGCATTGTTCCTTCCGCACACTGAACTAGATTGGCTCTGGGGAAGTTTTATCTTATGAATATCCTCGCAGCCATTCGCCGCCGAGAAAAACTCTGGATCCCCAGGGCCGCGGCGCCGTTCGCCATCGTGTGGCTCAGCATGTTGTGGCAGCCATGTGCGGTGGCGATGGACATGGATATGGGCATGGATCATGAGCAGCATAGCTGCCCCCATTGCCCGCCCCCAATGCACGAGGATTGCGAAGGCAATACTACTGAAGAATGCGATTACTTCGATCGATTTGATACGGATCGGCGAGCATCAAAAACAAAATTGGGAGAGAGCCCACAGGACCTCCAGATCGCTCTCTATTCGGTTTGCCGATTACCCGATTATTCCCCACTTTTCGCTGTTCACTCTAGCCTGTCTAAGCATGCAACGGCCCCATCGGGCCCGCCTCTAAACGTTCTCTTCTGTACTTATCTGAACTAGCGATCGCCCTGTAACCGTTTCGTTCCGGTTTCAGACGAGGAGATCGCTATGTCGTTTATGCGTGGGAACGCATCCCACTTCATTCGCTATTGGAGCACCACCAGCCTACGGCCCTTGATGCAAAAAGGTGTCGTCGCCGGCTGTATCTTGCTCTTCTATTCAACAGGTGCCTCCGCACAGGTCGATGCGGGGCCCCTGACTCTGTCCGAGGCGGTAGAGATAGCTGTCTCGGCCAACCCGCGTCTCGCTTTAATGACGGCTCAAGCCGAGGCGCTCCAGTACATACCGTCCCAAGCGGGAGCGCTGCCGGACCCAACATTTGGCCTGAACGCGATGAACCTGCCCACCGACACCTTCAATCTTGATCAGGAGCCGATGACGCAAGTTCAGATTACTTTCAGTCAAGCGATCCCTTTTCCTGGCAAACGTCGGCTCATGGAAGAAGCCGCGCAATTCGAAGCCAACGCCGGGCTAGCTCGCGCCGACGATACGCGTCTCGCCCTCATGGCTCAGGTGCGAACCGCTTGGTGGCGATTGTTCCAACTGGATCGAGCCCTGGAGATCGTCAGGCAAAACCAAGCGCTCATGCGGGATTTCATTGAGATCGCCCAGACCAAGTATCGCGTCGGGGATGGTCTTCAGCAGGATGTGCTGCTGGCGCAGCTCGAGTTGTCCCGGCTCTTGGACCGGGAGCTGCGCCTGAGGGGTGTGCGCGAAACGACGGAAGCCAGCGTCAACGCACTCCTCGATCGACAAACCGATCAGGCAATCCTCCTTCCGGAAGCACCACCAAGCACCGTGCTACCGGATGTGCCGACGGATGCGGAGCTTCTGCAAGTCGCGGCAGCTGATCGGCCGGCGTTGGCGGCCGAGAACGCACTCGTCGATGCGGCTCGCGCCCGAGTGGACCTCTCCGAAAAGGATCTTCGCCCAAACTTTATGGTCGGAGCAGGCTATGGGGTTCGCCAGGGTGATGACCTGCTTCGCGGGCGGAATCGTCCCGACTTCTTGAGCCTCATGTTCAACGTCAGCGTCCCGCTCTATTCAAAATCCAAGCAGAGACAGGCGCTAGCGCAGCGGGGTAGCGAGCTTTCCCAACGACAGTTTTCGCGAAACGATACGCTCCGGTCCATACAGGCTTCCGTAACCGGTAATCGTTCCGACTACGAGGCAGCCCGAGAGCAGGTCTCGCTGCTCGAGACTGCGATTATTCCCCAAGCCCAGCAGACCGTTGCCTCGATGCTGGCGGGATATCAGGTGAATGAAGTCGATTTTCTCAATGTCGTGAACAGCCAGATTACGCTTTACAACTCCCAGATCAATTACTGGGAGGCCATCAGCACTGCGAAGGCAGCCTTGGCGCGACTCGCCGCCGCTGCTGGCATGGAGGTGCTTTATGAATAAGCAGATGCTAACCGCCGTCGTTATCGGTGTCATTGCTCTGACTCTGGGAGTGAGTGGTGGATACTGGTTCGCCAGTCAGCGTATGGAAATGCCGCCGGCTCCATCGGCCAGTGAACAACCGGAACCCTTGTTCTACAGACATCCAATGACTCCGGAAGTCACTTCGCCCGTTCCTGCGAAAGACGAGATGGGCATGGACTACGTTGCGGTCTACGCCGATTCTGGAGGCACCAGCGGTCCTGCCGGGACGGTCCAGATCGACCCGGTAACCGTCCAGAGCATCGGGGTACGGACTGCGGCCGCCGAACGCCGGACGCTGACACGAACCATTCATACGCTCGGGCGCGTCGATTATGACGAGCAGCGTATCACTCGACTTCATCCGAAGATCGAAGGATGGATCGAAGAGCTCTATGTAGATACCACCGGGGAGCTGATCGTCGAGGACGCCATCCTGCTCAGCGTCTACTCACCACAGCTCGTGGTGACGCAGCAGGAATACCTGGTGGCATTGAGAAACCAGGAGACACTGAGTGCGAGCCCGTTCCCCGACGTCCCGCGGGGGGCGGAGGAGCTGGTGGAGTCAACGCTCGACCGGTTGCGGCTCCTGGATGTGCCCGAGCACCAGATCATGGAGCTGACTCAGACCGGAGAGGTGCAGGAGGAACTTCATATTCACTCACCATCCGCGGGCATCGTTATCAACGTCGGCGCTCGAGAGGGGCAGTACGTCACGCCACAGACCGAGCTCTACACCGTTGCTGATCTGTCGACTGTATGGGTGCTCGTCGACGTTTTCGAGGATGAGCTGCCCTGGGTCCGAGTCGGAGATCAAGCTCGGATGAGTATCGCGGGGGCGCCCGGAAGGCTCTTCGAAGGCCAGCTTACCTATATCTATCCCTATGCTGAGAGCCAGACACGAACCGTGAAGGCTCGGCTGGAGTTTGATAACTCGGAACTCCTACTCAAACCAGAGATGTTCGCCAACGTGACGATCGAGGCGAGCCCTGAGGTAGATATCGTGGCAGTCCCATCCGAGGCTGTCATCCGATCGGGCGTGCGCGAGCAGGTGTTCGTGGTGCGAGAACCGGGGAAGTTCGAGCCCAGAGAAGTGCGATTGGGGGTTAGCAGCGAAGGCTGGACGGAAATCCAAGAAGGACTTGAACCGGGCGAAGAGGTCGTCGTGTCTGCGCAATTCCTGATCGATTCGGAATCCAAGTTGCGAGAAGCCGCGGCCAAGATGTTGGAGGCCGGCAATGATTAGGCAGATCATTGCTGCGTCCCTTGAGAACCGATTCTTGGTCGTCATTCTCGCGCTGCTGCTGGTTGCGGCCGGAATCTTCGCACTGAGGACGACTCCGCTGGACGCGATTCCGGACCTCTCCGACGTTCAGGTGATCGTCTTCACCGAGTACCCTGGGCAAGCGCCCCAGGTAGTAGAAGATCAAGTGACCTATCCGCTGACAACTGCCATGTTGGCGGTGCCGTTCGCGAACGTGGTCAGGGGGTACTCCTTCTTTGGTTTTTCCTTCGTCTACATCATCTTCGAAGACGGCACGGACATGTACTGGGCTCGTTCACGCGTGCTCGAATACCTCAACTATGTCAGTGGCCGATTGCCGGATGGAGTAACCCCGACTTTGGGGCCCGACGCAACGGGGGTTGGTTGGGTCTATGAGTACGCACTCGTGGACCGCACCGGTCAGCATGACCTGGCCGAGCTTAGGTCTATACAAGACTGGTACCTACGCTATCCCCTGCAGACCGTACCCGGCGTCGCCGAGGTGGCCTCGATCGGCGGGTACGTCAAACAGTACCAGGTAGAGGTCGATCCTAACGCTCTCCTCGCCTACAACGTCCCGATATCCAGGGTCAGACAAGCCATCATGCGCTCCAATAACGACGTTGGGGGGCGATTGATTGAGATGGCAGAGACCGAGTATATGGTTCGTGGTCTTGGCTACATTCAATCCGTCCAGGATATTGAGGAAATTGCCGTCGGTGTCGATCAACAGGGGACCCCGATTCGCGTTCGAGACATTGCACAGGTGCAGATTGGCCCAGAGCTCCGGCGTGGAATTGCCGAACTCAACGGCGAAGGCGAGGTCGCCGGCGGAGTCGTGATTATGCGTTACGGAGAGAACGCATTGAGCACGATCGAGCTGGTCAGGGAGAAGCTCGAAGAATTGAAGACAGGTCTACCCGACGGGGTGGAGATCGTCCCCGTCTATGATCGCGGTACGTTAATCGAGAGCGCCGTCGATAACCTCTCCAACACCCTCCTGATCCAGTTTGTGTTGGTTACCCTGGTATGTGCCGTGTTTCTCTTGCACCTGCGTTCGGCGTTAGTCGTCGTCATCGCGCTGCCGATCGGGATCCTGCTGGCTTTCATCGCGATGCGCCTCCAGGGGATCAACGCGAACATCATGTCGTTGGGAGGCATCGCTATCGCTATTGGGGCGATGGTCGACGGTCCGATTGTCCTCATCGAGAACGCCCACAAGCATCTTGCGCTCGCCAGTGCTGGTAAGAGTGGCAGCCTCACCGCCCGGGAGCGGTGGCAGGCCGTAGGGACCGCGGCTCGCGAAGTTGGGCCTGCGCTTTTCTTCTCACTACTGGTTATCGTTGTCTCTTACTTCGCGATATTCACGCTGGAAGCTCAGGAGGGACGGCTATTCAAGCCGTTAGCCTTCACAAGCAGCTACTCCATGGCAGGTGCCGCGCTACTGGCCATCACCCTGGTGCCGCTACTGATCGGCTACTTCGTTCGCGGACGGATTCGTGGTGAAGCCAGTAATCCCATCAGTCGCCTACTGTCGGCTATGCACTCCCCCTTGTTGAAGGGGCTCTTGCGTTGGCGTGTCGCCACGCTCGTTCTCGTCGTGGGTCTCTTGGCGATGACCTATTACCCGCTCTCCAGACTGGGGACGGAGTTCATGCCCCCCCTCGACGAAGGCGACATTCTTTACATGCCCACGACATTCCCGGGCATCTCGATCACCAAGGCGAAGGAGCTGCTCCAACAGACAGACAAGATTCTGAGCACTTTTCCCGAGGTGCAGTCAGTCTTCGGCAAGATCGGCCGGGCGGAGACCGCGACTGATCCAGCGCCATTGTCCATGATAGAGACAATCGCTCGTCTGAAGCCACGCGAGGACTGGCCCGATCCGGGCAAAACCACATCGGATCTGATGAGGGAAATGGACGCGGCGATTAGATTTCCCGGTCTCGCCAACGCCTGGACAATGCCCATCAAGACCCGGATCGACATGCTTTCTACGGGCATCAAGACGCCGGTTGGAATCAAGATCAGCGGCCCGGACCTGACCGTGCTACAGCGCATTGCCGAGGATGCGGAGC
>Ga0224508_10003156_pt1 | contig 13709 bp, 9 predicted proteins | sample SF_Jan12_sed_USG_4_FD_170157 | JGI IMG/M metagenome (GOLD analysis project Ga0224508, IMG submission 170157) | Sediment microbial communities from San Francisco Bay, California, United States - SF_Jan12_sed_USGS_21 | ecosystem: Environmental > Aquatic > Marine > Sediment | place: USA: California...
CAGCGCCATCACCAGACGCCCGGATCTCGCCTGCACTCGCTGGCCCCTTCCCCGCGGCGGTCTCGACGAGCGATCGATAGCGCATCCGGTAGCTTGCCGAAGGAGGCAAGTCATGGACGTCCGAAACCTGTCGGGCAAGGCCGCACTCGTCACCGGGGCCGCCAGCGGGATCGGGCGCGAGTCGGCGCTGGCCTTCGGCCGGCGCGGCGCGGACCTGGTGATCTGCGACGTGGACGAGCCGGGCCTGAAGGAGACCGAGGCGATGCTGCGGAGCCTCGGCCGCGACGTCTTCGCGCGCCGCGTCGACGTCGCCGACCCCGAGGCGATGCGCGGCTTCGCCGACGAGACGAGCGCGGAGTGCGGTGTCGTCGACATCCTGATGAACAACGCCGGGGTGGGTCTCGGCGCGAGCTTCCTCGAGACCTCGCTCGAGGACTGGGACAAGATCCTGCGCATCAACGTGCGCGGGGTCGTCCACGGCTGCCACTACTTCGTGCCTCCGATGGTCGAGCGCGGGGCCGGCGGCCACGTCGTGAACGTGTCCTCGGCGGCGGGCTACCTGCCTGCCGAGGCGCTCTCGGCCTACGTGACGACGAAGTACGCCGTGCTCGGGCTCTCCGAGTCCCTGCGCAGCGAGCTGCGCCGACGCGGGATCGGTGTGACCGCGATCTGCCCGGGCATCGTCGACACCCCCATCACGCGCAGCACGCCGCTGCGGGGTCGCTACGCCGAGGCAGGCCAGCGTGAAGAGATGGTCGAGGCCTATCGCAAGCGGGGCTACGGGCCCGAACGCGTCGCCGAGAACGTGCTCAAGGCCATCGGGCGCAATCGCGGCATCGCCCCCGTCACGCCCGAGGCTTGGATCGCGTGGTACGCGAAGCGGCTGTCGCCCGCGCTCGTCTCTCGCCTCATGGCCTGGGCGGAGCAGCGGCGCCTGGCACGCTGACCGCCCGGCGGATCCGCCCGGGCGACTGCAGCGCTCGGGGCTATTTCGAGGTCGGTACGATCAGGACGGGCCGCTCCCCGCGGCGCGTCACCCCCTCGCTCACGCTGCCGATCAGCGCGCGACCCAGCACCCCGCGGCCGTGGGAGCCCACCACGATCAGGTCCGCCTCGAGCTCCGCGGCCTGCGCGAGCAGAGCGGCCACGGTCGAACCCTCGATCAGGAGGGCAGTCGCCTCGAGGCCCGTTTCGCGGAGCTTGTCGGCCAGGCGTTGGAGCACCCGATGCTCCTCGCGGAGCTCGGAGGCTCGGGCGTCTCGCACCGACTGGGGCCCCGCTTCGTAGCCCACGAACTCGGGGTTCGGCGCCGCGACGTGGATCAGCCAGAGCTTCCCGTTGGACCCGCGGGCGATCTCCGCCGCCAGCGCGAGCACCCGCTCCGAGTTCTCCGAGAAGTCGACGCCTACGAGGATCGAACGCATCCAGGTGGGGGTATATCCCAGAATTCCTTCCTCGGTACCGGGTCCTCCTGTGTGCCCATCCCGCTCGCACGCCGAGGGCGCTTTCTATTGCGCGCCCACCAGGTTCAGCAGCTCGAGAGCGCGCGGGCTGGCGGCCCCGCCGAGCTGGCCGGCGCGGCAAACGCTCTCGGCGACCAGGCATTGGCCGATCGCGTCACCGGAGTCGAGCGGCGGCGTGCTGAGTTCCTCGCAGCGGAGCGCAGCGGCTTCGAAGCCGAGGCCCGCGGTGGCGAGCAGGTCGCCCACCTCGCCGCACTTCTTGTCGAACGTCTGGGCGAGCTTCGCCTCCGCACTCGCGAGACGCGCGTCCTCCTTCGCGCACTTCGAGCCCACCTTCGCGAGACAGGCGGCGTCGCCCGGGCTGCCCTGCACGCACGCGAGCACGGCGCCCGTACACCGGCCCTCGGCGTCGAGGGCGGCTCCCAGCAGCTTGGCCCCCGCCTTGCCGAGCGCCTTCTGGCAGGCGAACGCGCGCCTGCCGGCTCCCTTCGGGTCGCCCAGACCCGAGCCGCCGCCGTCGGCCACGCTGCGCAGGCACGGCACTGCGCCCGCGACGCCGGCGTCGCCGAGCAGCTCGGCCCCGCGCGGCGTGAGCGCACCGAACCACTCGCCCGCCTGGCACTGCTGGCGCCGCACGGCGCACGTCGCCACGTCGGAGGCGCTCGTCAGCTCCGGAACGCCGACCGCCGCACACGCACCCGCCTCCGCCCCGAAGCCGAGGCCGGCCGCGTCGAGCAGCGACTCGATCGGGAGCCCACCGCACGCCTTCCCGATCTTCGCGGCGGCCTTCGTGCCGGGACCCTTCGCGCCGTCGAGCTTGGCCGTCGCCTTCGCACACTTCGCCTGCACCTTCTCGACGCACTGCGGATCGTCGGGCTTCCGCTGCCGGCACTTCTGCACCGCGTCCGCGCACTTCTGGAGCGTCTTCAGCGTCTTCGTCGCGACGAGCTTCCCGGCGGAGACGAGCGCGCCGTGGCAGCGCGCGAGCGCCGGATCGCCGAGACCCTCCCCCAGCCCGTCGGCCGGCGCCGCGCAGTCCGGATCCGCCCGATCGACGAAGCCGTCCCCGTCGTCGTCGATGCAGTCGTCGCAGCGCTCGCAGTCGGCGATGCCGTCGCCGTCCGTGTCGCCGCTCTCGCACGCGGTCGCGTCGGTCAGTGCGCGGAACGCGAGCCCGCCGGCGCCGGACGGGATCATCTCGTAGACGAACCCCTCGGCGACGCCCCGGACCTCGACCCGCTCGAACACGCCGGTCGTCGTTCCGGCCACCGAGAACGCCTCGCACGCATCCCCGGCCGAAGGCACGTACCCGCCCGCGAACACGAGCTCGAGCGTCGCGCCTGCGACGGCGGCATCTCCCGTCACGTGCACCCGCGGACAGACGCCGGGCGCGGTCGCGCGCACCGCGAGCGTCGCGCCGGCCTCGAGCACGAGGTCGCCGTCGATGGCAAGCGCCGGCGGCGGCGTCCCCCGTGGCGAGCGCTCCGCTTCGGCGCTCTGCGGCGAGTTCGCTTCCAACCGCCCTCCCGGCTCGACGACGACGGTGTCGGAATCGACCGTCCCGCGGCCGGCCAGCGTGCCCTCCACGTTCACCTGCCCGGCGAGGATCTCGGCGTCGTTCGTCAGCGACACGTCGCCCCGCCGCGCGACGAAGAGCGCCGTCGTCTCGAGGGTCGCGGCGGAGATCAATGCGAAACCGGGCTGTTCACGGAACGGGTCGCCGACGAGCGTCCCCGCGAAACTCCCGGTCACGGTCGCCTTCGCCCCTTCGAGGATCCGCAGGTTCCCGTCGCCTCCCTGTCCGACGAACACGTCCTCGGTGACGTTCAGCTCGGACCCCTCGCCGCGCACCTCGACGACGCCGCGGGAGAGGCCGGACAGATCTTCGGTCGGGCCGGCGCCGGCCTCGTCGTTCGCGATGAACAGCGAGTCCAGGTCGGCCTTCCCGCCGCTCTCGATCAGCAGCGCGCCGCTGCCGCGCACGCTGCGCTCGACGCCGTCGTCTCCGGTGAAGGCCCCCCCGCCGATCCGCACGGCCCCGGGCGTCGCGCCGAGGAGCGTATTCCACTGCGCCCCGTTTTGGACGCGCACGAACTGCTGAGCACTGCACGTCCCACCGGAGAAGCAATCCGCGTCCACCGCACACACCGGTGTGCCCGGCTCGCCGACACAGACCCCGGAGCCGAGTCCGACCAGCGCCGGGCCGGTGAGGAGCACCGCGCCCGCGTCGACGTTCACGAACGCGGGCACCGCGTCGTCGACTCCGTCCTCGGGCGCGTCCACGGAGCCGACGAGCACCGCGCCAGCGCTCAGCGTGATGCCCAAACCCGTGGGCGGGCCCGCGAGGGAGATCTCTCCCGGCGCCCGGCCGCCGACCCGCACCTCCGCGGCGAAGACCTCTGCGGCTCCGACGCTGAGACGCCCCGGCCCGCTGTCGCCGATCTGGAGCCGGCCTTCGTTCTGCCAGCGCCCGGCGCCCACCTCGACCTCGCCGAGCCCGGCGCCCGCGTGCCCGAGGCTCGCGAAGAGCGAGCAGAGCTCTCCGCCCTGCTGCACGATCTTCGCCGCCCCGCCGACCCCGGCCGCGCCGACGCGCAGGCCGGGCTCGGCGACCGAGTCCGCGAGCGTCGACACGTCGACGCCGCCGGTGAGGTTCACGGTGCCGTCGCGCACCTCCGTCGCGCGCACCTGGCGCGTCGCCGCGCAGGTCACGAGATCGCCGCGCGGCGAGCGCGACGACGCCGCCGGGAACGCGACGTCGTAGCTCGCGTCGAGATCGAACACCGCCGTGTCCTCGGGCCCGGGCACCTGCTCGGGATCCCAGTTGGACGCTTCGTCCCAGCTGCCGCCCAGAGCGCTCACCCAGCGGACCTGCTGCGGTCCGCGCGCGAGCGTCAGCGTGAACGAGAAGCTGCCGTCGCCGGAGCCGTTGTCGCAGCCGACGCACTGGATCGCGAACGAGTTGACGTCGATCGAGAGGTGCACGGATCCCGGCGGGACCACGACGTCGATGTCCGTCGGCGGGTCGGAGACCCCGTCGGAGGGGTCGAGGTCGGCCTCCATCAGCGTCTCACCGTTCACCGTCAGGCGGGCACCCCCGTCCCCGAGGCCGGAAGCCGCGAGGGTCGTGGTCAGCACCACTCGAATCGGCACGGTCGTCGAGAAGCTGAGGCCCACCGAGCCCCCTCCGCCCGAGGCGACGGCGCCGGTCTCCACTCCGCCGCGCGGACGGAGTCGCGAGAGGCCCCCGCCCGTCGAGGCCGAGGTCGAGCCCTGGCCGGTCGCCACCACATAGGTGTCCGCGTCCGGATCCAGCGTGATCTGGTAGCTCGCCGTCCCGTCGCCGCGACCCGACCCGGAGAAGATCTCCCCGCTGAAGCTCTCGTCCACGCTCGCACTGACGCTGCACGAGAGGCTTCCGGGGTCGCAGGAATCGTCGTCCTCGAACTCGACACGCGGTTGCCCCGGGTCGTCGAAATTCACGAACGCGTAGGCGTCGTTGCCGGAGGAGTCGACGACGGTCACCGGCGGCTCGACCTCGCCGCCCCACACGGGGAGAGCTGAGAGCAGGAGAAGCGCTCGGAGCGCGATACGGATCGGGAGACTCACGGAACTGTTCCTCCGACAACGGGTGCTGAACTGAAGGCGCCACGCCGAGCCGTGGCATTGCCACGCCCGGGCGTGGCGCCTTCGGGGTACTGGCCCCCGGAGGAAACTCGATGACCGTGCGACTCATTCTCTACGCGCTGGCCGCGCTCGCCCTGGGCGCGGCTCCGGCCGGCGCCGCGCTCCTCTACAGCGTCGATCGCGACACGAACGAGCTGGTGCTGATCGACACCGCCACCGGGAACGTCTTCCCCGTGGGGGTGCTGGACTTCACGCCGTTGGACGTGGACCTGACGCGGGTCGGCGACTCGCTCTTCGCGACCAACTCCGACTTCGAGGTGAGCGTGACGCGGGTCGAGATCGACCCGGTGAGCGGCGCGACGCTCGCCTCGGCCCCGGTGACGAACGGCGGCGGCGCGTTGACCAACTCGGAGTCGCTGACCCAGGTCGGCGGCCAGCTTCTGGTCGGCTTCGACACGACCTTGTTTACCGACGCGCGGACCGACTCGCTCGGCGAGCTCGACGGGAGCGGGGCGATCTCGAACGGCGAGGCCGGGCCGGCCGGGGCCGACTTCGACGGCCTGGGCAGCGACCCGGTGACGGGCCAGATCTACAGCGTCGACAGCACGCCGACTGACTCGATGCTCTTCACCGTGTCCCGCGCGCCGCTCGCGACGAGCTCGTTCGGCTCGCTCGACTTCGGCGTGAACGACATCGAGGTCGTCGGAGACGCGCTCTTCGCCGTTTCGCACATCACCGACGAGCTGGCCGCCGTCGATCTCGCGACGCAGGACGTCACCACGGTCGCCCTCCCGGCAGGCGACTTCTTCGGCCTCGCCCGGGCCAACGATCTCGGCGGCTCGCTGCTCTGCAACGGGAGCTTCGAGCTCGGCGCGGGGCCCGACGACGTTCCCTGCTGGGACGTCTCGGGCAGCGCGGCGCGGGTCGACACCCAGGGCGCCACCGACGGGTCGTTCTCGCTCAACCTCAACGGCGACGACACCGCCCCCGACGCCGTCGTCTCGCAGACGGTCGCGACCGTCCCCGGCGTCACGTACGAGCTCTCGTTCGATTACGGCGCGTTCTCGGCCGCCTTCCCCGGGACGGCCCAGCAGCTGGGGGTCCAGGCCATCGGTGCCACCACGCTGCTCGACGAGGCCGTCGACGACACGGCCTCGTCGCCGACGAGCTTCGAGCGCTTCGCCTTCTCGTTCACGGCCGACTCGGACACGACCACGATCGAGTTCACGGACCTCTCCCTCGAGAGCATCTCGGTGGATTCGAACATCGACGATGTGCGGCTGGTCGAGCTCGTCTCGGGCGGGGTCTGCGGAGACGGCGTCCTCGACGAGGGCGAGCAGTGCGACGACGGGAACACCGTGGGCGGCGACGGCTGCACCGCCCTCTGCCAGACCGAGAACGGCGCGTTCGCGTGCGCCCCGGCGCCGGTGGCCGGCTGCCTGGTCGCGGCCAAGGCGAGCCTCTCCATCTCGGAGAAGAAGACCGGGAACGAGAAGCTGAAGGCCAAGCTGGGCGGCTTCGAAGGCGCCACCGGCCAGGGCGACCTCGGCGACCCGCTCGCGGGCGCCACCCGCTACCACCTCTGCGTCTACGACGAAGGAGGCGCGCTCGCGGCCGAGCTCTCGGTCGACCGGGCCGGACAGACGTGCGGGCCCAAGCAGAAGCCGTGCTGGAAGGACAAGGGCGGCAAGGGCTGGCTCTACCAGGACCCGGCCACCGAGGCGAGCGGCACGAAGAAGCTCGTGCTCGGCAGCGGCCCGATCGGCAAGGGCAAGGCGCTCTGGCAGGCGGCGAACAAAGCGAAGAAGGGCCAGGCCGCCATGCCGACGGGAATCGCCGCGGCACTCGCCGGCGCGGACTCAGCCACCCTCCAGCTCGTCACGAGCGACGCCGCCTGCTTCGAAGCCGGCCTCACCGTGAAGAAGGCCGACGGGGTGCTCTTCAAGGCGAAAGCACCCTAGTCGGCCGCAGCGCCCACACCCGGCGAGACGGGAACTCGGCGCCGCTCGGGTCAGGCCAGACGCTTGCGGAAGCTCACCGTCGCCACCGCGAGGGCGACCGCGAGAAAGAGCAGGATCGCGCCCACCTCGGGCAGCATGTCCGCGATCGACGAGCCCTTGAGCACGACGCCCCGCACGATGCGCAGGAAGTGGGTCAACGGCAGCAGCTCGCCGATCCACTGCGCGGGCCTCGGCATCGCCTCGAACGGGAACATGAACCCGGACAGCAGCATCGAGGGCAGGAAGAAGAAGAACGACATCTGGGTCGCCTGAAACTGGCTGCGCGCCACGGCCGACACGACCAGGCCCATCGCGAGCATCGCGCCGAGGAACGGGAGCGCACCGATCCCGAGCTCGACGATCGAGCCACGGATGGGCACGTCGAACAGGAGAACGCCCAGCGTCAGCACGATCGCGACCTGCACGTGGCCCACCAGCAGGTACGGCAGGATCTTTCCGACCATGAGCTCCGGGCGGCGGATCGGCGTCGCGATCAGGAACTCGAACGTGTCGCGCTCACGCTCGCGCACGAGCGCGAGCGCGGTCATCAGCATCATGGTCATGGTCAGAATCACGCCGATCAGGCCGGGCACGATGAAGACGGCGGTCCGCCGTTCGGGGTTGTAGAACGGCAGCACCTCGATCCGAATCGGCTCTTGCCGCACCAGCTCCGACTCGGGTCCGAAGGTCGCCCGGTCGCGCGGCGGAAGTCGCAGAGCGAGAGCGCCAAGCGCGGCCCCGAGCGCATCCGGCCCGTCCGAGGGCGGCGGCACTCCGGTCGAGAACGGGGCGACCCGTGCGGCCAGCGTGCGCGCGTAGCCCTGACCGGCGAGCGTCACCGCGCTCGCCACGGTCGGGTTGCTGGCATCTGCGAGGATCGAGATCTCGGCCCCGCGCCCGCGCCGGATGCGGCTCTCGAAGTCGGGCGGGATCACGATCACCGCCCCGACCTGGCTGCTCTCGAGCAGCCGGACCGCCTCCCGCTCGTCGCGCACGTGGCGTTCGATGGAGAAGGTCTGGGTGGCGGCGAGTTCCCCGATGACTTTTCGAGAGAAGGCGCTCGCCGAACGGTCGAGCACCGCGGTCGGCACGTGGCGGATGTCCAGATTGATCGCGTAGCCGAAGAGGACGAGCTGGAGCGACGGGATCCCGACGATCATGCCGAGCGTCAAGCGATCGCGGCGCAGCTGCCGGAATTCCTTGCGCGCCACCGCGAGCACGCGACGCAGACTCGAGCGCACGGGGCTGACGCCGCCGCTCACGGCGAAACCGGGAGCCGCGGCGCCCCGGGCCCGTCGAATCGCTCGCCCGCCAGCAGCGCGACGAAGACGTCCTCGAGGTTCGGTGCGCCCGCCACGGCCCGAGCCCCCGTGATGCCGGCCGCGGCGAGGATCTGCTCGAGCGAACCCGCTGCCTCGCTCGCCGCCGGTGCGTCGGGGCGCAGCAACACGTGGACCGTGTCGCCGAGCTGCGTGGTGCTGACCACCAGCGGCGAGCCCCGGAGCGCCGCGATGGCCCGCTCCGCGGCCTCGACGTGCACGTCGACGACGCGGCCCGCGAGCGGCTGCACGAGCGCCCCCGGAGAGCCCTCGGCCACGCGCCGCCCTTCGCGGAGAATGCAGAGCCGGTGACACCGGACCGCTTCGTCCATGTAGTGGGTCGACACGAAGATCGTGACGCCGGTGCCGGCCAGGTCGAAGAGTCGCTCCCAGAACTCCCGCCGGCTCCGCGGGTCGACGCCGGCCGTGGGCTCGTCGAGCACCAGCAGCTCGGGTGCGTGGATCGTCGCCACCGCCAGGGCCAGCCGCTGCCGCCAACCGCCCGAGAGCGATTCCGCCAGATGGTCGGCATGCGGGCCGAGGTCGTGCGCGGCCAGCGCGCTCGCGACGCGCTCGTTCCGCTCGGCGTGGGCGAGGCCGAAGATCTCGGCCGCGAACTCGAGGTTCTCGCGCACGGAGAGATCGGTGTAGAGCGAAAACCGCTGCGTCATGTAGCCGATGCGCGAGCGCAACCGCTCCACGTCGCGCGGCACTTCGCAGTCGAGGACGCGCGCGCTTCCCGCAGTCGGCGCCAGCAGGCCGAGGAGCATTCGCATGAGCGTCGACTTCCCCGACCCGTTCGGCCCCAGACAGCCGAAGATCTCGCCCCGCTCGATCGTGAGGTCCACCCCGTCGACCGCACGAACGGTGCCGAAGTTGCGCGACAACCCGCGTGTTTCGATCACCGGCTCCGGCCCGACCGGGCTCACGGAGCGGGCTGCTCCTCGGGCGCGCCGCTCGAAGCCGTTCCGATCATCACGTCCGCGGGAACGCCGGGGCGGAGCTCCGCCGGGCCGTCCACGATCTCGACCCGGGTCTCGTAGACCAGGTGGACCCGATCTCGCTCGGTCAGCGCATAGTGCGGCGTGAACTCGGGCTCGCGGGCGACGTCGAGCACACGGCCGCGGAGCGGGCCCTCGATGCCGTCGATGCGCACCTCGGCGGGTGTGCCGGGTGCAACGTGCACGAAGCTCGCCTCCGGAAGCCAGACGCGCACCCAGGGTGCGCCGTCCGCCAGCAACACGGCCAGCACCGCACCGGCCGGAACCCGCTCTCCCAGATCGAAGGGAAGCTGGTCGACGACACCGTCGACCGGAGCGGTGAGGATCACGTCGTTCCGCCGTTTCTGCGCAGCCGCGAGTTGCGCTCGTGCCTCGCGCTCGCGTGCCACGGCCTCCTCGTGAGCCAGTTCGGCGCGCTCGAGCGCCTGCTCCGAAGTGGCACGCCCAGCGCGGAGTTCGAGCGCTCGCTGCCGGTCGTGCCCCGCGACGGCCACGCCGGAGCGGGCCGCGGCGAGCGCGGCGTCGGCCCGGGTCACTTCGACCTCGGCCAGAATGGGATCGAGATGGACCAGCGCATCGCCCGCCTTCACCGGGTCGCCACGCGCCACGTGGACCGCGACGATCGTCTCCGACACCGGTGCGGACACCTCGATCAGGGTGCGCTCGACGATCCCCACCAGGCGGATCGCGCCGTCGTCGTCCGCGCAGCCGAGGAGGATGGCCGCGGCAAGGCTCCCACTCCACATCGCGCGCAGCACCCGCATGGCCCCGATGCTACCAGCCCGCACGCCACGATCCTGCGTGGCGCGGCGGCGCTCGACCGAGGTCATTCCTGTACCGGTTCCCGGACCAGTACCCAGAGCAGCACGGACGCCAGTGCAGCCGTGACGGCGCCGAAGAGAAACGGCGCCGAGGGACCGAAGCCCGCCCAGCTTCCGACACCTTCCCAGAGCACCCCCGCGATCAGGGAGGCGGGCAGATCCACGAGTCCGAGGACGGCCGCGTAGGTGCCAAAGGCCGTTCCGTGCAGCGACTCGGGCACGAGGCCCGCTACGAACGCCTTCGCCGTGCCGTAGGTGAGCCCGTAGTAGGCCCCGTAGAGGGAGTAGAGCAGCCAGACCTGCCCGCCCGACTCCGCGAGGCCGAGGCCGAGGTAGACCACGGCGTAGAGGAGCCAGCCCGCCGCGATCACGGGTTTGCGGCCGATCCGGTCGGAGAGCCGCCCCGCCGGAATCGAGAGCCCCGCGTAGACGACGTTGAAGCAGACGAGCATGCCCAGAATGCCCGTCACCCCGAGCCCACGCTCCTGCGCGCGAAGCAGGACGAACGCGTCGGCCGAATTGCCGAGGTCGAAGAGCGCGGTGACCGCGAGGAACAATCCGAAGGGGCGCCCCATGCCGCGCACCCGGAGGCGCGGCCGCTCCCGGCCTCCGGTCACCGGCACCTCGCGCGTACCGAGCGCCAGGATGAGAACGCCCAGCAGCGCGGGAATCACGCTCAGGAGGGCGATCGCCCGAAAGGTCGCGAGCTGCAGCTCCGGCGCGCGCCCCTGCCAGAGCATCACGGCCGCGATCGCGATTCCGAGGCCCACCACTGCGCCCGCCGTGTCCGCGGCCCGGTGGAGGCCGAAGGCGCGGCCGTGACGGGCCTTCGGCACGTCCCCCGCGATCAGCGCATCACGGGGCCCGGTCCGCACGCCCTTCCCCACACGGTCCGCCCAGCGCACGGCTCCCACGGCGCCCCACGAGGTCGCGACGTAGAAGAGAGGCTTCGTCACCGCGGAGAGTGCGTAGCCACCGACGGCCAGCGGCTTTCGGGCACGCAGACGATCCGAGAGCCACCCCGAGTGGATCCCGACCAGGCTGGCGGTCGCGTTGGCGACGCCCTCGACCAGGCCGATCACGGCCGTGCGTGCCCCCAGTACGTTGGCCAGGAAGAGGGGCACGAGGTTGAGGACCATCTCGCTCGAGACGTCGGTGAAGAAGCTCGCCCAGCTCGCCGCCCGAACGTTGCCCGGGACGTTCTCGCCGTTCGTCATGAACTCCCCGACCGCCGGCGCCGACGTAGGGCGGCGACATCCGCGCAAACACCGGCGACTTGCCGGCTGGTACTCGATTGCGACGGGCCGACGGAGGGCCGGCCTCTCGGATCTCGATGACCTCGATGGGTCGGCTCAGCAGGGCGTCTTCGGTCCCCCGCTAGCTCAACGACGCCCCCGAGGCCGAGAGAGATCGACCTCGGGGGCGTCTTGCGTCTCGCGTCAACGAACTAGTTCAGCGTATCGACCCGGATCGCGGTCAGACTCCGCTCGAGCCAGTTGCCACTGGTCGTCGACGCGGTGCAGTTGAGCGCTGTAGTGGTGGTCGCCCCCACCGTACCTACGCCGACGAAGGTCACCATGTGCCGGTCGAAAGGAGCGTCGCCTGCCGCTCTCATACCGAGCTGCCCGTTGTTCCGGTCGATTATAGTTCCACCGAGCTGAAGCTGGCAGTCGAAGCTTTCGTCCGTAACGGCGTTGTTGTTGGCCTCGACCTTCGCCGTGATGATCCAGCTGCCCGCGGTGAGGCTCCTGTCGACCACGGTCTGAATCGCACCGGTGAAGGTCAAGATGTTCGTCAGCCTCGAGGACCGGGCGACACTCACGCCGCTGGGACCCTGGGGACCCGGCGGCCCCGCGATACCCTGCGGTCCGGGGTCACCCTGCACACCCTGCACGCCCTGCGGTCCGGGGTCACCCTGCACACCCTGAACGCCCTGCGGTCCGGGATCACCCTGCACACCCTGAACGCCCTGCGGTCCGGGGTCACCCTGCGGTCCCGGGTCGCCCTGCGGCCCGGGCGCGCCGCTGCCCACGGTCGACTCCTGCACCTGGCAGCTACCGCCGACGGGCACGATGCCGGCCCCGGTGACCTCGAGGAAGAGCGGGCCCGCGAGACCCGAGGCGCTGAGCACGGTGCGGAGCGCCGCCTCCTTCACGGGCTTCGGTCCACCCTTGACCTTCTTGCGCTTGGGCAGCTCGACGGAGATCGCGGGATCGGCCGCGAACAACGGCTCCGACGCGAGCAGCGCGGTGCAGGCTTCATCGTTGTACAAGCCGAAAACCAGTTCCGTCGTCGCGGTGACCTGCTTGAACGCCTTCTGATCGACCCGGTAGCGGACGTTCGTGGCGGCCCAACCCACCGAAGCCAAGGCCATCGTGAGGAACGCTGCTGCGATGGCGAGCACGCTGCGCCGTACGATCGAAGTTGCTTTGCTCATCCTGATTACCCCCGTTTGCCGCCGTCCACGCCGGATCATCCGATCGAACGGCTGACCTGGAATCTTCGTACCTTGCCTTCGCAAGAGTCGTGCCTACCTGTCGCCACGCAGCGGCGCCTAGCACAGCTCAGTGATCCAACTCGCCCCGTACCGCGAACTCGGCGCGGCCCTCAAAGTCCCAATCGGAGTTCATTCGTCATGCCTGCCCCCCACGCCAGGTGTCAATCGGCGACGCGCCGCCGAGCTGGCCGCACGACCGGCCCGGTGCGGCTCGCATCGGTGGTGTCCGCGCGAGCCGTCGCCGCGCCCTTGACGCTCCTGTGTGCACCACCCTGCCCCGAGTCGATGCCTCGCCGCGTCCAGTGCGCCCCTGTGTGTCGGCTGACCGACACCGGATGCGGCGGCTCTTTCGCCGCGGGCCCACGCCCGAACCGATGGGGAACTTCGCGATGGCGGCGCGTCCGCGCAGCGAAGCGGCGCGGGAGGGCTCTATTGAAACGCCCGTACCGCGCTGGAGCCGTCGCCGTGCCCGCGACACGTTCGTGTGTACACCGCCGCCCCGGGCCGCAACCCGGGCGCGCCCCGGTCGCGGTTCGTCGGCTGGCGGACCTACCCCGGAGCGAGGGGCATCACGAGCTCCTCGCGGTGCGCTATATCGACTGGCGCCTTGCAGACCTACACCCACCTCCTGATCGGGGCGGCGCTCGGGGCCTGCCTCCATCCCAGCGATCTCGTGGCCCAGGGTGCGTGCGCGGCGGGCGCGATGCTCCCCGACGTGGCGCAGGTGCCGAGCTACCTGCTCGACCGTTCAAAGGGGCGCCAGCCGCTCGCGACCGTGCGCCCCGAGGTCCTGCGCGCGAAGTTTGCCGCCCACTCTCTTCTGGTGTGGGCGACGCTCCTCGCGGTCGCGTGCGTCGTCGGCTGGCCTCCGTTCCTCGCCTTCTGCGCCGGCGGCCTCTCCCATCCGCTCGTGGATGCGTTGACCCACAAGGAAGAGAAGTACTGGGCCAACGACGCGGGCTTCCTGTGGCCGCTGTCGAT
>Ga0224508_10003157_pt1 | contig 13707 bp, 13 predicted proteins | sample SF_Jan12_sed_USG_4_FD_170157 | JGI IMG/M metagenome (GOLD analysis project Ga0224508, IMG submission 170157) | Sediment microbial communities from San Francisco Bay, California, United States - SF_Jan12_sed_USGS_21 | ecosystem: Environmental > Aquatic > Marine > Sediment | place: USA...
CGTACTCCAAGGGGTGATGTCGCTGGTCGGGTCACGCCCACAGCTGATCCCGCCGGGCGCCAGGTTCGATATGGACCTTGATGACACCCCGGATCAGGATCGGGCGACTCCCGAATCGTTCCCCGACGGTAGGCGCGTAGCCACCTTGCGCGGAGACATCGGGCGAAAGGCGGAAACAGGCACACTCATCTCTGAAACCGCGTTGGAGCGTTTCCGGGCGTCGGTGGCGTGGATGGCGTATTCGCAGGCAGATTTTGAGGTGGCGGAAACGCTCGATCCCGGCCCGCGGAGCACGAGCGACGCCTGGGGGTTGGTGACCGTTACCCGCAAGGTGGCCGGCGTCGAGCGGCATTATCGTGCGGGCCCTTCACTGAGCTGGACCGATGTATTCGATGCCGATATCAGGCGTGGTGTCTATCTCGCCGCGAGTCCAAATCTACCGGCGAACGTAGTGGCATTACCAAGCCGGCGCCGTGCGTCCTGAACAATCCTGCCCCGAAGACGGCGTCGCCACAGAAGGTCGTCTTGCGGAACGTGTCTAAGCTACGTCTTGCTAACCCAGCGAGTCACTGCGGAGCGGGTCTCCGTAGTGACTCGCTGGGCGTGAGCGGGTAAAGCAGCCATTCGTGAATGTCTACTTCCCACTTCCCAGCAGATCGCCGCGGGGTTACCGGAAGCCCCTGTGATCTGCGGAAAGCCTGATCCACGTCAAGGTGGGCACGCTTAATATCTATTATAGTATTTTAAAATCATGGTATCCGTAAGACCCAAACGGTAAGGGAGGTCACAGTGACTAGTATCGGCAGAAAAGATCGATGCGATGTTCCCTATGGGTGTCGGCCCGCGGCGAGATTTGGGCCGATTGTTTTCGCATCGTTTATTTTTTTCGTATCGGGTGCCTTCCCCCCCCCACTTTCCGCCGCCGGCTTAAACGGCGACGTGGCCTACACGGAAGGGCCGCAGGTATGCGGCCGTTGCCATGAGGACGCGTTCGAGAAGTGGCTCGCCCACGGCCATAGCCGCAAGTTGGGGATCGGGGGGCCGGCGCTTGAGTCGCTCGACGGCACCTTCGGCCTTTTCGGGAATGCTCGGGACGGCGGGTTCCGCCTCCCGGAACACGACAAAGATCTCTACAACTGGGATAACGTGGCCTTCATCATCGGGGCGAGCAAACGATGGAAGACGCGATTCGTGGGCAAAGACGGCTACGTCATTACCAAGAACGGTAAGAACCAGTACAACTGGGCGGACGGTTCATGGGCCAACTACCACAAGGACGAGCAGAAGAAGTATAGCTGTGGCAGCTGCCACACCACCGGCTATCGGAAGAGCGGTACCGTTTTCAGCGAGCAGGGAATCAAAGGTACGGCGGTCGGCCCCATGCCCGGCATAAAAGGAGACTGGGCCCAGTTCAATATTACCTGCGAGGCCTGCCACGGGCCGGGCGCCGCTCATGCCGCCAAACCCGAGAAGGCCAATATCAAGGTGGACACATCAGCCGAGTCATGCGGCACGTGTCACGTTCGCGGATCGGACCCGAACACAATCATTGCGAAGGGGGGCTTCATCCGTCATCACGAGCAGTATCCCGAGTTCGCCAACAGCCCCCACAAGGCCATTGCCTGTGTAACCTGCCACAAGCCGCATGAGAGCCGCGCTCAGGGCATGAAAGTGAGCGCCGGGAACACCGAGGTTTGCGACACTTGCCATGGCGCACAGAAGGAGGCGTTCGCCGGTAGTCCCATGCAAAAGGCCGGCGTGACCTGCGTCGACTGCCACATGGCCAAGGCCACCAAGTCCGCGGTTGCGATGGGGCCCTATGAGGGCGACGTCCGAACCCACATCATGCGGATCAATCGCGCCGCCGATTACGTGATGTTCACGCCGGACGGCAAAGCGGCCAAGGACGCCATCAGCTTGGAATTCGCCTGTTTTCGGTGTCATGCCGCGGCCAGCAAGGCCAAGTTTGCCAAGATCAAGGACTTCCATGCCGTTGGCAAATGACGACGAAGCCATGTAGCTAATCTTATTTAAGAACTTTCAACGGCAAGGCCACTCTTCGGAGTGGCCTTGTGCATGGAGATGGACAGGTAGCTACAAATCTGCCAGCGCCAATCAGGTCAAGTCGGAGCTATCTCAGCTAAGCGTTACCATTATCCCGCTGCGCACCGCTCGCCGTTTACGACAGCACCCAATAGAACTTAAAGCGATAGGAAAATTCAATTCGCCTTGATCGCCTGCAGCACCCGAACAAAGAGTAGAAAGATATCTGCCTGAAAAAGGCTTCACGTGCCATCGTTTTCCAAATCAACCAGCTCTTCACCGGTCCACACGTCGATCGCGCACGCTAGTTCAGCATCCAAAGCTAGTTCCGTGTGCTCTATCTGCACCACGGTCACCGGCGATTGTTGTACGACCCGCACCCGTTGCCCTGCTGCCAGCCCGTAGGCCTGCAAATGTTCGCGTCGGGCAGCGGGGACCGCATCGCCGATACCTGCGATGCATACGCGCGTCCCCCGCCGAGCTTCAGCTAGCGTCAATCCGTCCTCCTTTCCGCACGATCATGGTGTGCAGCGAGTCCCACCACCGTGCCAGGCGGGAACGAGCCGGGTCGAGGGTTTGGTAACCGCAGTCGGGGCAGCAGAGCACCTGACAACCTTGACGCAGCGGGCAGGCACGACAGGCGCCGTGCGCTGCCGGATCAAAACAATGCCCGCACATCGGGCACATAAAAACCGTCTCTGCCATCACGTCCCCCAGCCCAGTGCGAACAGCGTCCGATGCAGCAACCCGCCGATCACGAACGCCAGCGGGAAGATCAGCACTACCATCGCCGAAGCCCTGCGCCATCCTTGTTCTTTGACGATCATGAAGACGCTGGCGACGCACGGGATGAACAGGGTAAGTGTCACCATTCCCACTGTCGCCTGCAAAGGTGTGAGCAGACCCTGCGATCCGATGGGCCGAACGCTACGATGGGACGTTAACCGACAAGTTTGCACTACGTGACGAGGTGCGGTGGTCGATCATCGCCAACTTGTTGGGTGGATTAGGAATCCTGACAAGGGCAGAGCGCCAACGCGCGCTCGACAAACCCCCGGAGAGCCGGGATGCATACGATTACGTCCAACTTGGGCGTGAGGAGATGCACAAGTACTCGAAGGAGGCCACGGTCGAGGCCATGCAATTAGCCAAGAAAGCGGTTGCGCTCGACTCCGCATACGGAGACGCCCACCGTTTGCTCAGCTGGGTGCACTACTGGGAGGCGCAGATGGGGTGGGGAAGCGGCGATCGCGACCGGTCGCTCGAGCTCGCCTATCAATACGCGCGGAAAGCCTGGGAGCTCGACCCGTCCGACTACCGGAGTCACTGGGGATTGGGCAGCGTTTATTTGAAGCTGGGACAGCATGACCAGGCCATGGCCGCCTACGAGCGGGCGCGCGAGCTCAACCCGAACCATGCCGATGTGCTGGCCGACACCGCTTACGCGTTGACGCTGGTGGGACGCGCCGAGGAAGCGATCGCGTCCGTGAAGCAGGCGATGCAACGCAAGTCGAATTGGCCGCAGTGGTGGACCTGGACTTTGGGCATGGCTTATTGGGAGGCCGAGCAATACCAAGACGCGCTAACCACACTCAAGGGCATCGCGGAACCGGTCCCCCGGGGATACCTCTTCATGGCGTCGGTCTATGTGCGGCTCGGTCGAGTTGAGGAGGCCCGCGCCGAGGTGGTCAAGTATCTCGAGGCGTATCCGGGCCGCACGATGAAGGATATCCGCAAGTTTCCTTTCAAGGATCCGGCAAAGACCGAGCGTTATCTCGACGACCTGCGTAAGGCAGGTCTGCCCGACGAGTCACGGCTCGCATTACCCGATAAACCCTCCATCGCGGTGCTGCCGTTTACCAACATGAGTGACGATCCGAAACAGGAGTACTTCGTCGATGGCATAACCAACGACCTGATCACGGATTTGTCCAAGCTCTCCGGTCTGTTCGTCATCGCCCGCAACTCTGTTTTTACCTACAAGGGCAAGTCGGTGAACGTACGGCCTTCCATACCCGGGAAACCAGTACATTTCCAACCAAAATCCGATATTTCTATTACACACTGGCTCCACACAACCTACTGATTGACGACCTATGATAGGTCTTCCGTATTACTGGCTTCGAACCAGGTCGTCGGGGGCTTCGAGTCTCTCCGGGCGCGCCAAGAATCAATCACGTGCGTGGCAATGGGCGCTAAGGCGGCTACCGGATGGTCGGTTTCCATCATTGTTCAGGCGAGTTGGGCTGAAGCGCTTGCGATGCCCACCACGTCATAGAATCCGTTCGCCATACTTCTTCAGTGCGGTCTCGGAGAGCGTGAGACCGAGCCCGGGGGCGTCTTTGAGTGTGAGCCGCCCGTTGGCGATCTGAGGCGGATCCTCGAACAGTTCCGCCTGCAGTGGATCGCGCTCCGGATCGGTGAAGGATTCGACTATGCAACCCGCGGGACTTGCCGCGACGATGTGCGCATGAATGAAACAGTCGTGGTGCGGGGCAACCTGCACGTGGTTGAGCTCGCAAAGCGCGGCAAGCTTCCGCCCTTCGGTGAAGCCGCCCATCATGGTGCAATCGAATTGGAGAATCTGGATCGCCTGTTCTTCAAGCAGCGCCCGGCAGCCGTAACTGGTGAGTTCGCTCTCGCCGGCAGAGAGCGGGATGCGCGTGTGCCGTGCGAGTAGCTTCAGTTCCCGACGGTCGTCCGCCCAGCGCATCGGCTCCTCCAGCCAGCGCGGACAAAGCGGTTCCAGCAGGCGCGCACCGTCGATGGCGGTCGCGAGGTCCCAACCGCGATTCACGTCAATCATCAGTTCCTTGTCGTCGCCGATCACTTCACGCACCAGCGCCATCCGTTCGATGTCCTCCTTGAGTGAGAGGCCGCCGACTTTGCCCTTGAAGCCGGTGTGACCCTGGGCTTTCAGCATCTGCATCTCGTCACGCAGTTCCGCCATGTCCTTCCCGTCACGATAGTAGGCGCAGGTGACATAGCACGGCACCTCGTTGCGGTAGCCGCCGAACAGCCGATATAAGGGTAATCCGGCCACTTTGCCGACGATGTCCCAGGCGGCGATATCCAAAGCGGCGGAAATACGCACGATCGCCTCCCGCGTCCAGCCTTTCTCGCTTGCGATCCGTTGCGACGTGAGCACAAAAATCTTCTGGTAGAGGCGCTCGGGCGCGAGCGGATCGGCGCCGACCACGAGTTCGGCGATGCCGCCGCGGAAAGCCTTGATGGCAGGCTCGATCGGCGTGTAGCTCGTTGCGATCCCGACACCCTCGACGCCCTCATCGGTGTGCATGCGCACGAGAATTTCGTTGGCTCTGGGTACGATGAAATTGCTTACCCAATGAGGCCGCCCCGTGTCGGGCGCGCGCAGGATGTAAATATCGAGTTTAGTGATTTTCATATCGGCGACTTCCGGCGCATCTCGAACGGTGTGTTTTCGAACTCCCTAAAGCGCGAAAGCGGTATTCAGAAAAATCTAGAATATTAGCTGCTTCGCGTGTTTCATATCACGACTGCCAGATGGCGCTGGTTTTCCATCCTGGTCTCCCGGTGGTGATTTTTGTGAGTTTAGAAACTGAGAACAGCGGTTGTGCCTTTGCCTTGCGTGCTGCCCAGGGCCATCTTTTATCCGTAACGGTCGCAGATGCTCTTTACGAGGTACAAACCTACACGCCACCGCCGTTGCTCTCAGTGAAGCCCTCTGGAGCAATGAGACCATTTTAGATGGTTTCTACAATGCATTCCTCTCAAGCGTGCTGGTACCGCTGACGCGTGGACGGCCTCGACGAGCACGCCACCTAATCTCACTCGAATAGCTTGCGCCCTTTCGCAGCATTTTCGACCGCCGCGATCAGCCTCTCTTTTTCCACCGGCTTGGTCAGATAATCGACTACGTCTTTCTTCTTCATGAAATCCACGGCAAGCGCGGTGTCTGGAAAGCCGGTCAGAACGATCACCGGCGTCGACGGGTACTTACGCTGAAAGTAGGCGACGGCCTCCACCCCGCTGATTCCCGGCATTCGAACGTCGCAGATGATGACATCGACGGTGATGGCGTTGTCGGCGAGCAGGTCGATGGCCTGCTGAGCATTCTCAGCCTCCAGTATTTCGAAGCGAGTGTCCTTGAGTTGCAGCCGCACGGCAGCGCGGACCTCTGCCTCATCATCCAAAACTAGAACATGGTGTTTCATATGTGCCTCCCCTCGGCGTTTCGCTGGCCGGCGAGCGGAAACCGGATTACAAAGACGGCTCCACCACCGACGGCGTTCTCCGCATCAATCATGCCGCCGTACTGGGTGACAATCTGCCGGACAATATAAAGCCCGAGCCCTTCACCCTCGTGTGGCCCCTTGGTCGTGAAAAACGGGTCGAATACCTGTTTCAGGTGTTCTTCTGGAATTCCTGCGCCGGTATCCCGGATACGCACCGTGACCCAGCCTGCTTCCTGCCCTGTTCGAATCTCGATCAGCCCCTTGTCACCGATGGCCTGAATGCCGTTTCGAATAATGTTGAATACGACCTGCTGGATCTCCTCGGGCTTCGCCAGAATGGGGGGGGCTGGGCTCGCCGTGGCCTTGATCTCGATTCCGTCACTGCGAAACGAACGCTTGGCGAGTCGAACGGCGCCAGAAATGGACGCGTTGACGTCCACGTGCTGAAGGTCGTACCGAGCACTTGGTTGAGCATACCGTGACAGGTTCTTCACGGTCTCTGCAATGTTTCTGGCCTGTTTGAGGATTTCATGGCCGTACGCGTGACACCGGGCGAGGTCCTCCTCCTCCGTGAGCGCCTCCGCCGTGGCCGATAACACGTACAAGGGATTGTTGATCTCGTGGCCGATACCGCTGACTAACGTGCCGATAGCAGTCATCTTCTCGGCCTGGATAAGGTGTTCCAGGACGCGCTCCTTTTCGAGCTGCGCCTGCCGCAACTCCCGGGTGCGCTCCGCGACCAGCTGTTCGAGTTGCTCTTCATGTTTACGCAATCTCTCTTCGATGGCCTTTCGCTGCGAGATATCGATGACAGTTGCAACCACCGTCCGTCCCGCATTGGTTGGTGCGGGTCGCAGGCCGATTTCCACGGGAAACCGCCGGCCATCCTTGCTGATGGCCTCGAAGTCTTTTCCGGCGCCCATCGGCCGTGGCTCGGGATGGCGTGCATAGCTCTCGACGTGGCGCCGGTGCGCGGCTCCGTGTTGTTCGGGCAGCAGGATCTCCACCGGCTGACCCAGGAGTTCTTGTAAGCGGTGGCCGAACATGTCCGCTAGCGTTTGATTCGCAAAGACGATTTCGCCGCCCTCACCAACGACCATGATGCCGGATGGTGCGGCGTGTAGCGCCAGTCGGAGTATCTCGGCTTGTGGGTCGCTCGCTTTCGTCATCTGCGGGGGTGCTCAAGGCAGGTCAACCATTCTGTCCTGCACCTGCCAGCTGCGCAAGGCCTTGCTCTCGTGGTGGTCGATCCAAAAGGCGAACCCGGCGATGACGGTGGACTTCGGACTGATTTACCACGCTTTGTCACCAGAGTGTCACTGCGGCATGCTAAGAAAAACCTGGAGGATGCGAATACTTTTCAAATTTCGAATTGATTGAGCATATCCATGGATCGCCGTAAACATCCGTTACGGATCCGCCTTAGCGGGTTCGACTATTTCGTGCTCGCCGGGGCAGCCATGAATCTGCTGATTGTCGGGTACCTGATCGGTAATTGGCTCGTGGCCGGCTGAGTGTTTGCCGCGGCGGACTTAGCGTAGGGCTTGGAAAGTGACTACGAGCGTAGAACAGGCCGCAACAGGCATCGCACCGCTGCCAAGATATCGTGAGATTCTGCTTGCAGTTGATTCCTCCGATCACGCCAACCGCGGTGTCGAGGACGGTACTGCGCTCGCGAAGCTGTGGGACGCCCGGGTTACCGCAGCCCATGTTTACGCGGCGAAGATGCACGATTGGCGATTTCGCCAGATGGAGGGTGGTTTACCCGAGCAGTTTCGCGAGGAGCAAGAGCTCGAACGTCAACGCGATGTGCACGATGACCTGATAACGCGTGGGTTGTCGATCATCACTGATTCCTATCTGGATCAAGCAGATCGTACCTGCAACGCCACGGGCCTAAGATTTGCCCGACGTGCCCTAGAAGGCAAGAACTATCGCCAACTGGTCAAGGAAGCCAACAGCGGCAACTACGATCTGTTGGTGCTGGGCGCGTTGGGCCTGGGCGCGGTCGCCGAATCACGTCTAGGTACTGTATGCGAGCGGGTGGTACGAAGAGCCGACATCGACACTCTGGTGATCAAGACACCCCAGCGTTCCATTGCCGAAGGCCCCGTCGTTGTCGCTGTCGATGGTTCCGCGCGAGCCTACGGCGGGTTGCTCACTGCATTATCTCTGGCCCGCGAATGGCAAGTGCCGCTGCATGTGGTCTCTGCCTTCGATCCCTATTACCACTATGTCGCATTCAATCGTATAGCCGACATGCTGTCTGAGGAAGCTGGCAAGGTGTTTCGCTTCAAGGAGCAAGAACAGCTTCACGAAGAGATTATCGATTCAGGGCTTGCAAAAATCTACGCAGGCCATTTGGCAATAGCGCGTGATATCGCCGCCGACTATGCGATCCAGATAGAGACCAAGCTGCTCGATGGTAAACCCCACGATGCAATCAAGCGCTACCTGTGCGATCTTCATCCGTCTTTGCTGGTGCTCGGCAAGCTTGGTATTCACGCCGATCCCGAGCTCGACATCGGCGGTAATGCCGAGAACTTATTACGTAGCGTAAGCTGCGCGGTGCTGCTTAGCCAGCGCAAGTTTCAACCGCAAGCGGAACGCGTCGCGGACGTGACCATCTCCTGGACGCGCGAGGCTGAGAGTCGTATGCAACGCGTGCCGAGTTTCGTGCAAAACGTGGCGCGCATGGCCATCCTGCGTTACGCCCAAGAGCGTGGTCACACGGTGATCACAGAGCGCATCGTCGAGGAGGCTACTGCCGCGTTGATGCCGGGGCGTGTAGAGCAGGCGATGGTCGAGATTGTCGCCGCGCGCGACGCGGGCGAACTCGACCAGGGTGAATCCTCAGCCGTCTTGGATTGGTCCGAGGCGGCCTTAGCGCGACTTAACGAGATTGGCGACCCGTCACTGCGTGACAACCTGCGCCTACGCGTGGAGAAGAAAGCACTCAGCGAGCACGGGACGGTGGTTACGCCCGCGCACGTAGCAGTTTTTCTCGATGCCGATGCCGCGTCGCGTGCTAGCGGACCCGATGGCGTTCCGATATCCAATCAGAGTGAGCTCCATTGGGAAGCGGGTGCTCTCGCCCGTCTAGCGCGAATGCCCGAAGGCTTCATGCGCGATGCTTCGCGGCAGCGTATCGAAAACCACGCCAGGAAACGGGGCGCGGACACCGTAACCCTCGATCTCGTCGAGGCCGGACTCGCTATGGCCCGTGCTGCAATGACCGAGGCGGTCGCCGTGAATCATGGTGGTGTCGCACCGAAGGTGCAACCGAACAAATGTCCCTTTTCCGGAGTGGCAAATCCGTTCTCTGCCGAAAACGCGCGTGCCTCCACTCCCGTGTGGACTGCGGAGGCGGCAGCGCGACTGCAGTCGGTGCCGGCAGGCTTCTGCCGCACGCTCACGGAGCGTGCGGCCAATACCCTGGCCGTACAGAACAATATGCGGCAGGTTGATATCGATTTCGTCGAGAGTGTCTTGCAGATCTTCAAGAACGGTTCTCGATCTGTCGAGACCCGCATGCCTTGGGCGGCAGACGCCCGCCGGCGTATCGAGCGCGCACCCGGGGTGGTGCGCGGCATGCTCGTCAAGGAGATCGAGAGCTGGGCGCAACGCCGCGGGCTCGCGGAGGTAGATGAAGGCGCGGTGCGTGCCATCAAGCGAGAATGGCAGGAGCGTGGCGTGTTCCACCTCGATCCCAAGGATCCGCGAAGTGACGCTTGAGTTCAAGGACAGCATCACGACAGAGCTTTCTCTGCTCGCGATCAATCTGACGCGGCGCTGCAACCTTGCCTGTGCGCATTGCTATCTTGACGCCAAGACCTTACACCAAGGTGATGCCGACGAACTGAGCACCACAGAAGTGCAAACGCTGCTCGACGATGTTGCAGCACTGGGGCAAGGCACCATGGTGGTGCTCACCGGTGGCGAACCGTTGCTGCGTAGGGATCTTGAGACACTCATTCGGCATGGATCTGGGTTGGGCCTGCCCATGGTGATTGGGACCAACGCTATGTTGCTCAGCGAACGCCGGGTACGCTCACTGAAAAGCGCTGGAGTATTAGGGTTGGGTATCAGCCTGGATTCGCTCGACCCACGCTATCACGACCGCTTCCGCGGCTATGCTGGCGCGTGGGCGAAAACCATGGCTGGTATCGAGCACTGCCGTCGTGATGGAGTCGATTTCCAGTTACATTTTTCGGTGACTGATGGCAACGCGCATGAGTTGCCCTCGATGATCGGGTTTGCGCAGAGTTGCGGTGCTCGTTCACTTAACGTTTTTTTCCTGGTTTGCGTGGGACGCGCAAAGTCGGTACTCGATCTTACGCCAGAGCGTTACGAAACGATGCTCATTGAGTTGGTAGAGGCGCAGGCTAACTACCCGGATCTCATCGTGCGCCCACGCTGCGCACCACACTACAAGCGCATTGCGTATCAGCTACAGTCGCAGGCGGCGATAAACCGAATTAGTGGCCGCGAAGGCGATGGGTGCATTGCGGGCATCCACTATGCGCGCGTGAACCATCGTGGGGGCGTGACTGCCTGCCCTTACATCGAGCAGGAAGTGGGCAATATCCGCAATACTGCTTTCAGCTCGCTTTGGATAGACGCCGAGGATTTCGCGCGATTACGATCGCCTACACTCGGCGGCAAATGTGGTGCCTGCGAATATCGAATGCTTTGTGGCGGCTGCCGTGCGCGTCCGCTCGCCAAGGGTGGAGGGTTAATGGATGCCGATGATCTGTGCACGCACGAACCGCAAGAGCGGATGCTCGTGCACCCCATAGGCAGCCTCGGTGACGGTGCACCGCGATGGAGTCCAGATGCTCAGCAGCGACTTTCCCGGGTGCCCGCTTTTCTGCGCGCAATGGTAAAAAAGCGCGCCGAAGCCTACGTGACCGGATTAGGTGAAGACCGCGTCACTTGCCGGCATTTGTCACACCTGGTAGCCGCGCGTTTCGGGTCGGCGGGGCCGCCGAAGTTGTCCGAGAACGAAAAAGGCGCTACGTCCAAATGCGTACCGGGAAAGGTATGAGCGAGTTAGATGTATTAGTAGTCGGTGGCGGTATTTCCGGGCTTGCTATCGCCCACTGTCTAACACGCTCGGGACTCACGGTGGAGGTATGGGAAAGCGACACACGCGTCGGCGGGAAAATAGACACCGTTGTAAAGCAGGGTTACCGCTTGGAAAGCGCCGCCTCAATGGTGGTAAATTTTCGCTCGGAAGTGGATCAGTTCTTGCTTACCGCCGGACTCCAGGCAAGCAAGCGCGCACGTGCGTCGCACGCCAAGCGTTACGTGCTCGATGCTGACCGTTTGTGCGAGCTGCCATCCGGGCTCCGCGACATGCTGGGATTATCGTTATTCAGCAGGTTTGGCAAGCTGCGGTTGCTGGCAGAGCCGCTAGTGCCGCGCGGCTGGAATCCCCACGAGAGCGTTACCGAGTTCGTGACCCGCCGGTTAGGCAAAGAGTTTCTTGAGAAAATTTTCGAACCTTACGTGGCGGGGCTGCTCGCCAGCGACGTGGACCTCGCTGAAGCGCGCGCGACAATGCCAAGGCTCACCGCGCTCGAGGAGCGGTACGGCAGCCTGGCGCTCGGCGCAATACTCAAGAAGGTCTGCCGCCGCGGCAACGGGGCGCGCCCGGACGTATTCTCCTTCCGTGGCGGTATGGCGACGTTGGTCGAGACGCTTGCGCGCGAAGGCGGCTTCCGCGTGCGGCGCGATCTTCGGGTTAGCCAAGTGTGGCCGGTCAGTAACGGCTGGATGGCCAGTGGCGTGATGGGCGATTCAAGCCGTGCCACATTTTCCAAACAATTGATCTTGAGCACACCGGCCGACGCTGCCGCGAGTCTGGTTGATCATCTGGATGCCGAGCTCGCCCGGCTATTACGCACCATTGAGTATGCGCCCGTCAATGTCGTGCATACGGGATTCGATCGTACAACGATCACGCACCCGCTCAATGGCAGCGGGTTCTTGGTGCCTCGCTGTAGTGGTTTTGCGCCAAACGGGTGTTTGTGGATGAGCAAACTATTTCCCGACCATGCCCCAGAAGGCCAAGTTTTATTGAGCACCTACCTCGGGGGCGCGCGCGATCCGGCCGCCGCAAATTGGGACGCTACACGCACTCTCGACACGGTCATGCATATGCTACGTGTCCTGCTGGGTATAAAAGTGGGGCCCGAGATGCTGCATATTGTATCTCACGCACGCGCATTACCCCTTTACCACGGCGCCTATTCGCAACGACTGGCGGCCATAGATCGGCGCCTGGCGGCTTTGCCTGGCCTTTACCTTGAAGCTAACTACAAAGGCGGTGTTTCGGTGCGTGATCGGATATTGCGTGCCGATCTCATGGCGACCCGAATCCTGCGGCACAGAAATAGTGTGTTGTCGAATAACACCCGGGCACGCGTACCGGCAGGCATGCAAGATATGACCCCGGCGTCGGCCACGATTCGCTGAGTACCTCGATGCGCAACGCAACTGTGCTTGCCGAGCAGAGTGGGTCAAGGTTTCAGCCCCTATGCGTCGTGTTAGTTGTGCTTGTGGTGTTACTGCTTATCTCCTTGGCAAGCAGTTGGTACGCACGACAGGTCTCTCTACCACGTTACTGCCAACAACCCGAGCTTGCGTTACGACGCCTCGCGGTGATTATGAGCGAGCGTAGGCCAGCCGGGGAGGAGTCTCGTCGCAATTACATCGTAGCCGCCAAGCTGACATTTCTGGTGCCGCGCACCGCCGATGAGCCGCTCGATGCTTACCTACAACGCGTGCGGCGCCGACTGGAGCAGCAGTGTCGCGAGTTTTACCTGGGCCAGCAGAGTTGACACGGCGAGATGCTAAGGTTTTTCCTCATGTTTTTCGACATCGCGCTTGCTTCGAAGACCCTGAATCGCCTCCGTGCGGTGCACCGGCGCGCGCCCCGTGCGGCGGCACCCTCGATCCAACTCCAACCCGCGAACCGAGCGTGCCCCCCGCTATCGGAATTCGACTGTGACCGGCCCTGCTCCGGGTCGCGGCAACGCGGTGTCTCGGGCGCACGCTGCCCGTGCGCCCATCAGACCCCACCGTGCCTGGCGCCGCGACTGGCAAACGTCTCCCCGAACACGAAATGCTGCGAGAATCGCCCCTGCGCAAGCCCCTCAGCACCAGTATTGACTTCCCCTGAGCCTCGCATCGGGCTGATGCAGAGGGCGTTGAATGACCTATTCATATTCTTTGACTTTGACATAGATCAAATGTGTTTAGGGAAAATTTTCCTAATATCTGTATCTTTGGTACTGTACCAGAGTACAATATTTAATGCCTTTAATCCTGTACCAGAGTACAGCTTACGTCATATTAGAGTAGGTCAATTCCTGTATGGTTATCATTCCTAGCCACCAAAAGCCGGCCGTGATGAGAAGCATCCTTGAGACGCGTTGCATCG
>Ga0224508_10003158_pt1 | contig 13701 bp, 7 predicted proteins | sample SF_Jan12_sed_USG_4_FD_170157 | JGI IMG/M metagenome (GOLD analysis project Ga0224508, IMG submission 170157) | Sediment microbial communities from San Francisco Bay, California, United States - SF_Jan12_sed_USGS_21 | ecosystem: Environmental > Aquatic > Marine > Sediment | place: USA: California...
AACAGGGGCGACCCCCGAAAAAATCAGAATGGTACGAGGCCTTTGAACGTCTCTTACAAAATCTCGATATGGAACAACAAATAGCTGCCGCTGTTGTCGATTGGATAGATGCACCAGAAGAAGGCCGAGGAGGAGACGGGCCTGTTCTAAACAGCAGTTTCGGAGCCGAGGACAACGAGTATCAGCTATTGGATCCACCATACCGCGCCGCGAATCAACCCTTTAACGATATTGGCGAACTGTTGTTGGTGAAAGGATTCGGACAAAAAGGAATAAGTAAACTGCGACCGTATATAACTGCGTTGCCAGCGAAGGAAGGTGAAAAAACAAAGGTTAATGTCAATACGGCACCAGAATTGGTCCTGCGCAGCCTGCATAGAGAGTTACTGACTGGAGATTTTCAGAGTTTCATTGCCATTCGTACAGAATCACCATTTGAAAATATTGACGATGCATTGCTCGACCCTGTTTTCGCAGGGATTGCTACCGAGCAAATTAAACCGTTGATTTCAGTAGAAAGTGATTATTTCAATGTGCACAGCGATGCTCAATTTGGTCGAATATTATTTAGACTGGAAAGTCTGATAGAGAGAAACAAGGGACAAGAAGTGGCGCGTGTAGTTCGCCGGCGTCGAGGATTATCGTGAGTATTTATATCTCGTTACGCGCTCCATACGTTTGGGCGGAAACCGACAAACGTGACGGCATAGTCAACAAAGGCAGCGCAGCTTCGCTTGAAGAGCTAATTTTGCCAAAACGATCCGGACCGATTATTGGCGTAGCGCCTGGTGATTCAGTATTAACCCGTTCAACTACCATCCCATCACGTCGACGCAGTAAAGTCCAGGCGGCTATTCCATTCAGTCTGGAAGACAGCGTGTCCGAAGATATCGATGATTTACACTTTTCCATACTGGAGTGGACACCGGGTGGCAAAGCAAATGTAGCGGTCATCGCCAAACAACGGTTGCGTTCCTGGACCAGCGAATTCAACGACGCTGGAATAACACTGGATGAAATCATTCCGGAATACTTATTATTGCCCTTACATCCGCAAGCCCGCACGACGGTCGCCCAGACCAATGATGGCCGATTATGTATTCGCGAGGGTAGTTATGGTGGATTAGTGTTAGATGCCGATGATGCAAATTTATGGTGGTCAGAAATTGAAGACAAGTCCACTGCCGTCGCCGTAAACAATGTTGATCTCGCACGTCGATTCGTCGCTGCGCAAGGCACAATGGTCAAAGAATGGAACATCGGTGATAACTTTGTCGAATGGTTGGCTCATCAATCCGGTGGCGTGGTGTCCGCGAACCTGTTAACCGGCGAATATACGCCTTTGCATCGTCAACAAAGCAATGCCGGACTCAAAGCAGCCGTTATTGTGCTGGCGCTGGGATTTTTGTTGAAAATGGGTATTGACGGTGGTGAGTATTTTTATCTGAAAAAAAAGAATGAGCGTCTGGATCGCCAGATTACCCAGATATTTAACTGGTCATTTCCCGATATTCCACGAGTGGTTAATCCACGCGTGCAAATGGAACGCCAACTGGAATTACTGCAATCCGGCAATCAGGGTAGTGGTGAATTCGCTAATTTGTTATCCGCTGTCGCGAAAGCTGTTCCAGCAACACGGAGTAATTTGCAGGAGGTTGTTTTTCGTAACAAAGAAATGACGATTACTTGTTCGGTGTCGGATTTTGCGGGGCTTGATCGATTAAAAAAATTCTTTGAGTCCCAACCCGGTGTGTCGGTGGATTTGATTTCATCAGGATCCCAGGACAACAAAGTCAGTGGACGGTTTAAACTGAATTGGACTCAAGTATGACAAAAGTATGAATGGACTGGTCGAATATTGGCGCTCACTCAGTGGCCGTGAACAATTTACATTGGGCTTTGGTGGTATTGCTGTCATCGCAATCATCTTTTATGTCATGGTGTGGGAACCCTGGCACAAGGAACTCAGTCGACTACGTGCTCAGGTACCACAAAAAATCGAAACCCTTGCGTGGATGAAACAACAGTTAAAAACTGTTCAAATCCTGCGTAAACGGCAACCGGGTGATAGGGTGACGGGTCAATCAATCCCCTTGTTGACCATCATCGAGCAGACCGCAAATAAGGCCGCTATGCGCAAGTCAATCCGTCGTATGCAACCTACTGAAGACAATGGTGTACAGGTTTGGTTGGATGAGTTGTATTTTGATAACTGGCTAAAATGGATTGATTTACTGCAAAAACGTGGCATTGACGTGAACAGCGTCACCGTTAGTCGAGCAAAAACCAATACTGTATCGATACGCGCTACTTTTGCCCGCACTTAGCCGTTTGATGAATAAGCCAGATGCGGCTTAAAAAAGAAATCATCCGGCGCACTGTGTCGCAAGAAGCATTGCCTGCGGGTTCGGAATCAGAAATGCATGCAGTGTTATCCAGGGTGTTTGCCGGCCGCGGGATAGGGGATGCCAGTCAAATTGACTATTCCTTAAAACACCTTCCGCCACCGCATTTGCTTTGCGGCATGGGTTCAGTGGTCGAATTGCTGGAAAAGGCTATCCGGGAAAATCAAAAGATACTGATAGTTGGGGATTTTGATGCTGACGGTGCCACTAGCGCAACGTTGGCACTGTGTGCTTTACGTTCAATGGGTGCCACACAGGTAAATTACCTGGTGCCGAACCGATTCGACTTTGGCTACGGTCTGACGCCGGCTATTGTTGACGTCGCTCTACAAGACAAACCCGATCTGATTATCACCGTAGACAACGGTATTAGCAGTGTCGACGGTGTTAGTCATGCGCGTAAACTGGGTATGGATGTGATTGTCACCGATCATCATTTACCACCGGAGCAACTGCCAAACGCCAGTGCGATAGTAAATCCGAATTTGCTTGATGATCCATTCCCCGGAAAATCGCTTGCGGGTGTCGGTGTAATTTTCTATGTCATGTCTGCCTTACGCAGTCACTTGCGCAAAAATGGTTGGTTTAAAGATCAGGGAATTAAACAACCAAACCTCGCAGAGTATCTCGACCTTGTTGCGCTAGGCACGGTAGCGGATTTGGTCAGTCTCGACAAACATAATCGCATACTGGTCGCGCAAGGCGTTGCTCGAATCAATAAAAACCAATGTCGGCCCGGTATACATGCGCTGCTTGAAGTGGGCAAACGCGATCCCAGGCGCGTTACCGCATCGGATTTAGGATTTTATGTCGCACCACGCTTAAATGCCGCGGGAAGACTGGATGATATTTCCACCGGTATTGAATGTTTATTGGCCGATAACCTTGAACGCGCACGCAAGTTAGCCCAGGAATTGCATGATATCAATACGGAACGGCGTGCTATCGAGGCGGATATGCAACAACAAGCCAACGCAATAGTTGATAAATTAAAACAAGTGGATAGAGGTGCCGTGCCGTTAGGTTTGTGTTTGTATGAACCTGAGTGGCACCAAGGTATTGTCGGTTTGGTTGCCTCCAGGGTAAAAGACAGAACACAACGCCCGGTAGTTGCTTTCGCCCCGGGTAAAGACAACGAATTAAAAGGTTCCGCCCGATCCATTCCCGGCCTGCATATTCGTGATTTGTTTCAACTTATCAATGTACAGCAACCCGATCTGATTACACGCTATGGTGGTCATGCCATGGCGGCGGGTCTCAGTATTGAGCAGGACAAGTTTCCCGCTTTTAAATCGGCGTTCGAATCAACCTTGCGTGAGTTACTTAATGAAGACGATTTAGACCGCAAGTTGTATACAGATGGTGAGTTAGAAGAAAATGATTTTAGTCTTGAACTGGCCGGCATGTTGAGCAGGGCGGCGCCGTGGGGAAAAGACTTCCCCGAACCGCTGTTTGACGGTAAGTTTGAGGTCTTAAATCAGCGTATTGTTGGCGAACAACATTTGAAGCTCAGTCTGCGCCCGGACAATACTAATAAAACCCTGGATGCAATCGCTTTTCGATTGATTCAACCTGGAGAGAAAATGCCACAACTCACGCATATTCGAGCCGCCTATCGATTGGATATAAATGAATATCAAGGAACACGGCGTGTGCAACTAATCATCGACTATTTCGAATCTTTATAGTTTTTATATAAACAGATTATTTCATGAATGTTTTAGCGTTTGATATAGAAACCATACCCGATATCGAAGGCGGTCGCCGAATCTATGACCTCGATGGTTTAAACGACGAGGATACAGCCCGCGCGATAATCGCGGCACGACGTAAACCCGGCAGTACCAGTGAATTCCTGCCGCACCACCTACAACGCGTTGTCGCAATATCGGTTGCATTACGTAGTCGTGACACGTTCAAGGTTTGGACTTTGGGCGATATTGAATCGAGTGAAGAAGAAATTATCACTCGGTTTTTTGAGGGTGTCGAACGCTATACGCCAACCCTGGTGTCCTGGAATGGTGGTGGGTTCGATTTACCGGTATTGCATTATCGTAGTCTGATTTACGGCGTGGTTGCACCCCGTTACTGGGATACAGGGGAAGATGATCGTGACTTCAAGTGGAACAATTATCTAAATCGTTTTCACTGGCGACATACGGATTTAATGGATGTGTTGTCTGGTTATCAAATACGTGCAGCGGCAAAACTGGACGAAGTCGCCGTGCTGTTAAACTTGCCGGGTAAACAAGGCATGAGTGGTGGCGCGGTTTGGGATGCTTATCTCGATGGAAAGCTTGAAGACATCCGTAATTATTGTGAAAGTGATGTGCTGAACACCTATCTGGTATACCTGCGCTGGCAATTATCGCGTGGCTCTTTGAGTCACGATGTATGGAAATCCGAATGCGATGTTGTACGCGATCATTTGAAAGAAAGCGGCAAACTTCATCTCGAAAAATTCCTCGATCACTGGCCGGAATCGGACTAGCAGCCAGTTGCGAAAAGGTGCACAACATCAGGCTCATATCGAGTCTTTGAGCCATGATGGGCGTGGAGTAACCCGTGTCGACGGCAAAGTGGTGTTTGTCGATGGCGCATTACCCGGTGAACAGGCCGAATTTGTCGTCACACGAAAACGGCGTTCCCATTGTGATGCCAAGCTGGTTAATTTGCTGGAGGCCTCGCCGCTACGTGTCAATCCGCCGTGTGACGTGTTTGGAATATGTGGCGGTTGTTCGCTACAACACCTTAATCACGATGAACAGGTGTTACACAAACAGAACAGCTTAGTCGACAATTTGCAACGTCTGGGGAAGGTTAAACCTGAAAATCTATTAACACCGCTTAAAGGTCCGGTTTGGAATTACCGGCGCAAAGCCAGGCTCGGGATTCGCTACGTTGAGAAAAAAGGCGGTGTGTTAGTTGGATTTCGTGAGCGCGGAAAAAGCTATATAACATCGCTGAAAAAATGTCTTACGCTGGATTCACGGTTCTCTTTTTTGCTACCTGGTTTACACGAAGTCGTCGAAGGTTTGAGTTGCAAAACCCAGATTCCACAAATAGAATGCGCAGCTGGTGATAACGACGTTGCGCTGGTATTTCGTCATCTTGAAGCATTAACCGATAACGACCATAGGTTGTTGATTACGTTTGCGCAACAACATCACGTTCAGGTGTGGTTGCAATCCGGTGGTCTGGAAACAATTAAACCACTGGAGCCTGAATCACCACAGCCCTTGTTTTACGAGTTACCTGACTTCAATCTAAAGCTTTATTTTTCGCCTACAGATTTTACCCAGGTTAATGCGGATATAAATCAAATACTGGTTTCTCGTACAATTGATTTGTTAACACCATGCGAAAAAGATAATGTTTTGGATTTGTTCTGTGGTTTGGGGAACTTTACATTGCCACTGGCAACCCAGTCGGGGCAAGTTGCCGGTATAGAAGGAGACGCGCCACTCGTTCAGCGCGGATCAGCAAATGCAAAGTTTAATGGTTTAACCAACGTGCAATTTTTACAAGCCGATTTATTTGACGCTCAATTAAATATTGAATTGGACTTTGTACCCAATAAAATTTTATTGGATCCGCCACGTTCAGGCGCACTTGAAGTAATTCAACAACTCGTGTCGCGTTATAAACCGGAGCGTATCGTCTATGTGTCGTGCAACCCCGCAACCCTGGCGCGGGATAGCGACTTACTTGTGAATAGTTTTGGGTATCGGTTAGAAACTGCTGGTGTGGTGAATATGTTTCCTCACACCAGCCATATCGAGTCTATAGCCGTATTTGAAACCAGTAAGCAACGCTGACTACGATCCTGCTTAACTCAAGGTAAATAAAGTCTCATTGAGTTTGTGCGCCATCTAATAATATTGAGACGAATCACCGCAGGTACTCAGAAAGTACAAAACGACCGAGCGGTCTTAAGAGGTCACGCTTAGATGAAAGCGGTTGTTAGGTCGTCATTTCGCCCTCGCTATAACGGACTCCTTTGAGTCCGAACCGGCAAAGGTAGCAAAACGCCGCGACAATAGCCTTTTTACCGTGTCGACACTAATACTTATGACAATTTCGCACTTGGTTAAGCGCGGTAACTAACGACCACGCTCAACTGAATAAATAATATCGCCGCCGCTGGCTTTGCCGGATGATTCCGTCACCAGTTTCCAATGTTGATCAATCGAATATTGCATACGCAGTGTGTTAACCGGTTCAAACAGGCCGATGCCATAACTCACATATAGCTTGGGTGCCAGATACTTGCCAATTACGAAGGCCGCCTGCTCGGACGTGCTGCCGGGTTGCGCTTCCACGCCCAGAGTGTCTAGGCCAAACTGTTGACTAATTTTGTCCGTGATTCCCCCCGCACGATTAAGTCCGAATGCCAGGGCCGCTTCTCCCAGAGCAGAGCGTTCGGCGTTTGATGCGATATCCGCCGGTCTCCCCAATAATAAATACGAGAGTTGATTGCGTTCGGTCATCGACGGTTCGGAAAATAATGAGAAATCGGGTTGTTGTAGGGTGCCACGCGCGACGATACCGACAAGCACGTCGGGAGTCGGTTGGCGTGTTGCACGCAGGTCTATCACGGGCTGAGTAATGGCAGCGCCAGAAAACAATAGCCGTCCGGTCTCGATAGTCAGGTTTTGCCCGTAAGCTCGATAGTGTCCGTCCTCAATGCGAATCTCCCCCTTTGCCGTGGTGGCTTCTCCTGGGCGTTCGCTGGATACGATGTCACCACGCAAACGTCCATTCAGACCAAATCCATTGAAAGTGACATTGTCACCCAGCGTAGTGCGTACTTGTGCATCAAGCTTGCGTATTGCCGGAGTTGGGGTCGGTGTAGAGGTTTGGTTGACTAAGGTTTGATCCGCTGACACCTTAATCGCGGATTGCGGAATCTCCCGCAAGCTGATTTGCGCGGCAGGTACGCGTATGTCACCACGCAATCGAATGCGGTCTTTATCGACAGTGAGTTGTAAATCGGGCGACGTATGTATGATGGCTTGGGGTGTATTCATTATCTGGAAATCCTCACCACGTATAGCAAGATCTACGGACGGTGTGCTCCGCGCCAGATTCACTCGTCCTTCAATATTTGCTTGACCGCCACCGGAACGGACGCTGGCCTGCATATCCATACCCGCCAACGGGCTGCCGGAAAGTTGCGCATTGACATCGCGAAGCACAATATTTGGACCGAGTAATTCAACCAGACCTTCTTGCACGTTAATTTGTCCATCATAAATCGGGCTGTGTACGCTGCCGCTGATACGCATCTTGCCGTGTAGACTACCGGCCAGTCTATCGACTTCGGGTATGAGCGAAGTTAGAAAGCTAATATCGTTTACGGCAGTGGTTAATTCAGCCTGTAAAGGACTTTGTGTCCAGTCCTTGGAGCTGGCGGTGATACGGGCATGACCGCGGATTTCATCATCGCCTGCTAATGGCAGATCAAGATCCAGTTTAATTTCACCGTTGTTCAATTCGATGTTGGCATTTCCCGGTTCAAATACCAGTATTCGTTCGGGTGTACCAGAAGAGGTGTCTTTCTGATTGACCAGGATTTGCCCGCCACTATTGTGCAGATGCAACTCGGCGGATACCTGGTTTACATCTTGCCAATCGAGACTGGCATCGCCATCTATGGCACCTTCAACTGTGAAATTTTCCGGTAGCCAGGCGGACATGAGCTTGAGTGGCAATTGTTTTAGATCAAACGACGCCTTAATTCCTTGACCCGTTCGAGTGCCGTCAAGACATAACTCGCTGACACCACTACCAACGCAAGTGCGCGATAACCTTGCTTGAGCATTATCAATTTGACCACTGCTGGAAGACAATAAATTCCAATTGTCAAATTGATCGGTGTCTATGGCGGCACTGGAAATAGTAAACAACCACTGAGGTTGCGCGGTATTCAATTTGCCATTGAGCATGATATCGACCGCGCCCAATGAGGTAAGAGCGTCAAGGTCGATTTTATGTCCGGTTGTCACACCGTTTGCATTGATACTGGCATTTTGGATTTCGACGCCGGCGAACAGACCGTGTTCGATTTTCGCTGACACATGGGATACCTGTTGATCGGTGATGTCGATAAGCGTGTCGAGATTTAAAGTTTTAAGCGAATAATCCAGGTACTGAAGATCACGCCCAGCTAGTGTTGCCGTTAACCGTGGTTGTTTTAGCGAACCCGATAGTAAACCCGTACCATTGATCGAACCGTTTGCCTGTGGATGGAGTGTGCGCAATTCGTCACTATCCACTTGCCATTGCAATGCCAGCGTATCGCCGACACGGCCTTGTGCTTGCAGTTGGGATTGTCCCGATCGCAATTGTAAACTTTCGATGTTGGCGCTACCGGTTTGCCAATTTCCCGTGGTGTTGAGCTGCACAGGATAATCACGCAACTGACCGGCGATATCTAATCCAAACGTACTGACGGTGAGTTGTTTATTTACAAGGCTGGCTTCACCGTGTAATTGACCGTCGAGACGACCACTCCAGTCCTGCCACCAGCTTGCCGGATTGAGGTCCTTACCGGTTATATTGAGGGTCATGTATGGATTGGGTTTCCATGCTAACTTACCGCTTCCCGTGATCACTCCTTGTAGTATCTGCAAATCGATATCATCAAGAGTGAGCGAAGATAAATCACCATGCCCCTTGGTCGTTAACTCGACATGTCTGTCGCCGGTTGCCAAATCCGCATTGAGTTGCAGGTGATAGTCACTTGGTTTACCCGTTAGCCGTGCCGTACCCCGTTCGCTATTCAATGGTTGGCCACCGTGCAACCAGGCCAACTGCCGCCATTCAGTCATCAGTTTGGTCGTACCGTCGATGTGCACAAGCGTGCCACTAATGTGGCCTTGTTCATCAACGTCGGCACCGAACCGAACGCTCATATCATTCGTTGTACCGACAACATGGACGGTACCGGTGTCACTGCGTACCAGCGCATTCACTGTGTTCAACGGCCACTGAAGTTCATGCCAGTCGCCATCGAATTCAAAACGCGGCCGTGTAGTATTTGAATAATCCAAACGACCGTTGGCGTTGAGAGTAGGGGCATTGTTTGATTCGCCCAATCGTATTTCAACTTGACTCACCAGCTCGGGCAGGGTGCCGGTTAGTTGCAACTCAGCGTTCGCGTTATCGACAACTGCCTCTCCCCGCAATGGCCAGCGCAATTGGCGTGCCTGGGCGTCTAGCTGGATGCCAAGCCGGTCGGATGATCGATCGAGTTCCACGCTGGCATCCACCAATACGGGTTGCACGACTCCATCGATTTCGCCATCCAGCACAAATGACGGACGCGTGAGCGGTCCCTGGATACTGATGTGGCTGATCTTACTACTCAGCAACACATTGCCATCCAATGGCCAGGTGAGGTCGCGCCAGGTCGTTTTCAAATCCAGGTGGGGGATATCCTCCGTCAATGCGACTCGCCCCTGCCCATTCATGCGCATGGGATGATCCAGCGTGTTCACCAGCAAATCAGTCAAGACAATTTCGTCGCTATTGAAGCGTGCGTCGGTTATGGCAGTGAGCGAACCGACGTGTGGTACACCAGAGGCCGTCAACTCGGTATGCAGTGTGTTGTAGTCACCCGACGCCGTTTTTTGCCCATGGCTCTTGACGGTGAGTTGGATGGCGGGCCAGGCAGTGTTGATATCCGCTAAGGAAAGGTTGTGCGCGACGATGTCGAATTCGGACTGCGCCTGGGTCATCAAATTGGAAACAAGTAGCTGTCCGTTGATCGGATAAGGTGATTTTGCATCGACATCAACGGTCAAGCGGTTGAGTGTGCCGCTGACAGTGAGTTTGCCGGTCGCCGCAGTCAATTTTTCCGGTTGCACTTTCCAATCAATCTTGCCTGTCACAGGGTAATCATTGGACAAACTGAGTTGACTATTCCCATTGACGTGTAGAGTCGGTCCCAGGATGGACACTTGTGCAAGATCGATCTTGTCCTCGGCGATGCTCAAAGCAGCATTTGCCTGGTCGACCCGAAATAGCTTGGCGCCGGGTGATGAAAAAATATCCACCGACTGAGCCTTTATATGTTGCACTTGCAAAGAAAACGGCAAATTAAGGCGTTGTAACTGGGAAATCAGATCTGTATCGCCGCCGCTGCCTAATTTTGTGTAGTGCACACCACGCAACACGAGTTTCTGAATTATCAACTTGCCGTTAATTAATTGTGCAAGATCCCAATTGGTGGACAAATGACTAACACGCACGTGCGCGGTTTCGCTGGCGATGTCGATATCGCTTAATTCAAATGAACTACCCAGTCGACCGCTAACCGTACCGATATCCATCTCTTCATCCACTATCACCTGGATGATGCGCCATAAGTATCTTGTACCGGACTCGGTGTTGAGCAAATAAATGAATGCGCTCACCAGTAGCGCCAGAACAATCAACACACTTAAACCGGTGCGTAAAAAATACTTGCTCATAGATCAGCACCAATACTGACATGTACCCGCACACTACGATCATCGTCGTCCAATGGATGTGCCAGGTCCAGTCGTATCATTCCGATGGGTGAACGATAACGCGCGCCGATACCCAAACCTTTCTTGAGAGTGGGAATCGGGTCGTCGGCCGCATTGCCCGCGTCAAGAAAGATGGCGGCACCGTAGTTGCCACGAATCAAATAGTCCAATTCGATACTGGTGGCGAGTAGGTATTGCCCTCCGATTGTGTCACCGTCGTCATTCTCCGGTGACAATTGCTGATAAGCATAACCACGAACGCTGCGATCACCACCGGCAAACAAGCGCTGTGATGGTGGTAACAGCGCGAAATCATCGACTTCAGTAGTACCGTATTCTCCACGTACCAGTAGTCGCGCTTTGTCACCCAGTGGCCAGACCGAACGTACCGATACAAATCCTTGTAAAAAGCTTGTCTCACTCAACACGCTGCTAATCCCACCATGCAAATCCAGATGCAGGCTGAACCCCCGGCGCGGAAACAAAGGATCATCCGCGATTTGCCGGGTCAAGGATCCGCCAGGGATCACCAATTCCGACGTTTGGTTACCGAGACCGACATCAAAATCCTCCTGCGTATAGTTAAGATACAATTGTCGTTGAAAACCACGCCAATGCTCATTACGGCTAATTCCCAGCAAGTCTTGATCGGTTGCAATATCGCCGACATCTTCACTCGACAAGCTTGCGGTTAGTGCCAATCGATCGGTGGCCACCTGACGAATGGGGATCTGATATTGCGAATGAATCGTCGTGCCAATAGCCGATGCACGCAAGTCCACACGGTAATGATGACCACGACGATTAATCCGTCGAAACTGTGCTCCCAGGTTTATACGCGGCCCGGTGTCCGTGCCAAAGCCGGCACCGGCCGTGTAGCGTCTTGGCTTATTCGGCGTGGCGATGACCAGGATCGGAATACGCCGATCAAGCGCTTGCTCGCGTCGCGCCTGAACATCGACCTCACTGAAATAGTCCGTATCTTCCAGATCCAGTTGCAAACGGATTAACTTTGATGAATCGAACGGATCATCGATTTGAAAAGGTACAAAACGTTTGATGAGTTCAGACCGTACAACAGCTTGGTCAAACGTCACCGGGCCAAAATAAAAGCGAGGACCGGTATCTAATATCAGTGTAATCTCCGCGGAATATAACTGCGTTTGCACGCGTAGTTCACTGCGCGAAAAGTGCGCATCAAGATAACCACTGGCAAAAGCGGATTCCAAGAGCGCTTTCTTGGTGTCTTCGTAAACGCGATGAGACAAGCGCTGGCCAGTGACCAGACGGGTTGTTGACAATACCCGATTAATTTTTTCATCATCGCGACCTTCACCGCTAACTCGAAGGTCGACACCTTTGACCGTAGTGGGTTGTCCTAAATCAATAGCGTATTGAGCGAGCCAACCATCCTCAGTTCGACGCAAGGCCGGACGAATAGTCGGTGTATAGTAACCAAACGGCTGAATCGATTGACGAATCTCTTGCGGTGCCAGTTGATGCGCGCGCTTGATTAACTGCTCAGGGAGATCTATCCGTGATGCGCCATTTTTAGTGAACAGTGAGCGTGGGTTTTCGGGAGTTAGCGCATTTTGATAGAACGTGAGATAAGATTTAACATTCTCGCGAATTTCACCCTCAACCCCATTGATTTCAACCTTAACCTTATCGGCAAAAGCGCCGGCACAGACCAGGTAAATCAGTACGCCCAGAACGTGACACCACGGGCATCGCTTGCTTGCCGATGATTTCAAGTACAAAGCACGCATAATTAAATAAATAATAGTACCTATCTCGTGTTTGGTTGCGTTTTGGTAAGTGAACTTTAGTATTTCTATCCAGCACTCAAACACAAAATTGTACTATCAGGAGTGGATTTTTACTTATAGGCCACGGACTATACCCGACCGATAACAATAAACCAGGGAGGGTACGGCCATACCACGGATGCAAATTCCTGGTGCAGTGGAACGAAATCAATTTAATTTACCACCTGTAGTTACCAGTCTTCAGCGTAAACGCTATCTCGATTTCTTCGCTGGTGTTCTTACGTTGGCCAGACGGTTATGCGGCACCACCAATCGTATTCATTTTCTGACCGGTTTTGGCCGCTTCAATACTACATATCGATTCTATTTACCCGATCAAGTACACCCTCTCAGCACTCACGCCTGATATTTGTCGCCATCAATTAGCGGTGAAAACGAGTAGGGTGAGAGGGAGTACAAATACGAACCTCACCTCGGATTCATTGTGATTGGGAAAATCGCAACTATTCGTTGGCTGCGGAATGAAAAATAGGAATTTGTTTCAGTGTCGGTGCTGAGAAAGTATAAGACCCACGAAAAGGAGGTCATAAAATTCAAGACACCAATCAACCATGATGTTGTTGTCGCGCAGCCCCGCCACCCCGGGCACGGGATAGTCAAATATTGTTGATTAATCTCGGGTATCGGCTAAAAATGGCCGGTGTGATGAATATGTTTTCTCACACCAGCCATATTGAGTGTCTATAGCCGTTTTCGATTTAGATTAACTATGTACCAGTCTGATTTTCAGACACCGCCGCGGGTTTTGGCGCGGCAGTTGATGCTGTCGCAACGGGTGCGGGTTTGGCTTCAGGAGCCGCCGATGTCGCATCATTAGTCGATGCAGGTTGCGAACTGCTTTGAGCCGGTGTTGGAGAACCGTTGGGCGCATTCTTGTCGGTGGGTGATCGTTGATTTCCGGTTTGCGGGCGTCCACCGGATTTACCACCTGAACCGCTTCTTTGTTGATTA
>Ga0224508_10003159_pt1 | contig 13700 bp, 11 predicted proteins | sample SF_Jan12_sed_USG_4_FD_170157 | JGI IMG/M metagenome (GOLD analysis project Ga0224508, IMG submission 170157) | Sediment microbial communities from San Francisco Bay, California, United States - SF_Jan12_sed_USGS_21 | ecosystem: Environmental > Aquatic > Marine > Sediment | place: USA...
TCCCAATGTTTTCGCCGCCGATCGCAACGCGCGCGATGGATTCGTCACTAACTTTGTCGGCAGCGGCTACGACATGCGCGAAGTCTTCACCGACGTCGCGGCATATTGCAAAGGGAGTTGAACATGTTTGAAAATTACCCTTTTCTGAAGATTATTTCGGTACTGGCGCTGGGCGCACTGATGGCGGCCTGTGACGGCGGCAGCGTCGGCACCACATCCAATCCGAACCTGAACGGTAACGGTGGCAACCGATTCGTTTACACCGGACCTCCGGCAAACAGCATAGAGGTGAGTAACTTCCAGTTTTACCTGTGGCGCAACGTGATCGACCCTACCCGCTGTGGCGGCTGCCATAACTCGGAAGCGACTTCGCCGGAAACGCCCCTGTTTTTCGACACCTCCGACGTTAACCTGGCTTACAACGCTACCGTGGGCAGGGATCCGGCACTACTGGACATGTCGACGGTTAATCCATTGAACACGGTGTTCGTGCAGAAGCTCCTCAATACGCACGTTTGCTGGGAAACCAATTCCGCGATCTGCGCCACGCTGATCGAGGGCTGGATCGACGACTGGAAAAACGCGGCCAATGGCGGCGGCGCTTCGCGTCAGATCAACCTGACCGCGCCGGCAGTTATCAGGGATCCGGGCGACGCCAAGTCGTTTCCGGCCACCGCGAGCACGGTCGGCACCAACGGCACCAGCTTTGCCAACACGGTACACCCGCTGCTGGTGGGTTCAAATCCGCTCATTGCAAATGACAATTGCCAGAATTGTCACGAGGAAATCGCGACCCCGTTGCCGCAGGCGCCATTTTTCGCCAGCGGCGACCCCGACGCCGCCTACGAGGCCGCCAAGTCCAAGATGGACATAGATATCCCGGCGAATTCGCGCCTGGCCCTGCGTCTGTTCGAGCAACACAATTGCTGGAACAACTGTACTCCCGATGAAGCGCTGATGGTGCAACGGATTACGGATTTCGCAAACGGCATCGCGCCGACCCCGATAGATCCCACGCTGGTCACCAGTAAGGCGCTGACGCTGCCCGAAGGTATCATCGCCTCCGGCGGTAATCGCGCGGAGACCAACCAGTTCGCCCTGTGGGAATTCAAAACCGGCAGCGGACTGACCGCCTTCGACACCAGTGGCGTCGGTAGCTCGATCAACCTGACACTGCTCGGCAGCGTCAACTGGGTCGGCGGCTACGGTCTCGAGTTCAGCGGCGGCCGCGCCCAGGCCGACACCATCGCCAGCGACAAGATTTTCACCTATCTGCAGGATACCGGCGAATACGCTATCGAAGCCTGGGTAATTCCGGCCAACGTGTCGCAGGAAGACGCCAATATCGTCAGCTACTCCGGCGGTGACCTGACGCGGAACTTTACCCTCGGTCAGGATATGTACAACTATGAAGCCTTCAACCGGGTCGCAGCGGTGCCGCCGGCGGTGCCTGCACCCAACGGCGATCCCTTCCTGACCACCGGCGAAAACGGCCTCGAGATAGCGCAGGCCAGCCTGCAGCATGTGGTCGTCAACTACGATCCGCTGGATCGCGTCGGCAATGGCGCCGGCCGCAGCATATACGTCAACGGTGTACAGGTTCCCGGCCTGACCGACCCGGTACCCAGCCCGACGTCGATTAACGCCGTGTGGGACGATTCCTTCGCCTTTATTCTCGGTAACGAAATCTCGGGTAATCGCCCGTGGATGGGCCAGGTCAAGATGGTTGCGCTGCATAGTCGCGCACTGAGCCTGCAGGAGATCACGGATAACTTCGATGTCGGTGTCGGGCAAAAGTTTTTCCTGCTGTTTTACGTCGGCCATCACCTCGGCGAAGTCGGTAACCCGTTGAGCTTTATCATGTTCGAAGTGGCGCAGTTCGACAGCTTCAGCTACCTGTTCAACAAACCCACGTTTATCAACCTGGATCCAGCCTGGACGCCGCCCGCGAATATCGACATCAAGGGCCTGCGTATCGGCATCAACGGCAAGGAAGCGCTCACAGGCCAGGCTTTCGCCAGTCTCGACACCAGCGTCACCGCCGCCGGTTACGATCCGGCCCTGGGGCAGCCACTGTCCCCGCTGGGCACCATTATCTCACTCGAAAAGGGCCCGGACAGCGATGAATTCTTCCTTACCTTCGAGGATTTCAACGGCGTCACCAAGACTTTTGCCGATATCGTGCCATCGGTCGCCGGTGATCCGGCCGACCCGGCCAGCCCGGTCGAGTCCGACATCGGCATGCGCACCTTCGAGGAGATCAACGCCACCATCGCCGAAATTACCGGCGTACCGGTGACCAATGCGGCGGTGGACTCGGTTTACGACGATTACATCCAGCAGTTGCCGACGGTCGAGGCGATCGACGCCTTCCTGCCCTCACACCAGATGGCGATCGCGCAGCTGGCGCTGACCTCCTGTAGCGAAATGGTCGAAGGCAGGGGCTCGATTTTACCGGGCACTTACTTCCCCGGGTTCAACTTCGGCACCAGTGCGCAATCGGCCTTCGACGCCCAGGGCGAACGCGACGCGATCATCGAACCGCTGTTGACGCGGGCGATGAACGTCGACCAGGTCACGCCGGCCAACAACCTGATGACACAGCCGCTGGAACTTGAAGTGGCCGACCTGTTGAGTTCACCGGCGAGCCAGAACCTGGATACAGGACAAAATATCGTTGCCTACGACAGTTTGATCAGCGAAATGCTCAGCTGTACTCCGGTGGCGCCTGCGACTACCTGTACGCCAATAGACACGGTCCCGAGAACCGCTCAAATCGTCAAGGCAGTTTGTGCCGTCGCCACTGGTGGCGCGGTGATGCTAGTACAATAGGATTCCAATATCATGGCCAGATTCAAAAAGAACCAATACATCCCGCCCCAGGGACCTTTGCTGTACGAAAGTCACGGGCGCCCGGTCACACGCCGGCAGTTTATTCGCCAGGGCCTGATGACCGGCTCTGCAACCGTACTCTCGGCCGGGGCCTTCGGCATGTTCGCCAATCCGAACGCGGCGCGCGCGGCGGTTGCACCCGACCTCAACGCACTGGCCACCGATATCGACTGCATCCTGGGCGGCGTCGGCGCCGGCCAGAGCGTGCCCTTTATCAGCTTCGACCTGGCCGGGGGCGCGAATTTCGCCGGCTCCAACGTGCTGGTCGGCCAGGGCGGCGGCCAGATGGACCTGCTATCGACGGCGGGCTACAGCAAGCTCGGCCTGCCTGGCGACATGCTGCCCGGCCAGGACAGCACCGGGGTCACGCTGTTGAACGCCAGCACCGACAATGACTTCACCAACAAGGATCTGAACCTGATTTTTCACGCCGACAGCCCGATGCTGCTCGGCATTCTCGAAAAAGCCAGCCTCGCGGTCGGCAGAGTCGATGGCGCCGTAATCCCGGCGCGTTCGGACAATGACACCGGCAATAATCCGCACAATCCGCTGTACCCGCTGGCGATGACCGGCGCGCGCGGCAGCGTGGTCGACCTGATCGGCTCGCGCAGCTCCGAGTCGGGCGGTAACTCGATGGCGCCGGCGATGTACGTCGATCCCGAATTCCGCCCCACCAAGGTAGACCGTCCGAGCGACGTCACCGGGCTTGTGGATGTCGGCGATCTGACAACGATCCTGGGGCCGGACGACGTCACCGCTGTGATGGAATCCATCACCCGCATCACGCACAAGAAGCTCAGGCTGGGCAGCATCGATACCGGCCTGACCAACGACGATGTAGTCAAGGACCTGGTACGCTGCGGCTACCTCAAGGCTTCCGACATCGCCGACCGCTTCGCCGGCGTCGAAGTCGACCCGACGCTCGATACCAATATCGCCGGCCCGATCTTTTCGGCAGCCGAACTGGCCAACGACGGCGAGTTCAGAAAAACCGCCTCGGTGATGAAAATGGTCATGAACGGTTATGCCGCCGGCGGCTGTATCACCATGGGCGGCTACGATTACCACACCGGCGATCGCATCGTCGGCGAAAACCGGGATCTGCGGGCCGGGCGCTGCATCGGCGCCTGCCTCGAGTACGCGCGCCTGCTGGATACGCCGCTGATGATTTACGTGTTCAGCGATGGTTCGGTGGCGAGCAACGGCCGGCTCGACAATTCCGCGGCGCCAAACGGCGGTACCGACGGTAACGGCAATGTCACCGTCGGCGGCGGCGGCAAGGGCGAATGGACCGGCGATAACTCCTCGACCGCCTGTTCGTTCTTCCTGGTGTTCGATCCAACCGGCGCGCCCGCGCGGTCCAACAACGGCCTCCCGGACGAGCTGCATCGTCAGATCGGACGCATGAACGCAGGCGCCTCGGTGGTTACCTCGGCGACGCCGATGGCGAATAACGTCAACCTGCTGGTCAATATGGTGATGCTCAATTACATGGCCCTTAACGGGCAGATATCGCCCGGAAATACAGCCGCGTTTAGCAACATATTTCCGAATCACGGCCTCGGCAACCAGACCAACCTGGACAGCTTTATCGCTTTCAACAGTATTGCTTAAGCATTAGATAAGCACCGATGCTTACCAGTCGGGGCGGTACCCGTTACCGTTTACGCAAACCGGTTTTCCGCTGCGTTTGTATCCTGCTATGTGCCCTGCTGAGCCCGGCATTCGCATCCGCGGACTGGCATCAGCAGCAGCTCGATCTCATGGGCACGCGCGTTTCGCTCGAGCTGTGGCATAAAGATGCCACGCTGGCGGCGGGATGCGGTGAACAGGTGTTCGATGAAATGCGCCGCATCGAGGCGCTGATGAGCACCTACCTGGACAGCAGCGAGATTAGCCACATCAATAACAATGCCGCCATTTCAGCGCTTGAAATCAGCGCCGAAATGCATCAAATCCTTGAGAAATCGCTTTATTTTTCAAGGATTTCCGACGGAGCCTTCGACATTACCTATGCCAGCGTCGGCTACGCCTACGACTACCGTAATCGCCAGCAGCCCGACCGGGCGTCGGTGGCGGCGAAACTGCCGGCGATCGACTATCGGCATGTCGAACTCGGAAAAAACCGGGTTCGCTTCCTGCATAGCGGCGTACGTATCAACCTCGGCGGAATCGCCAAGGGTTACGCGGTCGATCGCGCCATCGACATCGTCAGCCAATGCGGCATTTCGCAGGCGATGATCAGCGCCGGCGGCGATAGCCGGATTATCGGCGACCGCGGCGGCCGGCCATGGATGATCGGCATACAGCATCCGCGCGACTCGTCGGCTATCGCGCTAAGAGTGCCGCTGAGTGAAACCGCGGTCTCGACCTCGGGCGATTACGAAAGGTTTTTCATCGAGGACGGTGAGCGTATACACCATATTATCGATCCCACGACCGGACGTTCGGCAAAAAATAGCTGGAGCGCAACGGTTACCGGCCCTAATGCGATGACAACTGACGCGTTATCTACTACTATTTTCATCCTTGGCGCGGTGAAAGGTCTTGCGCTGATCGAAAGCCTGGACGGAATCGACGCAATCATTATCGATAGCGCCGGAAAACTTCATTATTCCTCGGGTTTCGAAACACCCGAAACCGATGGATAATTGCTCTAAAAGTAGCGACTTATGAAAACGATAAGCTTGATCATCCTGCTCCTGTACGGCCTGACGGGGCCGCTATTGGCGCAGCAAAACTCGGAAGATGCGATCGAAGGCGAATTGATCGAGGGCGAACTGCCGCTGGTCGAGGAAGCGACCGCCGCTTTTACCGACGAGGAAATCGACGGCGATCTCGAAGAAGGCTCGCTCGAGGAAGGCTCGCTCGATGCCGACATCGAGGCGCTGAAAAAAGAAGTGCTGTCGCTGAATCGGGATTTGTTTATCCTCGAAGAAGATCTGCTATTCCCGTCAAATACCCAGTTCAGCATATTTCTGTCGATGAATGCCGGCGCGCTGTTTAGTCTCGATTCGGTGCAACTCAAGGTCGACGATAAAAACATTGCCAATCATCTCTATACCGAGCGCGAGCTGGCGGCTCTGAAGCGTGGCGGCGTACAGCGTCTGTACATAGGCAACCTGCCGTCGGGGGAACACGAAATCATTGCCATTTTCTCCGGCGTGGGACCCAAGGGTCGCGACTATCGCCGGGGTGAGTCGATATTGATCGAAAAGACGACAGAACCACAGTTTGTAGAGTTCATAATTGCCGATGATACCGGTAAAGAACAGCCTCAATTTGATGTGCGCGTCTGGGAGTAACGCTCCCCGGCAGCGCTGCATTCCGATACTACGCCGCGTTTTACGCTTCGTAGCCGTTCTGCTGTGCGGCAGCCTGCTGCCGCTTAACGCAGCGCAGCTCGAAGAGCATCGCGTCGAAGACCTGGAGTACGGTCGCTCGCTGTTCCAGTTTTTCCAGGGAGACGAGCTGGGCGCAATCACCCAGTTGATGATCGCCAACGAACGCCCGGAATATCGCACACGTACCCAGACCGACGAAGCCAACCTGCTGCTGGCCGATCTGTATTACGGTTACGGCCTGTACGAGGAATCGCGCGATCTGTTTGCAAAATTATTGACCGCGGAAGTGTCGGATTCGGTGCAAAACCGCATCTGGTTCAACCTCGCCCGACTTCGATTCGAACAGGGCTATCTGGACCAGGCGCGTGACCTGCTGGCGCGCATCAACGACAACCTGCCCGACTTAATCGAATCTGAACGCAAGTACCTTTTGACCAATCTTTACCTTGGCAATCAACAGTACGAAGAAGCCGCCGACCTCAGTAACCGAATCGATTCCGGGTCGATCTGGAAGATCTACGCGCGCTACAACCTGGCGGTGACGCGCATCGAGGACGATAACTACGAGCTGGGTAAGAATCTGCTCGAGCGAATCGGTCAGATGGATTCGAAAACGCCGGAGAAACTGGCGTTGCGCGACCGCGCCAACCTGTCGCTGGGCCTCAAGCAACTGCGCCTGGAGCACAACGAAGCGGCGCTCGAGAGCCTGTCGCGTATCAGGCTGGAAGGCCCGCTGAGCCACCAGGCCCTGCTGGCCACCGGCTGGGCGAGGTATCGGCTCAACCAGTTCGACAAGGCCCTGATCCCGTGGCGATTTCTGCTGCAGCGCAACGCGGTCGACGCGGCCACCCAGGAAGCCATTCTGGCGATTCCATCGGGATACGTCGAAAACGGACAGGACCAGCTGGCGCTGCGTCATTACGAAATCGCCGCCAAGCAATTCGACGCGCAGCTGCTATTACTGAACGACTCGATCGCGTCGATCGAAAACGACGGCCTGATCGCGGCCCTGCGTGAAAATGCAATCCTGTTCGATCGCGGTAGCCTGCAGCGGCTACCGCCGAGTTCGGACGTGACGCCGCAATTGCATATCCTGCTGGCCTCGACCGGCTTCCAACGCGAAATCAAGCGTTACCAGGAACTGCTCGATATCCGCAATTCCCTGCGATACTGGGGCCGCAATTTTCCCGCGCTGGACCTGATGCTGCAGGAGCGCCGCCAGGGATTTCAGCGGCGCCTGCCGAGGCTGCAGCAATCGACCAGCTTCGATCAACTCGAGCTATTGCGCGAACAACGCGATCAATTCGCCAAACAATACGCCGAGATCGAGGCTCGCAAAGATCATACGGCTTTCGCCACGCTCGAGGAACAGGAGCATATCGAGCGTTTAGAGCGCGTCTCCAGGTCGATCGACAAGGTCGGCGGGCAACGTAATACCGTCTACCAGCAGGATATGCTGCGCCTGCTGTCGGGCTTGCTCCGTTACCAGCTGGCGACCGAGTACCCGCAACGGAGCTGGAAAGCGAAAAAACAGTTAATTCATCTCGAACGCGCACTGGCCGAGGCCGAGTACCGGGTAAATTCACTGCTTCAGATCGCCGAGCGCACCGAGCTCAATTTCGACTATTTCCAGCAGCGTATCGACAGCCACACCCAACGTATCAGCAACCTGCGCAGCAGGGTCTCGGAATTACTTGGTCAGCAGGAAAAATTGATCAATAGCCTGGCAATTGCATCGATACGGCAACAGCAGCAGCATATCGTGCAGCTGCGTTTGAACGCCCGTTTCGAGCTCGCCAAGCTGTACGACAAACTGGCGGCGGAGCAATGAACGGCAGCTTATCCAGAAGACTGTTGACCCTGCTGACTGCCGCGGCAATGGCAGCCTGCAGCTCCGATGGCGTTAATATCGGGCCGACCATCGGCGATCTCGAGGAATTGCCGCCGCTGGTAGAAGCCGCCGAACTCGAGCCACAGGCAAGCTTCAAGGTGGATCGCCAACAGGTTATTGACAGCTTTCGGGCGCTGGTGGAAATCACCGCGGACGGTGGCGGCACCGGCGACGAACTGCGGCGCCTGGCCGACCTCGAACTCGAGTCCAGCCTCGACAACCGGATTTCGGAAGACGAGGCAACCCAGCAACGCGGCGTCGAGGAAGCCCTGCACGCCATCGGCATTTACGAGGCTTACCTGGAACAGTATCCCGAGCGCGAAGACAACGACATGATTCTTTACCAGCTTTCGCGCGCCTATGCGCTCGAGTCGGATGCCGACAAATCGGAAGCCGCGCTTAACCGGATAGCGGTCGAATATCCGGATTCGAAATACATCGACGAGGTTCAGTTCCGCCGCGGCGAAAACCTGTTTGTCGCACGCGACTACGCGGGGGCGGAGGCGGCTTACGGCGCCGTCGTCAGCAATCACCCGGATTCACTGTTTTTCAAGAAGGCGCTGTACAAATATGGCTGGACCCAGTTCAAGCAGAGCCGCTACCTCGAAGCCCTGAGCAGTTATACGCGACTGCTCGACATCGACCTGGAGGAAAACAACATACAGGAAATCGGTTTTAATCCCGAACTCTCCCGCGCCGACGTCGAACTGCTCGAAGACGTGGTACGCGTCGTTTCGCTGAGCTTCTCCTACCAGGACGAAAAGGACTATATTTCGAAATACTTCAACGACAACGGCAAACGAGACTACGAGCCCCTGCTCTACCTCAAACTGGGTGAACTCTATCTCGGCAAAAATCGCATCATCGACGGCTCGGACCTGTTTCTCGCCTATACCAAGCAGTATCCGTTCTCGCCGCACACACCGTATTTTCATCAGCGCGCGATCGAAACCTTTCAGACGGCCGGATATTCGGACCTGGTGCTGAAAGAGAAAATCGCCTTTGTGAACCGATACGATGTCAACAGCGAATACTGGGCGGTGCAGGACGAGGCCACCCAGCTGAAAATGACCAAAACACTGGTGCCGCACCTGACCGAGCTGGCAACCCACTTTCATGCGCTCGCCCGCAAAAGCAAAAAAGACAAGGATTACAAGGTCGCCGCGGACTGGTATCGGCGTTTCCTCAAATCCTTCCCCGACGATCCTGGCGCGCCGCGGATGAATTTTCTGCTGGCCGAAAGCCTGTACGATTCGGGTCAATTCGCGCAGGCCATCGACGAGTACGAGAGCACCGCATACAACTACAAGCCGCACAAGGACAGCGCCGAAGCGGGATATGCCGCGTTGCTCGCCTTCGACGCATTGTTCAAGACAACCAACGCCAGCGATATTCCGGCACTGCGCCGCAAACGCATCCAGTCGGCGGTTCGTTTCACTACCGGCAATCCAGGCGATCCGCGTCTGTCCGTTGTCGAATTACAGTCGGCGCAGCAATTCTTCGAGTGGAAAGACTACGCGCAAGCGATTGCCTCGGCACAACGCCTGATCGATAACCAGAATGTCGATCAGAAAACCAGGAAAGACGCCTGGGCAATACTCTCCGATGCGCAATTCTCGACCGCGGATTACGCAGCCGCCGAAAAATCCTACCTCACCCTGCTCGGTTTCATGCCGAAACAGGGCAAGGAAAGAAAGCCGGTACGCGAACAGATCGCGGCCAGTATTTACAAGCAGGGTGAAATCGCTCGCGACAGCGGCAACCACTTGCTGGCGGCGCAGAATTTCACCCGGCTGGGGCAGGTTATCCCGGAATCTTCCAAGCGCGTGGTCGCCGATTACGACGCCGCCACGGCCTATGTACAGCTGCAAGACTGGCCGACCTCGATAAGCCACCTGGAAGCCTTCCGAAAAAAATATCCGCAAAACAGGAAACTCCAGGATGGCGTTACCGAGAAACTGGCGCTGGCCTATAGCAAAAACGGAAACCAGGCGCTGGCGGCCAGGGAAATTCTCAGCCTGTCGAAACTGCCCGGGACACCCGAACGCAAGCGCGACTTGATGTGGCGCGCCGCCGAGCTGTACCAGGAGTCGGGCCAGCCCGATCGCGCGATCGGGATATACAAGAATTACGTCAAAGTATACCCCTACCCGCTGGAGCGCTCGATGGAGTTGCGCCACAAAATTGCCGAATCCTATCGCGCCAAGAACGATACCCGAAATCTTCACATCTGGCTTAACGAGATCATCCGCGCGGACGCCGACGCGAAATCGAAGAGCAATGCTCGCAGTAAATATCTCGCCGCCACCGCGAGCCTCGAGCTAACCGCACCGCTGCGTCGCAATTATCACAATGCGAAACTCACCGAGCCGCTCAAGACCAGCCTGCGTAAAAAGAAAAAATTGATGCAACAGTCGATCGACGCCTATGGCAAGGCGATGAAATACCAGGTCGAGGAAGTCACCACCGAAGCGACTTTCCAGATTGCCGAAATTTATCATGACTTCGCAAAATCGCTGATGAATTCACAGCGACCCAAGGGCCTTGACGAAGAACAGCTCGAGGAATACGAACTGTTGCTCGAGGAACAGGCCTTTCCGTTCGAGGAAAAGGCCATCGATATTCACCTGACTAATTTCAAACGCATTCCCCAGGGCACCTACGACGAACCGACAAAAAAGAGTTTGAAGGTTCTGGGCGAATTGATGCCGTTTCGTTTTGCCAAGGTAGAAAGCGCCGATGCTTATGTCGATATTCAATAACAGGATCGCCTGCCTGCTGCTGGTGGCGTTTGTGGCTGCCTGCCAGAGCGGCCCCGAGCCGGAACCGGCTCCCGAGCCGGTGGTTGAGACCGCGCCCGAAATCGTGCCCGAAAGCGTTCCCGAAACGGCAGCCGAGACCGCGCCTGAAACAGGCGGCGAAGCCGCGCCCGAGGAAGTAACCGCGGCGGAAGCTCTTCCCGAAGCAGAGGATTTCAATCAGAAATTCTACCAGGAAGCGGTGGCTTCGCTGAAGGGGGGTAAAACCGAGCTCGCGCTGGAATTGTTGAAACAGGTCAGCGTCGACGCACCCGACAAGCGTTATATCTTCACCAACCTCGGCCTGGCCTATTTCAAACTGCAACGGCTCGACCTTGCCGAGCAGGCGTTTCAGGAAGCGGTCAGGCGAGACGATGACGATGCCGTGGCGCACAATCATCTCGGCATACTGCATCGCCAGAGAGGCGAATTCGAAGCGGCGCGTAAACGCTATCAGCGGGCGATAGATATCGACTCGAATTACGCGCTTGCCTATCTGAACCTGGGCATTCTGTTCGACATATACTTCCAGGACCTGAAGCTGGCGTTACAGCACTACCAGAAGTATCTGGCACTAACCAGTACCGAGAACCCACAGGTTAACGGCTGGATCACCGACATCGAGCGTCGCCTCAAAAGCAGCGCTTCCAGCTAACTAAGGATAGAAAATGAGAAAACTTTCGCTACACTTCTTGGTAATCTTTGCTATTTCAGGTGTTGCAAACCTGAATGCGCAGGAAAAGCTGCAAATGGAAGGCACCGAAATTACCGGTAACAAGGAGTTACCCAAGGTTCTATACATCGTTCCATGGAAATCGATCGAGCGCTTTGATATTAAATCGCCGACGATTAACAGCATTATGGAGCAGAAGCTGGGCCCAATTGATCGAGCTTCATTTAAACGAAAAATTCATTATTATGACGCTATTTTTTCAAAGGCGAAGCTGGATTAATCCAGCACCAGAATAATACAGCGGAGATTCTCGCGATGAACGAAATGTTAACCACAGTTATCAGGTTTTTCCAGGACGGTGGGCCCTTCATGTACCCCATACTGGCGGTATTGGCGATTGGCCTGGCGATCACGCTGGAACGCTGGCTCCATCTCAGTTACGCCAAGGCGAAAAATCGCAGGATGATCGCCAAGCTGATGCCGCTGGTGGCCAAGGGCGAAGTCGCCAGCGCCAGCAAGCTGGCGCAGAGTTCCACCGCCACGGTGAGTCGAATCCTGTTACAGGGCATGGAGCACTACAAGACGGCGCGCCGGCGCGACGACTTCGAGTCGGCCATGGACGAGGGCATCATGGAAGCGATTCCGCGTCTCGAAAAACGTACTCACTATCTGGCGATGTTTGCCAACATCGCCACCCTGCTCGGCCTGCTGGGAACCATCATCGGCCTGATCAAGGCGTTTACCGCGGTCGCGCAGGTAGATCCATCGATGAAGGCGGAAATCCTGTCGACCAGTATCTCGGTAGCGATGAACACCACCGCCTTCGGCCTCATCGTCGCCATCCCTCTGCTGTTTTTCTACACGGTATTACAGACCAAGACCACCGAGATCGTCGACAGCCTGGAAATGACGGTCGTCAAGTTCGTCAACCACCTGTCGCGCGTCAAAAACAACGGCCAGTAGTAGCCCGATCTCATGCCTAGACGGACACACCGCCGCAAGCATCCCGCCGTGGAATTGAACATTACCGCCTTCATGAACCTGATGGTGGTACTGGTGCCGTTCCTGCTGATGACCGCGGTCTTTAGCCACATCACGATTCTCGACCTGAATCTGCCGCCACCCGGCGCTAACAAGGATGTCAAGCAACCGAAAAAGCCGCCCTACGAACTGCGCGTAACGATTCGCAGCAACATGATGGTGCTATCCGACAATCGCCTCGGGTTGATCAAACGCATCCCGACAAAGGGCAAGGAACATAATTTCGCCCTGCTCAAGGAAACCCTGAAGCAGGTTAAAGCGCGTCTTCCGGATCACACCAACATCACCATTCTGGCGGAACAGAAGACTCGCTACGACGACCTGATATCGGCGATGGACAGTTCGCGCTCCTACCGCGCCCAGGTCGACGGCGAATGGGTGTTCGCAGAGCTGTTTCCGGATATTTCAATTGGCGATGCCGCGAAGTAATTTCAGGATATTGAATCGATGAATTCTTCCCGACGCTCCAGACGAATGCACCACCGCCGCACCCGCGACAGCAAGCGCAGTGCCACGCTGAACATGGTGTCGCTGATGGATATTTTCACCATCCTGGTATTTTTCCTGCTGGTTAACGCCACCAGCACCGAGGTTCTGCCTTCGCCGAAAAATATTACCCTGCCCGAAGCGGCTGCCGAAAAACTGCCAACGCGCAACCTCGTGATCGCGGTAGACGAGCGGGTCATTCGCCTGCAGGGCACGCCCATTGTTACCGTGGAAGATGCGCTCAAGGGCGACAAGAACACGATCCAGAGACTGTTCAACGCGCTCAAGAGGGCCTCGCTCAGCGTCAGGGATATTACCGACAAGAAAGGCGTTACCATCATGGGTGACCAGGAAATCCCCTATCACCTGCTGAAAAAAATAATGCTGACCTGTGCCGGGGCGAACTACACCAATATTTCCTTTGCGGTCAACCAGAAGGCGGCTGAAGGCTGATGGCGGCGGCGAAGATGAAGCAGACGGCGCCCGCCGAGCCATATCTGCCCTGGGCAGATAGCCAGGAGGACAGGGGTTTTCGCTGGATGCTGGTAATCATGCTGCTGCTGTTCATGAGCGCC
>Ga0224508_10003160_pt1 | contig 13700 bp, 14 predicted proteins | sample SF_Jan12_sed_USG_4_FD_170157 | JGI IMG/M metagenome (GOLD analysis project Ga0224508, IMG submission 170157) | Sediment microbial communities from San Francisco Bay, California, United States - SF_Jan12_sed_USGS_21 | ecosystem: Environmental > Aquatic > Marine > Sediment | place: USA...
CCACGCTGCCCCGGGAGGCGTTGACATAGAGGGCGAAGCGGTCGTCGTCGTCCTGGGCGATTCGGTAGAGACAGCTCTTCGCCCCGTCGTCCTCCGACGGCGGCGGGAAATCCTCGAGGGGGAACAGCTCCCGCCGGGCGACCAGCTGGAGGAGTCGATCGCGGATCGCCTCGACTCCGGCTCGGGTAACACCTTCCTCGGCCTCGATCGCCCTGATGTCGGCCATCGTCTCGTCGATGGCAGCGCCTCGCTCGTTCATGGGCCAAGTCTAGGTTGAGGCTGCCGATACGTTCCTGTCGTCGGGGTGACGTCGGACGGCCTGCGAGGACCGAGGCGCATCTGCCAGGATGCGCAGATGTTGTCGGACTCCGACATCCAGGCACTCGCCGCCGCTCGCACGATCGATATCACCACGATCGGACGCCGCTCGGGCGAGCCGGCCCGGATCGAGATCTGGTGGTTCCACATCGACGGCGAGTTCGTGATCACGGGCACGCCGGGGCCGAGGGATTGGTATGCGAACCTCATGGCCGACCAGACGATCACGGTCCACACACCTCTCGGCGACCTCACTGGCCGGGCGACACCTGTCACCGACGACCCGACCCGTCGCCGTGTGCTCAGCGATCCGGCTCTGTCTTGGTACCGCTCACAAGCCGAACTCGACCGGTTGGTGGCAGCCGCTCCAATGATCCGCATCCGGTTCGACTGATCGTCTCGTCGGCCATCGGCGCCCACCTTGGCGCGGAAGGTCTCGACGATCGGTGTTGCGTTGGTTGCACCGGCCACGGGCACCGGCTCTAGGGGCCGGGCTCGACGGCCGGCACGATCGCGTCGCCGAGGAGGTCGCGGGCGATGCGGAGGAGATCCGCCTCGCCGCCGGGGCGGGCCATGAACTGGGCGCCGATCGGCAGGCCTGGCCCATCGGCAGCCGGGATCGGGGGGTGGGCCGGGATCGAAAGGGCCGCCCACCCCGTCACGTTGGCTGCATAGAGTCGATCGAACCACTCGTCGCCATCGGCGAGGTAGGAGTCCATCGGTGCATCGCCGGCCATCCGACCGAGCGGGATCACGGCTCGATCGAGGGTAGGCGTGAGGAACGCATCGAACCCATCGAGCGACCGGGCCAGATCGATCTCGATCGCCGCCGCCGTCCGGCGGGCGGCGGCCGGTTCCTCCGGGCCCAGAGCCGCCACCCGATCCAGCAGTTCGAGCGTGTTCGGTTCCAGATGATCCCCATCGACCGGCCGGCCGGTCAGCGCAGCCACTCGAGCGACGGCGTCGGCCACCCCGCCGCCGAAGAGCGGGAACCACGTGGACATCAAGCGCTCGTAGGCGACAGGGCATTCGATCGGCTCGATCCGGTGACCGAGCGCATCGAGTCGCTCGGCTACCGACTCGACTGCGGCCCTTACCGCCGGCTCGATCGCAAGACCGGCCCAGTGGCCGAGCGAGAGAGCAACTCGGAGCGAGCCCGGCGATGGTGCCGCCGGGGCGACCCCGAGGGCGGCGAGGGACGCCTCGGCGTCGCGCACCGACCGGGCGAGCACGAACTCCACGACCAGGCCCCGCCAGTCGTCCTCCGGGATCGGCAGCAGCCCTCGCGACGGCTTCAGTCCGATGAGGCCGGTGACCGCGGCGGGGATCCGGATCGACCCGGCGGCGTCGCTAGCGTGGGCGATCGGGACCACCCCGGCCCGCACCGCGGATGCTGCCCCGCCCGACGAACCACCCGACGAGGTGGAGACATCGAGCGGGTTGCGCGTCTGGCCACAAGCAGCGGACTCGGTGGTGCCGTGTTGGGCGAACTCCGGGACCGTCGTGCGGCCCAGCACCTGCACCCCGGCGTCGAGCAGCCGCTCGAAGTACTCGCTCGTCGTCGCGGCTCGCAGGCCGGCGGCCAGGCGGGACCCCATCTCCACGGCCCGGCCGGCTTCCGTCGCTCCGAAGTCCTTGCGGAGGAACGGCACACCGGCGAGCGGCCCGTCGAGAGTGCGAGGCGGGACCGGATCGTCGTACCACTCGACGACGGCGTTGATCGCGGGATTGGTGTCCCGGTGGCGTGTCGTCGCAGCCAGGCGAGCCTCCTCGGCCGACACGTCCCCCGCCCTGACGAGGGCGGCGAGACCCACGGCGTCGAAGCGGAGGTAGTCGTCCAGGTCCACGGCCTCAGGGTATGAGCGCCGGGACGAAGCGGCGGGTCCTACGCTCTCCGAGATGGTACATACCGCCGACCTGGAGCTGACCGCCACCCAGATTCGGGTGCTCGGCGCGCTCATCGAGAAGGAACGGGCAACTCCCGACCAATATCCGCTCACCACCAACGCCCTGCGGACGGCCTGCAATCAGAAGACGAGTCGTGAGCCGGTGGTCGACTACAGCGACAGCGAGGTCGAGCAGGCGATGCTCGCCCTCCGGGACATCGGTTACGCCCGCAGCGTCACCGGCAGCGGGCGGACCGTGAAGCACAAGCAGGTGCTCGACGAGGCGCTCGGGTTGTCGGGTCCCGAGGTCTCGGTGCTCGGTGTGCTCATGTTGCGGGGCGCCCAGACCCCGAACGAGCTGCGGACCCGGACCGACCGCCTGCATCGCTTCGACACCAACGACGCTGTCGAGGCCACCCTGAGCGAGCTTGCCACCCGCGAGCCGCCGCTCGTGGTCTGCGTCGGCAGAGCGCCGGGCCAGCGAGGAGCCCGGTGGATCCAACTGCTCGCCGAAGACGAGGCGGTCACTCCGACGGCAGCACAAGCAGACGCCGGACCCGATGAGCGCAGCGCTGAACACGAGCGCAGCGTTGAACCGGACCGTGCAGCCCACCCCCAACCCCCGCTCCGTCCCGAGGCCGCCGCACCGGGGGCGTTGGCAGCGGAGGTCGCAGCGCTGCGTCGCGACCTCGACGACTTGCGCCGCCGGTTCGACGATCTCGCCTCACAACTCGGCGTCGACGACTGACAGCGCCCCGGGTGGGCTAGACAGGTGGGCTAGACGGGTGGGCTAGACGGCAGCGGGCAGCTTGTCGGTGTCGATGTTGTACAACTCGACGACGTTGCCCCACACCATCCGCTCGCGCTCTGCGTCTGGCACGCCCTCCATGATCCGGTCGAGGATCGGGATCGAGTTCGGCCAGATCGCGTCGTGATGGGGGTAGTCGTTGCCCCAGACGAGGTTGTCGACGCCGATCAGCTCCCGTGTGAGGATGCCGGCCTCGTCGTCTTCGAAGGTGACCCAGAAGTTGCGGTCGAAGTACTCCGACGGCTTCATCGTGAGATAGTCGACGGCGAACTTCGGCGTCCGGTAGATCGCATGATCGAAGCGCTGCTTGAAGTGCGCCACCCAGCCCGTCTCGAACTCGGCCAGCACGAACTTCAGCCCGGGGAAGCGCTCCACCACTCCGCCGCAGATGAGATCCATCACCGAGTTGGCGACCGTGGTATGGGCCAACGTGTAGCCCTTGATCGTGCCGCCGGGGGTGCCCCAGTGCTCCGGCAGTCCGCAGTCGAAGGACGTCCCGGTGAAGATGTGCATCGTGATCGGGAGGTCCATCTCCTGGAACTCTGCCCACAGCGGGTCGTAGGCCGGATCGCTGTAGGGCTTCTCGATCGGGGCGTGCGAAGGGATCGAGAAGCCGCGCACGCCCTTCGCGCCAGCCCGGCGGATCTCCCGCACGCAGGCGTCGACGTCGGGCACGGGCAGGCAACCGATCCCGATGAGCCGGTCGGGGGACGGCGAGCAGTACTCGAAGACCCAGTCGTTGTGACGCTGGAACGCGGCGTCGCGAATGTCGTCATCGGCGATGGCGAACGTGAACATCGAGAGGCTGGGGTACATCACTTCGCCGACGATGCCGTCTTGGGCTTGCTCGTCGAGCCGCTTCCGGGGGTCGCGCACGCCGGGATTCAGGCCCTCGTAGCCCAGGGCGATCAGCTCGTCGGTCTTGGGATCGTCGAGGCGGTTGCCAGCGATGCCGAGCCGGCCGACCGGGATCGGCCGGTTGCCGGGCATGACGAGGAAGTCACCCTTCGCTCCCTTGAAGCCGTGCTCGATCCTGGGTGCCTTCGAGCCGAATCGCTCGTCGAGGCCTTCGAAGACCTCCTTGGCTTCGACGACATGTGAGTCGCAGGAAAAGTGGCGCATGCGAACGCTCCTCGATCGTTTGGTCCGAGCAGGAACCTGTCCCACCAGAAAACCTAGGGCAGAGAACGTAGGTGAGCGAAGCCGAGGTGGCCCCGTCCGGTCAATACCCGAGCTTCTTGTCGACGACGCCATCGAAGGGCTCGCCCTTCTGAGCCCGTTTGAGGTTGTCGACGAACCGGGCGACGTTGCGGGGGGCGCGCAGCTGGCTGGCCCCGGCGGTGTGGGGGGTCATCGCGACGTTGTCGAGCGTGAACAGCTCGTGGTCCTTAGGAAGGGGCTCGCCGGGGGCGACGTCGAGGGCAGCCCCACCGAGGTGCCCCTTCAGCGCCGCGACGAGCGCCGGACCATCGACACACTCCCCTCGGGTCACGTTGACGATGTACGACCCGGGTTTCATCTTCGCGAGGACGTCGGCGTCGAACAGCTTGTCGGTCGTTGGGGTGAGCGGGCAGCAGACAGCGACGACGTCGGACTGGGCGAGGAGGTCGTCGAGCTGGTCGGCCGGCCAAACCTCCTCGACCCCGTGGTCAGGGGGAGAGGGGAACTCGTCGACGGCGATCGTGTGCATGCCGAAGGCGACCGCCCGCTTGGCCATGGCTCGACCGGTGCCGCCGAAGCCGACGATGCCCATCGTCATGCCCTCGAGCTCGATCTCCTTCATCCGCATGTCGACCCGGTGGTCCCAGGCGTCGGGCCCGAGCTTGATCGCGGTGTGGATCTGCCGGGTGAGGGCGAGCAGTAGGCCCCAACCGGTGTCGGCCAGGTGCCCGCCGACAAGGCCCTTCTCGCCGGTGAGGACGATGTCGCTGTTGACGAAGTCGGGGAACATCAGGGAGTCGACACCAGATGCGATGGCGTGGACCCACCGGAGCTTGGGGACGGCGGGGAACAACCGCTCGGTCACGATGCCGAGGATCACCTCGGCGTCGGCCCCCATCGCCGCCGCCTCCTTCATGTTCTTCGCCACCTGGATCGTGGATCCGCTCGGGGCGGCGGCGCCGATATCGGCGAGGTACTCGGGCTTGGCCTCGGGCATCGTCAGGCCCTCGATGACGAGGATGTTGGTCGGCCCATCGAGCTGGACGGTTGTCATGGGTACCTCCTGCGTGCGCAGCCGGTTCGGCGGCTGCCGCCGACCGTACAGCGCCTCCTGACCTCGACGAAAGCCGCCGGAGGGCCGGGTAGCTTGTGCCGATGGGTGAAGGCCGAAACGAGTTCCCGCTGCCCCCGCTCGGTGGTGGCTCCACCGAGGCCACGATCCTCAACTGGTCGATCGACGTCGGCGACCGGGTGGTGATCGACCGCCCGATCTGCTCGGTCGACGCCGACGGCGCCGTGCTCGATCTGACGTCGCCGTTCGCCGGCATCGTCGCCGCGCTCGGTGCGCCGGCTGGGGAGGCGGTCTCGGTCGGTCAGATGCTGCTTGCGGTCACCGACGACGCCACAGAGCACTCAGCGGTCGGCCTTGGCGGGGCTCCAACCCGGGCGAACGACGGGGCGGTCATCGCAACCGCCGACGCCGACGATGGCCGGAAGCCGCACTCCGACACCGAGCCGGTCGGCGGCGCGCTGAACCCCGACTCCGACGTCCGACCTGCCTACTCGCCCCTGGTGCGGCGCCTCGCCGACGAGTTCGAGGTCGACCTCGACACGTTGACGGGCACCGGCCCCAACGGCCGCATCACTCGTGACGACGTGCATCGAGCGGCGTTCCCCGACGAGCCGCTGCCCGGTCGGGATGACGCCGACACCGACCAGACCGGAGGCGATACCGCCGACACCGACGGTGAGACCCTTGCGACCGGGACCCATACGTCGCAGGGGCGCGGCCGGGCCACGTTCAGCCTCACGATCGACATCGACGCCAGCCAGCTCGTGCGGGCTCATGAGCGGCTCGCCTCCCGCTCGGGTCGCTCGGTGCAGCTCGACGCGCTGCTCGTGAAGCTCGTCCTCCCGGTCCTGGGCGATTTCGGCGAGCTGGCCGGAGACGTCGCCAACCCCGCGGTCGGGTTCCTCCGAGCGGCGGCGACGGGTCCGGTGGCCGACGTGGTGGCCGAGGCCGCCCAACTGACGCTGGCGGACATCGAGCTGGCGATGAGCGATCAGGTCAGCGGCCATCGGACCGGCGACGAGCCGATCGTTGCCCCCCTCACCGTCCTCGACGCCGGTGCCCTCGGCGTCACCGCCACCGGCCCGCCCCTCCCCATCGGTGGCGCCGCCGTGGTGGCGGTCGGCCGGCCGACACAGGCTCACGCTCCCACGATGACCGTCGCCGCCACATTCGATGAGGACGCGATCGATCTGGTCCGAGCAGCGGCCTTCCTGACCGCTCTCCAGCTCTACCTCGAGGACCCGATCCTGGCGTTCGTCGACTGACACCCCCGGCCAGGGCCAAGCCACGGCTCGGTGGCAGGACGTCAGCCCAGGTACCGATCGAGGTACCCGACCGACGACGCCACCTCCACCCGGGGCACCTCGGCATGGGCGCCCGGGTTGGCGTGCAGGCTCTTCTTGGTCGTCCCGAGTAGGCCGAACAGCTCCAGGCAGGCGTCGCGGGGCACGATCTCGTCGTCCCACTGCACGAGGAACCGCAACGGACAGCTGACCTCACCCGCCAGTGCGGCGAGGTCGGATCCGTTCGGTCCCCACGTGCCCATCAAGCCGAGCACCGCCACTCGGATGCGAGGGTCGGTGGCGGCCACCGGGAGGCCCATCATCGTGCCCATCGACAGCCCCCACCAGCCGGTGGGGCGGGGTCCCTCCTCGGCTTCGATGAAGTCCAGCGCGGCCCGCCAGTCGGCCAGCATGCCTGCCGTGCCACCGCCGCTGCTCCAGAGCTCGGCGAACCGGTCCTGGTCGCTCTCGTGCCCGGAGGAGGGCAGGTCGACGGCCCGGTCGCCGTGGCCCGGTCCGTCGATCGCCATCGTCGCGATCCCCTTGGCGGCGAGGGCGGCAGCGAGCTCCTCGATGTAGTCGATCTTCTTGTGGGTCGTCCCTCCGTGACCGAGCAGGACGAGCCGATCGGCTCCGCCGCTGGCCGGCTGCCACGAGACGCCGGGGACGAGGCGCCCGTCGACCTCGAGGCCGAAACCGCGCTCACGGACCGCAGCCGATTCGGTGTCGTTCCCATTCCACGTCATCCACTTCCCCCTGTTGGCGCTCGCCGCTGGGCCCGAACCATCATGGTCTCGATCGAGCGGGAGGGCACGATGAGCCAGCAGTCGGGGATCGTCAACGTCAGCAGCGAGGACATCGAGGCACTCCGTCGCGACGGTGCCGTGCCCCTGCGCGGGGTCGTCGGCGACGACTGGCTGGCCGTGCTGGCCGATGGGATCGAGCGTGACATCGAGAACCCGGGGCCCTGGTTCCACGGCTACGTGCCAGACAACGGCCTCGGCCGGTTCCATGGCAACGTGCGGATCTGGGAAACCGACCCGGAGCTCGGCCGGTTCTGCGCCGAGGGACCGCTGCCGGCACTCGCCGCCCAGGTCTTCGGCTCGGCGAAGGTCAACCTGTTCTACGACCAGCTGTTCGTCAAGGAACCGGGCACGGAGAACCGCACGCGGTGGCACAACGACCTCCCGTACTGGCCGGTCCGGGGTAGCCAGATCCTCTCGTTCTGGGTCGCCCTCGACCCGGTGACTCTCGACAGCGGCGCCCTCGAGTTCATACGCGGCTCCCACCTCTGGAACATCTGGTATCAACCCGAGACCTTCGGGAAGACGACCGGCCACGGCGCCTACGAGCGCAACCCCGACTATGTCGAGATCCCCGACATCGAGGCCACCCGCGACGACTACGAGATCATCACGTGGGACCTGGAGCCGGGCGACGTCTACGCCTTCCATGCGATGACCGTCCACGGTGCCGGCGGCAACCACCGCTCCGACGTCCGCCGCCGGGGCTACACGATCCGCTACACAGGCGACGATGCGGTCTACGACACGCGAGTCGGCACCAACAAGAACCTCCGCTCGGACGTCCACGCCGACGGCGACCTCCTCGACAGCGACCGCTTCCCGGTGGTGATTCCGCGATGAGCCCGCTCGTCCTCAACGGCGACGACGTCGACCGTTTCCGAATCGACGGCGTGGTGTGCGTCCGAGGGGCGGTGGGCCCCGAGCTGGTGGCCCGGATGACGGCGGCGGTCGATGCCGTGATCGCCGAGCCGACCCGGTTCGGTGGCGTCATCACCGAGCCCGACAAGCCCGGCATGTTCTTCCAGGACCGGTATCTGTTCCCGACCAACCCGACGTTCCGGGCGTTCCTCCACGAGACGCCGCTGGCTGGCCTGGCTGCGCAGGCCACCGGCTCGACGACCATCCGAGCGTTCTACGACCACATCTTCGTCAAGGATCCCGGCACCGAGGAGAACTTCGTCTGGCACCAGGACCGCCCGTACTGGCCCGTCGACGGCAGCCAGATCTGCTCGACCTGGCTCGCCCTCACCGCCGCCGATGTCGAGTCGAGCGCCCTCGAGTTCGTTCGGGGCTCGCATCGCTGGGACAGGACGTTCCGGCCCGAGTACCCGGCGCTGGAGGGCCGGTCTCCGGATGAGGTGGAGGCCGCCCTGTGGCGGGGCCTGGCGGAGCACATCCGATCATTCGACGATGTGTGCCCGGCCTTCGAGGAGCACCCCGACATCTACGACGTGGTCGGCTTCGCCGTCGAACCGGGCGACGTGCTGTTGTTCGACTACCGCACGGTCCATCGCAGCGGCCCCAACTCGGGGGCAAGCCGGCGAGTGGCGATCTCGTGGCGGTGGTTGGGCGACGACGCGATCTGGGCCCCGAAACCGGGAGCGGACCCGATCGTCAAGCCGGCCGACACGGCGCTGCGGCCGGGCGACCTCATCACCGACGACGACGTGTTCCCGATCGCGTACGCCGGCTGATGGTCGCACTGCAGGTGAACACCGTCGGGACGTCGGGCGTAGGTGACCGGCTGCTCGTGCTGATCCACGGCTACGGGGCCGACGAGCACGACCTGGCGCCGCTCGTCCCATACATCGACCCCGACGGGCGCTTCTTCACCGTCTGCCCCCGGGGCCCCCACAGCGTCATGGGCTTCGGCGCCGGGTGGTACGAGCGCGACGACGACGGGTTGATCCAGCCGGCCGAGTTCCTGGCGTCGGTCGATGCGATCGACGCCACGGTCGACGAGGTCTGCGGCGAACACGGGCTCGACCGAACCAGTGCCGTGTTCGTCGGGTTCTCCCAGGGCGCAGCGATGACGTTGGCCAGCACGCTGCGCAAGGGCGGCGCCACCCGCCCGACCGCCATCGCCTGCCTGTCGGGCATGCTGCAGGAGATCGACGGGCTCGTCTACGACCTCGACGCCCCCTCGTCGGGCGAAGGATCGCTCCCCGACATCCTGATCCACCACGGGATCCTCGACCCGCTCGTTCCGATCGACCGGGGCCGCAAGGTCCGCAACAGACTCAGCGAGCACGGCATCGCCCACGTCTACCGCGAGTATCCGATGCAGCACGAGATCGCCGCCCAATCGGTCTTCGACCTCCGGGACTGGCTGGCCGAAAGGTAGGCGTGCCCCACCCCACGGCGACGGAGTGCGAGCATGGGTCGGTGACCCGTCGCTACGTCGTTCCGCTGGAGGACGGCTCCTACGCCATCCCCACGGTCATCCGCTTCCACGTCGGCATCGGCGAGCTGGCCGTCGGGGTGGCCCTGGCCACCCGAACCGACCGCGGTTATCGTCACGGACCCCAGGTCCAGCGCGTCACCGGCGAGACGTACTGGTCGATCGAGGCGATCGACACCGCCCGCCGGCTGGCCGCCGAGGTCGGGCGGCGGTCGGTGATGGCGGCGGTCCGCGCTGTGCTGGAGCGGAGCGGCTACTCGGCCTTCGCCGGCCCTGCCGAGTTCGAGCGCTTCCCCCGGGAGGTCGCTCGCGAGCGGGCCGCCGAGCTGTGGCCGGCGCTCGACCCCGATGCCGGGCCGTTCGGCGGATCGATCGGCAACGACGTCGGCGGCGACCGCAGGGCCGGGTAGCGGGCCGATCGATTACCCACGGCCCGCTCCGAGGATGGACACTGATGCTCGAGCGAGGAGTCGAGCAGCGAGCAGTGAGTGATCGATGAGCGAGCAGCGACACGTGGAGGTCGTGGTGGTCGGTGCCGGGTTCGCCGGCATGTACCTGATCTATCGCATGCGCCGGGCGGGCCGCTCCGTCCAGGGCTTCGAAACCGCCGGCGACGTCGGCGGCACCTGGTACTGGAACCGCTACCCGGGGGCCCGCTGCGACGTCGAGTCGATGGAGTACTCCTACGACTTCGACGAGGACCTGCAGCAGGAGTGGACCTGGACCGAGAAGTACTCGACCCAACCCGAGATCCTCCGCTATGCCCAGCACGTCGCCGACCGGTTCGAGCTACGGCCCCACATCCGATTCAACACGCGGGTGGAGGCTGCGTACTACGACGAGGGCACCGGGCGCTGGCTGGTACGGACCGATGACGGCGACGAGCTCACCTGCCAGTTCTTCGTGATGGCCACCGGGTGCCTCTCGTCGGCCAACCTGCCAGACATCGAAGGTCGGGACTCCTTCGGGGGCGTGCTCGCTCACACCGGCCGCTGGCCCCACGACGGGGTCGACGTTACCGGGAAACGGGTCGGCATCATCGGCACCGGCTCGTCGGGAATCCAAGCCATTCCGGTGCTGGCAGCCCAGGCTGGTCACCTCACGGTGTTCCAGCGGACCGCCCAGTTCACGCTCCCGGCCCGCAACGGGCCACTCGATCCAGCCGAGCAGGATCGCATCAAGGAGACCTACGCCGAGCTGCGGGCCGCCAACCGCAAGATGCCAGGCGCCTTCGGCTCCCGCTACGCCCGGCGGAAGGGCAACGCCCTCGACGCCACCCCCGAGCGACTACGAGCCGAGTTCGACTTCCTGTGGGAGCAGGGTGGCCCGCTGTTCCTGGCCTCGTTCCGCGACCTGATGCTCGATCCCGAGGCCAACCGGCTGGCGGCCGACTTCGTGCGGGAGAAGATCGCCGAGATCGTCGACGACCCCGAGACTGCGGCCCGGCTCACCCCCCACGGCCTGATCGGCTGCAAGCGGCTCGTCATCGACACCGACTACTACGAGACCTACAACCGACCGAACGTGATGCTGGTCGACGTCGGGTCTCGGGGAGACCCGATCCAGCGGATAACGCCGACCGGTGTCCTGGTCGGGCCCGACGGCACAGAGGGAGAGGGGGGCGAGCACCACGAGCTCGACGTCTTGATCTTCGCCACGGGCTTCGATGCGATGACGGGGTCGCTGCTCAGGGTCGACATCCGAGGTCGGGGCGGCCGGGCACTGGCCGACAAGTGGGCGAACGGCCCGGTCACCTACCTCGGCCTCAACGTGGTCGGGTTCCCCAACCTGTTCACCGTCACCGGGCCGGGGAGCCCATCGGTGCTGGCCAACATGATCGTCGCCACCGAACAGCACGTCGACTGGATAAGCGAGTGCATCGAGCATCTCGACGCCAACGGCCTGACCACGATCGAGGCGACCCCGGAGGCCGAAGCCGAGTGGGTGGCCCACGTCAACGCCATAGCCGACCGAACGATCTTCCCCACCTGCAACTCGTGGTACGTCGGGGCCAACATCCCAGGCAAGCCCCGGGTGTTCATGCCACTGCCCGGCTTCCCGAACTACGTGAAGAGGTGCGAGGAGGTGGTGGCCGGTGGCTACGAGGGGTTCGTGCTCAGCTGAGCCGCCGCGGCACCCCACGCGCCGCCTCGATTCCGCACCCGGTTCCGAGTTACGTTTGGGGCTTCGTCCAGTGTCCGACCAGAAGGAGACGGTGTGAACTATCTGGCACCAACAACGGTGGAAGAGGCGACGCAGCTGCTCTCGCAGACGCCGTCGGCGACGGTGTTCGCCGGGGCGACCGACGTCATTCCCCAGATCCGGGCGGGGAGGCCCGAGCCCGAGACGCTGGTCGATCTCAAGAAGATCGACCGCTTGGTCTCGGTCGCCAGTGGTGACTCGGGGTGGACGATCGGGGCTGCGGTGCCCACCGTCCGCCTGACCGAGAACGCCGAGCTCGGCCAGGAGTTCCCCGGCCTCGTCGAAGCGGCCGGGCTCATCGGATCCGACCAGATCCAGAGCCGGTGCAGCCTCGGCGGCAACTTGTGCAACGCCTCCCCCGCCGCCGACTCGGTGCCGGCGCTGATCGTCAACGAGGCTCGGGCCGTGATCGCATCCGGCTCCGGCACCCGAACGGTCCCCGTCGAGGAGGTGGTGACCGGGCCCGGGTCGACGTCGCTGGCCGAAGACGAGTTCGTGGTCGAGCTCGTCCTCGGCCACCCGGCCCCGAACACCTCCGACGCCTACTTCCGGCTCATCCCACGGACCGAGATGGACATCGCCGTCGTCGGAGCTGGAGCCAGGGTCACCCTCGACGAGAACGGCAACTGCGCGTCGGCCCGCATCGCCCTCGGAGCGGTGGCCCCGACGGCGGTCAGAGTTCCCGACGCAGAGGCCGCGCTCGCCGGCCAGCCGATCAACGACGAGACGCTGGCGGCGGTGGCCGAGGCGGCCAGCGCAGCGTGCAACCCGATCGACGACAAGCGAGGGACGGTCGCCTACCGCCGGCAAGTGGCGGGCGTCCTGGCCAAGCGGGCGGTCAAGGCCGCCGCCGAACGAGCCGCCCAAGGAGCGAAGTGATGAGCAAGACCCACGTGACCTGCACCATCAACGGCGACGAGGTCGAGTTCCTGACCCAGCAAGACGAGTCGCTGCTCAACGCCCTCCGTGACGACGTCGGCCTCACCGGGGTCAAGGAGGGCTGCGGCACCGGTGACTGCGGTGCCTGCTCGATCCTGCTCGATGGTCGGGTCACCTGCTCCTGCCTCGTGTTCGCCCCCGAGGCCGAAGGGGCCACCGTCGTGACCGTCGAAGGATTGGCCGAGGCGGGCGAGCTCCACCCGCTCCAGCAGTGCTTCCTCGAAGGGGCTGCCCTGCAGTGCGGGGTGTGCACGCCCGGCTTCCTCGTCGCCGCCAAGGCGCTCCTCGACCGCAACCCGAACCCAACCGAAACCGAAGTCCGCTACGCCCTGGCCGGCAACCTCTGCCGGTGCACGGGCTACGACAAGATCATCCGCTCCGTCCTGGAGGCCGCCGAAGCCATGCGGGCCTCCTCCAACGGCTCGTAACAAGGAAACCGCAACATGACCGTGACCGAAGAAACCCAGACCCAGCCCGGCTACAAGTGGGTCGGGTCCCGCCCGATCCGGCCAGACGGCCTCGAAAAGGTCACCGGCAAGGCCCGGTTCGGCGCCGATCTGACGCTTCCGGGAATGCTGGAGGGCGCGGTGCTGCGCTCCCCCCACGCCCACGCCCGCATCGTGTCGATCGACACGACCGCAGCCGAGGCGATGCCCGGGGTGAAGGCCGTCATCACCGGGGCCGATTTCCCCGACCTGGCCGAGGCCGGCGCCCGGCCGGACGAAGTCGACATGTCCAAGAACATCATCGCCCGCGACAAGGTGCTCTACGAGGGCCACGTCGTCGCTGCGGTGGCGGCCGGCACCAGGAAGCAAGCCAAGGCA
>Ga0224508_10003161_pt1 | contig 13699 bp, 15 predicted proteins | sample SF_Jan12_sed_USG_4_FD_170157 | JGI IMG/M metagenome (GOLD analysis project Ga0224508, IMG submission 170157) | Sediment microbial communities from San Francisco Bay, California, United States - SF_Jan12_sed_USGS_21 | ecosystem: Environmental > Aquatic > Marine > Sediment | place: USA...
CAATCACACGCGTCCCCATCAGGCCCTCAACATGCGCCCGCCAGTGCCAGAAACTCTAATCAGGAATGGCCCAGAACTTGGGGGCTAGACATTAGTTAGTGGAAATTGTGGTGCCGCTGAAGGGACTCGAACCCCCGACCCCATCATTACGAATGACGTGCTCTACCAGCTGAGCTACAGCGGCGTTCCGGCGCGCCTGTTACCAAGGATTACCCGGGAAGAATAGATCTAAGTTGTTTCTTTTTTGGCGGTTTGATCGTTTGCAGGACCGTCCGGGCGAAGAACCTCATAGTCCGGTGGTGGCGCATCCGCATTGGCATAGGTCGCAGGTTCTGGATCAGCCTCGGCTTCTTCGAATAGGTTTCCTATTTCAGGTTCGATCGCTGCGGCTTCGTCGATATCATCTGCCTCGTCCATGTCGACAATATCGTCAGCAAAGACATTGGGTTCGGATTCGACCTGGCCAACGATCAGGGGCAACATTTCGGCACCGGTCACCATTGCCGAAGTTGTTTCCGACGGACGATCCCAGGCAAAAGTATCAAACCCCTGGCAGCCGTCGCAAACGGGACGCCACACGGGGTGTGCTTTGTTGCATTTTCCGCAAACCCATTGCGGATCGCGGGGTGCTGTCAACGCACGCGCTAACCAACCTTTAACGACGGCATCATCAGCACCGGAGCCGCGTTCGATCGCCGCCATGATAGTCAGGGATCGCGCGGTGGGATCGATCTCGACAAGATCGCCAATCGCTTTTCGCGCGGCAGGAAAGTCTTCGGCGGCAATTTGCAGTTCGGCTTCGAGCAGCTTCGTTTCGGGGTGATCGCGGTGCAAATTGGTAAGTGTTCGGAACCGTTTGATCCGGTCAGTTGGTGTCTCGTCAGGCGCAATTCGGGCATATGCTGCCGCCAGGTCAGGGTGAGGCGCGGCCCCCCACGCCTTTCGGATTACGCGCGTTGCGTATTTGGGCTTGCTCTGCGCCAGATAGCTATCCGACGCCATAACTGCGGCTGGCACCAGATCGGGTGACAATCTGTTTGCCGAAATCGCAGCCTCGCGCGCCTCGCTCGCATTTTCTTCTGCAAAGAAATCTCCTGCCTCGCTCAAAGCAAGAACTGCGTCGCGCCTTTTGTGAACGTCGCGCGGTAACGAGCCGTGACGCAATTTGGCGCCCAATGTTCGGCGCGCCCCGGACCAGTCGCCTGCGCCCGCTTGAAGGGTCAACAGCGCGTCTTGCGTGTCTTCGTGTTTAGGCTTAATCGCGAACGCCTTTTCCGCCAGCTTCAAGGCGGTATCTGTATCACCGTCGTTCAATTTCTGAAGCATGATGCCGCGAACACCAACAAAGCGAGTCCGGTCATCCTGCAAAAGACGCCTGTATGCCGTTTCGGCACGAGATCTATCGCCCGACATTTCGGCAGCCTGCGCGGTCAGAAGGGTGGTCAAATCGGGGCGCTTCAAAAACCGATCTGCTTTCGAGGCCTTTGCAAGCGCCAGGCGACCTTCGCCGGAAGCCAATGCCATCATACCTTCGGCTAGAGCATCATAGCCACGACGCTCGCGGTTTCTTGCAAAATAACGCGTGATAGCTGTTTCGTCGCCGCTCAGAAAACGAAGAAACGCCACGATCAGCCCAACGATCTTCAGAGCCAGCCAGACCGCTAGGACGAGCACCGCTAGCGCAATTACGGACACCAGCGGCCCAAGCGTGTATTCGGTACCTGCAATTGACACGAGGACGCCGCCGTCGGCCTCAAGAAGCAGACCTGCACCCCAGGCGGCGGCACCAACCAGGACGACGAAAAGGAAGATCTTCAGTAGGGACCAGAGCATTCAAAATCTTCCTTAATTCAAAGCTTCAGAAATCGCCGCGAACGCAGAAATTGCAGCAACGCGCGATTCGGCCAGCGCAATCCAGCCGTCGAATACGGTGCGCGGCTCGTCCGGCAGCGCCTTTAGTTCGCTCAGCGCCTCCGGCAACTCTCCATCTTGCAACCCTGCCTCTGCGCGCGAAAGGATGGCGTCGACGTCATCACCGTCGCGCGCTGACAACGATCGGGCGTTGGTTTGTCGACGCAGAAATGACGCCAGTCGTTCGCCTGTCCCCGCGCCTTCCGGCGCGTCCTGCGCCATGCTTAAGGCCGAGCGGGCCAATTCCGGAAATGTTAACACCAGCTCCGCAAGGGTCGGCACGCCTGAATCCGCAACTGAAACAAGATCATCGGGCGGCGCGTCCAGCTCTGACAGTGCGTTCGCGAACGGCACGCCGCTTTCCAACGCAGCGTCGATTTCTGCCAGTGCGGCCCGTCGCTGGGCGTCTGCGGCGACTGCGGCTGCCTGGGTTTCGATCTCAGTGGCGCGCGCCTTCGCTTCTTCAACTTCGACGCGCGCGGCTTCTGTGACCGCATCGAGTTCAGTCCTGAATGCTTCGAGCTGTGCCGCCATCGCATTGCTGCCGTCGGGAACGCTAATGACTGGACGTGCCTCGAGCGACTCAAGGCGGGCGGAAAGCTGCTCCAGTTGCTGCACAATTTGATCGGTACGCGGTGCGAGGGCCTCCACGCGCCCACCCAATTCGGTAACCTTGTCTATCAAAGGATCAAGATCAGTATCGCCCGCTTCGGAAATCTCGGCGCTAAGCGCCCCAACCTGATCCCTCAGATCGTCAATTCGCGCGGATTGCGCGTCCGCCGTCGCCAGCAAACTGGCTTCGACGTCGCCGTTTTGGTTTATCAAGCCGTTGGGCAGAAATGTCGCAGCAAGATATCCAATTGCCCCTGCGATCAATCCGCCGGCAATCAGGCCAAATGCCGAGCGTGTTCTTGCCGGCGGCTCCGCTGGTGGCGAGTTTACAATCTCGTCGGCAAATAGTGCGCCGGGAACTGATGACTCGGTACCGACTTCGGTTTGAGGCGCCTCGCCGGGATCAGTTAATCCAGATTCCTCCGCGACCGATTTGGTCGGTGTAGCATCTACGGCTTCGACAGTAGTTTCGCCTGCAGAGCCGACCGCTTCTACATCGGTGTCAGGCAAAGACTCTTGCTCTTTGCCTATGTTCAAATTCTTGGTCGCGGCTCCGGTATTTTTTGGCTTGGTTGCCAAATCGGATACTCCCCCGGTTAATCGCCCTGGCAGGGCATTACTCTACACTTAGAAGTCTAGTCATCGGTTGGCCGATCAACAAGATTTGCTTGTCGCAATGATGTAATCGTGGACGCGCACATCGCGCCGACAGTTGGCGCCTCGGCAATATGCGCTTCGCCGATTGTGCGGGCGGCGTCTGCAACGGCCCTGCTCATTGCAACTACAGTCAGGTCCGCATGCCGACCAACGGCCCGCGACAGAAGTTGCGCTGTTCGTGGAGAGAAAAGCGGCGCAATGATTGGGTCCTGACTGGTAATCAACACTTGCGCGGCGCGCATCAGGGGAAGCGAGATTTGATCATAGATGATGGCTTCGTCGGCGGATTTTCCCATCGCTTCCAATCTTGCAGCAAGATCACCGCGCGTATGTCCGCCGCGCAGGTGTAGGCACGGATCGGCAAGATCACTGCAATTGGCCAAAAAGGTCTCTAATTCACCGCCGTACGCCTGGGCAGTCGCTCCGTAAGTTCGCGCCAGCTCCGCGGTCCCCTCGCCGACGGTGGCAACGCTTCGCCCATTCAGGACCCCGGCTTCACCCGCACGGCGCACGGCGTGACCTGAGGTAAAAATCAAACTGCGATAATCTTCCAAGCGTGGAATGTCGCCTACATCTACAATTCGCAGCAGCGGGGAAATCACTGCTGAAATTCTTTGCCCGACTTCCTTTTCACAGAGCGCCAAAAACTCTGACGACTGCGGTTCTGGTCGCGTTAATAACAGTGTTGGTTCGCGATGGATCATAGCGTCGCCGTTGCTTGTCTGATGGGCATTCGGGTGTTACCTGCCGGTCAATCCGCGCACAAGGTCGGCAATATGACCGCATTTGGCACCGTATTAGGCATCGAATCTAGCTGCGATGATAGCGCGGCGGCCGTCGTGCGCTCAGATAAAACGATTCTGGCGTCGGTTGTGGCGGACCAGACGGCGTTGCACGCGGCATTTGGCGGTATCGTCCCCGAGATTGCGGCCCGCGCTCACGCCGAAAAGTTGGACGTCGCTGTTGAAGCGGCTCTGAAGCGCGCGAACTGCAAATTGTCCGACGTTGATGCAATTGCCGTGACAGCGGGTCCTGGCCTGATGGGCGGAGTGCTGTCCGGCGTAATGCTGGCGCGCGGATTGGCTGCCGGGTCGGGAAAGCCGCTTTTGGGCGTCAATCACTTGGCGGGGCACGCGCTGACGCCTCGATTGACGCACGATCTTACATTTCCGTATTTGATGCTCTTGGTGTCCGGCGGACATTGCCAGTTCCTGATCGTTGGGGGTCCCGACACATTTGATCGGCTCGGCGGGACAATAGACGACGCCCCGGGTGAGGCTTTCGACAAAGTCGCGCGGCTTTTGGGGCTATCTCAACCCGGAGGTCCTGCAGTCGAGGAAGTGGCAAAAGTCGGCGATCCCACCCGTTTTGTTTTTCCGCGTCCGCTCCTGTCGAGGTCCGGTTGTGACATGAGCTTTTCGGGGCTCAAAACCGCGGTCTTGCGCCAACGCAACAGGATTATCGATCAAGATGGCGGTATTTCGGTACAGAATCGCGCCGACATTTGTGCTGGATTTCAGGCTGCGGTTTCGGATGTATTGACCGAGAAGACCCATCGAGCCATTGCGCAATTCTTGTCCAAGCACCCCGCGCAGCCAGCATTCGCGGTTGCCGGCGGTGTAGCTTCAAACAAGGCGTTTCGAGCCGTGTTAGAGACTATATGCGTTGATCTGGGCGTCGAATTCGTGGCCCCGCCTTTGAACCTTTGCACTGATAATGCGGCGATGATTGCCTGGGCCGGAATTGAACTGTCGGCGATTGGGCATCCGGGCATGATGCCGCTGGTGCCGAGGCCGCGATGGCCGCTGGATGAGACGGCCCCGGCCCTTCTTGGATCGGGCAAGAAGGGTGCGAAGGCATGAGCGACATCGCTGTATTTGGGGCTGGCGCGTTTGGCACATCGCTTGCGATCGCTCTTTCACGAAACGGCGCGGAGATCACATTGTGGTGCCGCGATACTGATGTAGCTACGTCCATGCAGACAAACCGGGAATCTGGCGCACGGCTTCCTGGATTTCCACTTCCCGAATCGCTTGGCGTCACATCTGATATCGGGTCAGTTCAATCCGATATCTGCTTGGTTGCAGTTCCCATGCAATCGCTGAGATCATTTCTTGAAACCGCAGACTTCGGCGGTCGCAAACTTATCGCGTGTTGCAAGGGAATCGACGTTTCGACGGGCATGGGTCCCGTTGCAACAATTCGAAACGCCGCGCCCGACGCACTTCCCGCACTTTTGACAGGTCCGAGTTTTGCGGCGGATATTGCACGTGGGCTTCCGACCGCCCTGACGCTGGCCGCCTCGGACGATACAGTGGCTAGCGAGCTCCAGACGGCGTTATCGCGACCTATGCTCAGGCTATACCGTACCTCAGACACAATTGGCTCTGAGTTGGGCGGCGCATTGAAAAATGTAATGGCTCTGGCATCAGGCATGGCTATCGGCGCAGGATTTGGTGACAGCGCGCGCGCGGCCGTCATCGCGCGCGGTTTTGCCGAAATGTCTCGGTACGCAAGTGCAAAAGGTGCCTTGTTAGAGACGCTTCAGGGCCTTTCGGGCCTTGGCGATCTCGTATTGACGTGTACCTCGGAAAAGTCCCGTAATTTTCGGGCCGGTGTATGCTTTGGACGTGGAGACTCGCCTGAGATCATGACGATCGAAGGCATTGCAACTGCCGCTGCCGTCGCAGATGATGCCCAGTTGACCGGCCTCGACATGCCAATAACTCGGGCCGTTGCGGCTGTCACAAGCGGCGAACTGGATGTTAAGACAGCGGTTGAGGGTCTGCTCTCGCGGCCCTTCAGAAAGGAATAGGAAAATGCGGTACTGGTTGTTTAAATCGGAGCCCTCAGCCTGGAGCTGGGACGACCAAGTCGCCAAGGGCGATCTGGGCGAGGAATGGGATGGCGTGCGTAATTATCAGGCGCGTAATCATATGCGTGATATGTCGATTGGTGATCGCGGATTTTTCTATCATTCCCAAACCGAAAAGGCGGTTGTCGGCATCGTTGAAGTCATCGCTGAAGCCCATTCCGACAGCACCACTGACGACGAACGTTGGGAGTGCGTGGACATCAAGGCAGTCGCCCCAGTTCCAGCTCCAGTGACGCTTGAACAAGTAAAGGCGACTGAGAAACTTTCCGAAATGGTTCTTGTGAAAAACACTCGTCTTTCCGTCCAGCCAGTGACGGCCGCCGAATGGAAGATCGTTTGCAAACTGGGCGGCATTTCGTGACTAACACTGGGGCAATACGCCTAGATTGATCGCTGCGCAGCGCCCCGGGCGGAGCACTGCGTTACAAAAAAATAGCGCCTTTATGTTAGTCGTAATGGCTTTCCTTCCCGAAATGCTTGGTCAGCATATAGTAGACGACCGCCCGGTATTTGTTCCGCTCGGATCTGCCGTATGTGTCAATCACCGAATTTACGGCCGCCATAAGCCCAGGACCGTCGGTCAGACCGAGTTTCTTTACCAAGAAATTGTTTTTTACTGTCTCAAGCTCGCTACTCTGGCCGGCAGCCACTGTTGACGCGTCCGCGTCATAAATCGAAGGTCCACAGCCAATTGTCACTTTCTTTAGCAAGTCCATATCCGGATTTGCGCCGCATTTGTTTCTAATATCGTCGGCGTATTGCTGAATCAATTCGTCGCGCTTTCCCATAGTTCGCTCCTACCAGTGGTGTCTCAACAATTTGTTGGCGCGCCCGCGGGCCCGTTCTGATGCTTAATCCTATAATGATGGCTGTCGCCGTTTTAGGGGGAAATAGCCACTGTATCGGCTCAAAATTGCAAATTGGGCGTGCGGAAGCAGCCTAGCGGCACAATCCCCAGCCACGGGACTGAAGGTGGAAATGGTCGGCGTGAAGCGAATTGTAGTCGGGTCCTAGTGTGGTTGCGAACCACTTGCAGGCGCCGTTTTTTGCCTCGCGTAAGAAAGATTGCGCGTCCTGTTCGCCATTCCAGTCAGCAAGAAGCGAGATGCGCCGTCCGTTCGTTAATTCAAAGCCGCCGATATCAATCGCCTCTGCCGTTGCGTGAAGTGACATCGCGCCGCCAGATCCCTCTTCTGTTCTGATTTCGCGGCATGAATAGCTCGAAAAATGCTCGATTCGCGCGACATTCGCGCCAAAAAAGCGCGCCGCTGCGGGTTGAAGGGTGTGGCGCTCCCACATCGCAAGCCTAAGGGCGACCGCGCACGTGGTCTCGACTGGCGCAATCGCCGCAGACCCGATTGAGGAGAGAGAAACGCGAGGGTCGATCCCGCACTTTGGTCCTTCTGAAAGTGGCGGCAACAATTTGGATTCTGTTTTCGGCATCGCGGCCAGACATGTATCTAATTTCGCGGTCGCGCGGCGCAATTTCCAACCGGTCAGCAGAGTCGGCCTGTCCGACATCCTGAGCGGCACAGTTGGGTTCCACTCCGGCGGCAAAGGGGTGTCGGGATAGGTCATTGCGACAAACCCCAGAGCACCCACCAATACTGCCGATGTCAGGACCGCTGATGCGCCAGGAAGCCGAATGGGTCGCGGCCCTGCAGTTAGTAGCGGTAGTGTTCGGCCTTAAACGGTCCTTCGGGCTTCACGCCGATATACTCGGCCTGATCAGGCCGCAGTTCGGTGAGCTTGGCGCCGACACGTCCCAGATGAAGTTTCGCGACTTTTTCGTCTAGGTGCTTGGGCAGGATGTGGACTTTGTTGTCATACTGATCGCCCTTCGCCCAAAGCTCGATCTGAGCCAGAACCTGGTTTGTAAATGACGCCGACATCACAAAACTCGGGTGTCCGGTGGCATTGCCGAGGTTCAGCAAGCGGCCTTCGCTCAGGAGTATGATCCGGTTGCCTGACGGCATTTCGATCATATCCACCTGTTCTTTGATGTTGGTCCACTTGTGATTCTTCAGGTTGGCAATCTGAATTTCGTTATCGAAGTGGCCGATGTTTCCGACGATCGCCATGTCCTTCATCTCGCGCATATGCTCGATGCGGATGACGTCTTTGTTGCCGGTTGTGGTGATGAAAATGTCTGCCTCGGCGACCTCGTCTTCCAATAATGTGACTTCGAATCCGTCCATTGCCGCCTGAAGGGCGCATATCGGATCAACTTCCGTCACCTTTACCCGCGCGCCGGCACCACTAAGAGATGCAGCAGATCCCTTGCCAACGTCGCCGTAGCCGCAGACAACTGCAACTTTGCCAGCCATCATCGTATCGGTGGCGCGGCGGATGCCATCAACGAGGCTTTCTTTACATCCATACTTGTTGTCGAACTTCGACTTGGTGACGCTGTCGTTCACATTGATCGCTGGGAATGGCAGCAATCCGTCCTCTACCATTTTGTATAGGCGGTGAACGCCGGTGGTCGTTTCTTCGCTGACGCCCTGGATCATTTCGCGCTGCTTCGCGAACCAGCCGGGGGTTTGTTTGATCCGCTGGCGGATCTGATCGAACAGGGCAACTTCTTCCTCAGATGTCGGGGCAGCGATAAGCTCGTCTTCGCCCGCTTCGACGCGCGCGCCAAGGAGAATGTAAAGCGTCGCATCGCCGCCGTCGTCGAGAATCAAATTGGCGCCGCCTGCCGGGAACTGGAATATCTGGTCTGTATAGGACCAGTATTCCTCAAGCGTTTCGCCTTTGACCGCAAAAACCGGAGTGCCGCTGTCGGCGATCGCCGCCGCGGCGTGGTCTTGCGTCGAGAATATGTTGCACGACGCCCAGCGCACGTCGGCGCCCAATGCTTTCAGAGTTTCTATTAAAACGGCAGTTTGGATCGTCATATGGAGCGATCCTGCAATGCGCGCGCCTGTGAGCGGTTGCGCCCGCCCGTATTCTTCGCGCAATGCCATGAGACCCGGCATTTCGGTCTCGGCTATGTCAAGCTCTTTTCGGCCAAAAGTGGCCAGCGAGATGTCCTTGACGACGAAATCTTTGGGCATACGACCCGCTCCTCAATTGGTTTGCGGGTCAGATAACACCGGGCCAGTGGCCCGGCAACCGAGTTAGCTTTTGATGCCGGCGGGCTTCTTAAGGCCGGGCATGGCTTCGCGCCAGTTGGTGCCGGATGCCATTATGCACGTCATGCCATCGGCACGCGTCATCAAGATTGTCCAAGTGCCCTTTTCGTCCGAAAACCAAACCTCGAACACGTGGTTAGCATTCTGCAAGCCGCCACCCGCGAATTCTTCGCCGTATGAGGTTTCAAGCTTTGCAACTACTGTGGTGCGTTCAGCGCAGTTTGTCTGAGCGGAAAGGGCGGTCGGCACAAGCGCCGCCAGAAGAGTCAGGCCAGTGAGGATGCGTCGCATCGTCGTCTCCTTTCTGCAGCTTGAAGCTGCTATTGCCTGTTTCTCCTCCCGGTCGAATACTTCACTTATACTCTAGCTACTGTTTCCAAATCGTAATCAGATTCGTCCAGTTTTACGGAAGCTTGGAAACCTCCGACACTCTTTCTGACTGAGAATTGTGCCGGAAAGCAGGTTGAGATTAAGGTATTTCCGTGCGGAGATTCAGGCCGGAGTGCCTTTAAGTATTACTGCTTCGATCGTTTCTAGCCAATGCGATCCAGTCGCCATTACACAAGATTGACCGTCAGGCCGGGTCAGGAGGATCGTCCACGATCCGTCGACATCCGAAGCCCAGATTTCCAGTAAACCGGTTTCGGACTCTAATCCTGATGCACGGTGCGTTTCGTCGTACTCGTCAACCAGCGAAGCCACCACGTCATCGCGCGACCCGCAATGTGGCATCGCCACGGCGGCGTGTGCGCCCATCGCCATTACTAATACAGCTGCAAATGCTCCTTTTTTCATGGCTCCAACTCCAGTTGTGCGGCATTTTCTGCCGCCTTCTATTGACGTTGGGCCGGATACAGTCACGTTCAATGCGCAGTATTGCACGTTCGGGTGACGGGAAAAGAGGTACCTGAAACATTCTTGACGAGCGTGTGGATCTGCGCACAACCAGTCAGGTAATGTCGGTCAGATCAAAACCCCCTCGCGCCTGGCAGCGCATGCTCTCTGGGCGCAGGCTTGACCTGCTCGATCCAACACCAGTGGACATAGAGATCGATGACATTGCACACGGATTGGCGTTCGTGGCGCGCTGGAATGGACAAACGCGCGGGGACTATCCGTATTCTGTTGCGGAGCATTCGCTGTTAGTTGAAGAAATTTTTAGGCATTTGGTGACCGAAGCGCCGACCAAGTGGTGCCTTGCAGCGCTGTTGCACGACGCGCCGGAATACGTAATCGGCGATATGATTTCGCCGGTAAAGGCGGCGGTTGGGCCTGGTTACGGCGCGCTGGACATTCGGCTCGCAGCCGCCATTCACCTCAGGTTCGGGTTGCCTGCGACAATTCCGGTCACTGTAAAGCGGAAGATCAAGCGGGCCGACAAAATTTCAGCCTGGCTTGAAGCAACACAGATCGCCGGGTTTTCGGAGACAGAGGCAAATCGGTTCTTCGGCCGACCGGATGCCGCGGTTTGCAATAAAATGAAGATCGTGCTGCGTCCGCCGATCGAGGCGAGGAAGGCCTATGTTGCGCGCCACAACGCGCTGTTAGATATGATGTAAGATCCCATCCAGAAACACTTTCCGCTTCCACGCCGGCTCCCTCACCGCGGTGACCGCTTGGCCAGTATTCTTTGCAAAGTTCGGCGGTGCATGTTCAGACGCCTTGCTGTTTCGCTGACATTTCTATCGCAAAGCTCGTACACGCGCTGGATATGTTCCCAACGGACGCGGTCCGCGCTCATTGGATTTTCCGGAGGTGGTGGTAGCTCATCTTCGCGCGCCAAAAGTGCCGCCATCACATCGTTGGCGTCGGCTGGCTTCGACAGGTAGTCTGTCGCGCCTATTTTCACCGCGGCAACGGCGGTCGCAATAGCGCCGTAACCGGTCAAGATAACGACTTTGCTGTCCTCGCGGCGCTCGTGAATGCGTTCGACGACATCCAGCCCGTTGCCATCCTCAAGGCGAAGATCGACGACCGCATAGGCCGGTGGCCGGGCTGTCGCAATCGCGGACCCGGCGGCAACTGAATCTGCTGTCTCGACTTCGAAGCCGCGTTTTTCCATCGCCCGGGCCAAACGGCGCAGAAATGGTTCGTCATCGTCAACGATCAATAACGAATTGTCCGCGCCAATTTCGTTGAGTGGTTTGTCAGACATCTGCGGCTTCCCTTACGCGATCGCATATATCTAAGGCGACCACTGTAAGCCGTCAAACAACTGCTACATCGCCTTTATGTGGCACGCGGTTTCTTCGGCGATGTCCTCGGGCGAGGCGTCGCGCGAGAAATAGGTGGCAAGGCCAGAGTCGGGAAACATCAGGTATGAAAAGGTCGAGTGATTCATCAGATAAAAGTCACCTTCGCCTTCGCCCTTCGAATAGAAAGTCTTGTAGGCCTGGCTGGCGGTTTTGACCTGTTTGGCACTTCCTGTCAGTCCGATCATTTTGGGATGCATATCGGCCGCATAGGCCGCAGCAAGCTCTGGCGTATCGCGCTCGGGGTCGATTGAAATGAATACAGGCGTCACATCGTGGCCTTGCTCGTCGAGGAGATCCACGGCAATCGCATTTCGCGCAACATCAAGCGGGCAGACATCCGGGCAAAACGTATAGCCGAAATAGACCAGCGTCGGGCCCGTGATCACGTCTTTCTCCGAAACGGTCGCACCAGTTCCATCCAGCAATTCAAACGGCCCGCCAATGGCTGCGCTGCCGCCTGCGATTGCGTTCCCGCCGCAGTCGTGCGTTGCGCCCAGCGTTGTCCAGACAGCGGTTCCGCCAACCATGATTGCAAGCACGACGGCTGCAATCCCCGCATATAGTCTGGTCATTGATTGATCCTCGTATTCTCCTGTTTCATTGATCCCGCATAGAAAGCGCGACTACAACGGGACAGCTTGCCCCACCCACGAGGACGTGATGACCGCCTCCGATGAAGAAACGCCACGTGTGAGCCGCTCAAACTGGGTCCGTCTTCGGACGCTCATCGTCCTGCGGTGGTTCGCAATTACCGGGCAGCTCGCGGCGCTAGCTGTGGCGCAGCGCATGTTCTCGCTCGATTTGAACCTGGGTCTTTGCTACCTGGCGATCGGAGCGTCGATCGTCGCTAACCTGATTGCGGTGTACGTTTATCCTGAAAGTAAGCGCCTGACTGAGTCGGAAGTCGCCTGGATGCTCTTATTCGATATCGCGCAGCTGGCATTCCTTTTGGCGCTGACCGGTGGGCTTAACAATCCATTTGCGCTGCTAATACTGGCGCCGGTTACGATCTCGGCGACGGCACTAAAACCAGCGACGACTGCAATGCTCGGTGCAGCGACAATCGCGATGGTCAGCATCGTTGCAATTTGGCATTTGCCGCTTCAGACCGAGCTTGGATTCATCATGCGCATGCCGCAAGATTTCGTCGTCGGATTCTGGACGGCAATTGTAATCGGTGTCGTATTCCTTGGCCTGTATGCCAGTCGAGTAACTGCCGAAGTTCACGCGATGTCTGACGCACTGACCGCGACCCAAATGGCATTGGCCCGTGAACAGAAACTTACGGATTTGGGGGGTGTCGTGGCCGCCGCCGCCCACGAGCTTGGCACTCCTTTGGCCACGATTAAGCTGACCAGCGCCGAGTTGATTGAAGAGCTGAAAGACAGCCCCGATTTGATGGAAGACGCGAAACTCATCCGCGAACAAACGGATCGCTGCCGGGACATCCTTAGATCGATGGGACAGGTCGGAAAAGACGATTTGCATATGCGAAAGGCACCGCTGGAAGCGGTCGTCCGAGAGGCGGCGGAGCCGCATATGGATCGCGGGAAAGAAATCAAAATCAGTGCACAGGCACAAAGCGGCGCCGACTCGCGGCAGCCGATTATTGACCGGCAGCCCGAGGTTATACATGGGCTTCGCAACCTAGTTCAAAATGCAGTTGATTTCGCTGATGCCAACGTCTGGATTGATATATCGTGGAGCGATGACCGCATTCATTTGAAGATTACCGACGATGGTCCGGGGTTTCCGCCTCAAGTCATGGGACGCATCGGGGATCCCTTTGTCCGGCTTCGCCGCCGATCGCCCGCACGGCGTCGGCCCGGTTACGATGGCATGGGTCTTGGTTTGTTTATCGCGAAAACACTTCTTGAACGTTCCGGTGCCGAAATGAACTTCGCTAACGGGCGCGATCTTCCCCAGTCGGCCGCAGATTCACTCCCGCACGTTGGCGCTATCGTCGGAGCCGAGTGGGTTCGCGAAAAATTGGGAGCGACGGCAGACGCCGACCGTTTGCCTCTTGGCGAAAACGTGCGGCTTCAATCATAAGATCGCAAGTTCGACTTCGGTCGGATGGTTAACTCAACATTAACCAACACCGCCGAAGTTAGGTTTGATGCCTTCGGGGGACGTCACATGCCGGAAATTCATCTTACGAATGCGGCGTTGTTTGGTTTTAGCGCCTTCGTCGCGGCTTTTGCTGCACTGTCCATTCTGGGTCGACCCAAGACGCAGGCATCGCATCGCGC
>Ga0224508_10003162_pt1 | contig 13693 bp, 12 predicted proteins | sample SF_Jan12_sed_USG_4_FD_170157 | JGI IMG/M metagenome (GOLD analysis project Ga0224508, IMG submission 170157) | Sediment microbial communities from San Francisco Bay, California, United States - SF_Jan12_sed_USGS_21 | ecosystem: Environmental > Aquatic > Marine > Sediment | place: USA...
CCCGCGCCGGGCATGCCGCGGGCTCCCCACCGGGCCTGGCTGCCGGTGGCGGTCACCTTGCTCGTTTCGGCCGTGGCGGTGGTCCTCTCGGGCAACGGCGCCTGGGCGATCTTCCTGGGCTCGGGGGTCGGCCTCGCCACCGCCGTCGCCCTGGCCTCGCTGGCGCCCCGGCTGCCCTTGCGCGAGATCGCCCGCGCGGCCGCGGGCAGCGGCTCGACCCTGGTCTACGCCGTGACCCTGCTCTTCCTGGCTTGGATGATCGGCGCGGTCTGCAAGGACCTGGGCACCGCCGAGACGCTGGTGGCGCTGCTCGGCGACGCGCTGCCCGCACTCTGGCTGCCCCTGCTGCTCTTCGCGACGGCGGCGAGCGTGGCCTTCGCCACCGGCTCTTCGTGGTCGACCATGTCGATCCTGATCCCCAACGCGGTGCCCCTGGCCGCCGCCCTGGGCGGGCCCGACGCGGGCCTGTTGGTGGTGCTGGCGATCAGCGCGGTGCTCGACGGCGCGATCTTCGGCGACCATTGCTCGCCCATCTCCGACACCACCGTGCTCTCGTCGGTGGCCAGCGGCTGCGACCACCTCGACCACGTGCGCACCCAGGTGCCCTACGCCCTGCTGGTGGCCGGCGTGGCGGCCCTCGTGGGCTACGCGCCAGTGCTGGTGGCGCCCGGGCTCGGGCCCTGGCCCGGCCTGCTCTTCGGTGCCGCGTTGCTGGCCGGCCTGCTCCAGCTGCTGGGAAGGCGGCCAGAGGCCCCCTCGGCCGAGCCGGCTTGATCGCCCCGCGTTTTCCAATAGTCTCAGAGATTCAAGGGGTTCCGCGGGCATGCGCCATCATTTCGACAAGCTCAATCGGCTTCCGCCCTACATCCTCTCCGAGGTGATCGAGCTGATGAAGTCGGCGCGCCGCGCCGGCGAGGACGTGGTCGACCTCGGCATGGGCAACCCCGACCTGCCCACCCCGGCCCACGTGGTCGAGAAGATCGCCGAGGCGGCTCGCAACCCGCGCAACCACCGCTACTCGGCGTCGCGCGGCATTCCCAACCTGCGCGCGGCGGCCAGCGAGTGGTACCAGCGCAACCACGGCGTCGAGATCGACCCCGACAGCGAGGCCATCGCCGTGATCGGCGCCAAGGAGGGCCTGTCGCACTTCGTGCTGATGACCATCGGGCCCGGCGACGTCGTGCTGTGTCCCGACCCCGCCTATCCCATCCACCAGTACTCGGTGATCATCGCCGGGGGCGACCTGCGCCACGTGCCTCTGACCTCCGACACCGACTTCATCGACAACCTCGAGCAGGCCATGGCGCGCACCTGGCCCAAGCCGAAGATGTTGATCCTGTCGTTCCCGCACAACCCCACCACGGCCGTGGTGGACCGCGCCTTCTTCGAGCGCATCGTCGACTTCGCGCGGGAGCACGATCTGATGGTGCTCCACGACTTCGCCTACGCCGAGATCTGCTTCGACGGCTACAAGCCGCCGAGCATCCTCGAGGTGCCGGGCGCGAAGGACGTGGCCATCGAGTTCCTGTCGCTCTCGAAGAGCCACTCGATGGCGGGCTGGCGCGTGGGCTTCGCCGCGGGCAACCGCGAGATGGTGCACGCCCTGGCGCGCATCAAGAGCTACCTCGACTACGGCATGCCCCAGGCGATCCAGATCGGCAGCATCTCGGCGCTGCGCGGCCCCCAGGACGTGGTGCGCGAGAACCAGGCGATCTACCGCGAGCGCCGCGACGTGCTCATCGACGGGCTCGGGCAGCCCGGACCCGGCGCCTGGAAGATCGAGAAGCCCCTGGCCACCATGTTCGTCTGGGCGCAGATCCCCGAGCCCTTCCGCGAGCTGGGTTCGATGGAGTTCAGCAAGCGCCTGATCCGCGAGTCCAAGGTGGCGGTGTCGCCCGGCCTGGGCTTCGGCGCCCACGGCGAGGGCTTCGTCCGCTTCGCGCTGGTCGAGAACAAGCACCGCATCCGGCAGGCCGTGCGCGGCATCCGCCGCTATCTGCGCGAGGCGGGGGGCTAGGCATGGCCGCAGACATCGTCGGAGTGGGCCTGATCGGCCTCGGCACCATCGGCACGGGCGTGGCCAAGGTGCTGCAGCGCAATGCCGCCGTGATCGAGCAGCGCCTGGGCTTTCCGCTGCGGCTGGTGCGCGTGGCCGATCTCGACACCGAGACCGACCGCGGCGTCGACCTCGCGGGCGTGCGCTTCGACTCCGACGCCGAGGGCCTGATCGCCGACCCGGCGGTGCACATCGTCGTCGAGCTGATCGGCGGCACCGGAGCGGCGCGCCAGCTCTCGCTGCGGGCCATCGAGGCCGGCAAGCCGCTGGTGACGGCCAACAAGGCCCTGCTCGCCGACCACGGCGGCGAGATCTTCGGCGCCGCGGCCCGGCGCGGGGTGGACGTGGGCTTCGAGGCCAGCGTCGCCGGCGGCATTCCGATCCTGCGTTCGATCCGCGAGGGGCTGGTGGCCAACCGCATCGAGAGCCTCCACGGCATCTTGAACGGCACCAGCAATTACGTGCTCACCGAGATGGAGAAGACCGGCGAGCCCCAGGAGGCGGTGGTCGTGCGGGCCCAGGAGCTGGGCTACGCCGAGGCCGATCCGAGTCTCGACCTCGACGGCGGCGACGCCGCCCACAAGCTGACCCTGCTGGCGGCCATGGCCTACGGTGCGGAGCTCACCGGCAAGGAGATCCCCACCGAGGGCATCCGCGGCCTCGATCCTGTCGACTTCGAGGCGGCTCGCGAGTTCGGCTTCCGCATCAAGCTGCTGGGCATCGCCAAGGCCCACGTAGACGCCTCGGGCGGCCTGCGCCTCGAGGCCCGCGTGCACCCCACCTTGATTCCCACCCAGAGCCTGCTGGCCAACGTGGACGGAGCCATGAACGCCGTGGCGGTGACCGGCGACGCGGTGGGTCCGACCCTCTTCTACGGCGCCGGCGCCGGCGAGCAGCCCACCGCCAGCGCCGTAGTGGCCGACCTGGTCGAGATCGCCCGGGCGCTGCGTGGCGGCGGCGCCGGCCGCGTGGCCCCGCTCTCCTACCGGCCCGAGACGCTGGCCCCGGTGCCGCTGCTCCCGCTCTCGGAGATCCACGGCCGCGCCTACCTGCGTTTCACCGCCCGCGACCGCGCCGGTGTACTGGCCCACATCAGCGGGGTGCTGGGCGAGCACGGCATTGGCATCGAGAGCGTGATCCAGAAGGGCCGCGCTGGCCACGAAGGCTCGGTGCCCGTGCTCGTCATCACCCACCGCGCCGACGAGGCCTCGCTGCGCGCTGCCTGCGAGCGCATCGACGCGCTCGACGACGTGACCGCGCCCACCCGCCTGGTGCGCATCGAGGAGGAGCTCTGATGTCCCCCGACAAGCCGGAGTTCCGCGCCCGATTCCGAAGCATCCGAGATCACGGCGAGACCTATCCTCTGGACCAGGTGATCTACACCGCCAGCGACGGCTCGCTGCTCGAAGTGGCCCACGATGCCGGCGAGCTGGCCAAGGTGGCCGGCGACGAGTGGAAGCGCCTGTTCCGCGGGCGGGCCCACTCGAGCGAGTGGCCCTACGGCTCCGGGGTCTGGGGCAAGAAGGAGTGGGTGCTGCCCAACATCGACAACGAGAGCGTGGTGTCGATGTACGAGGGCAACACCAACCTGTTCTGGGCCGAGCGCTACGGGCGCGAACTCGGGCTCGAGGACTTCTGGATCAAGCAGTGCGGCAACTCCCACACCGGCTCCTTCAAAGACCTGGGCATGACCGTATTGATCTCGATGGTGAACGACATGCGCCGGCGCGGGGTCGAGATCCCGGCGGTGGCCTGCGCCTCCACCGGCGACACCTCGGCGGCGCTGGCGGCCTACGCTGCGGCGGCCGCGATCCCGGCCATCGTGTTCCTGCCGCGGGGCAAGGTGAGCGTGGCCCAGCTGATCCAGCCCGTGGCCAACGGCGCCATCGTCTTCGCCCTCGACACCGACTTCGACGGCTGCATGGAGATCGTGCGCAAGGTGGCGGAGCGCGACGGCATCTATCTGGCCAACTCGATGAACAGCCTGCGCATCGAGGGCCAGAAGACCGTGGGCATCGAGATCATCGAGCAGTTCGACTGGGAGGTGCCCGACTGGATCGTGATCCCCGGCGGCAACCTGGGCAACGTCTCGGCCCTGGCCAAGGGCCTCGACATGCTGCTCGAGCTGGGCTTGATCGAGCGCAAGCCGCGCATCGTCTGCGCCCAGGCCGAGGCGGCCAACCCGCTCTACCTGTCCTATCAGCGGAACTTCGAGGTCTTCGAGCCGATCGCGGCGCGCCCCACCATCGCCAACGCCATCCAGATCGGGAACCCGGTGTCGATCGACAAGGCCATCGACGCGCTCAAGCGCTACGACGGCATCGTCGAGCAGGCCAGCGAGGCCGAGATCGCCGAGGCCTGCGCCCGGGCCGACCGCACGGGGCTGTTCAACTGCCCCCACACCGGCGTGGCGCTCGCGGCCACCCAGAAGCTGATCGAGCGCGGCGACATCGGGAAGGGCGACCGTGTGGTGGCGATCTCGACGGCCCACGGGCTCAAGTTCGTCGACTTCAAGGTCAAGTACCACGAGATGCAGCTCGACGGCGTCGCCTCCCAGCTGCCCAACCCGCCCCTCGAGCTGCCCGCCGACTACGAGACCGTGCGCGACCAGATGCTGCGCGAGATCGATCGGCGCTTCGGCGCCTAGGGGCGGCAGCTTGTTCACCGGCATCGTCGAAGCCGTGGCGCCCGTGGTTTCGATCGAGCCCGGGCGGGGCGGGGCGCGCCTGGTGGTCGAGGCGCCCGGCCTCAGCTCCGAGGTGAAGCTCGGCGACTCGGTGGCCGTGAATGGCTGCTGCCTGACCGTCGTCGCCAACGCCTCCGGCCGGCTGCACTTCGACGCAGTCCAGGAGACGCTGGAACGCACCTCGATCGGCGACCTCCGGCCCGGCGCCCGCGCCAACCTCGAACGCGCCGTACGCGCCGACGCCCGCCTCGACGGCCACGTGGTGCAGGGCCACGTGGATGGCACGGGCCGGGTGCGCGCCCTGGAGCGCCGGGACGACGACGTGCGCTTCGCCGTGAGCTGCGACGAAGAGATCACGCGCTATCTAGTGCCCAAGGGCTCCGTCGCCATCGACGGCGTCTCGCTCACCGTGGTGAGCCTCTCGGACGCGGGCTTCGACGTCGCCTTGATCCCGCACACCCTGGCCGAGACCAACCTGGGCGACCGCAGCCCCGGCGACCGCGTCAACCTCGAGGCCGACGTGCTCGGCAAGTACGTGGTGCGCTATCTGGAGCGGACTCGCGGCTAGAGCTCGGCGCAGAGGTGGCCGCCGTCCACCACCACGGTCGAGCCCGTCATCCAGGCCGAGGCGTCCGAAGCCAGCAGCAGCAGCGGACCGTCCAGGTCTTCGAAGGTGCCATAGCGGCGCATGGGGATGCTCTTCTCCATGGCCTCGCTCTTGGGGCCCTCGAGCAGCAGCCGGCTCACGTCGGTGAGGATGTAGCCCGGCGCCAGGGCGTTGACGCGGATGCCGTGCTTGGCGCCCTCCAGCGCCATCACCTCGGTGGCCTTCACCAGGCCCGCCTTCGAGACGGCGTAGGGGAACTGGCCCTTGATCGTGCGCCAGGCGGTGATCGAGGCGACGTTGACGATGTTGCCGCCCGCCTGCTTCTCCGCGATCACGCGCTCGGTGTAGAGCTTCGACGCCAGCCAGGTGCTCTTCAGGTTGGTGTCCAGCACGAAGTCCCAGTCTTCCTCGTTGATGTGGGTGTAGGTCTTGGCGCCGGCCTCGACGCCGGCGTTGTTGACCAGCACGTCGAGGCCGCCGAATTCGGCCCAGGCCGCTTCGAGGAAGGCCTCGAGGCTGTCGCGCTGCAGCACGTCGAGGGGCAGGCCCAGCGCTCGGTGTCCCTCGGCCCGCAGCTCGGCCACCCGCGCATCGACCTTCTCGGTGCGGCGCGCGCCCAGCACGACCGACGCCCCGGCGCGGGCCAGCACCCCGGCGAAGTGGTGGCCGAAGCCCGACGAGGCGCCGGTGATGGCCACGCTACGGCCATCGAGGCGGAAGCGGTCGAGCGCCGAGGAGGACACGGCCCGAGCATGGCACGGATGCCCGGCCGGCGGGAGCCGTGGCCCGAGCAGGGCAGGGATGGCCGGCCGGCGGGAGCCGCGGCCACTGGCTAGCCTTTCTCCGTCGGCAGCGGCCGGCCTGCGCCCAGGAGGTTCCGCGTGTTTCGAGCCCTCGACGTCTTCACTTCCACGCTGACCACCCTGGGGCGCTTCGCCAACGGCATGCGCGTGACCGAGCTGGGTCCGCGCCCCGCACGCCCCCTCGAGCTCTACGAGTTCGAGGCCTGCCCCTTCTGCCGCAAGGTGCGCGAGGCGCTCTCGCTGCTCGACCTCGACGCCCGCGTGCGGCCCTGCCCGAAGAACGGCCCCACCTATCGCCCGTGGGTGGCCGAGCGCGGGGGCAAGATGCAGTTCCCGTATCTGGTCGACCCCAACACCGACCGCGCCATGTACGAGTCCGACGACATCGTGGCTTATCTCTTCGAGCACTACGGCGCCGGCCCGCCGCCGCTGCTGCTCTCGGCGGGTCCGCTCACGGACGTCTCGGCCATGCTGGCCGGCGCCTCGCGGCTGAGTTCCGGGGCCTGGTACCGCCGGGCCCGCGCCCCCGAGCGCCCCCTGGAGCTCTTCTCCTTCGAGGCCTCGCCCTTCAGCCGGCTGGTGCGCGAGACCCTCTGCGAGCTCGAGCTGCCCTACGACCTGCGCAACGTCGCGCGGGGCAGCGCCAAGCGCGAGGCCTTCGAGAAGCGCTCGGGCAAGATGCAGGTGCCGTGGCTCTCCGACCCGAACACCGGCACCGAGCTCTTCGAGTCGGCCGACATCGTCGCCTATCTCGACGACACCTACGCGCTATAGCGCCTCGTCCCGCGGCGGCGGCTCGTCGGCGTCCCGGGGCGGCTGCTCGCAGAGCAGCTCGAGCAGGTCGCCGTGGCGGGCGCGGGCATCTTCGATGCCCATCTCGATCAGCTCGCGGGTGAACTCGCGGTCGAAGTAGATGTAGGAGAGCAGGTCGGCCTCGTCGTTGGGCACGCCGGCCGAGGCCGCCCGCGCCACCAGCGAGGGCAGCAACCCCAGCCGGCGCGCCTTGCCGCTCTTGCGGAAGCAGCGCGCGGCCAGAGTGCCGATGTCCTCGCTGGGGCGGATCGTCACGTCGCGCACGGGACGGAAGCCCACGCCGCGCTTCTCGCGCACGGTTGCGTTGATGCGCTCGGCGAAGTCGGAGCCGTAGACCTCGGTGCCGCGGTCGAGCAGGGCGTTCACCAGGCCGATGCGGTGCAGCTCGTACTCGAGCTGGTCGAGGGTCAGGGCGTCGAGCACCTTGCCCAGCAGGAAGGCGGGCTGGGTGATCACGCTCTCGGGATAGGGCGGATGGTCCTCGTCCACCCCCGGCGCGTGTTTGAGGGCGATCACCAGGATGCGCTCGGCCCGCAGGCGCAGGGCGGGCGAGAGCGGCGTGTTCATGCGCAGACCGCCGTCCACGTAGTAGCGCTCGTCGAGCTTCACGGCGGGGAAGAGGAAGGGGATCGCCGCCGAGGCGCGCACGTGCTGGGGCGTGAGGGGAACCGAGATGGCCTGGGAGTTCGGGTCGTGGAGCCAGGGCGTGGTGTTGCCCAGGGGACCGTCCAGGAAGACCGTGACGCGCCCCGAGCGGATCTCGGTGCACGACACGCACAGAGCCGCCGGCCGGCGTTCGTAGAGATTGCGGTGCAGCTCGCTCCACGGAACCCGGTTGCGCACCAGGTCTTCCAGCGGCGAGACGTCGATCAGTCCGCCCACGCTGCCGGCAGTGCTGCGGCGCTGGGTGGCCACGCCCAGCGCGCGTAGCGGGATGCCCAGCAGATCGCGGGCGTCGAGGCGGAACACCTGGGAGATCTCCATCGAATCCCAGGTGCCGATCAGTCGCGCGGCCCGTTCGGGGCCGGGCAGGTGGGAGGTGGCGGCAGTGAAGGCCGCGTGCACCGCCCCCACCGAGGTGCCCGAGACCACCTCGAAGTGGGCTTCGGGGCCGAGCTCGGGCAGCACGTGCTCGAAGACGTGGGCGAGCACGCCCGCTTCGTAGGCGCCGCGCGCGCCGCCGCCCGAGAGCACGAGCGCGCGGCGCGGTCCCGAGTGGGCTACGGGCTCGGCCATGGCGCGCAGGATAGCCGGGGTGGACGGCCAGGCAGGGGGCTACTCTGCTCCGCGATGTCCGAGGCGGCACTGCGGGTCCTGCAGAGCGAGATGGACGAGCCCGCGCTGAGCGAGCTGGGTGCCGGCGAGGTTTCGCTGTTCAGCGCCAGCAACCCGACGACCGGCAGCGGCAACGAAGACGCCGCCGCCGCGCTGCCCTTCGATGACGACGCCTGGGTGCTGGCCGTGGCCGACGGCATGGGCGGCGAGCGGGCCGGAGGGCGCGCCTCGGCCCTGGCGATCGAGTCGCTCGAGGCCTCGTTGGTCGAGGCCCGCCGCGAGGGCTGGATGCTGCGCACCGCGATCCTCAACGGCTTCGAGCGGGGCCACGCGGCCATCCGCGACCTCGGCCTCGGCGCCGGCACCACCCTGGCCGCCGTCGAAATCGCCGGGGGCGCCGTCCGCCCCTACCACGTCGGCGACTCGGCGATCCTGCAGATCGGGCAGCGCGGCAAGTTGAAGCTGCAGACCGTCTCCCACTCGCCGGTGGGCTTCGCCGTGGAGGCGGGCTTCATCGACGAGGGCGAGGCCATGCAGCACGAACACCGCCACCTGGTGTCGAACGTGCTGGGCGCCCCCGACATGCGCATCGAGGTGGGCTCGCTGCGGCCCCTGCAGGCCCGCGACACGCTGCTGCTGGCCAGCGACGGCCTCTACGACAACCTGCTCACCGACGAGATCGTGGCGCTGCTGCGCGCCGGCCCCCTGGGCGCCGCCAGCGCGCGCCTCGCCGACCTGGCTCGCACCCGCATGCGCGCCCTCGGCGAGGCGGGGCCGAGCAAGCCCGACGACCTGACCTTCGTGGCCTACCGGCCCAGCCGAAGCTCCCGAGCCGGTCGCAAGGCGCGGGCCTAGGCGAGCTTCCCGAGCCGCTCGATCGTCTCGCTCGCGTCGCGCATCACGTTCTCGATGATCTCGGCGCAGCTCGGGATGTCGTCGATGGCGCCGGCGCCCTGGCCGCAGGGCATGCAGGCGCGCCCGGTGTCGAGAGCGCCATCGGTCTCGGCACTGGAGAAGAGCAGCACTCCCTCGCGGGTCGAGAAGGCCATCTGGTCGGGGAAGCGCATGATCTCGTCGGGCTTGCGCTCCCACTCGTCCACCCAGTCGTTGCGCACCACGCGCATGGGCTTGCCCGAGTAGGAGCGCGTGATGGCGGTGTCGGCGGAGCTGATCTGGGTGATGCGCTTCTTGAAGTCGGGGTGGGCCCGGGCCTCCTGCGAGGCGATGAAGCGGGTGCCCATCCAGACGCCCTGGGCGCCGAAGGCCAGCGCCGCGGCCAGGCCGCGCCCGTCCACGAAGGAGCCGGCCGCCAGCACCGGGATGCCCACGGCGTCCACCACCTGGGGGATCAGCGCGACGCCGCCCACCTGGCCGGTGTGTCCGCCGGCCTCGGTGCCCTGGGCCACCACCACGTCGCAGCCCGCCTGCTCGGCGGCGATGGCGTGGCTGACCTTGCCGCACATGCTCATCACCAGTACCCCGGCGTCGTGGCAGCGCTCGATCACCGGGCCCGGCACGCCGAGGCCCGCGATGAAGGCCTTTGCGCCCTCGTCGATGATGGTGTCGATGGACGCCAGCAGCGACTCGGGCAGGGCGGCCAGCAGGTCGACGCCGAAGGGCTTGTCGGTGCGCTCGCGCACCTTGCGCATCTCGTTGCGGATGCCCTCGGGCGAGGCGCCGGCCATGCCCAGGGTGCCGAAGCCGCCGGCCTCGGAGACGGCCGCGCAGACGTCGGCGTAGGCCACACCGCCCATACCGGCCAGGGTGATGGGCACCTCGATGCCGAGCAGATCGCAGAGGGGGGTCTTGAGCTTCATGATCCGGGACTCTACTGAACCGGCGGCGGGTCGAGCACCGGGCCCTCCCTACGGGACCAGGAGCCGATCGAGCATCAGGGTCGCGATGCCCAGGAAGGCGAAGAAGGCGAAGACGTCGGTGAAGGTGGTCACGATCACGCCCGAGCCCAGGGCCGGGTCCTGGCGCATGGCCTTGAGGGCCAGCGGCACCGAGGCGCCCATCAGCCCCGACACCGCCATGGCCACCACCATGGACAGGAAGAGCGCCACGCCCAGCGCCGGGATCCCGAGCCAATAGGCGGCGATGCCCGCGCTCACCAGGCCCGTGGTCGCGCCGATCACCAGCCCCACCAGCAGCTCCTTGCCCGCGGCGCGCAGCCCGGTCGAGAACTCGAGCTCGCCCAGGGCGATGGCGCGGGTGATGATGGTCAGCGACTGGGTGCCGCCGTTGCCGGCCATGCCCGCCACCACTGGCATGAACATCGCGAGTGCCACCACCTCCTCGAGGGCGCGCTCGAAGAGCCCGACCACCCAGGCGGCCAGGAAGCAGGTGGCCAGGTTGACCAGCATCCAGGGCAGGCGTTTGCGGATCGAGGTGTGGGCCGGGCTGAAGACGCGGTCTTCCTCGGAGAGACCGGCCAGGTGGTACATGTCCTCGGTGGCCTCTTCGGTGATCACATCGATCACGTCGTCCACGGTGATCACGCCCAGCATGCGGCCGTCCACGTCCACCACCGGCACGGCCAGGAGGTCGTAGCGGCGCACGGCGGCCGCCACCTCTTCCTGGTCGGCCTCGGCGCGCACGGCCACCGGCTCGTGGATCATGATCTCGCCCACCGGGCGACCCGGCGGTGCCGCCACCAGGCGGCGGATCGGCACCACGCCGCGCAGCGCGCGCTGGTCGTCGACCACGTAGAGGTAGAGGATCGACTCCTCCTCGTCGCCCGCCGAGCGGATCGAGTCGATGGCCTCCTGGGCGGTCATCTTCTCGTCGAGGGCCACGAAGTTCGGGGTCATCACCCGGCCGGCGCTGGACTCGGGGTAGAGCTCGGCCTTCATCAGCTCGGCGCGGCGGTGGTCGGGCAGGCGCTGCAGCACCTCTTCGCGGCGCTCCTCTGGGATCCACTCGACCAGCTCGAGCAGGTCGTCGATCTCGAGGCGCGCGATCACGTCGGCGATGCGCTGGTCGGTGAGAGCGTCGAAGATCTCGGGCAGCAGCTCCGGCGGCAGCTCGCGCAGGGTGAGCGCGGCGCGGTGCTGCCGGAACAGCAGCTCGATCACCGTGCGCACCTCGTCGCGCGTCAGGTCGGAGAACAGCGGCGCCACGTCGGCCGGCGGGATCTTCGCCAGCAGTCGTTCGGCGCGTGTCGTGACGCCGCTGGCCAACAGTCGGCGCAGCGTGCGCGCTGTGAATTCAGGCGTCGCCATCGCGTGTTCCCCGGCCCGCCGCCGAGGCTCACACGCTAGAGCGGGTGGGGCCTTCGGACGGCGGGGCTACGGCTTGGGTGACCCGATTGATGTGCTTCGGTGTCCATCGCTCGGGTGCGAGGGTACCTGACTGGCCCGGCTCGTCACGCCGGCCCGATCCGGCGGGAGAGGCGCGGCGCAAAGGTCTTGGAGGGCATCGCCCACGTTCGGGTTAGCCCATGAAACTTCAACTTTCGAGGGCAGGTGCAAGTGCTAGTGGCGTAATGGGGCCCGCCCGGTCTACGCTATCGTGAGCGCGGGAGCGGCATTCGAGCCGAGGTGCTGAGTTCGGGGTCGTGCGAGGAGCGGGACACCGGGCACCAGGGTCGCATCGAGGTGGAGGTCGAAGCACCGATGAAGTCGTTGATCACGGCAATCGTGCAGTCGCTGGTTGATCGTCCAGACGAAGTCCAGATCAAGGAAGTGATCGGAGAGCACGCCCACGTGCTCGAGCTGACGGTCGCCAAGGAAGACCTGGGCAAGGTCATTGGCAAAGGGGGCGCGCACGCTTCCGCCATTCGCACGCTGATGGCAGCCGCGAGTGGCAAGGAGAAGAAGCGCTACATCCTCGAGATCATCGAATACTGAGGCTCCGGCCTCCAGCGCTTCCGGCCCGGCGATGGCGCCGCTCCGTCCCGACGGGTCGGGGCAGGGCGAGCCGATGACGGATTCGTACTCGCCGAGCACGCTTTCGAACTCGGGCGCCCCCGGGCGGGCCGCGCTGGCCGCGCCCCGAAGCAGCGCCCCGGACGGGGCTTCGGCCGCCCGGCTGCCGGCCGCTTGCACACGGCACGCGGCTTGCGAGGTGTTGGGTTCTCCCCGCGATCCGCGGTGTGCAAGCGGAGAACCCCCCGATGACCCGGCATGCCAGCGCCCTCGACCACTTCAGGCAGGGCCAGGACGACCTGCGCGACGAAGCCCTGAACCGGGCGCTCGGCCATTTCCGGGCCGCCCACCGACTCGACCCCGATGCGGCCGCCTTCCGATCCTTCTACGGGCTGACCCTCGGCCTCTGCGAGCGGCGCTGGGACCAGGCCCTCGAGCTGTGCCGCTCGGCGGCCCGCGACGAGTTCTTCGAGCCCGTCCACTACCACAACCTGGCCCGGCTCCACCTGGCCTTTGGCTTCAAAGCCGAGGCGGTCCGGCTGCTGCGCCGGGGCCTGATGATCGACCCCGCCAGCGTGGACATCCTCGCCGCCCTGGCGGGACTGGGCGTGCGTCGGCGACCGCCGCTCGGCTTCCTGCGCCGCGCCAACCCGCTCAACCGCCTGCTGGGGCGCGTCATGGGACAAACCGGTCTTCGCAGCGAAGAGGCCGATTTCGGGGTCGAGCCGGCGCCTACGACGGGGTAGGGGCGGCGCAGCCGTTTCTGGCCGTTCGCGCGATCGCGTCGCGCCCGGGCCGGCGGAGAGGCGCCCGAGCTAGCGCTTGCGCTTGTGGCGCGCCCGTCGCAGCAGCTTGCGCTTCTTGTGCTTGCGCATCTTCTTCCGCCGCTTCTTGATGACGCTGCCCAAGCTGTCTCCCTCTGCACCGTGGCGACCGCGTCTCCTGCGTGTCGCGAGGGGAGTGGTTACCGGCTCGCTCCCCGCTCGTCAACTCCGCGCTCGCAGGGGGTTCGGGGGCCTCGGGTGTTCGCGGGTTTTCTGGGCGAACGCCCGCAGCTAAGGCGCGCATCGCATTGATTTTTTTGAGGTTGTGACTTGACGACGCCAAAAAAGGGGTGTTAACGTGACTCGCAAGAGTTGCTCTAGGACCGCGGATTCTGAACAGAAGGAAGGCAGATCGCCTTCAAGTGAGGTGTCGAGGGCTCCGATAGGGGCAGGGACCGACTAGCTGGAAGCTTGAACGACAGCGAGGAGATTCGTTCTCCGAACCGGAGTTCGCCGGCACCCGGCTGCGGTATGTCGAGCAATCGAACAGGGGGGTAACCCAAGAATGGCAGCTCGAAAGAAGGCCTCTCGCAAGAAGGCCACTCGCAAGAAGGCCACGCGCCGCAAGAAGGCGACGCGCAAGAAGGCCACCCGCAAGAAGGCGACTCGCAAGAAGGCGACTCGCAAGAAGGCCACGCGCCGCAAGAAGGCCACTCGTAAGAAGGCCACGCGGCGCAAGACCACTCGCAAGAAGGCCACGCGACGCAAGAAGGCGACGCGCAAGAAGGCCACGCGGCGCAAGAAGGCGACGCGCAAGAAG
>Ga0224508_10003163_pt1 | contig 13690 bp, 12 predicted proteins | sample SF_Jan12_sed_USG_4_FD_170157 | JGI IMG/M metagenome (GOLD analysis project Ga0224508, IMG submission 170157) | Sediment microbial communities from San Francisco Bay, California, United States - SF_Jan12_sed_USGS_21 | ecosystem: Environmental > Aquatic > Marine > Sediment | place: USA...
GGCGGCCTGCGCGGCGGCGACGACGTGATCCTGGGCTGCGAGGCCACCGGTCGCGCTTGGATATACATAGACAATGGCCTGCTCAACCCTCTCGCCATCGGCGATCGCTACTTCCACCACGCATGGCGCGCCCGCCGCTGGGATGAGCGCGAAGCAGTGCCGCTCGATGTCGTCGGCTACACTCGCCACGCGGCGGCGAGCTGCCATCCGCGCGTCGGCTACTGGCGCGCCTGCGCGGAGCGGATTGCGAGATCCGCGGCGCGCAGCCCGCCGCCGCCCGAGGACGCGCCGATCGTGGTCGCGCTGCAAACTCCGCACTGGTACAGATATCTCGGCACGTCGCTCGAGCGGTGGAGCAAGCGCATCGAGGGCGAGCTCTCCGGCTGCGGGAGGCCCGTACTGTGGCGCGCCAAGCCGTCGCCGGGCGACAATCTGCCGACGCTGCGCGAGCAGCTGTTGAGCGCCTGCGCGGTCGTGACCGCGTCGTCGACGGCCGCGCTCGAGGCGGCGATCAAGCATCGGCTGCCGATCTACACAGAGGCGGCGCATCCCTGGATGCGCGGGACGATCACGCCACCACGGGCGGGCGACATCCTGCGCCATCCGCGCCCGTCGGTCGAGGCGCTCGGCGCGTGGGTCGCCGGCCTCGCGGCGCACGAGTTCACGCTCGACGACATCCGCCGCGGCCTCGCCTGGGCGGTCCTCAGCCGCCAGCGGCAACAGCGGGCGGCGGCGTGACGATCGCGCTCGTATCGATCACGCACACCGCGGCGTATAGCGCCTGCGCGGCGCTGCGCCGCCGCGGCTATGACGTCGTGCCGCGAGGCGGCGAGCACTACATCGACAAGCTTGGCGCGATCCGCGCGGCGGACGCGAGCGCCGTCGTCTGGCTGCACTGGCAATGGGCCGATCACCTGCCGCTCGAGCGACTCGCCGGCCGCGAGGTCGTGACAGTCCTGCGCGATCCGATGGAGTGCGCGATCTCCGCCGCTGCCCGCGGGCTCGAGACAAAATGCGACCGACACGCGGCGCAATGGCTCCGCCTGTCACAGCATATCGATCGCGTCGACACATGGATCGCCTGGGATGAGCTCGACTCGGGATGGCGTCAGGTTTTCGCCCGCGCCGAGCGCCGCCGCGGCGTCAATGTCGTCGAGGCGCTCGCCGATCTTCCACGCCTGAATGAGCGCCCGCGCACGACGCCGGATCTCCTCGCCGAGTACCGCGCCGGCACGGCGAGCCGTTTAGTCAAGGCGAGGCTGCGGCGATATCTTGATTGCCTCCGCGTGGTGCACCGGGAGATCGATCGATCCTTCGCGGCCGCCGGCGCCGAGCGGCTGCTCAAGCGGTGGAGGCATTACCTTGCCTGAGTGGATCGGATCTGATCCCGCGCAGCCAGCGACGCCCGGCGTCGTGCTCGCCGATCGGCTCGAGGGGCTCGAATGGTTTCGCGATCGCGGTCGAGTAAGCCACGCGACCGTGCTCGACCTCGGCGCGGGCGAGGGCTACGCCGCCGCCTACCTGCTGGACGCCGGCGCCGACGTGGCCGACTGCGTGACCAACGACGCCGAGCAGATCGCCACCGGCGAGCGGCTATGGCGCCATCGGCCGATACGGTTCTGGCAGCACGACCTCGGCGACACGGGCAGCGCCGCTCTGGCTCACGATCTGTTGCCCGAGTACGACGTCGTGATGGCGCTCGGCATCGTGCACAAGCTCGCCGATCCGTTGCGCCTGCTGCGCTGGGCAATCGCCCGCACGCGCGTTCATCTTGCGATCCGCGTGCCGGCTCGGTCGTTTTGCAGCAAGCGCGACCGCGGCGGCCTGACGCAATACGACGCGCTCGCGATCCTCGACCAGCACGGGCTCGAGGTCACGCACACGCCGCCCGTGCGCGTCGGATGGTTCGCGATCGCAACCCGCCCTGGCGGTCAATACTGGTGAGGATCTGAATGTACTTCGACGCGCCGACGGGATGGTGGCTTCCTGATGTGGATCGCGACGACGGGCACCTGGTCGACTGGATGACGCGACGCGGCGACTGGGCCGACGGGCGTCTGCTTTACCAGGGACACAAGTACCGGAGAGCCGTCGAGCTGCTCGAGGGTCGGCACGGCCCGGAGCGCGTCGCGGTCGATATCGGCGCGCACGTCGGGCTGTGGTCGTGGCAAATGGCGCGCGATTTCGGCGCGGTCGTGGCCGTCGAGCCCGTGCCCGAGCATCAGGAGTGTTGGCGCGCGAACATGTCCGGATTCGAGCATCCCGATCCGCGGTTCGGCTCGCCGCCGCTCGCGCCGCCGGCGGAGCGCCATCGGCTACTGCCGTTTGCGCTCGGATCCAGCGCGTTGCGCGTGCACATGAGGCGCCCGCCCGAGTGGCCGTCGAGCGGGAGCACGATGGTCGACCTCGAGGCCGCGGGCGGCGCGGGTCCGGAGGTTTCTCTCGTGTCCGGCGACGATCTCCTCGGCGCCGCGTTCCGCGCGGATCTGATCAAGATCGACTGTGAGGGATACGAGCTGCCGATCCTGCAGGGGCTGCAGGGCGTGCTCGCGCGCAATCGCCCGGTCCTGGTCGTGGAGCAAAAGCCGGATCGCGCCACGCGGTTTAAGTTCGCGGAGACCGCGGCGATAGGCTGGCTGCTAGAGCGGCGCTACCGGTGCGCCGCCGTGATTTCGGGAGACTATTTCATGGTCCCGGCGCGATGAGCGCGGAGGCGATCCGTGTCTACATCGGCCGCGACTCACGCGAGCCCGACGCGTATGCGGTCACTGCCGCCTCGCTGCTCGGCTCGTGGCGCTCGGTCGACGGATCGCCGCCGCCTGTCGTCACTCCGCTCGATCAGCGCTGGCTGCGGCGCGCGACGCTGTACCGACGCATCGAGCATCGCGATCCCGAGACCGGGCAAAGGTTCGACGCCGTGGACGGCAAGCCGTTCTCGACCGAGTTCTCGTTTACGCGATTCCTCGTGCCTTTCCTGCAGCCGGGCGGATGGGCGCTGTTCTGTGATGGTGATTTCCTCTGGATCCAGAACGTCGAGGAGCTCTGGGCGCTGCGCGATCACCGTTACGCGGTGCAGGTTGTTCAACACGACTATTCGCCCGCCGAGCGGACCAAAATGCGCGGGCAGAGGCAGGAGCCATATCCGCGGAAAAGCTGGTCGAGCCTGGTACTGTGGAATATCGACCATCCGGCGCACGGCGAGCTCACGCCATGGGTGGTCAACACGCAACCGGGCGAGTATCTGCACAGATTCGGCTGGCTCGCCGACGCTCAGATCGGCGCTCTGCCGGAGCGATGGAATTACCTCGAGAGGATCGGCGCCACGCCCGTGGGCGGCGTTGCCGCGGCGCATTTTACTCTCGGAACACCAGACATGCCCGGCTGCGAGCACTCGCCGCACGCCGAGCAGTGGAGGCAAATCCTTGCAGCAACACAGGAGGGCGGCCAGCAGCGTAAGCAAGACATCACAACGGATGGGAAAACGGCGGGCGAGCAGCACGCCCGTCCGCCGTTCTAATTTGTCGTCGTGGGCTACGGTGACGAGATCATGGCGACCGCGCAGGCGCGGGACATTTACGACCGGGAGGGGCTCGCCCGCAAAGGGCGACAGATCGTGATCGTCGGACGCCGCCGGCGTCCGCGGTGGCATCACCTATGGACCGGCAACCCGATTATTGCCCATGTTACCGGCGCCGCGCCGATCGACCTCACGCGCTATCGCCCGGTCCGCAACGCGCCCGGCGCGCGGCCCTACGTCGAAGCAAGCGCGGAGCGCTTTGTGTATCACGAAGACTGGCGCGTGCCGCGGGCCGGCGAGCTCTACTGCGTGCCGTCGCCGCCCAGAGTCGTCGTGAACATCTGCTCCTCGCGGCCCTTTATCGTCCTCGGCGCCGACCTTAAATCCGGCGCGTCAAGCAATAAGCGCTGGCCGGGAGAGCACTTCTCGGATCTCACCAAGCGCCTGACCGCCGCCGGCCTCGCGGTCGTGCAGCTGCTGCCGCCGTCGGCCGCAGAGCGCGACGCTGTGCCTGGCGCGCTGCTATTCCGGAGCCCGTCGTTCGTTTTCGCGTGCTCGGTACTGCGCGCCGCCGGGGCCTACGTCGGACATGAGGGCGGGCTGCATCACGCCGCCGCGGCCCTCGGTCGTCCGGCGGTCGTGATCTACGGGTCGATGGTCTCGCCTCATACTACGGGGTACGATGCACATCGGAACTTGTACCGGCCGCATCGATCCGACGGGCGGGCATGCGGCGCCCGCGTCGAGTGTCAGCCGTGCCAGGCTGCGATGCGCAGCATTACCGCGGCCGAGGTCGCCGCGGAAACATTCGCCGCACTAGGGAGATGATTGATGGCTGGAAACGAACAGAATGGCAGGGCCTTCATGCTGGCGATGGAGGATAGCGCGAGCCCGGCGTCGTACGTCGACATCGCCGGGATGCTGACGACCGGGTTGGAGATCCAAAATAACCCGGTGGATGTCACGACCAAAGACGACGCGGGAATTCAGTGCATGGCAGCCGCCGCCGGCAATCAGAGCATGACGGTGAGCGCGGACGGCCGCTACCAGCATGTCGCGGTGCACGATCTGCTCGAGGATGCGGCTTTTTCGCGCACGGCTAACAATTACCGACTCACGTTCGGCAACGCGGATACGATCGAGGGGACCTTCGTGATCGAGACGTATGCGCGGGCCGGCGCCGACGCTGATGTCGAGACCTTCTCGCTCGCGCTGCGCCGCACCGGCGCGTCCGCCACGGTCCGCGCATAATGCGCAGCGCGGCACGCGCCGCCCCGGCGGTCCCGGTGCCAAATAGGCAGATCGGCGAGGTCGCGTGGGAGATCGACGGGCGGACTTATATCGTCCGCCCGACGTTCGAGCTCCTCACGCAGATCGAGGGATCGGTCGGCGGCTACGTGGCGATTTTACAATCGCTCAGTCCCGGCGGCGCGTGGCGCGCGAGCGACGTGATCAGGGTGGTGGCGCTTTGCACCGGCGTCTCACCCGAGGAGGCGCACGCGTGGTCGATTCGCCATGGCGTTCTGCATCTTGCCGGACTGGTGACCGAGTTTTTGCTCTCGGCGCTGTCCGGCGAGGACGACCGGGCCGAGGAGCCCGCCGCATCGGAACCGGCGGCGCCGGCGGAAGCGCCCGCCCGCCCGGCGCCGCACTAGGGACGCACCTACCGATCCAGACGTGGCTCGAGGTCGCGCTCGGCGGCCTCCAATGGGCGCCGGACGTGTTCTGGGGCTCGACGCCGCGTGAGTATTTCGCTGCGGTGCGCGGTCACCGGCGTGCGCATTCGCCCGAGCCGCCGCGCCCGGCGCCGGGCTCCCGCGCGCCGTCGCGCGATCAGGTCGCAGCGCTCGAGCGGCGCATAGCGCAGGCGAGGATGAGTCGTGGCGATTGAGGTCGAGGCTCTACTCCTACGCATCGAGGCCGACACGACGCGGCTCGGCGAGGAGCTCCGCCGCGCCGATAGCCTCACGCAGCGCAGCACGCGAGCGCAGTCGCGCGCATGGGATCGCGTCGATGCGCGCGTGCAGCGGTTCTCGCGCGGCCTGGCGCGCCTGCGCGTCGCGATATTTTCGGTGGCGGGCCCCGCCGCCCTCGGCGTCCTCAGTCGCGACGCGCTCGCGTACGCGGAGACGCTGGCCGACACCGCGCAAAAGCTGCAGCTCTCGACCGAGGCACTGCAGGAATACCGCGCCGCCTTCGCCGAGGTCGGCGTCTCGCAGCAGGCGGTCGACACCGGGCTGCAGCGGTTCATTAGGCGTTTGGGCGAGGCGCAGCAGGGTCAGGGCGGGCTCCTCAAGGTTCTGCAGCAGTACGGAATTGCGCTGCGCGAGTCGGACGGGAGCCTGCGCGACGCCGAGGGCGTGCTCGAGGACTACGCCGACGCGATCGCCGCCGCCGGCTCGCAGCAGGAGCGGCTCAGGCTGGCTTTCCAGGCGTTCGACACCGAGGGCGTCGCAATGGTCTCGCTGCTCGGCCAGGGCGCCGGCGCGCTGCGCGAGTTCCGAGCCGAGGCGCGCGCGAGCGGGCTCGTGATCGAGTCCGATCTCATCGCCCGCGCGAACGAGGCCGAGGCCCAGTTTGCCCGCCTAGGGCACATGGTCCGCACGCAATTTCGCGCCGGGATCATGGACGGGCTCGTAAACGGGCTCGGCGAGGTCGGCGATCTAGTCAAGGATCCCGAGCTCCATCGCGCGGTGCGCGATCTCGGGCGCGGGCTGACGACAATCGGCACCTCGGCCGTCGCGGCGTTTAAGCAGGTGGCCGCCTTTGCGCGCGCCGTCGGCGAGTCGGTCGCGGAGGCACGCGCCGCCACCGCGGGAGCTGCCCAGTCCGCAGCGATTGGCGTCACGGCCGCCGGCCGGGCCGATCTGCCGCCGAGCGCCGGCGGCGATCCGACCGCTCGGCGGTTCCTGGTTGGCGGCGAGCCGACCTCGACGCGTCCGACCGCGCCATTGGAGATCCTGGATCGCGCCGTTCAAAAGCTGGCCGAATATAACGTCGCGCAGGAGATCGCCGCGCACAACGCGGGCGAGCTCGCATTCGCCGCCCGCAAGACCGCCGTCGCCCTCGACGGTGCGGGCGGCGGCGGCGCGCCGTCGCTCAGCCGCGCTGCCACCGCGGCCGGCGACAGCGCGGCCGCGGCCGGGGATAGCGCCAAAGAGGCGGCGGCGCGCATTTCTCAATTTGTCGCGGTGCAGCGCCAGGCGGCCGCGGCGCTGCAGCGCGAGCGCGAGATCGTCGCCGGTGCGCTCACCGCGCGCGCGCGGCATCGAGACGCGATCGCGGCCGGCGCCGCCGCCCTCGGTGGCGAGGTCGATGCCACACGCGCGGTCGGCGCCGCGCAGCAGGCGCAGATCCGCGCGCTCGGCGGCACCGCGACCGCGAGGCGGCAGTCGCAGACCGCCCTCGAGCGGCACCGCGACGCGCTCGAGGCGCACGCCGCCGCCGCCGCCATCGGTATCGACCCGACGCAAGCGCTGACCGCCGCAGAGCAGGCACAGCTCGCGGTGATCGAGGACAGCATCGCCGCTCGCCGCGAGGCCGCCCGGCGGCTCGAGTCGCAGACCGCGCTCGACCGCCATCGAGACTCGGTCGAGGCGAACACGACGGCGTTGAGCCTGGGGATCGACACGACGCAAGCGCTGACCGCCGCCGAGCAGGCGCAGCTGCGCACCATCGAGGCCGCCATCGTCGCCCGCAACGAAGCGTCGCGGCAGCTCGAGGCGCAGATTGCCGTCGAGGATCGCGCGGCCGCCGCCGCGCGCGAGCGATCTCGCGCGCTCGAGCAGGCCGCGGAGCGCGCGCTAGCAGTGGAGCGCCGCGCGGCCGAGGAGCGCGCCGCCCTGCTGCGAGCGCCGATCGATGAGGCGGCGCGCGGGATCCAGGGAGCGCTCGCTGCTACGTTCGAGAAGTTCTACACCGGCCAGACGACGGCCTGGGCTGCCTTTTGGAACGAGCTCCAATCGGTGGCGATGCGCACCCTCGCAGAGATCACCGCAGCGAGCGTCACGCGCGGCTTATTTGGCGGCGCCGGCAACGCCGCCGGTGCGCTCACGGGTGGCGGACTCGATCTCGGCGATCTGCTCGGCGCCGGCCGCAGCCTGCTATCCGGCGCGCAGAGCCTGCTCGGGTTCGGCGGCGCGTCCGCAGGCGCCGCCGGCGCTCTCACCACGTCGCAGGCGCTCGCTCTGGCCGGGCCCCTCGGCGGCGCGTACGCGGCGCCGGCCGCCGCCGCCGCAGTGTCGGGCGCTGCTGCCGCACCAGTGGCGGGCGCTGCTGCCGCACCAGTGGCGGGCGGGCTCGGCGCGCTCGGCGGGCTCGCCGGCGTGGCGGCGACCGCCGCGCCGATCGTCGGGATCGGTCTCACCGCGGCCTCGCTGCTCGGGTTCTCGCCGTTCGCCGGGCGGGAGCCGAGCGATCGCACGCAGATCGGGACGATCGATCTCGAGACCGGCGAGCGATCCGTCGGCGGGCTCGGCGGCCAGAAGTTCAGCAGCGAGAATCGGGATATCGCGAAGGCGGCGATCGAGTTTGTCGCGGCCCTGCGTCGGCAGACCAAAAACATCGGCGGGCTCGGCGAGGGGCGGCTCGAAATTCAGATCGGCGATCGAGACGGGTTCCGCGTCGCCGTCGGCAACGAGCAGATCGCCAACGTTCGATCGGTCGAGCAGCTGCGCCGCGCGATCGAGAATCACTTCTCGGGGCCGATCGCGAAGGCGGCGGCGGCGATCGAGCGAGATCTCGAGCAGCGCGCGGCGGCCGAGCAGGCCGCGGCAAACAAGATCGAGCGGCGCGATCTGCGCGAGCAGGCGCGCACGCTGACGCGCAGCCGACGCCAGATCCGCGAGCGCCTCGCCGGCGCCCACGCAGCGATCGGCGACGCGCTCACGCGATCGGCGACCGAGCTCAACGCCGCCCTCGCCGAGTTCGGCGCCGAGCAGCCCGACGCCGCCGCGCTCAATCTGCCCGATCTCGGGGTCGAGCAGCCCGACGCCGCCGCGCTCAATCTGCCCGATCTCGGGGTCGACCGCGTCGCGCTCGACGCGGAGCTCGAGCGCGCTCGCAATGCGCTCGGCGACGCGTTCGCCGCCGCTCGCAGCACGCTGGGGCGCGAGCGCAAACGCGAGACGCGGGACGCAGTGCGGTCGTTTAACGCGGCGCTCGATCGTTTCCGCGCGGCGCGCGGTCGCGACCAGCAGCAGCAGCTCGAGACGGTCGACGAGGCGTTCGACGACGCGCTGCGTACGTTCCGCGGCGCGCTCGGCGCCGGTCCGTTGCGGCGTCTGGGCGGCGCGCTCGGTGGCAAGTTCGCCGCTACGCGCAAGGCGCTGAGCGACGAGCTCGAGCGCATACAGTCCGACGCGGCGGCGGCGCTGAGCGACGAGCTCGAGCGCATCCGCGCGGATTTTGACAGCCAGATCGGCGCGTTTCGCGCGGCGCTCGGGAGCGAGCAGATCGAGAGGTTTGCGGCGGATCTCGCCCTGTCGCCGATCTCTCCCGGCACGCCGATCGAGCGCACCGCTCGCGCGCGAGAGACGTTCGCCGATCTCTCGCGCCGCGCAGAGGGCGGCGAGACGGGCATCGCCGGCGAGCTCACCTCGGCCGGGCAGACGCTCCTCGCTCTGTCCCGCGAGTCTTACGCATCGGGCGCACAATTTCAGTCTGATTTTTCCGCGGTCTCGTCGACGCTATCGCGCGTCCTCGACGCACAGGCCGCGGCCGAGGCCTCGATGGAGGCGGCGCTGCGCGATGAGATGCGCGCACAGACCGCCGCCGTCACGCTCGCCAATCGCGAGGAGATCCGCGCACAGACTGCCGAGGTAACGCAGGTGAATCGCGAGGAGATGCGCGAGCTGCGCCGCGAACTGAGGGAGCAGTCGAAATTGATCGAAAAAACGAACCGCCGCCTCGAGCGGCTGCGCGGATAGCGTCGTGTATACCGAGGGCGGATTCACCGAGCTCGGCTACGTCGAGCGCGCGTCAGAGGATGCGCTTTCCAGCACGCTGTTCGAGGATCTGATCGCGTCGGGCGCGGCCGAGCACGAGTACACGGTCGAACTTGTGATCTATCAGATCCCGATCGCGGATCTGTAGGGCTGTGCTCGATTATTTATCGCACGGCAGCGCAGCATTCGGCGAGATCGCCGCGGTCGACTCGTTCGGCGGCGGCACCGCGGAGTGGTACTTTTCAACATCTGGTTACACATCGCAATCCGGCGATACGCCGCCCTATAGGCACATGCCGGGGCGGCTGACGCAGCCGATCACGTGGGCGATCACCCTGAGCACGGCCGGCGGGGTCGTCGAAGGGCTGCAGCGCCAAAGCGGCACGGTGCGCGTGACCAACCGCGACGGCGCGCTCGATCCGATCCTCACGCAGTGGGGCACGGTCGGTCATAGGGTGACGTGCCGCCTCGGACAACTCGGCTGGTCCTATGCGAGCTTTGGCACTGTATTTTCTGGCCGAATTGAAGCGGTTGAGGCAAACGCCGACGACGAGCTAGAGATCCGCGTCGGCGACGTGCTAAGCGCCCTCGACGCGCCGATTCAGAGCAACTTCTATACCGGCGCCGGCGGCGTCGAGGGCGGCGACGATCTCGCGGGGAAGCCGAAACCGCTCGCCTATGGAGAAATTGACAACGTCCCCGCCGTGCTCGTCGACGCCGCGACGCTCACATACCAGGTGCACGACGGTCCGATCGACGGGATCCGCGGAGTATTCGACGACGGTGTGGCGTTGACCGTCGCTGCGGGCTCGCCGGCCGCCGCGGGCGAGTACCTGTCGGACGACGTCAACGGCACGTTCACGCTCGGGGCCGCGCCCGCCGGGATCGTGACGGTCGATCTCGGCGGCGACGCGAGCGCACCCGGACACGTGAATACCACCGCCGACCTAGTGCGGCGCATATTGTTCCGTCACGCCGGGCTCGACGAGTCCGACCTCGACAGCGCTTCATTCTCCGCACTCACCGCCGCGCAGCCGGCCGTCGTCGGGCTGTACCTCGCCACGACGCCGATCGATATCTCGACGGTCGTCGACCGATTGCTGTCGGGCGTCAGCGCGTGGGGCGGGTTCGACCGGCTCGGCAAGTTCAGGGTCGGCCGACTCGACGAGCCGAGCGGCGCGATTGCGGCAGTGTTCAGCGACGTCGAAATTGAATCGCTTGCACGGCGCGTGATGAATCAGCAGCCTTTTTGGCGCACGACCGTCGGCTATCTGAAATGCTGGTCGGTCAACACGGCTCCCGCCGCGTCGACTAACCCTGTGAGGCGAGACTTTCTTTCGCAGGAGTACCGCGAGGCGATCGCCAATGACGCGACCATTCAAACTGCCTATCCGGCAGCGGTCGATGCGCCGATTCTGGCCTCGACGATGATCTCGCCGACCGATGCGCAGACCGAGGCCGCGCGCCTGCTCGCGCTGTACGGACTGCCGCGCGTTATAGTTGAGATCGTCGTCAGCCGCTCGGCATGGGCGCTATCGCTCGGCGATGTGGTGCAGATCACGTATCAGCGATACGGGCTAGAGTCGGGGCAAGTCGGCAGTGTCGTTGGGATCGTCGAGGACGCCGCCGGCGGGCGCACGACGCTCTCCGTGTTTATGGAGCGGTAAAGATGCGGTTTCTGTGGCGCAATCTGGCCGACGACGGCGCGCTGTCGACCAACAGCGAGATCTCGACGCTGCCGGTCGCCAACGTGCAAACGCCGCAGCTCGCCGAGCGGTTCTACGCCGCGGCCGGGGTGACAGGGGTTTATATTCAAGTGGATCTTGGATCGTCGCTCGCGGTCGATCTGGTGGCAGTCCTTGCGACGACGCTCACCAGCGCGAGCACGTGGCGGATCCGAGCGAGCGATATCGACTATACGACCGGCGATCTGTACGACTCGGGGACCGTCGCCACGGGGATCTCGGCGTCGAGCTATCCGACCGCGCAGGCCGTGCTCCCATCTACCGTGACGGCGCGATACTGGCGCGTGTTTGTCTCCGACACGAGCGTCGATCAGATCCAGATCGGGCGCCTGGTCATGGGGCCGGCCTACCAGCCATCGCGCGGCCCGCGTCTCGGCTACTCGATCGGCTGGGTCGACGCGGCCGGCCGTGGCGTATCGCGGGGCGGGCAGATCTACGTCGACCCGCGCTATCTGCGCCGCCGCGTGACGGTCCAGGTCCGCGGCGTCACCGAAATTGAGGCGATCGATTCGCTGCTCGAGCTCGGGCGCGTGGCCGGCACGCGATCCGATGTGTACGCGGTGCTGCAGGAATCGGGCTCACACGTGCTCGAGTATTCCCTGTGGGGCCTGCTCGACGACGGGCTCGTCGTGACCGAGGAGGAGTATGCCGTGTACTCCGCGCGGCTCGCGATCACCGAGCGGCTGTGATCCGTGCCGCTCGTGATCCACGGCCGCGTGCTTGAGACGACCGCATCGATCGGCGGCGGCTCGGTCGAGCTTCTCGGCGCGGCGCCGGGCTTTGAGACGTTCGCGGCCGGCGTCGGCGAAAACAACACGACCCACTACATGATCACCAATAACGTCGAGTGGGAATCCGGCCTCGGTACCGTCACGGCTACCAGTCCGGAAGTCTATTTGCAGCGCGATCGAGTATGGAGCTCGTCAAAGCCCGACGGCGGGCGGATTCTGTGGGGGCCCGGCCTCAAGGACGTTTACTGCGCGCTGCCCGCCCCAGTGATGGCCGGCCGCGGGCTGCTGCTCAAGATGACGACGTTTCTACACGAGACTGCGGCGCTGCAGTACGAAACCACGTGGACGCCCGACGCGGCGATGCGTGGCTGCCGCGTGTATTGCACCGGCGGCGGTGGCGGCGGCGAGTCCGCGCTCGCCGGCACGTCATCGCCGGATTACAACGTCACCGGGGGCCCCGGCGGTGGCGGCGGTGGCACGGCGATCCGCTGGTTCGACCGCGACGAGATCGTCGGGCCGGTCGCGCTCAAGATCGGGCGGTATCAGGCCGAGGGCGACGGCAACGATTCGGAGTTCGGCGATCCTGCTATTCTCGTCGGGCAGGGCGGTCGGTGGGTGACGCGGGCATCAATCCTCATTGCCGACACGCACCGATCCGCGGCGCAGCCTGGCGGGCAGGGCGGCACCGCGACCGGTGGCGATCTCAATCTGCCCGGCGGCGCCGGCGGGCCGGGCATCGTGACGTGGCCGCCGAGCCACACGAAGATCGGCGGCTCCGGCAACGGCGGCTGCTCGTTCTGGTCGGGTTCCGGTGCGCGCGGCAACTGGGCGTCGCTCGACGGCCGTGACGCCGATCGCGAGTCGTGGGGTGTCGGTGGCGGCGGCGGCTCGGGGTGGCCTAACGCCGCCGCCCGGCCGGGCGGCGAGGGCGCCGAGGGCGTGATCATCGTGGAGGAGTATGCGTAGTGGCATTTCAGATAGCCGACCGCGTTCGGGAGACGACCGCGACGACGGGCACCGGGACGCTCGATCTCGACGGCGCCGCGACCGGGTTCCAGTCGTTCGTTGCGGGGATCGGGTCTGGTAATTGGACGCATTACGCCATCGCGGACGGTACGGACTGGGAAACCGGGATCGGCACCGTCACGTCGGGCAGTCCCGATACCCTGTCGCGCACGACGATCCTCGAGTCCAGCAACGGCGGCGCGGCGGTCAGCTGGGGGAGCGGCACCAAGGATGTCCGCTGCGTGCTACCGGCATCGGTCGTCGGCGGCCTCGGCGTGCTGATCAGCGAGACGATCTGGTTCCCGGCCGGGAGCCCGCCCGACTCGGTCTACACGTACACGCCGCACGCGGCGCTCCGCAATGTGCAGTTCATTGTGACCGGCGGCGGCGGCGCCTCGGGAGGCGTGCAGGCGACCGACGCGAGCCCGAGCACGGTCTCGACCGCGTCCGGCGGCGGCGCCGGCGGCACCGCGATCGGATTCCTGACGCGAGCGCAGATCGGCGCCTCGCAGCAGATCACGGTCGGCGCGGGCGGCGCCGGCGGGGCCGGCACCGGCGGCGCGGGCGCGGATTCGACGGTCGGCGCGCTGATGACGGGCGGCGGCGGAGCCGGCGGGCTGACCGTTGCCGAGACGTCGATCGAGTGGGGCGGCGCCTCGGGCGGGATCGGCGGCACCGCAAGCGGCGGCTCGCGCAATCTGCACGGCGGTGGCGGTTTCCCAGGCGTTGTGCTGGCCGGCCCTCAAG
>Ga0224508_10003164_pt1 | contig 13689 bp, 11 predicted proteins | sample SF_Jan12_sed_USG_4_FD_170157 | JGI IMG/M metagenome (GOLD analysis project Ga0224508, IMG submission 170157) | Sediment microbial communities from San Francisco Bay, California, United States - SF_Jan12_sed_USGS_21 | ecosystem: Environmental > Aquatic > Marine > Sediment | place: USA...
TACGTCTTCTTCTTCAACAGCCCAACCAACCCGTTCAATGTCATTTACGGCACCATGACCATCCTGGTGATCTGCACCATCACCCATTTCTATACCGTCGGCCATCTGACCGCGACCACGGCACTCAAGCAGATGGACCCGGAGTTCGAAGCGGTCTCGTCATCCCTGAAACAACCCGTCACCAAGATGTTCAGAACCGTGACCGTGCCGGTCTGCCTGCCTGCCATCCTGGACATCGGGATCTATCTGTTCGTCAACGCCATGACCACGGTTTCAGCGGTGGTTTTTCTCTATTCGCCCAACACCACGCTCGCCTCGGTCGCCGTGCTCAACATGGACGACGCCGGCGACATCGCACCGGCCGCCGCCATGGGCATGATGATCTTCTATACCAATGTCATCGCCCGGCTGATCCACACAGGCCTGAGCAGCGGCCTGCTCACACGCACCCAAGCCTGGCGCAGGCAACGTGCCTGACCGCAGGCAACGCGCCTGAACCGAACAGGCAACGTGCCTGAACCGATACGGAGGGACAACATGACCAAACCCGACATGTCGGCCCTGACCGGAGCGACGATCGTGCCGTTCCTCGCCGACATCATCGAGCGCCGTGGCGCCGAGTCCTATCTCGGCGAGGAAGTAACGATGGCCGGGCATATGCTGCAGGCAGCACGACTGGCGGAGCAGGCAAACGCCGGCGACGAGCTGATTGCCGCAGCCCTTCTTCATGACATCGGCCACTACACCAACGAGTTCCCCGAGGACGCCCAGGACCGGGGCATCGACAACGTCCACGAGGAGGCCGGCGCCTCCGTGCTCGAGCCGTTTTTCCCGGCTGTCGTGGTCGATTGCACCAGACACCACGTCGCCGCCAAGCGCTATCTTTGCGCCACCGACCCAAGCTACTTCGATCGCCTGTCGCCGGCCTCGGTGCACACGCTCAATCTCCAAGGCGGCCCGATAAGTGCAGAGGAAGTCGAGAGCTTTCGTTCGCTCGCGAATCTCGATGCGATCATCCAGGTGCGCCGTTGGGATGAGGGCTCCAAAGTCAAAGACCTACCGACGCCTGATTTCGGTCACTACGCGCCGGTTCTGCAGCGGGTGGTCGATCGCCACATGGTGGCATGACCACATCATGTCATTGAAAAGGAGCTCGGCAACAGGTCCTGGAATCGACCCTATAGCAGGGAGACCGTGGAGATGACCGCGCTGCACGCTGTCGATTTGCTCGATCAAGGCGAGGCCCTGGCGATCCGCTGGGCTGACGGTCAAAGGACGCGCTATCACGCCATCTGGCTGCGCGACAACGCGCTGGACGAGGCGACCCGCTCGCCCGCGAACGGCCAGCGGCTGATCACCATCGGCGACATTCCGGAGACCACCCGGATCGAAAGCGCCGAGATCGTCGATGGCGACCTGCGCCTGGTGTTTTCGCCCGAGGGAAAGCAGGTGCGCTTTCCGGCGGACTGGCTGCGCAGCCACGCCTATGATCGCGCGGCGGAGGCTGGCCCAAACCATCTTCCGCCGGAGGTCGAGACCTCGGATGGCGGGTTCGACGTGGCCACGGTCAGCGAAGACTTCAGCGCGGTCACCGAACGGCCGGACGCCTTGCGCCGCTGGCTCGGCCATATCAGGCGCTACGGCTTCGCCAAGCTCACATCAGGGCCATTGAAAAGCGGCGCGCTGCTCGAGGTCGTCGCGTCCTTCGGCTATGTCCGCGAGACCAACTACGGCAAGTGGTTCGAGGTGCGCACCGAGGTCAACCCGACCAACCTCGCCTTTACCGGGCTCGGGCTCCAGGCGCACACCGACAATCCCTATCGCGATCCCTTGCCGACCCTGCAGGTCCTCTATTGCCTGGAAAACTCGGCCGAAGGCGGCGACAGCCAGGTGGTCGACGGTTTTCGCGCGGCAGAGCGCCTTCTCGCCGATGATCCCGCGGGTTTCGACCTGCTCGCCAAATACGCGGCGCGCTTCGAGTATCGCCATGCGGATCATGTGCATCTGCATGCGAAAAGGCCGATGATCGAACGCGACGCCGATAAGCGCCTGGCCGCCATCCGCTTCAACAACCGCAGCACCGCGCCGATCACCGACGTCCCCTATGACCACATGTCCGGCTACTACACCGCCTATCGTCGCCTCGGCGCGATCATCGACGATCCGGCGATGGCGGTCAGCTTCAAGCTTATGCCCGGCGAGTGCTTCATGGTCGACAACACCCGCGTCCTCCATGGGCGCGCCGGCTATGCCGCGACCGGCGGTTCGCGTTGGCTGCAAGGCTGCTACGCCGATGCTGACGGGCTGCGCTCCACGCTTGCCGTTCTCGAAACCCAGGCCGAAGGGACCGCCTCATGAACGCGCCAGAATACATCTTCGATGCCGGCGACAAGCCGTCCTTGCCCTGGCATCACGTGCCGCTGATCGAGGCGACCGACGAGAGCGTCAAGGACTATGGCCGCCTGGCCGATGATCCCGACGGCTTCGAGATCGAGATCGTGCGTTGGCCGGCCCAGGGCTGGCGTCCGGTCGATGACGGCACCGGCGACGAGGCCGGCTGGGTCGAGGGCATCTTCCACGGCGTCTGGCAGGGCGATGTTCTCTACGGCACCAACGAGGCGGTGGGCGGTCACTACGTGCTCGGCTGGTCCGTGGACCCAAAAATGGCCGATGCCGAAAAAGCGAGCGAGCCGCGTGAGCGCGTCTTGCTCTGGCACATGAACTACCACCCCGATGGCGGCCAGCTGTTCTTTCCGCTGGACCGGCAGCCCTTCGTCGTGCCGGTGGCGCTGCCGGGCGACGATCTCACACCCGACAAGGTCGTCGCCTTTTGGTGCGACGGCTCGCGCGGGCTCTACATCCACCCCGGCATCTGGCATGAGGGTATTTTCCCGGTCGGTGATCGCCAACGCTTCCTCGACCGCCAAGGCCGGGTGCACGCGCGCGTGAGCGCCGATATCGGCGAGGAATTCGGCGTCTATCTCGCCGTGCCGCTTCGACACGAGGCCGGTTAAGCGCGGCGAATCTGATTGGGCGGAGACAACCTTGCCTTCCGGGGCGCCGACGTTAGCCTAGCGCCATGATCGCGCACCCACCCTTGCTGCTCGGGATCGACGGCGGCGGCACGAGCTGTCGAGCGCGCTTGTGTTCCAGCGACGGCAGGGTGCTGGGAGAAGGTCATGCGGGCCCCGCCAATATCCGGCTCGGCTTGGATCGCGCCTTCAGCGAAGTTCTCGCCGCCGCGACCAAGGCACTCGCTCTGGCCGGCCTCGACCAAACGGCGCTCGGGCGAACCCATGCCGGTCTCGGCCTCGCCGGCGCCAATCTTGACTTCGCATTCGAAGAGGCCGAGGCCTATCCCCTGCCCTTTGCAAGCGCCACCCTCGCCACCGACACCGAGATCGCCAGGCTCGGCGCGCATCGCGGCGGCGATGGCGGCGTGGTGATCGTCGGCACCGGCTCTTGCGCCGAGGGGCGGATGGGCGATCGAAGCTTGCGCCTCGGCGGATGGGGCTTTGCCCTCGGCGATCAGGGCTGCGGCGCTGCAATCGGCCGAGCGGCGCTGCGTCACGGCCTCCTGGTTCATGACGGCATGGCCGCACCGAGCACGCTCGGTCGGGCGGTCCTGAAAGACTTTGCCGGCGACCCGAACGGCATGGTGCGCTGGGCGGAAACAGCGCGTCCTATGGACTATGCGGGCTTCGCTCCTTTGGTGCTGAGCCATGCCGAAAGGGACGATCCTGCGGCCGTCGAGATTGTCCGAAACGCCGCTCGCGGCGCTGACCGTTTGGTCCTCGGCCTTGCCGCCGCAGACATCAGACCGATTGTCCTCTTGGGAGGTGTCGCGAGCGGACTTCGCCCCTGGCTTGCGGACGAGGCGTCGGCCCAATTGGTCGAGCCCAAGGGCACGGCCCTCGACGGCGCGATCCTGCTGGCGCAACGACATCCGTGAATTCCCGTTGCAGCGACGCGTCGAGGACCCAGCGCGAGGCCAATCCGTTCCGACAGTTCATCCAAGACCATGCGGCCCTTCTGAAACGCGGCGCTCTGCTCGGCCTCGGCGGGCTGCCGCTCCGTCTTCTGCGCGAGCTTCGCATGCGAAGGCCCGATCACCGCCAAGATCGACGGTCTTGCCCGGATCGGTCAGCGGGTTGACCGACATGATCAGGCAAAGGCCGGTCTCCCCCTTGAACGCGAAAATATCGCCGATATCGCAGCGCGGATGGGCGTCGGCATTGGGTGCATCCATATGGTCCGACATGATTATGGCCTCCTCGATTCGATGATTTTTTGTTCTTCGGCAGCACCATGCCGCGGCGGCGGCAATCGCCCCCGGTCCCCGCCATGCGTGATGCGTCAAGAAGAACGGTAGCCTTTTTGCCCCCGGTCAACCAGGGGAATTCGCGTACTAGGAGATATAATCAACAGCCTCGACTCTTGACCGCGTGTTTGCCTGGAGCCGGCCAAACGTCGTTCAGATCTTGCGCGACGGCGCCAGGAGGGCGATGAGCGTGCCCGGGTCGAGGACGTCGTCCGTGGCGTCCATGCCCTGTTGCGCACGATAGGCTTGGAGCGCCGCTTTGGTCCTCTCGCCCATCACGCCATCCACCGGTCCCGGGTCTTGCCCCGCGGCGGCAAGCGCCTCCTGCACGACGCGGACGGCATCAGCCTCCGGCACCTTGGCCATGAGCTTTGCCGCATTCGCCTCGGTGCGCGGACGGCCGCTGGTCGCGCCGAGGGCAATGTGATAGAGGGCGCTCTTGACGTCCCTCGGACCGCCCCGGCCATCGAGCAGCATACGCGCCAGGCGCAAATAGGCCGCCGGGAACGGCGCCTTGACCGCGCTCGCATAGAGTTTTCGCGCTTTGGCTTCGTCCTTCTCGAAGCCTTCGCCGCGCTCATAGAGGTCGGCGAGATCGTAATTGGCGCGCAGTTGTCCTTGGGCGGCGGCGGCCTTCAACAGATCGATGCCCGCCTCGATATCGCGCTCGACGCCGCGGCCCCAGAGATAGAGGCGGCCCATATTGTACTGCGCCTGGTGATAGCCGAAGGCGGCCGATTTCGCCATCCATTCCGCCATCTTGACGTCGTCCTTGGGCACGCCTCGGCCTTCGCCGAAAGCCCAGGCGATGTCGTGCTGCGCGCCGGCATGACCGGTCTCGGCCGCCGCCAGGAACAGAGGTGCGGCCACCTCATAGCTTTGCTCGACGCCCCAGCCCTTCTTGTACATCATGCCCATCATGTTCTGCGCCAGCGGGTTGTCGCGCTCGATCAAGGGCTCGAACCAGGTGAGCGCCTCTTGATACTCTTCGATGCCCATGTAGGCGCGGCCGAGATTGGCTCTGAAGCGCTCGACTTGTGGATGATCAGACGCCCCTTTCAAGCAGGCGATCACCGCCGCGTTCGCCCACATATCGCGATCTTCCTCGCTGAAGCGGCGATCGAAGAAGAACGTGCCGCCGGTCACCCGGTTCGGATCGAGCGCGTCGCTCGCGATCAGATCGCAGTCGTGGGTCTTGACCGCGATCGGCGTCGCCCATTCCAGCGGTTCGGCGTCAGCAAGCTCGGCGCGAAACACGATCTCACCGTAGTCCTCGCTGCTGTCGCCGAGCGGCTCGAAACGCAGCTCTTCGAGATCGGCGAGCGGCAGGGCCTGACCGACCCCGAGGTCGCCGAGCTCGGGATGGAGCAGCCGCCCTTCCGGCAGGTCGACGATGGTCACGTCGGCCGCCCCTTCAACCGAAGGCACCGGCAGGCTGAGCAGCTGCGGGCCGCCGCTGTTGATCAGCTCGATCGCCTGCAGATTGCGCTGCTGCTGATCCAGGGCGGCGACTTGGATATCCTCGCCGACCAGCTGGGACCGCGCCTCGTTCGCGAACAGGCCGTTCGGAAACTGGTCGAGATAGGACTTCGCCTCATCGGACGTGAGCCCTTCATGATTGGCCTCCCGCCACATGAGAAGATCGGAAAGATCGCTGGTGGCGGCCGCGGGAATGAGCTCCGGCTCTGGCTCCGGCGTCGGTTCCTCGGCCGCTGCGGCCTTGGTCACGAAGCTCGCAAGCTGCACCTCGGCGACCTGAGAAAACCGCCCGGCCGGGAAGGCGCGCTGATAGATCATCAGCGCCGCCTGGCGAAGATCCGGCACCGCGATGCGCTGCAGCGTATTCCAAAAGACGCCGTCGGCGTCAGCGACCGTGGGGGCACTCTCCGGCGCGCTGCCCGCAGGCGCTGTCTGATCGCCCTCGACCAGATGCACCGGCCCCATCAGGGCGGAGTGATCCCAGGGCACCTGCAGGCCATTGGTCGCCGTGATCACGCTGCGGCGCACATGATCCATGGCCTCGCGGATCTCGAGGCCGGGTTTGGCCAGATGATCGAGCAGGGCCGTGGTATAGGGGCTGTTGGCGCCCTCGCCGTCATAGGCGACCCGGTTCGGCCCGGTGGCATAAGAGGTGAAGCTGCCGACATCGACGCTGACCGGAGCCAGGCCCTGCGCCGCGTCCAGGGACCGGGACGCCCCCTGGGCCGAGGCGACATGGCTCGGCAGCGGGTTGTCGCGGCAGGCGTCCAGGAAGAACAGCACCGTCTGCGTGCGCGCCTGCACCTGGCGCATCAGGTCGTCCATGGCGATGCCGTCGAAGGCGAGGTCGGCGGCGACCCTGGGGGAGGCGTCCACCGGCACCAGATAGTTGCGCCCGCTCACCTGAATGCCGTGGCCGGCATAGTAGATCAGGCCGACCTTGGCGCCTTCGACGACATCGGCAAAATCGCGAAGCGTGGCGAGCGCTTGCTCGCGGTTCTGATCCAGCCCCTCGACCACCTCGAAGCCGATATCGCGCAAAAGGGTGGCGATGGCGCTGGCGTCGTTCACCGGATTTTCCAGGGGCGGAAGCTTCTGGTACTCGGAATAGCCGAGCACCAAAGCGACGCGCCGATCGTCATCCGCAGCAAACGCGCTGCCGAACCCGCCCAGAACAAGGACGGCGACCATCAAGATCCGTTGACACCACATCGATCAAAATCCTTTCTTCGCAGGACGTCTCCGCTGCCGCAATTCCTTGACTTCGAGATAGAAAAACGATCTTCGGGCCAAGGTTTCGGCCTCGGGCGCACGCATCCAGCTCTTCCCGGCTCGGGCCGGCGGATGAATTTAGGACATTTTACGAAAATTCCAAAGCCATGGATCGCATTCTCGGCCAATTGCCCGTCAGCATGGTGTGGCCATGCCACTGGTGCGGTCATGCCAATGACCTGGCCACGCCACCTAGCCGGTGCCGGCGCCGATCACGAAGCCGCCGCCGGAGGCGTCGACGATGCAGCCGGTGACGAAGGAGGCCTTGGGTGACAGCAGCCAGACGATTGGCGCGGCGATCTCGGACGCTTCCGCCGGCCGGCCCATCGGGATGGTGGCGCTGATCGCGGCGCGCTTTTCGGGATCGTCGCGCACCGCCTCGACCATGTCGGTCAGGGTCACGCCGGGTCGGACCCCATTGACCCGAATGCCTTCCTTGGCCACCTCCCTGGCAAATCCCTTGGTGAAGCTGTCGACCGCGCCCTTTGAGCCCGCATAGTGGCTGGCCCCCGGCCTGCCGCCGAACGCCGCCGCCATCGAGCCGACATTGACGATCGCCCCGCCCGCGCCACCGTTTGTCGTCGACATGCGGCGCGCGGCCTCCCGGCAGCAGAGCATCAGCCCGACCACGTTCACCGCCATCAGCCGCTGCAGCTCTGCCACCGGCGCCTGGTCGACTCGCATGCGCGTTGAAACGCCGGCGCTGTTGACCAGGGCCCGAACCGGGCCGAGCGCGGCTTCGACTTGCTCGAACATGCCGACGACATCAGCTTCCTCGGCGACATCGGCCTTGACCGCGATCGCCCGCCGGCCCTGGGCGCGCGCCGCCTTGACCACCGCCTCGGCGGCGTCGCCGTCCGCGCGATAGCCGACCGCGACATCGAAGCCGCTGATGGCGGCGAGTTCGACCACCGCCCGCCCGATGCCGCGCGCGCCTCCGGTGACCAGCAAGACATCCGCCATATCCGTCCTCCCCATGAATTGTTGCCACACCCCATCCTATCGTGCGCGCCGATCTTGCCCATGCCCCGCCTTCATGCTTCTGATGAAAGGCAAAAGAGGGAGGGACGGCCATGGCCGGTCACCAGGCGATCGACGGTGCCAGATTCGACTATGTGATCGTCGGCGCCGGCTCGGCCGGCTGCGTGCTCGCCAACCGGCTGTCTGCCGATCCCGAGGTCAGGGTCGTCCTGCTCGAAGCGGGAGGTTCCGATCGCAATCCCTGGATTCACGTGCCCGGCGGCTTCTACAAGCTGGTCTACCACCCGACGCTCAGCTGGGGATTTCGGACCGAGGCCGAGCCCGGGCTGAACGGCCGCAGCCAGATCTGGCCCCGAGGCAAGACCCTCGGCGGTTCCAGCTCGATCAACGCCATGATCTACGTGCGCGGCCAGGCCGCCGATTTCGATCGTTGGCGCCAACTCGGCTGCGCCGGCTGGAGCTACGCCGACGTTCTTCCCTATTTCAGGCGCGCGGAGGACCAGGAACGCGGCGCCGATGAATTTCACGGCGAGGGCGGCCCGCTCGCGGTGAGCAACAGCCGGGCGCGTCACCCGCTTTCCGATGCCTTCATCGAGGCCGCGATCCAAGCGGGCATCCCGGCCAATGACGACTTCAACGGCGCGGTTCAGGAGGGCATCGGCTATTACCAGCTGAGCGCGCGCTCCGGCCGTCGCTGCAGCACGGCGCGCGGCTATCTGCGCCAGGCGAAAGGCCGAAAAAACCTCGCGGTGGTCACCCATGCGCTGGCGAGCACGCTCAGTTTCGAGGGCAAGCGCTGCAGAGGCGTTCGCTTTCTCGATGCTGATGGCGTCGAGCGAGAGGTCCTTGCCGGGCGATGCGTCATCCTTGCGGCCGGCGCGATCAAATCGCCGCAGCTTTTGCTGCTGTCCGGCATCGGCCCGGCGACGGACCTGCAGGCCCAGGGCATCGAACCCAGGCTCGATCTGCCGGGGGTCGGCCAGGGGCTGCAGGACCATCTGCAGGTCAAGCTGATCTACAAGGTCAAAGGGGTGCCGACCCTGAACGAGGTGTTCAACAGCTGGCCGCGCCGAGCCGGCGAAGCGCTGAAGTATGCGCTCCTCGGCAAAGGCGCGCTCGCGTCCGGGCCCTCGATGTGCGGCGGTTTCGCCAGGAGCGATTCCGCCCTCGACCTCCCGGACCTGCAGTTCCATTTCAACCCCCTAAGCGGTGATCGCCCGGGCCATCTCCACGACTTTCCCGCCTGCACGCCGATCGTCTCGCAGCTGCGCCCGGAGAGCCGCGGCCGGCTCTGGTTAACGTCGGCCGACCCCAGGGACCAGCCGGCGATGCTCGCGAACTACCTGGACGCGGAAAGCGACCAGCGCACCGTGGTCGCCGGCATGCGCCTCACCAAAAGGATCATGGAGCAAGGGGCGATGCAGCGGCTCTCGGCCACAGCCCATCTTCCCGCCCCCGAGGTCAGCAGCGACGACGAGCTTCTGGCCACCGCGCGCGAGGTCGGCATCACCCAGTTTCATCCGATCTCCACCTGCCGCATGGGCATCGATGCGATGGCCGTGGTCGATCCGACCCTCGAGGTTCGGGGTCTCGACAATCTATGCGTCGCCGACGCCTCGATCATGCCCGCCATGATCTCCGGCAATACCAACGCCACCGCTATCATGATCGGCGAAAAGGCCTCGGACCTGCTTCTCGGCCGAACGCAAGCCGGTTGACGCACGCCATTGCCATAGTCGGGTACATCCTTAACCTTTCGTAAATTTATCTTTCAGACCAAAGTTGTCATTCAACTATTTGATAATAAAACAAAATACACAAAAACAGAGAATTAACACCGCGTTAACACATGGCGGGCTTCAATTCCATAAAATGCCTGACAAATACCGGCAACAGCCACGCACCCCATCAGATGAAGTGGTGTCCGTCCATGCAGAACACGCCCGTCGCCGCGACCGCTCATGGCTCTATCCGAGCTCCGCTGACCTCCCCCATCGCTCTGGCCACCCGCCTTGGATCGGCCGAGGGCGGCAGCGTCGCTGCGATCGTCGGCCTTGCGATCATTCCCTTGTTCATCGCGCTCGGTCTCGCCGTCGATGCCGGCATGGCCTATGGCGCGCACAGCAGATTGCAGGGCGCTGTCGATTCCGCCGTGCTCGCCAGCGCGCGTGCTGCCTCGACGGAAGGCGCCGACATCGAGGCCGATGCCCGCATGTATTTCGACGCCAATTTCCCAACCGACTACCTCGGCAACGAGGTCGTCGACTTCGACGCCCGGTTCAACGAGGAAACCCGCGAGCTCACGGTCGACGCCGAGATCACGATGCCGACCTCCTTCATGCGCATCGCCGGCTGGTCGAGCATGCCGGTCGCGGCGAGCGCCTCCGCCGTGCAGCAGCTGAGCGGCATCGAGCTCGCCCTGGTGCTCGACGTCACCGGATCGATGGACGATCCCGATCCGTCAGGCGGCACCAAGATCCAAGCCCTCAAGGACGCCGCGGGCACGCTTTTGGACGTCGTCTACGGCGAGAACGAGACGGTGCCTGACGTCTCGATCTCGGTGGTGCCCTATAACACCGTGGTCAATCTCGGTTCCGATCGCACCGACCTTTTGACCGGCTTCGATCCGAGTGCCTATGGCAGCGACGGCTGGAAAGGCTGCGTCGAGGCGCGCGCCGGGACCGCGGACCGGGACGACACCCCACCGTCCGAAGAGCCCTTCACCGCCTTTCTCTGGGAGGCGGGTGCTGGCACCGGTTACAATCCGAGCGAAGATCCGAACGCCTATTGCCCGGACAGCGAGGTCCTGCCGCTGACCGCCGAGAAGTCCGTGCTTTCGGCTCATATCGACGGTCTGGAGGCCGACGGCTTCACCATGACCAATGTCGGCTTCACCTGGGGCTGGCGCACGATCTCACCACGCTGGCAAGGCGAATGGGGCAGCGCCGAGGCGCCGGTCGACTATGATCACCCCACGATCAACAAGGCGATCATCTTCATGACCGACGGCAAGGCCGACTGGGCGCCCGGCTACGACACCGCTTATGGCTTTCTCAAGGAAAAGCGCCTCGGCTTCCATAACGAGGTGCCCGCCGAAAGGGAGGTCAACGATCGCCTCTTGGAGAGCTGCGAACTCGCCAAGACTGACGGCGTCGAGGTCTATACCGTGATGTTCGCGCTCGACGATTCCAAGATCGAGGCGGATTACCGATCCTGCGCCACCTCGGACGCGCATTTCTTCGACGCCCCCGACGGCGCGACGCTGGAAGCCGCCTTTCGCGACATAGCAGGCCGGCTGACCTCCCTTCGCCTCACCCAGTGAGCGGGACGCTCAAGGCCTGACAAAGAAACGGCGCCCAGCCGGGGAGCGGGCGCCGTTTTCACGTCAATCGGATGGAGGCAAGTATCAAAAAATTAAAGCTGTCGCTTAACCTGGTTGCGCATTTGAGCGAGCAACCCGTCGAAACCGCGACGTTCGATCACCGAGGCGAACTCGGCGCGCTGGGTCACCACCATGCTCACCCCCTCGACCACCACGTCGATCGCCTGCAGCCTACCGTCGTCATGAACGCGCAGTCGCCAGTCCAGCCGATAGGGCGGATAGCCCGGCCAGAAGAGATCGGTGGAAACCAGCACGTCATTCTTGCCAACCGGCTCGCCCTTGATGATCTCGAAATCCTTGAGTGGGATCTCGGCCGATGACGCGCGAATCTTGGAGGCGAGGTTGTCGAGCGCATAGGGCCTGAACAGGTCGAGATAGGCTTCGCGCTGCTCGTCCGAAGCGGTGCGCCAGTTCCTCGCCAGGATCAGCTTGCCTGTAGTGTCGAGGTTGATCGCCCCCTTCAACAGGCCGATCAGCCGGTCGAGCTGCTGTTCGTCCTCTTGCCCCTCGGGTCCGAGGACATGGAGAAACTCCTTGCCGACCTGCTCGATCATCGCGCGCGCCGCTTCGACATCGGGCTCCGCTTTGGCGGTCTGGACAGAGAGACAGAGAACGAACGCGCCAACGATCGCCGGGACCTGGCGCCAAAGCCTGACATTCACAGCCAGCATGATCAGATCTCCAACATGCGGAACTCGGGCCCGAAAGGTCCGATTTCGAAAACGCCGTTCATCATGATTAGCGTGAAAGTTTCACGGAATACCGGACGAGCGCAAGCGCTCGTCCCCTGATTTAGGCACAAAATGGTACGATCACGCATGGTTAGCGGCAGATTTGCAACAATAACCTGAGATTGCCGGAGCAGGCTTCGGCCTGCACCGTTGACTCTTGGTCGTCGTCGACGACCGCCACTCGACAGATCTGGCGCAGAGGCGCTAGACCATTTTTCGTTCTATTGAAGTCGGCGCCAGCCCGCACCCCCTCCCGACCACTCGCAGTGGACGCTCCACCCACAAGGTACCCTCGCATTGGGTGGTCGGAAGGGGGTGCGGGCTGGTTCCGTATGATCGCAAATTGCTCTAGGGTCCGCGGATGTGCGGCCGCTTCATGCTCAAATCCTCGATCGACGAAATCGCCGGTCTGTTCGACGTCGACCAGCGTCCGAACCTTCGTCCGCGCTACAACATAGCGCCCACCCAGGACACGGCTGTCGTCCGTAACGAGCGCGTTGACAGTGGCAACGAGCGCGTCGGCCGCGAGCTCGCCATGCTGCGCTTCGGCCTGGTGCCTCATTGGGCCGATGATCCCAAGGTCGGCTACAAGATGATCAACGCGCGCGGCGAGACCGTGCACCGCCTCCCGTCTTTCAGGGACGCCTACAAGAAACGCCGCTGTCTGATCCCGACCGACGGCTTTTTCGAATGGCAGGCGGTCGACGGCTCGGAAAAAGCGCCGAAACAGCCCTTCCTCATCCGCAGGCGCGACCAACAGCCCTTCGCCTTCGCCGGCATCTTCGAGCGCTGGCAATCGAAGGGCGGCGCCGAGACCATCGAAAGCTTCGCGATCGTCACCACATCGGCCAACCGCACGCTTGCCCCGATCCACCACCGCATGCCGGTGGTGCTCGATTCCGCGGCCTACGCCACCTGGCTCGATCCGACCCAAGACGCCCGCCCTCTCCTCGCCCCCTGCCCCGAGGATTGGCTGGAGCCGGTGATGATCGGCCAGCGCATCAACAAGCCGGCGAACGACGACCCAAGCGTCCTCACCCCGGTCGACCAGCCGATCACGCCGGCGCAGGGCAGTCTGTTCTGACCACCGGCTCGATCAGCCTGCCCGCCCTGGTTCTGGCGCGAATCTGCACGACCGCCATTTTCATGACCTATCCGGCCTGCCTGAGCGTCCTGCTCGCTGCGTGGCAGATGAGCGCTGCCAAGGCGGGCGTGGTGCAAGGGGTGTTCACCGGCGCGTTCGCAATCTCGCTTTTGGTCTCGTCCTTTCTCTCTGATCGCATCGGCGCCAAGCCTGTCTTCGAGACCGCCAGCATGCTGTCCGCGGTTTCGGCGCTGCTGTTCGGCCTGTTCGCGAGATCGTTCGAATCCGCCCTTCCGCTGATCGCCCTGGTCGGCCTTTGCCAAGGGGGCACCTACACGCCGGCGATCATGCTGGTGGCCGCGAACACGCCGAGCAAGCGGAAGGCGTCAGCGGTCGGCTGGGTCCTGGCCGGGATGTCGGCCGGCTATGTGATCTCGAT
>Ga0224508_10003165_pt1 | contig 13688 bp, 10 predicted proteins | sample SF_Jan12_sed_USG_4_FD_170157 | JGI IMG/M metagenome (GOLD analysis project Ga0224508, IMG submission 170157) | Sediment microbial communities from San Francisco Bay, California, United States - SF_Jan12_sed_USGS_21 | ecosystem: Environmental > Aquatic > Marine > Sediment | place: USA...
ACGTCGGTGAGCTTGCCAGCGAGATTCACCGCGATTTGGCATCCGTACGAGAAATCGCGGATGCCTGTCGGGAGTGGGGATTCTTTCAAATTATCAATCACGGCGTCCCCAAGGACGTTGTCGAACACGTCTGGGAACAAACGCAGGCGTTTTTTGCGCTACCCGTCGCGCAGAAAGAGAAGGTTCTTCGGACACAAGAAAACCCTTGGGGGTATTACAACAACGAACTCACAAAGAACCAGCGCGACAAAAAAGAGGTTTTCGACTACACGATTAACGGCGTCGATGCGGTGTACCACGCGGAAAACCGCTGGCCCGATTTCGATCGTCGCTTTCGCCCGACATTAGAAACCTATCGCGACGCGTGTGCCGCACTGTCGTTTCGCCTGCTGGAGGCGATGAGCGCCGGACTTGGCCTGGACCCACAATTTCTGAATCAGCTGTTCGATCCCGAGCATACCGGCTTCATCCGTCTGAACTATTTTCCGGTAGACGATCCCATGGAGGGCCGCAACGATGTTGCGCATCTCGATGTCGCTGATCTCGGCATACATCATCATACGGACGCCGGTGCGTTGACGGTGTTACTCCAAGATTCCGTCGGTGGGCTGCAGGTGTTCAATAATGGTTTATGGCATGACGTGCCCCCTATCGAGGGCGCGCTGGTCGTCAATACGGGCGACATGATGCAGGTCTGGTCGAACGATCATTATCGGGCAGCGATTCACCGAGTATTGGCGATGGAATCGACTGACCGCTATAGCATTCCGTTTTTCTTTAACCCGAGTGCTGACGCGAGTATCCGTCCCCTACCTTCAGTGGTTAGCGCCGATCGGCCGGCACGTTATCGCCCCGTAGAATGGCTGGACTTTCGTTCCCGCCGCACCGACGGCGATTACGCCGACTACGGTCCTGAAGTTCAGATCGCGCAATTTCGCATCAACGAGTAGGTTTCTCCCCAGGTAAGAGATTATTGGCGCGCGATTTCTCCGCGGAGCTCGCGCAAAACGCGTTTGACGGTTGCAGCGTGGTCACGGCCCATGCGTAGCAAAAGTTTCTGCCCACTCGACAGGCTTTCAAGCGAGGGATCGGCATACTCGTAGAGCACATGCGGCCGAATCAACCGAATCGGTTCGTCGAATTGCGGCGTTGCGAGCAGGTGATCGATGACCTCAACCACACGGTCGTTGAAGTAGCCGTCCGGGTAGCCTAGGCGCTCATACGACTGCTGAAAGAGCGGATAATAGCGGCGATAAGTATCGGCGACGGTATTAATATCGGCTGCCGCAATCGTAATGATCAGCAGATCGTATCGCTGGTAATTTTCGAGACTGACGTAAAACGACTCATCGTTCTCGGCTGCATCGACACGAAACGTTTCGGATAATCGGCGCAGCGGCCGAACTTTTTCAGCAATATGATCTCGCGGCAAGTTATCCACCGTCGTGACGAACTTGTCGATGAGGCCATTTTCTACGAGCAGCGCTTCGATGTCGGTGCCAAATACCTCAATCAGCGCGAGCAGAAAATAACTGTCGCTTTCGTCGAGTGGTGGCAACGGTATGGGTGCTTCTGGCGCGGGCTGCGCTGCTTCGGGGGGTGAAATCGGATGCTCTGGGTCGTCCTCGACGTGTTCTTTGAAGATCGCAGGTTCGGGCGGTGTCACGAGCGGCTGCTCTGGCTCGGGCAGGAGCACATCCCAGTAATACCAGCCGGCGATTGCCACGGCCATTACGACCAGAATTGCGGCCAACAGTTTGGCTTGCCGAACATCCTTAGGGCTCATGTATCCTATTGACCTTTCACATCTGGGCAAATTCCGTTGCATAAGCTCGAAACGGGTTTCTATACGCGTGTCAACGTCGTAGGCATCGCTCGCGATCTTATCGGCAAGGTCCTTTGTTCATGCATCGATGGCCGTTTGACCAAGGTAGTTATCACCGAAACCGAGGCCTACGCCGGCGTCGATGATCGGGCGAGCCATGCATACGGTGGCCGGCGGACGCAACGAACCGAACCGATGTTTCGTGACGGTGGCATTGCCTACGTCTATCTATGCTACGGCATTCACCATCTGTTCAACGTCGTGACAAGCAAGCAAGATGATCCCAAAGCGGTGCTGATCCGAGCTGGGTCTCCATTGGCTGGCATCGACGAGATGTTTGCGCGGCGAGGCAAGGTTAGTGTCGAGAAGAACTTGTTGGCCGGACCCGGTTCCTTGGCTCGTGCGCTCGGAATCCGCACCCATCTTAGCGGTTCGAGTCTCTCGGATGATCAGGTCTGGATCGAAGATCATGGCATCTGCGTTTCTGACGATGCGATCGCGGCGGGGCCAAGGATCGGTGTTGATTATGCGGGCGACGATGCGGCGAGGCCATATCGCTTTTGGATGCCGCGACAGGAGTGACGCCTTATTTCAACACGACGGACTGCCAGAAGTTGCGTCACTGTGTATTACAATGCACAGCTCACTCACGCAAATCTTGCGCACAACACTCATGGCTTGTAGCACCAGGGTGCGGATTCAGTCGGCAATAGCGGCAAGCGCATTTTTCGCACGTTCATATGACGAATCTGTATCGAGCGCTGCCTGATACTCTTCACGCGCGCGGTCTAATGAACCAGCCGTCTGATACGCACGACCAAGGCCAAAACGCGTACTTGCGGATGTCGGATAGTCACGCGCGTTCTGTTCCAGCAGTGCGACAGCAGTTTCGATGTCGCCCATTTTGAGAATCTGAAATCCGGCGACATTGACGGCGTTTGACGTATCGACATCCGGGAAAGCATGAACGAATTCATTGTAAGTCCACATCACGGAATCGAGATCGGAGCGTTGGCCGAACAAACTCTCGATAAAGTGTTGCAAAGGTGTTCTTTCGAAATCTGGTGGCGAAAACCAATCTTCCGGCAGCGGCAGGTTGGCTCTTATGCTCTCCCACTGCATCGAGCTGACCACACTGCCCGAGGGAATTTGGATCGACACGAAGCGGTGCGCGATCAGGACACCATTGACGTCACGATAGTCTGCAATTCGCGTTACCGTAGTGATGTCTTCGCCAAATGCGTGCAGCGGCGCTTCACCGCTAGACGCATTAATCAGATACGTGTCTCGATTGACATAGAATTGTTCGACGTAGCCGTCGCGACGCGTCAGCCGGATTACGTAAACGGGTCGTTCATCAAGTTCGCGTTCACCAAGCAACTCCACCGAAGAACCCTTGTCGCGATAGTCGACAAGTGGACTCTCGACGCCAGCATAATGTCGGATGGCTTCGGATGCTGCACCCACCGTTCGTAAGACGATGCTCGGATCGGAAAACCATTCCCATGCGGCGCCGTCGTAGCCTTCCATGTATCCGCCTGGGTTTTCTTTGTCTCCAACGAGCTTGAACCAGGGCCTTGCAACCGACATCGTCGAGTCGCCGTCACTCTTATAGTCCCCCTCCTCATAGGTACCGTCGGTATAAACCAGGTTTTCGATCGCATCGATACTCGCTCGGCCGCCGATTGCGTCGACATAGCGATCGATGATGTCATCGACTGAAAGCGGTTCTGCGCATGCGACCCCGCACACGAGGATCGAAAGCGCGACAACCGGGAATCGATTACAGATAGAGTTCTTGGAAAGCACTAGGATTAGATGTGTCAAGGAAGAAAAACGTTGCCTAGATAACTGACTTTCTGGCTACCGCCAACTCAGGACGAAAAGTCCGGGGTGTCGCTGCACAGGCCGAGATATTATCACGATGTGTCTCCCCTTCCGCCTTGGTGGCAAGAAAGGGGCCGAGTAAACTGCGTTGCATCTCGTCTGGCGAGGGAATCAGAATGTCCTTTATAAGATCTAATCGCGAACTGGTGGCAAACCGAGTGCCGACGAGATGACCCTAACAAGAACTAACGCCTGGCCGACATTATTGCTCAATATGTCTGCTGGCATCACGTTGATGATTGCACCGATGTCACACAGCTCGGACGCAAAGAACCTTCCCGACTTTTATACGGGCTTAGATAATCAACTCGGCCTGACATTTTCGCCGGATGGCTCAACGGCGTACTGGATCGCCTGGAATGGTAACTGGGGTAGTCGCACCGCGTCACGGCGAGTGATTTATACGTCACAGCAACAACATGGCAAATGGAGCGCTCCCACTCCAGTGGATTTTTCGGGAAATCATTCCGATTCCGGCCCGTTCGTCTCTCCCGACGGGCGTTGGCTGTACTTTGTATCGGAACGCCCGACCAGCGACGATGATGAATTGAACGACCGCAATATTTGGCGATACAGCCTGGTAGAAGAGAATCAACTGGAATACCTTTCAATCAACTCAGACGCGGCAGAGTACTCTCCGGTCATCACAGCATCCGGCACGCTCTACTTCGCCTCGAACCGAGATGGCGGACCGGGAGAAGGTGATCTTTATCGAGCGGCACCGATGGGTGACGGTTTTCTGGCGCCGCAGCCTTTGGGTCCCGCCTTCAACGCACCTACTGGCGAATGGAATATTTGGATTTCATTCGACGAAAGCGAGATCATCTTCGAGGCTTCATCCCGCTCGACAAACATCTCGATATCGGGCGACCTCTACTACAGTTGGCGCACGTCTGCCGGCTGGACTGCCGCAATACCTATTGAGCAACTGAATACACGTAACAGCGATTTGATGCCGCGACTACACCCTGACGGCGAGACGCTTTACTACACATCGGCACCAATCGGCGGGCACGCCAAGATCGCAGCCGCAGAATGGGCGCCGCTGCGCGCTGAGCTGCGTTCCTCCTATGCGCCGACGCTGATGGTCGCTAACAGATCGTCCCACGAAGTCACGTTCGTCGACCTGTCACGCGGCGCGGTAGTCGCCCGCGTCGCAACCGGTCAGGGGCCGCATTTGTTGTCGAATGTGAGCGGTGGCCGGGTATTGGCGACGGGATTCGGCGAGTTTCCTAAGCCGCATGCAGCACCGGTTACCAAGCGGCCGCCTTTCCTCGTGGCACCAAACTCCCGAATGACGTTAATCGACACCGTGAATCAGGTCGCCGTGCTGGAAACACACATCGAAGATTGTGCGAGGCCACACGCAAGCTGGGTCGTGGACAGCTTTGCCTATGTGACATGCGAGGGCGAGGGGCGTGTCCTCGTCATCGATTTGGAAAACGGTCGGACGATCGATCATATCGAGACGCTGCAACAAGGGTCACACGTGCTTACCTTCGAGGCCGAATCGCGGACACTAGCTGTTTCCAATGTCGATTCGGGTTCCATAACGTTGATCAATATCGACAGTGGCGACACAAAGGTCGTGAAACTGGCGGCGGGAAGCGAAGGCTTACTGGCCGCTGAGGGTCTCATATGGGTTGCGAATGCGATCGATGGATCCGTGGCAGTTGTCGATCCGCGCAGGGGAATGGCAGTCGAACACATTGACTCCGTATGCAAATTTCCGATCGCCCTGAGTCTCGACCTGCAAAAGCAAGTATGGGTCGCGTGTTTTGCATCGGCCGAACTCGTGGCCATTGACCAGGACAGCTATACGATACAGCGCCGGATTAGACTTGACGACCAACCGCTCAACCTGCTCATTCACCCGGCACGTAACTTGGCGTATGTCTCACTTCCCCGGCAAAATGCAATCGCCGAAATCGACCTGGAGTCAGGCCACGAACTACGACGTCTCGATGTTGGTATCGAACCCGATGGCCTGCGCTGGGCAATGCCCGGGCATTGATGCTCCTCGTTGCTATTCATCGAACGCAGCGCGAATCGCATATTTTTTTCAATCGCAAGCGTGGCCGCGTTGGTCACCATATTGATCGCTGTTGCGATGTTTGACGTACACATAGGCATCGACTGATCTGTAGACAAACGAAATCGGAACGCTAGTTGATGATTACCAAGAAGAAGGCCCTACTTACGTGTATCGGGATTTCCTGTTTGGTGTTTCTTACGGGTCCTGCGTTCTCGCATTCTGAAGATGCGAGTATGTCGATATCTTGGGAGTTGACCTCCATTCCGATCCCTGTACTGACGAGTGATGTCTAGGTCTTGTCACATTGGTGCTGCTTGTTCCGATCGAAATGTAGTGCGTATTTATTCGGATATGAAAGGACCCTTGCATAATCGAGAATAATTGCCTGCGTGACAGATCAAGCGTTGCGATCACTTCACGGATGACATCATTTACTCAAGAAAGGTAAAACATCAATGACTGACTATATCGCGCCCCTTAGCGACCTGAATTTCGTCATTAGCGAACTTGCGGGCTTGAATGAAATCAATAAGTTGCCAGTGTTCGAGCATGCAACCGATGACCTTTTGGAACCAATACTGGAAGAGGCATCGCGGTTCGCCCGCGAGGTTCTGGGTCCCACTAATGTCATTGGTGACCAGCAAGGATGCAGCGTGGAAAACGGCGTCGTAAAGGTGCCGTCGGAATTCTCTGATGCCTATCAATTGTTCGTTGAGAGCGGCTGGCAGGGACTGGATTGCTCTGCGGACTACGACGGTATGGGGCTTCCCGCACTGATCGGATCCGCTACCGCTGAAATGTGGGCAACGGCAAACCTCGCACTGAGTTTATGTCCCATGTTGACGAGTGGCGCCATTGATGCCATGGAACTCCATGCCACTGATGAACTGAAGCAGCTCTACTTGCCCAAGTTGGTCAGCGGTGAATGGACAGCCACGATGGACCTGACGGAGCCTCAGGCGGGTTCAGACCTTGCCAAAGTAAGGGTTCAAGCCGTGCCCGACGGCGACCACTATGAGGTCACTGGCACAAAGATTTTCATTACCTGGGGTGATCACGAGATGGCCGAGAATGTCGTTCATCTTGTCCTTGCACGCCTGCCGGACGCCCCTGAAGGTGTCGGAGGAATTTCGATGTTCCTCGTGCCGAAGTTTCTTGTCAACGATGACGGCAGCTTAGGCGCTCGAAACGATGTATATGCAACATCGGTGGAACACAAACTCGGAATTCACGCGAGTCCAACCTGCGTATTGAATTTCGGTGACAATGGTGGAGCCGTTGGTTACCTGGTCGGTCGGGAGAACCGTGGTCTCGCGTGTATGTTCACGATGATGAACCTAGCACGCTTACAGGTCGGCATTCAGGGCCTTGCGCTCAGCGAACGCGCTTATCAGGCCGCACGAGACTATGCGAAGGAGCGAGTCCAGGGCCAGATTCTGGGCAGCCATGAATCCGCTCGGATCATTCAGCATCCCGACGTCCGCCGGATGTTGATGACGATGAAATCGCTCATCGAAGCCATGCGGGCAACCGCCTATGTCACTGCCTCGGCAATTGATATCGCGCGTCACACCGAAGACGCTGACAAACGGACCGAAGCTCTTGAGCGGGCAGCATTGCTGACACCCATCGTAAAAGGGTGGATGACCGAAGTAGCGCAGGAACTGACATCTATTGGCATCCAGGTTCACGGCGGCACTGGTTTCATTGAGGAAACCGGTGCGGCGCAATATCTGCGCGACGCAAAAATACTAACGATTTACGAGGGGACAACTGGCATACAGGCGAACGACCTGGTCGGTCGCAAAATTCTCGCTGACAGTGGCCTGGGAATGCAACGCCTACTCAAGGAAATTACTGAACTCGATGCCAGCCTCGCAAGCTGTGGCGCGGATTTTGAAAGCATCAGGCACGCCGTGGCAATGGGCCAGAAGCGACTCGAAGAAGCAACAAACTGGCTACTGGGCAAAGCGCAGGATGAACCGGCTGTTGTTTACTTAGCCGCGTTCGACTATCTAATGCTGGCCGGTACCGTGATCGGCGCCTGGCAAATGGCGCGTGCCGCCGAAGTTGCACACCGAAAGCTTGCAGACAAAGAGAGTAATGCCGATTTCTACAAGGCAAAAGTCATCACGGCAAGGTTCTATGCCGAAGAAATCTTGCCTCGGTCCGCGGGCTACCTGGAAGCTGCCACATCGGACAGTAGCTCAGCGATGGAGTTGCCAGAAGAACAGTTTTAGATCACGACCAAAGCTGATTAGAGTCCATCGAATTTGACGGTTATTTCAGGCTGACTGCAGATTCAGAAACGCTCGTCAACAGAGCATTTTTGAATCTGTTCGACAATTATTAGCAAGTAAATCACACCTCGTGGCGAGGCGGAATTCGGGTTACCCCTACTGACATCTCGCTATCCGATTGTGATTTTATAGGTACCCCAGTTAACAGTTGGGAGAACAGCTGTGGCGGGCGTCTTGGAGCGAACCCGTATTCAACCTGTCCCTGTGAGCGAGCTTCGCAGAGTCTGCCGGCCCCTTTCGATCGAGCCGGAGCCAGGCGAAAAAACGCCAGCGCTGTCGGCGTACCTCGGCCAGGAACGCGCTATCAATGCCATCCGCTTCGGCATCCAGATGGAGCACGATGGCTATAACGTCTTCGTGCTGGGGCCGCTCGGTAGCCACCGTCATGGCATGGTCGAAGAGCTGGCAAAAGAACGGGCTCGTGCAAAGGGAGCGCCGGACGACTGGTGCTACATCAATAACTTCTTAGATCCGGAAAGACCGCGCGCATTACGATTGCCGGCAGGCAAAGGCGCCGAATTTCGCGACGACATGCAGTCGCTAATCGAAGAGATACGGCTCGCTATCCCGGCCGCGTTCGAAAACGACGACTATGGCAATCAACTAAAAGCTCTGGAAGCGGAAACGCAGAAAGAGCTCGACGAGTTGTGGCACAGCCTCCATGAGCAGGCGGCCCGGGAAGGAATTGCGTTACTGCAGACGCCCACCGGTTATGTGCTGGCACCGCTAATCGACGACAAAGTCGTCGACGATAAGGAATTCGACAAACTCCCGGAAGAAAAACGTAAGGAGATCAAGGAATCAATTCAGCGCTTGAGTGAGGAACTTAAGGTCCGAATCGAAACCATGCCCAAGCTGCGCAAGCGCCATCATGAGCGAGTTCGGACACTGGACCGGGACGTTACAGCACACGCAGTCAGCGTACTGCTGGAAGATCTTAAGCAGAAGTACCAAGCACTACCGGCCGCGCTTAGCTATCTGAAGGAAGTACAGCGCGACATAATCGAGAATGCGCAGGAGTTTCGCCGCACTGAAGAGCCGGCGCTGCCGTTTCTCTCGCATGATTCGACCGCACTTTTCGCATCGTATGAAGTGAATTTGATAGTAAGCAACGAACCAGATGCAGCGGCGCCCGTTATTTACGAGTCGAATCCCAGCTATCCGAATCTGATTGGCAAGGTTGAGCACCGGGCCGAGATGGGGGCTCTTTTGACAGACTTCCGCCTGGTGCGATCTGGGGCGTTGCTGCAGGCCAACGGCGGTTACCTGGTATTGGACGTTCATCGTGTACTGGGCCGACCGTTCGTATGGGAAGCACTGAAACAAGCGCTACTTACAAAAGAGGTTCGTATCGAGTCGCCAGCGGAAACGCTGGGATTTGTGAGCACGACGACATTGAAGCCGGAGCCGATTCCTCTTGATCTCAAGATATTGTTGATCGGGGAGCGATGGCTCTACTACTTACTGTGTGTATATGACAAAGAATTTGGTGGTCTCTTCAAAGTTGCGGCTGACTTCGATGATGACGTCGAGCGCTCGACTCACAACGTTGAGGCATACGCGCGGCTCATCGCCGAGCGTGTACGGCAACGTGAGCTAATGCCACTTAGCGCTGCGGCCATTGCCAGGGTCATCGAACAACGAGCCAGACACGCGGACGATAGCGAGCGTCTCTCATTGCATATGCGTTCGCTTGATGACCTGTTATTACAAGCCGACTACTGGGCCAGGCAACGAGGTATCAATCACGTTGCAATTGAAGACGTCACCGAGGCCATTTGCCAACGGGACAATCGACAAGACCGAATGCAGAAGAAGATCCTTGACGCGATTAAGAGGGATACGATGCTCATTGATACTGCGGGCGAATGCGTTGGACAGGTGAATGGGTTGTCGGTAACGGACCTCGGGGAGTACAGGTTCGGGCACCCGGTCAGAATTACCGCCACAACCCGAGTTGGTAAAGGCGATGTCGTCGACATCGAACGCGAAGTAAAGCTGGGTGGGGCGATCCATTCGAAAGGCGTGATGATTCTGACGGCCGCACTTTCCGCACGTTACGCGCGTGACGTGCCGTTGTCGCTGCATGGTAGCGTGGTGTTCGAACAATCATACGGTGGTGTCGAGGGCGACAGTGCGTCGGTTGCCGAGCTTTGCGCACTACTGTCTTCGATATCAAGTGTGCCGATTCGACAGAATCTCGCGATCACGGGCTCAGTCAATCAACTCGGTCGTGTGCAGGCGGTCGGTGGTATTAATGAGAAGATCGAGGGTTTCTTTGGGGTCTGCAAAGAACGCGGACTCGACGGATCCCATGCGGTCATTATTCCAGGCGACAACATCAAACATTTGATGCTGACAGAAGAAGTCGTAGAAGCCGTTGATAACGATTTGTTCAACGTCTATGCAGTGCAGAGCGTCGATGAAGCCATTGCGGTATTAACCGGCAGGACCGCAGGGGAGCGCGATATAGACGGAATATTCCCACCAGATACGCTTAATCGACTGGTGGAAGACAAGTTGATCCAGTACGCGACCCGGCGAAAGCAGTTTGCCGAAGCCGCAGGTGATGACAATGAACACAAGTAGCGCGCGCCGTGTCATGTTGGCGGTAACCGAGACGAGTTCGCTGCAAGATCTCTGGCGTGCGGCAATGGAACATTTGGCGGGCGAACATGCTGAACTGATTACCGTCTTTGTTCGTGATGATCGGTGGCGTCGGGCGGCAAGCCTGCCATTTACAGAGGAGGTCTCTCGCGCCAGTGGTGGTAGCATGAACTTCACCCTGCAGCGTGCCGAAGAAGTTGACAGAGATGCGGTCATGCGCACGCAGGGTCGGTTACAACAACTCGCCACGGATTCCGAAATACAGTTGGCATTTGAAATTCTTGCCGAACACGAGGCGACGAGAATTCACGAGTTTGTCAGGTCAGAGTCGGACCTGCTTATCGCGCCGTCTTTTTTCAAAGGGCGGCCGTTCTATAGCGAGCTGGCTCGGTTGAAATGCCGGATCCTGCTCGTCGATGCAAGGGATGTCACCACAGAGCCGCAGGATTATTTAGAGTAAGAATTGCTTTGTCCGCATTACTGTGCGGGACGGATCACCGCTCAACAACGCAAAACTCACGCATCGCATTCATCGCCAATAGCGGTCGATGCGACTGTCGTCTTTTCGGCATACCGCGGTTTCAATCCTACAAGAGGCCGCACCCAGGCAATTCTGCGCCGGATCAGTTCATAGCCGCCAAGCGATACAACAATCGCCCCGGTCGTAATGGCCAGATATTTTGCTATAACTGACCAACTCAGAGGAACGATCAAGTATTCGAGCGCCACAATGATTGTAAGGTGTAGACAAAATAGCGGATATACGGCGCCGTTGAGATACGTCAAAAGACGGCTGGGGCGTTGCATGTAGCGTCCCGCGTAGCCTAAACAGGCAAGCAACCAGAACCAGACATTCGATACGCGCAGTACGCAGAACCAGACATAGGTTCCGATGTCGGTTTTCCCGTTCACCAAAGGTGTGAAACCTCCGTTCTCGGGAATCCAGAACTGAGCGAACATGGCCATCGTAGTCGTCACCGCCAACGCCAACGATAGACCGCGCAATGGCTGTGTACGATCCAGCAACGGCCTGCTGGAAACCAACATGAAACCGGCTATGAATATCATGAACCAGTGACTGAAGTTCGCCCAGTCGTGTATCAGGTCGGGAAACCCCGGAAACCACGCGCGTAAGGCGATCTCGACAACGGCCAGGGGGATGATCGTCAAATATAGCTTGCCTCCTTGCGAGAGTCTTCGGGACAAATGCGCAAGTTGTTCCCGTCCCGCAGCGCGCTTGAAGTATTTGAAGATCGGCCAGCCCAAGAGACAATAGAGATAGAGATAGGCGATGAACCAATAGTGATGCCAGCTCAGGTTTCCGGCTGGGTAAACACCTTCGGTAAAGAACATGGGATAAAACTCGGCGAACGAGCCGGTAAAGTCACCGATGAAGCGTTTCTCAAGAAATATCATCGGCGGCACAATGACGAGGATTCCAAACACAAGTGGCACGAGTAGCCGCACCGCACGATCCCGCATGAACTGCACCCTGTTTCGACGCCGAAGTGCAAAAGACACGCCGACGCCAGAGATCAGGAATAGCAATGCCAGCCTGAACTCATGCAGAAAGCCGACCATTACCTGCAGAACAGGGCTTAAGTCGGCATTTTGCACCATCGGTATTCCGCCGGGTATGAACGCTATCGCGGCGTGGAAGTAGATCAACAGCCCAAAAGCGATGATACGCAACCAATCCAGGTCGGCACGTCGCTCGTTGATGGCGATATCGCTGCTATTGTCGCCGGCACGGATCGGGTTCCCCATTGCTGTTCTCCTGTGAAACGTCAATGGGTATTACATGCTGTCGAGCACCTCCGTTTCTCCCGAAATGCTTTCAGGTGTTGACGAATTTCAAAATCCAATAGCTTTTCAGGAATCCGAAAGCCGGCTCTTTCGGTAGTCTGTGGGCGTTTTCTGGTAGTGGGCCCGAAAGGCGGTGTTGAAGGACGAGACCGACCGAAAACCTACATCTAACGCGATCGTAAGCACAGGCGTTCGTGGCTCGTTAATGAGACGCCGCGCAGCTTCTTCGACACGATAACGATTAACGAACTGATTAAAGTTTTGATAGCCGAGGTTGCGGTTAATCGTACGGCGCAGCTGATACTCCGGCACTTTCAGGCGTGTTGCTAGGTCGGCTATGCGCAGATCGTGATTAGTGTATGCGAGATCCTCGCTCATGAGTTTATTGAGTGCGTCAATAAGTGGCGTTTCTTCCGGCAACACCGGCGCCAAAGGACGCGAATCCCTCAGAATGAAGGTCGGATTAAGCCGCAGGAAAGCCAAGTTAATCATTAGAGTTACACCGAAGATCGCCGCCATTCCGAGTAACTCAACTGATGTCGGTACATTCCATCCCGTGACCAGCTCGGTTGCCACGACGGCTGTAACGATGACCCCAATGCTGACGGCAAACACGTGCCGCAGCTTTAATCGACTCTCCACAACATCGCTTTCTCGACCCCTCCATACGATGAATATCGCACCAACGGCAAATCCTAGTTTGGTCAGCTGAACAGCAACCAGAAAGTAGACGTTTGCAGCAGCGCCTGTTGCGCCCCTCTGAAGCCCAATCCACATCGCCAGCACAAGATATGACGCCGCAATTAACCAAAGCAATAATGGTGGCTCTCGGTCGTCCTCGAACAAATCCCAAGCGAAGAAGAACAACAAGGGAGGAATTGCATCGGCCGGCAATACGAGCCATGGCCCGACTTCCAGATTGATGTAGTCAAAAACGGGTGATGAAATCAGGTAGGAAACGGCGCCTAATGCAAGTGCAAAGCCAAGCAAGCGGGTGCGATAAGGGTTTGCGGACATTGCAAGCGCAGCCGCTAAGAGTAATACCTGGGACACAGCGAGTAGGCGTAATACCAAGATGGCAGCAGTCATTGTCATCATGCAGCTAGACTACACCCAGCTAAATATGGACGCATCGACAGGACCTAGGCGAAAACAAGGACTGCCGGCGCTAAGGCGATAAAAATTCGTGGTCGGATCACGGTTTCCCGAAAAAATCGCGGTTCGAACC
>Ga0224508_10003166_pt1 | contig 13686 bp, 13 predicted proteins | sample SF_Jan12_sed_USG_4_FD_170157 | JGI IMG/M metagenome (GOLD analysis project Ga0224508, IMG submission 170157) | Sediment microbial communities from San Francisco Bay, California, United States - SF_Jan12_sed_USGS_21 | ecosystem: Environmental > Aquatic > Marine > Sediment | place: USA...
TTTCAAAAAGACCTTTGCTGACGGACGGGCTCGCCTGAACGGTTCGCTGTACTTCTACGATTATGAGGACTACCAGGGATTCGTATTCGCCGGTGTGTCGGGTACCGTTGTCAATTACGACAGCGAGGTCATCGGTGGCGAGATCGAACTGATTGCTTCGCCCACAGAAGGCCTCGATCTTTACCTCTCGGCCGCATACATTGACGCCGATGTCGCCGATGTTGAGGTGGCCCCGGGAATATTCAATGAGACGGAACCAAGCTACGTGCCGCCGCTGCAACTGAGCGCGCTGGGCCGCTACGCCTGGCAACTTGGCAATGGCGAGTTGGCGTTCCAGGCGAGTGTCAGCTACACGGATGAGACCTTCTACACGCTGCGCAACTACGACTCGCACAAGATGGACGACCACACAATCGCAAACCTGCGCCTCAGTTACCTGACGCGGGAAGGCGACTGGGAGATTGCGGCTTTCATGAATAACGTAACCGATGAGGAGAACGAAGTGATGGGCTTCGACATTTCACTGTTCTGCGGTTGCAGCGAGATCGCCGTGGGCGAGCCGCGCTGGTGGGGCATCTCGCTACAAAGAAACTTCTAGGATCCCCCCGGGTGCGGACCCCGCAAACAAGGTCCGCGCCCCTGCCTTGATACCCGCACTACGCTGCGGGTATTTTTTTATCGGCGGGCAATGAGTTGCGCAAGCGCAGCGTGGCGACCGTCGGGGTCCTGCACCAGCCCCTCGTGGTAATGGATGATCTCCGCGTCGCCTGCCAGCTCGCACAGTTCGCCGGGCTGCAGGCGGTGGGCCGCGTTGCGCGGTCCTGCAACCTCGTGCGATGTCACCAGGTGCTGTTCGCAGACCAAGTGGCCGCCGCCCCTAAGCATTCCCAGTAATTTCGGCACGAGATCGTGGTTGACGTAGCGGATCATGATGATGAGGTCGTAGCGTCGGCGTGGCAGCGGGTCGGTATCGAAATCGAGCTGCAGCCAGTTGACGTCGAGGTCGAGGTCGGCCGCCGAGTGCCGGGCGCGTTCGAGGGCGATGGCGGAAATGTCTGCGGCGTCGACCGCATAGCCGTTCCGGGCAAGAAAAAGCGCATTGCGACCGGCACCACAGGCCACGTCGAACGCACGTCCCGGCGGCAGGCGAGGTAGCCAGTCCGCCAGCAACTGCGTCGGGTGCGTACGCTCCAGGTAGGCGCCCTCGCGATAGCGGGCATCCCACTTGTTACGGTCCGCCCGGCTCATCGCCGCGGGCGTCTACCGGGACTCGACCGAGACCACGTCCTCGCGATTCGGATTCGCCGCGGCTTCCATGAGAATCGACGGGGCATTGTGCGAGTCCGTAATTATTACGCCCAGGCCGTGCATCGCGTCCTGCACGGCAGCGGACACGCTGTGCAGCGGCGCTCCGCCGCCTTCTCCGCATCCCTTGGCGCCGTTGAAGCTGAATGGCGAAGGCGTTTCGGTGCTGGCACACTTCAGATCCGGCATGTTTAGCGCCGTCATGGGTGCGTAGTCCGTAAACGTCGCCGTGATCATATTGCCGGCCTCGTCGAACTGGAACGCCTCCTGTATTGCAGCTCCGATGCCATGGCAGGCTGCGCCGTGCACCTGGCCTTCGACGATCTTCGGATTGACCGCCACGCCACAGTCGTCGACGACCGCATAATCCAGTATCGCCGGTTGATAGGTTTCGGCATCCACCTCGATAACCGCAATATGAATCTGCGGTGCATAGGTAAGCGTCAGGTTGCCGAACTTTTTCTCCTTGTCGGGCATGCCAAATGGCGGTTTGTAGATATGCAAAACATTCAGATTGATGTCCCGGAACTCCTCGGGGACGCTCGCCGTGTTGCAGTTCGCGAGATTTGAGAGCATCCAGAAGTTGATGGCGCGTTCGGGGCTGCCGACGACGCTGACCTGCGGCCCCATTTCGCCAACGCCGAGTTCCAGGTCCTCCTCGCTGGCCTCGAGCGCGAAGCTCGCGAGGCGCTTGAGGTCTGCCTTGAGCTTCTCGGCGGCGCCGTGTGCGGCCGACAGCCCCGTGACGGCGAACTGGCTCGCGATCGTGCCCGAGAGTCCGGCGTAGCTGTTCCAGTTGCTGTCGAAACCGGAGCGTACGGTAACCATGTCCGGACCGATATTGAGGTCGTCGGCGATGACCATCGCGGCCGAGGTCTCATGTCCCTGGCCCTGGGGTACGGAACCGAGCATGGCCACGACGGAGCCGTCCAGCCCGATCTTGATGCGGCAGGCCTCGGTGTTTCCGGAAAACGGTGCGTCAGGGTTCACCAGCGTTATCTGGCCGAAGTTGTTGGTGCCCGAATCCACGGTCGAACCAATACCGATGCCGATCAGGCGACCTTCTTTGCGGGCTGCTGCCTGCTTCGCGCGCCATTCATCGTAGCCGAGAATCTGTTTGGCTTTTTCGAGCATGTTCGGATAATCGCCGGAGTCGTACACGCAGCCATTGGGCGTCGTGTAGGGCATCTGCTCGGGCTTGATGTAATTGCGCTGCCGCATCGTATCGGCCGGGATACCGAGCTCGTGGGCACAGATATCGAGCACGCGCTCCATGAACCACAGGTGTTGCAGGCGCGAGTAGCCCCGATTCGGTGTGCACGGCGGTTTGTTGGCGACGACTTGTGAGAAATCGATGTGCAGGTTCCTGACACCGTACGTCCCGCAATACACCTGCGACCAGATAGCGCAACCCAGGGGTTCGTAGCGCGTATAGGCACCGCAATCGTCAATATGACGTGAACGAATGCCCGTAATGATCCCGTTGCCGTCAAGTGCTACCTGTGTATCGAGATACGTGCGTTCGCCGCCATGAAAAGAGGCAAGGTTGTCGCTACGTGTCTCTACCCACTTTACAGTGCGATGGCCCGCGGCCTTCGATGCCAGCGCGGTCAACGCGATGTAGGGATGTAAGACGGTCTTGGTGCCGAAGTTGCCACCTATGTCGTGGCTGCGATTGCGAAGTTGCTCGGTACTGACACCGAGGAACGGCGCGATCATTTGAGCTGTGACGCCCGGCAGGCCGTCGTTCGTCACCATATCGATATTTCCCCGGGGCGACCACGTTACGACGGCGCCGCCGGGTTCGATCGGCGTGCTCGAGAAACGATGAAAATGCATGCGACCGATATTGACCACATGTGCGGCATCGGCGAAAGCCCGGTCTACGTCGCCATGGTCCCACACACCCTGGTAGATAACGTTACTGCCTACCTCCGGATGCAACAGGGTTTCGTCCTTGAGGGAGTCTTCCGACAAAACGAGTGCCGGTAGCGCTTCGTATTCAACCTCGACAAGGTCGATGGCGTCCTCGACCAGGCGCGCCGACTCCGCGACGACCATAACCACGGGTTCACCCTGGAAGCGTACCCTGTCGGTCGCAATGCCGTAGTCGACGACGAGCGCGCCGGGTTCCGGTCCGAGTTGCATGAATGGCTGGGTTTGTTCCGCGACCTGCGCGCCCGTCATTGTGCAAACAACACCGGGCAATGCATCCGCTGCCGCAGTATCGATGCCGAGAATTTTCGCGTGCGCGTAAGGCGAGCGAACGAAGCCCAGGTGCAGCATGTCGTGCGCCTGGTGGTCATCGGCGAACAGGCCGAGACCACGAACCAGTCGCGCGTCTTCCTTGCGCCTGAGATGCTGGCCGACCCAACGATCACCGCCATCGCTGTCGACCTGGATGGACGTCTGGATATCGGCGATTTTGCGCGGCGAGTCCTTGACCGTGATAGGCACAGGGCCTGTCGCCTTTGCCTCGGCCGCAATTTGGCCTGGCGCCTCTTCCGATTCGCCGAACAGGCGGCGGAAGAACGCAGCGATCGCCGCGAGCAGGCCGACCTTTTCGACGGGCACTGCGGTTGCCTGTGCCACAACCGCCTCGAAATGCTCCCGGCTGACGAGCGCACTTTGCAGGCTGTCGATGACATTGTTGATCTCTTTTTCGGCGTAGCCGCGCAGGCCGCCTCCCGCGATCGACAGGATTTTGCCGTGGATCTGCGTCGTACCTTGCCAGTCGATGCTGGTACCGCCGCTACCGGCGTCGGAGAGATCGAAAGCAACGGCCATTTCGTAGGCGCCACCCATGACGTTGCCGGTGCCGACATATTGGGCACGTACCGGGGCTTCACTTTCGGTGAGCGTCATCTCGGTCGTTGCAATGCCGCGTACCTTGCCGATGCCGACCTTGACCTTGACGATAGCGGTCTTGTCGTCGTCGTCCTTCATTTTCATGCTGTGGTAGTTGGGTAGTACCGGCATGTACTTCTGCGGGTCGGCCAGCAGCTCGAAGGTCTCTGCCCGGGGGATGCCGACGTTGAACTGTCCGTTGAATGACATTTCCATGGCTCAGGTCTCCTGCATCTGTTTGGCGGCCGCGTCGACGGCTTTGTAGATGTTCTGGTAGCCGGTGCAGCGACAGACGTTGCCCGCGATGCCCTTCTTGATCTCGTCGCGGCTCGGGCTGGGGTTCTCGGCCAGCAGCTGTTTGGACGCCATCAGCATTCCCGGCGTGCAATAGCCGCATTGCAGGCCATGATGCTCGGAGAATGCCGTTTGCAAGGGGTGCAACTGGTCATCCTGTTCGAGGCTTTCGACGGTTTCCACGACACCGCCGTCGGCCTGAATGGCGAGCGCCGTGCAGGACTTGACGAGCCTGCCGTTGAGAATAATCGTGCACGCGCCGCAAAAGCTCGTGTCGCAGCCGATATGTGTACCCGTAAGCCCGAGTTCCTCGCGTATGAATTCGACCAGCAAGGTGCGTGGCTCGACGTGCCGTTGGTACCTGGAACCGTTGACCGTGAGGTCGACGAGGACGAGTTGTATGTTATCAGGCATAACGGTGCCCTCCCTTGACCTGCTCACCACGACTACGTGCAAGCGCCCGTTCGGCCGCATCGACGACCAGCGAGCGCAGCATCGCGCGTTTGAATTGCTCCGAACCGCGGGCATCCGCCGCGGGCGATGATTCGGAGACGATTGTCTCGGCCACCTGCTTCAGCAGCTCGCTGTCCGGTTGCTTGCCCTGCAGTATCGCCTCCGCCTCGGCAGAAACGACAACGGTCGAGCCGGCTGCGCCGAGGGCGATTCGCGCCTGCTCACAGACGCGGTCATTCATGGTCAGCAATACACCCGCTGTCGCCGATGGATAGGCCGACGCGGCACGTTTGAAAGCCACGTAGGCGCTGCTGCCGTTGGCGGGCGGCAGCTTGATCCGGATCTCGGTGACGAGTTCGTCGTTCGCGAGCACGGTCGTGTACGAGTCCGTGATGAAGTCGGCAATATTGACCGTACGGCTGCCGCTGGCCCCAGTGCATACGATATCGGCCCCCAGCACTCGCAGACAGCAGGGCCAGTCGCCACTTGGGTCGGCGATAGCCGTACCGCCGCCTATCGTACCCATGTTGCGCACCTGCTTATCGGCAATTCCTCCGGCGCAATCACCCAACATCGGGATCTGCGCGGCCGCATCGGATGCGGCAATATCAGCATGCTTCGCGAGTGCGCCGATGTGTACGGTGCTGCCACGCAATTCGATGTAGTCGAGATTCGGCAAGCGGCCGATGTCGATGATCTCGGGAGCCGTTCCCACGCGCAGCTTCATCATGGGTATCAGGCTCTGCCCGCCGGCTATTGCCTGGGCGTCTTCGCCGAGTTTCGCCATCAGCCCGATGGCTTCCTGCAGTGTCTCTGGCCGATGGTAGTTAAAAGGCGCGGGATACATGTTTTTTCTCCCCAGGGAAATTGATCTGTTTTAGTTTTTCGGTTCGGATCATTACTCGCCTAGCATAGTAATTGATTACGTGCTGTCTTGGACAGCAACGCACAATGCGTTGACTGATAGCGCCGGCGTCATCGCAGGAGGTATTACGGATGTGTAGACTGGGTCCAGATGATGTTTTCACATGAGGAAGCCGTGAGCGCGTCCAATAGTTATGCACCGGATCGGGTCGAAATGTTCGCGCTGCGCGGCATACCGCTGGTCAGGCCGGGTGACGACCTTGCGGAACTGATCGGCAATGCCTGTGCGTCGAACGATTTGCCACTCGAGGATAACGACGTCATCGTCGTCGCACAGAAAATCGTCTCAAAATCCGAAGGACGAGTCGTCCGGCTGTCGGAAGTTACACCGTCCGCGGAGGCCATCGAACGCGCACGCGAGACCAACAAAGACCCGGCGCTCGTGCAGCTCATTCTCGATGAGTCCAATGAGGTCATACGCCAGCATCACGGCATTATCATCGTCGAGCACCGGCTCGGTTACGTCATGGCCAACGCCGGCATCGACCAGTCCAATGCCGACTCCGGCCAGGTCATCCTGTTGCCGGAGGATTCTGACGCCACTGCGGCACATCTGGCTGATACGCTGCACGCTACCTGTGGGGCGCGCGTCGGCGTGATTGTCAGCGACAGCATCGGCAGGGCGTGGCGAAACGGCACGGTCGGGCAGACGCTGGGCGTCGCGGGGATCCAGCCGCTGCTGGACCTGCGCGATACGATGGACCTGTTCGACCGGCGGATGCAGGTGACAGAGGTTGCGATCGCCGACGAAATCGCCGCAGCTGCATCTGCACTGATGGGGCAGGGCGACGAAGCCAAGCCGGTCGTTGTCGTGCGCGGTTTCAGGGCGATGCCGGATGAGAACGCATCGGTCCGGGCACTGCTGCGTTCCAGGGAACTGGACATGTTCCGTTGAGCAAAGTGATCGCGCTCTCGGGCGGTGTCGGCGGTGCGAAGCTGGCGCTCGGGCTGTCGAAAATCCTGCCTGCCGACGAGTTCTTGATCGTTGCGAATACCGGCGACGATTTTGAACACCTGGGCTTCTACATCTGCCCGGACATCGACACGCTGCTCTACACGCTCGGCGGTGTGTGCAACACCGAGACCGGCTGGGGACGCGCCGACGAAACCTGGCAATTCATGGAGGAGCTGAAGTCGACGAACCCCGAAGAGGCCTGGTTCCTGCTGGGCGACAAGGATCTTGAGACGCACCGCTATCGAACTGCCGCGCTGGGTCGTGGCGACTCGCTGACGGACGTCACGGCACGACTTGCGGCGAAGTTCGGCGTTCTTCCGCGCATCGTGCCGATGAGCGACGACCCGGTACACACGCACGTGCTCGCCGACATGGCAGGCGAAGAAAGATGGTTTCCGTTCCAGGAGTACTTCGTGCGCTACCGCTGCGAGCCACGTACCGTACGCATCGAGTTCCGCGGCGAGGCTTCCGTATCGACCGCACTCGAGACGGCACTGTCAGACGGCCCGGTCGCGGCGGTCGTCGTTTGTCCCTCGAACCCGTATCTGAGCGTGGACCCGATTCTGTCCGTCGACCGGATGTCGCGGTTGTTGCGAAGCAGCGGGGCGCCGGTCGTGGCCGTGTCTCCGGTTGTCGGCGGACGTGCGCTCAAGGGCCCGACCGCGAAGATCATGCGGGAACTGGGGCTCGAGTCCGACGTCGAGGCGATCGCGCGACACTACAGCGGGTTCGTAGACGGCCTGGTCATAGACGAAACCGACACGGAATCGGCCAGGAGCGTCGCGACGCATGGTCTGAGCGTTGCTGTGACCAACACGGTCATGAAGTCCCTGGGCGATCGCAAGCAACTCGCCCGCGAGGTACTGGAATTTGCAGCGTCGCTCGGCTAGCAGATCCGATCGCCCGCGTCGGGGTTCGGGAACTTGTCGGCATCTTCTTCGCCCTCGCGGGGTGACAGGCACGCAAAATCCTTCTCGACAAGGATCGAGAGCGTCTGGTCGGCGGCAATTGCCTGCTCGCCGCGTATGCTGATCTCGTCACTACCCGCCCATTGCTCGAAAGTGTCCGTCGGCACCGAAATCACAATGGCCCCGGTCGTGAATTCGACGTGCAATGCCGCCGCATCGTCGCTCGTACTCAGGCGGTAGTCGAGTTTGCGGTCGGTCGAAAAATTGATCGCGTCGCCGATTTCACGATCCGCTTCCATGCGCGCGAGTTCGGGTCGTGTGATTCGCATGCGGATGCTGTTTCCCTGAACGCGTAGTTTCATGTTGTTCTACTCCTGTGTCCTGATTCGCTGATCTGCCGAGTAGACATTGAAACGCCCATCGCGCAGAAAGCCGATCAGTGTTATGCCAAATTCTCTGGCGACATCGATTGCCAGGCTCGAAGGTGCGCCAACCGCGGCGAGCATGGGCACGCCGGCCATTGCGACCTTCTGCACGAGTTCGAAACTCGTGCGGCCGCTGACCAGGACGCCGTGATCGGTGGCGGGTAACCCGCCATCGAGAAACAGGCGCCCGATCAGCTTGTCCATAGCATTGTGCCTGCCTACATCCTCGCGCACGATATGGATATTCCCGGATGCATCGAACAGTCCGGATGCGTGCAGGCCACCGGTCTGGCCAAACACCTTCTGCTCGCTCATGAGTTTCTGCGTCAAGTTCATTATGTCGGCCGTTGCGATGCTGAAGTCGGATTGCAGAAGGACGTCCGAATAACGGCTCTGCGTGTTGAGCGCCTCCAGGGAGGCTTTGCCACAGACGCCACAGCTCGAAGTCGTATAGAAGTGTCGCTCGAGACGGGCAAAGTCGATGCTGGCTTCATCGACCAGGTCCACGCGTATCACATTGCGCAAATCTGCATCGCCCGGGACCGGCGGGCTGCGATGCCATACTTCTACAACTTCGGCCGCAGAACCCAACAGCCCTTCAGTAAACAGGAAGCCGACGGCAAGTTCCTCGTCATTACCCGGCGTGCGCATCGTGATTGAGACGCTTTTTTCGTCACGGCCGTCGGCGCCGCGAAAACCAATGCGAATTTCGAGAGGCTCCTCGATGGCAACGAGGTCGTCCGCATCTTTATCGTCGATGTCGCGGATGCGCCGGATGTTGAATTGTCGGGTGCGTTGCATGATGGATCACGCCTGATCAATGATGCTCATCGAGCAAGTCGACGAGCAGGCTGCGCATTTCGACGGCGCCCGTTACGGGGCGGCGGTCATTGATTTCGAATTGTAGTGCCATCGCGCGCTCGCCGATCTCTGTTGCCAAATGCTGGTGATACTCAGTGAGGTCTTCAAATCGGTCAGCCTGCATCATCGCCTTGCAACAACCCGCGTCGGGGCTGAACACGCTACGGCAGGCTACAGGGCGGGCATCATACGCAGTACACAGCTCGTCACGGAGGAACGGGCAGGTCCATTGCCTGGTTTCCGCTTCCTCATAGGACATACTGCGAATCTCGGCTGCCTGCTCGCGGAGCGCAGTTTCAACGCTGGCAAATTCCTGCGCCGACAACGTCGCTCTCGCCTTGTCGAGCAGCGCCACGCCGTCACTCCTGTTGGTCATGACTATTAGCTGGTGGCAACACCATGAGCATCCGGCCGTACACGCGATTGCCTGAACGGTGATTCTCCGGGCGATCAAGTCGTCGGCCGCAATGAGGTCGAACTCAGCCATCAGCCGATCGAGTACTGCTCGCGAATCCGTTGCGTTATTTCGGCGGGCGCCTTGTCCGGCGAGCCGGCCGAAAACGGCGGCTGCGGGTCGTACTCGATGATCAACTGGATACTCTGAGCAACTTCGTCACCGAACTCCTTCGCTGCAAGCGTTAGTGCCATGTCAATGCCGGCAGACACGCCCGCTGCCATCATGATCTTGCCTTGCTCGACGACGCGCTGCGTGACCGGTGTGGCGCCAAAGTTGCGTAGCAATTCGAGCCCCAACCAGTGCGTCGTTGCCTCGAGGCCCTGCAACAGGCCGGCGGCACCGAGAACGACCGCTCCCGTACATACTGACGTCGTCCACTTCGTGGTCTCGTGGCTGCTGCGTACCCAGTCGAGGACTGCTTCGTCACCCATCACTTGCGACGGATCCGGTGTGCCGGGAATGAGAATAATGTCGGAGTCGGTTGCGTCGGCGAGCGCAGTATCTGCATTCAGCATCGCCAGGCCGGCATCGGTCTTTATGGGTCCCACGGACGTTGCCACGAAACGAACCTGGGCGTCGGGCATCAGGTGCAGTACTTCGTAGGGACCGATCGCGTCCAGCGCGGTTACGTTGTCGTACAGCAGGATGGAAATTTTCATCTTGTCTCCCCGTCAAAAGCGATCACCCAGGGCGCCCATACTGACAGAAAAGCCCGGCGATATTCAGGATTGTGCGGTCTCTTGTTCGAGCAAGTGGATGGAACCGTCGTAGAGGCCGTCGAGCAGCGAACTTGCCAGCAAGCGGGCCTGTTGTCGGTCGTCGCCCTTGTGAATTTCGATCGTCAGTCGTCCTTCGTCATCGTCGACGACAGTGAATGTTGTTGTTCCGTGCAACAGGAAACTGTTGCCCAGGAAAGTCACGCTTTGTACCGACTGTTCCTGGCTAACCTTGCGCAGGCGCTTTTCGACCATGCTGAAAAAGGCCTTGAGCGCGGCGACAGGCTCGAGCGCCTGCTGCGGTCCGTCGACCAGTTTCACATCGCCGTTTGCGCTTATTTCACTGATCATATCGCCAATGCCGGCATCGGCGTCCTGCAGCTTGAAGTTTGCTTCATAGGCGGCATGCTGTCCGCTCTGTACAAATTCGAATTCGAGATTGCACACGCGGTAGTTCGCCGTGACACCTGCCATGGGCGTCAGCCGGATGTTCCGGATACCGTGACGTTCACAAAAGCCGGTCACGAGGTCGCGCACTGTCTGGTCGGTTGCAGGCCCCGTGGTCACGCCGAAAAAGCTTGGATACCGGTCTGGGCGCGGCCCAGGATCAGTGCGTGGATATCGTGAGTGCCTTCGTAGGTATTCACGGATTCGAGATTCGCCATGTGCCGGAACACCGGGTACTCGTCGGAAATACCGTTGCCGCCATGCATGTCGCGGGCGACGCGCGCAATGTCGAGCGCCTTACCGCAGGAATTGCGCTTCAGCAGTGAAATAAGTTCCGGTGCCAGCTGTCCTTCCTCCATGAGACGTCCCGCCTGCAGGCATCCCTGCAAGCCGAGTCCGATCTCGGTCTGCATGTCGGCCAGCTTCTTCTGAATGAGCTGATTTGCAGCCAACGGGCGACCGAACTGCTTGCGGTCGAGCACGTACTCGCGTGCGGCATGCCAGCAGGCCTCGGCAGCACCCAGCGCGCCCCAGGCGATGCCGTAGCGCGCGTTGTTGAGGCAGCCCATCGGGCCCTTCAGGCCATCGACATTCGGCAGCAGCTTGTCTTCCGGTACGAACACGCCTTCCATGACGATTTCGCCGGTGATCGAGGCCCGCAGCGACAGCTTGCCTTCGATCTTGGGCGCACTCAGGCCTTCCATGTCCTTGTCAAGAATGAAGCCGCGAATACGGCCTTCGTCATTCTTGGCCCAGACGATGAAAACGTCGGCGATCGGAGAGTTCGAGATCCACATCTTGGTGCCGCTCAGTTCGTAACCGCCGTCGACGCTGCGGGCGCGAGTCAACATGCCGCCGGGATCGGAGCCAAAATCTGGTTCGGTCAGACCGAAGCAGCCGATCAATTCGCCGCGTGCGAGTCCGGGCAGGTACTTTTCGCGCTGCGCTTCGCTGCCATAGGCATGAATCGGGTACATCACGAGGCTCGACTGCACGCTCATCATCGAGCGGTAGCCGGAATCGACACGCTCGACTTCACGGGCAATCAGGCCATAACTCACATAGCCGAGCCCCGAGCAGCCATAGCCGTCGATGGTCGGTCCCAGCAAGCCGAGTTCACCCATCTCGCGAAAGATTGCGGGATCCGTTTGCTCGTCCCGGTAAGCTGCCTGCACGCGCGGCGCCAGTTGCTCCTGTGCGAACTGCCTCGCGGTGTCGGCGACCAGCTCCTCGTCTTCGGTGAGCTGCCGGTCGAGGCGGAACGGGTCTTCCCATTTGAACTTCGCCCATTTGGACGACGGATCGATTTCTGTCGTTGCGGTGTTTGTTTTTGCTGCGTTACTCATGACTATCCCCGGGTTGATACCCCGTATTATAGTGGCGGCCCGTTACGAGGCATTGACTCGTGGTTCCCGTTCGAATGACTGACAGCGCAAAGTGACACAGAATTCAACCCGGCCGGGCTCGCACGGCATCTTCTACGGCTGGTGGAACGTGGCCGCCTCTTTCGTCGGCCTGTCGCTCAGCTACGCGATGTTCACGGTGTTTTCGTTCGGTGTGTTCGTAACGCCGCTGGAGGCGGAATTCGGCTGGTCGCGAGCCGAGATCTCGGTCGCGCTGACAATCACGAACATCACGATCGTAATCTGCTCGCCGCTGGTCGGTTCGCTCGTGGATCGCGCCGGTGTGCGCCGCGTACTGATTCCCTCGATCGTCCTGATGGGGCTGGCCGTGTCATCGATGTACCTGATGCAGGACCATATCCTGCATTTCTACGCGATGTACCTGCTGATCCCGTTGCTCGGTGCCGGCACGCTGCCCCTGAGCTATTCGCGTGTCGTCGTCGCGTGGTTCGCGCGGCGCCGCGGTCTGGCACTCGGCATCTCGCTGGCCGGGTTCGGCGTCGGTGCGGCGCTGATACCACCGTTAGGGCAGTGGCTGATCGCAAACTTCGGATGGCGCGAGGCCTACCTGGCCTTCGGTGCCGCGATCTTCCTGATTAACCTGCCATTGACGGTCCTCCTGATGCGCAAGTCACCGTCGAAGATGGGTTTGCAGCCGGACGGCAAGGCACCCAGAGCCAAAGACACCGTTGCACTCGATCCACACGCCGGACTGACGGGACGCGAGGCGGCCCGCACGTTCAGCTTCTGGTACGTCTTCAGCTCCTTCCTGCTCGTGGGTTTCGGCGTGACGAGCATTCTTGCCCACCTGGTGCCGATGCTGATCGGCCGCGGCATCGACCCGACGACGGCCTCGCTTTACATGGGTTCGCTCGGTGCAGGCCTGGTCATCGGCCGCATCCTGGCGGGTCACCTGATGGACCGTTACTTCGCGCCCTACGTCACGGGCCTGTTCCTGACGCTGATGCTGCTCGGGATCATGGTGCTGGCGACGAATGTCAGTGGCCCGGTACTACTGCTGGCCGTGGTCTCGATCGGGCTCGCGCTCGGCTCCGAGATCAGCGAGATTGCCTATATCGTCAGCCGCTATTTCGGGCCGCGGGCATTCGGCCAGATCTATGGCACGATGTTTGCCGCATTTCAGCTGGGCTCGGCGTTCGGGGCACCGGCCTTCGGCCTGTACTATGACCATGCCGGCAATTACATCGGGGCTTTGTGGGGTATCGCCGGTGTCGTTTTCGTCGGCATCGTGCTGATACTGAGACTGGGGCCTTATCCGGACCTCGCCACGGAAAAGCCGGCTTGATGCGTGCTGAGTCAAGCGATCGCGTATTGGCGGTCAAGATTGCGACTTTGCCCGCGCCTATGATGGAAGCTTGAGGCTTCAAGCCCGGGTGCCGGGACCACAAATGACGCAAATCGATTCAACCGACAGACGGCGGGGGCCTGATCCCGTGTGGGCCCTGGTTCCGGTGAAGCGCCTCGACGACGCGAAGAGAAGGCTCGCCAGTCACTTGCGGCCGGTCGAGCGGCAGCGCCTGTGCAGGGCAATGCTCGAGGACGTGCTGGCGACGCTGTCTGAATGCGAGCGCATCGACGGGGTAACCGTTGTGTCCGACGATGACGAAGTGGCCGCGCTGGCACGGCGGTATGCCTGCGAACATCTGCCAGAACGAGAACTCGGCGTCCGC
>Ga0224508_10003167_pt1 | contig 13684 bp, 14 predicted proteins | sample SF_Jan12_sed_USG_4_FD_170157 | JGI IMG/M metagenome (GOLD analysis project Ga0224508, IMG submission 170157) | Sediment microbial communities from San Francisco Bay, California, United States - SF_Jan12_sed_USGS_21 | ecosystem: Environmental > Aquatic > Marine > Sediment | place: USA...
TTACTAGTCAAAAACCATAGTATTAGCCTTCAGAAATGCCAATTTGGTGCATAATTTTTTAAACTCCGGAAAATACTGTTACGTTTGGTAACAAATCAAAATAAATCTGTTGAAATCACTCAAAACCGTTAAAGCCTTTGTCAATCCCCTATTCACCCGCAGTTACTGGCAAATGGTGGGGGACTATGTTGGCATCGGCAAACATAAGAAAACAGAGATCATAAAAGACAGGGACTCACTCGCGATCTTTTTGAATACGCGCGCAAGTCATGTCGCTCAAACCTCGCTTTATGGCTATCTGCGCACGCGGGCAGGAACACGCTTCCCGGAAATGTTCGAAAATCCGGACATTCTGCAGTCGATTAATATTGCCAAATGGCACATATGGCTGGCTTGTCTTTCGGACCTCACTGTCTATACCGGTTATCAAATGCACAAGTCTCGAGAAATTGACGAGCTCGTCATCAAAGAATTGGTGACGGCAGCACTCAATCAGGTACTCAGCGAAACTGGCGAACCCGAGGAGGCTGGTACAGACTTCGCCGCCGCCAGGGAGAAGGTTGTTCAGCGGATTGTCACTTGTGACTGGAAACTGGAACACGACCACGATACGGTCTTCAGTCAAAGCCCGGAAGCATTATTCTACTGGGCACCGATTGCCGATGAATTAAAAGAACTCGACGAATCCATCGTCAAAAACTCGATTCGATACCGCTGGATCGAAACACGCCGCAGCCTGCACAAACTGCTCGACTGCAAAACGCTTATCGAAACCCTGCGCGCTGCAGAACTTTAACGTAAGGCTGCCAGCGCCTGCTGCATGGATTGCGAAAGGCTGGTTTTCTGGCCCCCATCAGCATCGAAGTTCTCAGCGCTCAGCCACTGCTCGAATACAGTCTTTGCGGCTGGCCACTCACGATCCAGTATCGAATACCAGGCCGTATCGCGGTTACGCTGCTTGTACAGGGTTGCCTGTCGAAATATACCTTCGAACATGAATCCCAGCCGTCTCGCCGCAGCACAGGAAGGCTTGTTTAAGGCGTCGCACTTCCATTCGTAGCGCCGATAACCCCAGACATCGAATACCTGGCGCATCATCAGGAACATCGCCTCGGTTGAAATCGGTCGGCCTTGCATGCGCGGCGAAAAATGAATATGGCCAACCTCGATAACACCAACACCGGGCTCAATGCGCAAATAGCTGGCGATGCCCACCGCCTTTCCGGTTGCCAGATCAATGACGCTGAAAAAGCACGGATCATCGCTTAAACAGTTTGACAATATCCAACTGCGAAATTCGTCTTCCGTGCCGAACGGCCCGTAAGGCAGGTAGGTCCAGTTACGCTGATCCTGGTCCAGACTGAAAGCCTCAAACAGATCACTGGCATGTTGGTCTATATCGATGGGTTCCAGGCGGCAGCGGCTCCCGTGCATGGTCGCACCGCGCGGATGTTCACAGGGTTGCCAGTCGGTAACCGGGAACCCGATTGGCTGACCGAGGTCGTTAGTTAGTCCAGACACTTCAGGTTCCTTCAAATTTGAATGTTAAAGCCGGCACGATTTAAGTACACTCACCACGCCTGACACATTGTTCAAGTCTACAACCTGTAGCGCCTGTGGGGAACCAACACATGCTAATGCTCGATGCCGACAAGATTCTTAATAGTATCTCGTTCTCCACCCTGGTCGACGAATTGGCCGCGATGCATCGCGAGCCAATCGGCCTGGTAGACGAAATGCTGATGGAATCGACGGACAACAATAACAGTGTCAGTCATTTCTTTATTCGCACCGGCTGGCAACCTGAAAAAGCAGTTGGCGCAAAAGTGATTACGATTTTTCCACGCAATAATCAGAAGCAAGAATGGCCTTCGATCCAGGCGGTCTATATTTTATTCGAAGGCGTGAATGGCACCCCGATAGCCTGCCTCGACGGTACCGCGTTAACCTGGGTAAAAACCGCTTCCGATTCGGCGCTCGGCAGCCGTTTACTGTCACGTGAAAATATCGAATCGATGCTGATGATTGGCGCAGGCCAGATGGCGCCTCACCTGGTGAGTGCGCACTGCGAGGCACGTCCCTCGCTAAAACAGGTCCATGTCTGGAACCGAACCAACGACAAGGCGCAAAATCTCTGCGCCAGCCTGGCTGATAAGTATCCACAAATCAGTTTCACAGCGGTAACTGAAATCGAGGCCAGCGCCAGGAAAGCTGACCTGATCTGCTCGGCCATCGGAAGCACGGAACCGATTGTTCGGGGTGAATGGCTGAAACCAGGCACCCACGTCGATTTGATCGGCGCCTATACCGCCGACATGCGCGAAGCCGATGATGAATGCCTGCGCCGTGGCAGCCTGTTTGTCGACGCGCGCGAAACCACGATACATCACATCGGCGAACTGATGATTCCCCTGGCCAGTGGAGTCATCAGCGAGGCCGACGTACTCGCCGACTTTTCCGACCTGTGCCAACAACGTCATCCCGGACGGCAATCTGCAGACGAAATCACCGTTTTTAAAAATGGTGGCGGTGGCCATCTTGACCTGATGTGCGCAAGAATTCTGCATCAAAATTGCCAGGCTTCATGAGCACCCGGATACAACTCGAAGATATCCAGGCGGCGCGAGAGCGAATCGCGCCGTACATCATTCCACTGCAGATTACGGAATCCCCTTCCCTTTCAAAGCAATTTTCCAGCAACATTTTACTGGCGCATGAATACCTGCAAACCACCGGTGCCTTTAAGCTGCGTGGCGCAATGAATTCGGTGTTGCAGCTCGAACCTGGTACCACCGGGGTGACCGCGGTATCGACTGGAAATCATGGACGGGCACTCGCCTACTCCGCACAGCAGGCAGGTGTGCCGTGCATAATTTGCATGTCGGAACTGGTGCCGCGGAACAAGCTCGAAGCGATTCGCACGCTGGGTGCCGAAACCCGGATCATCGGCAAATCCCAGGACGAGGCGGAGGTCGAAGCCAGGCGCCTGGTCAGCGAGGAAGGCTACACCATGATCCCTCCCTTCGACCATGCACAGGTCATCGCCGGACAAGGCACCCTGGGTCTCGAGATGCTGGACCAGGAACCCGACATGGATACGGTGCTGGTACAGCTTTCCGGGGGTGGTTTAATTTCAGGAATTGCACTGGCGATAAAATCTCAAAAACCGGAGGTTCGTATTGTCGGTATTTCGATGGAACGAGGCTGTGCGATGGCGGCTTCACAAAAGGCCGGAAAACCGATCGAAGTCGAGGAATTACCCACACTCGCGGATTCGCTCGGCGGAGGAATCGGCCTCGACAATCAACTGACCTTCGACATAGTGCACGACACTGTCGATGAAATAGTGTTGTTGAGCGAAACTGAAATTGCCGACGGCATCCGTCATGCCTATTTTAAAGAACAGGTCATTCTTGAAGGCGGCGGTGCGGTCGGGATCGCGGCCCTGCTCGCGGGCAAGGTTACCCCGGGTGCAAAAACCATCGTTCTTCTAAGTGGTAAAAATATTGACATGGAACTACATCATAAAATCATCAACGGCGAAGGGCATTAACTCCTGTGGCAGATATCAGAATTCTGACCGAGGCTGAGCTTCGCAGCCAGGTCCAGCTAGACCTGGCGGCCGTGGAGTGCGTGGAAAACGCCTACTACGCGCTCGCCACCAAGTCAGTCATTATGCCGCCCATCATGCGACTGGATATTGTCGAAAACAATGGTGAGATTGACGTCAAGACGGCCTACATCCCCGGTGTCGATAGCCTGGCCATCAAGATAAGCCCCGGGTTTTTTGATAATCCCAGTCTCGGCCTGCCAAGCGTCAACGGGCTAATGGTTTTGTTCAGCACACGCACCGGTATGGTCGAGGCACTCTTACTCGACAATGGCTATTTGACCGATATTCGCACCGCTGCAGCTGGTGCGGTGGCATCGAAATACCTGGCGCGGGCCGACAGCCATAATGCCGCAATCCTCGGTGCCGGCATGCAGGCCGGTCTGCAACTCGAAGCCCTGACCCTGGTTCGCGATATCAACTCTGCAACAATCTGGGCTCGCGATTTCGGCAAAGCCCGGCTAAAAGCCGAGGACTTAAGCAAGCGACTCGGGTTTGAAGTCAGCGCCTGTGCGGATATCACGGCGGCAACTGCAGAGGCCGATATCATCGTCACCACGACAACCTCGACCCAACCAATACTGATGGCCGAGCACATCAAGGCGGGGCAACATGTCACCGCCATGGGGTCCGATTCCGAACATAAAAACGAAATTGATCCCGCCATCATCGCAGACAAGGCACAGTACTTTTGCGATCGCCTGTCACAGGTCAGCTTGCTCGGTGAGCTACACCATGTAATTGATAAACAACTGGTAAATCCAGCCGCCGAATTCCCTGAGCTGGGCCAGGTCATTGCGCAGCAGGTGGCCGGGCGTGCAAACAGTGACGACATAACGCTATGCGACCTGACCGGAACCGGCATCCAGGATACCGCGATCGCAACTTTAGCTTACCAGCTCTGCCAGAAACACCAGTCCGGCACCAACTTCGCTACCTAGTGAAATAGAAATCATGCCAAAAGATGCAAAACTGAATTTTTCCCTGCAAGAATATAAACAGCGCCTCGACAAGACCCGAAATGCAATGTCGGATAAAAATATTGATTGCCTGGTCGTGGTCGACCCTTCCAACATGGCCTGGCTCACGGGTTACGACGGTTGGTCTTTCTACACCCACCAGTGCGTCATCGTACAGCACGACCAGGAACCGATCTGGTGGGGACGCGGTATCGACGCACCCGGCGCGGTGCGAACAACCTATCTCGACGAAGACAATATTTTAAAGTACCCGGATCACTTCGTGCAGTCAGATGTCTGCCACCCGATGGATCACCTGTCGGAAATATTGCACGAGCTGAAACTTGATCGAGGGTCGATTGGCGTGGAAATGGAAAACTATTACTTTTCCGCAGCCGCGTTCCGCTCACTGCAAAACGGTTTACCCGCGGCAACATTGATCGATGCCACCGCGCTCGTCAACTGGCAACGCATCATCAAGTCTGAACAGGAATTGACCTACATGCGCAGCGCGGCACGCATTGTTGAAGCCATGCACGCGCGCATCTATGAGATCATCGAACCCGGGTTTAAGAAAAATGAGCTCGCGGCAGAAATATTTCGCACCGGTATTGCCGGCAAAGATGAGCACTGGGGTGATTACCCGGCAATCTTGCCATTGTTGCCAACCGGAATGGATGCCACCGCGGCACACCTGACCTGGGACGACTCGAAACTGAAACCCGGTGACATCACCTTCTTTGAAATTGCCGGATGCCACAGGCGCTACCATTGCCCCTTGTCGCGTACGATTTCGCTTGGCACACCGCCGCAAAAATATCTCGATGCCGAAAAAGCCGTGCTCGACGCGATGCACGCAGGGCTCGAAAATGCGAAACCGGGTAAACTCTGCGAAGACATTGCGATCGCTTTCTTCGATACACTAGAAAAACACGGTTTCAAGAAAGAGAATCGCACCGGGTATTCAATTGGCCTGTCATATCCGCCTGACTGGGGCGAACGAACCATGAGCCTGCGCCGCGGCGACAAAACCGAGCTTAAGCAAAACATGACTTTCCATTTCATGCCGGCGCTGTGGCTTGACGATGGCGGCCTCGAAATTACCGAGTCCGTTGTTGTTACCGATTCCGGTTACGAGAGCCTGGCCAATGTTGAACAACGACTACTGGTGAAATAAACATGGCAAACCCGATAGCAGCGACCATAGACCTGGAACGTGACGGCGTGCAACACGGTTTCCTGCAGATACCGCATTCGCGCAACGATTCTGCCTGGGGATCGATCATGTTGCCGATTACCGTCGCCAAAAATGGCGATGGTCCCGGCGCGATTTTAACCGGTGCCAATCACGGCGATGAATACGAGGGCCCGATTGCCCTGCATCATCTCGCTAATACCATTGATATCGATCAAGTTCGCGGACGCGTAATCATTATCCCGGCGATGAACTATCCTGCTTTCCAGGTTGCCGATCGGGTTTCGCCCATCGATCAGCTCAACATGAACCGGATTTTTCCGGGTAAGGCTAAAGGCACTATCACCCAGCTCATCGCCGACTATATTACGAGCACCCTGTTACCCATGTGCGAATTTGTACTCGACATTCACTCGGGTGGAAAGACGCTTGAGTTTCTGCCGTTTGCGGCTTACCACGAGCTTGACGACAAGTCACAGCAACAGGCCTGTGAAGCCGCCACTCTGGCCTTCGCAGCACCCTATTACCTGAGCCTGATTGAAATCGATGCCGCCGGCATGTATGACACACAGGCAGAATCGATGGGCAAGGTTTTTGTCTCCACCGAACTCGGGGGTGGCGGTACCAGCAGCCCCCATACTGCGGGCGTAGCCAGGCGCGGCGTACATAATTTCCTGGTGCATGCAGGGATTCTGGACGCGAAACCCATACAACCCGGGACGGCGAGCATCAAACTGGATATGCAACAGGATAATGCCTACGTGTTTTCACAACACAATGGTCTGCTTGAACCCTGTGTCAGTCTTGGTGACACGGTGCAAAATGGCGATATAATTGCACGCGTCTATACTACCGAACGAACCGGTTATAAACCGGTCGAATACCTGGCCGAAAGTGACGGTATTATCCTGGGCCGACACTTTCCATCCCTGATCAAGATTGGCGACTTCATGAATGTAATCGCACAAGTCGTCCAGCGATAACTCAACTTAAAGGAATCCGAAATGAAATTTAAAGCACTCGTGCTGATCGTACTGTTAACCGGCCTGGCCGCCTGCGATAAAAAAGACCAGGCCCCGGCTAAAACCAGTCTCGAATCCGATGAAGACCAATTCAGTTATGGGCTCGGCATGGTCATCGGCGAGCGCGTTCTCAAACAGTACGGGGACGTTGACTACGACCTGCTGTTACAGGGAATAAAAGCGCAGCATAAAGACCAGGAAACGCTTATAAGCCTGGAAGCCGCGGGAGAAGCCATAAACGCGCAAATAGAAAAAGTTTTTGCGAAACAGTCTGCAGCCAACAAGGAGCGAGGGCAGGCATATCTCAAGAGCAACGCCGAAAAAGAAGGCGTGCAGGTTACCGCATCCGGATTACAGTACTCGGTGATTACCGAAGCCGATGGCGCGAAACCCAAGGCTACTGACGAGGTAAGCGTCCACTACCGTGGCACCTTGATCGATGGCACCGAGTTCGACAGTTCCTATTCTCGCGGTTCACCGACCTCTTTCGTGCTCAACCAGGTTATTCCGGGCTGGACCGAGGGCTTACAGCTAATGACTGTGGGTAGCAAATTCCAGTTCGTTATCCCGTATGAACTCGGTTACGGGGAGCGCGGCGCGGGTGGCTCCATAGGCCCATTTGAAACCCTGGTCTTCGAGGTCGAGCTGCTCGAAATCAAGCCCTGATTCCGCAATAACCGATCAAACCGGGATGGGTCGGAATACATGCCTAGCCAGGCGCTACTACTACGCGTTGCCCCGCTGATATTTGTCTCGCTGTGGAGCACCGGTTTTATCGCGGCCAAGTACAGCATGCAAAACGCGGATCCCTTCGTTTTTCTGTGCCTGAGATTTACCATCACCGCGGTTGCACTGATACCGATATTGCTTCTATTCGGGGCGGCGTTACCGCGCCGTATCTGGTCTTTCAGGCACGATATGATTACCGGCACGTTGTTGCATTGTGGTTATCTCGGCTTCCTGTTCTGGCCCATCAAGAACGGGGTACCGTCCGGTATCGTCGCAATTATTATTGGTGTGCAGCCCATCCTGACAATGGCCCTGGCAAGCCTTTACATTGGCGAGCATCTCGATTTTCGAAAGCTTGCGGGCCTGCTGATTGGCTTTGTCGGGATCAGCATCGTAATCATCGGCAAGTATGGGATAGCCCTCGGCTTAAGCGGGGGTCTCGACCTGTTCGATCTCGGCATGTGCCTGGTCAGCCTGATGTCGATGGCGCTCGGGGTATTTTACCAGAAGAAATTCTGTGATCAGTCGCAACTGTTACCGGGTACGCTGATGCAATACGTCGCCGGGTCGCTGGCAACCGCGTTTTTCGCCCTGCTCTTCAGCGAGACCTGGACAATCGACTGGACCCCTACCTTTGGGATCGCGCTGACCTGGCAGGTGTTGGGATTGTCAATAGGCGCGGTCATGCTGCTGATGTACATCATCAGGAACGGTGAAGCCGGCAGGTTATCGAGCATGTTTTACCTGGTACCACCGCTGGTTGTTGTTGAGGCTCATTTCCTGTTTGGGGAAACCCTGGGGGCGTTATCGATAGCCGGAATGATGGTTTGCGTCATGGGGGTCTACCTGGTCAGTCGCTCGGCTAAAACGTAAATTTACAGCCAACTGCTATACTCATCTGCAAGTTAAAATTGAATTTGCAATGAAGAAATTTCACCTCTTTATCACCAGCCTGTTGCTGGTCTTTTTAATGGCAAGCCCGGTAAGCCATGGCCAGCTTTACAAGTGGGTCGATGATCAGGGCAATGTGCATTATGGTGATAGTCCTCCCGATAATGCCAAGCTCAAGCGAATTACCGGCAAGGTCAGCAGCTATACCTCGGTTAGCGTCGAGGCATTCGTTTACGACCCGGGCAATATAACCAAGCGTCAAAAATCAACCAAGGTCGTGATGTATTCAACCACCTGGTGTGGCTATTGTAAGCAGGCCGCGCAGCACTTCAGGAAAAACAAGATCCCCTTTGTCGAGTATGATATTGAAAAATCGGAGCAGGCTGCGAAAGAATATAAAAAGTTAAACGGCCGCGGCGTGCCGATTATCCTGATCGGAGATCAGCGTATGAATGGTTTCAGTGCGAGTTCGTTTGACAGGATTTACTACGGCAAGTCATAAAGATTGAGCCCCGGGCATTATTCTCCTAGAATGATCTGGCTTAGATGTCGGGGCGTGGCGCAGCCTGGTAGCGCACCTCGTTCGGGACGAGGGGGTCGGAGGTTCAAATCCTCTCGCCCCGACCAATAAAGCAAATAAAAAAGCCTCTTACCCCAGTACGAGGCTTTTTTATTTGCTTTATTGGTCGGGAAGATGGAACCGAACCAGAGATTCACAAAATCGCCCGGAGGCCGCTCTCGCACATCCATGTGCTTCGCGGCACCTGCGCATCCCTGCGCATTGCGATTTTGCGGCGCGTGCAACGCGCGCGGTCCGAAGGACCGAGCACATGGATGTGCGAGCCAAATCCTCGAGCTGGCGTCGAAATCCTCTCACTTGGTAATATTCTGTTTGATGGATCCCGCGGTCAAGCCGCGGGATGACAATAGTCGGTTCACAACGCAAATTGTTAATCTCATCAAAATTTCTCGGCGATCAATCTCATCCAACGGATAGTCAACTGTAAATTTTTGTTAGACAATGCTCGAAAATCATATTCGAGCAGGAATACATGCATTTCAGCATCCAGCTTTCGGCCTACTACCCGGACAAGTCTTATGGTGGCGATCGTGTCTACCGGGACATGCTGGAACTGGCCCGATGTGCCGATCAATGCGGCTACGAATCAGTTGCTATTACCGAACATCACCTGATCAATATCTTAATGATGCCGGCACCACTCCAATTCGCTGTCAAGATTGCCAGCCAGACCGAGAACATCAAAATCATCACCGCGGTTTCGGTGTTGCCATTACACGACATGCGTATTCTCGCCGGTGAACTCGTCTGCGCAGACATATTTACCGATCACCGCCTCATGCTTGGAGTCGGGCGCGGTGCCTTCGGTTTCGAGATGGACCGCATGGGCGTGCCGCTGGAAACCAGCCGCGAGAAGTTCGATGAATCCCTGAACGTACTGCAGGCATTGCTCGCTGACGAAGAAGTTTCCTGGGACGGAAAATATTACAAATTCGATCCGCTGACGATTATGCCGCGCCCGGTTAACGACATCCCTCTGATGATGGCGGTCCTTGTTCCCGAGGCCATTTATCACTGCACCAAGCGCGGGTTTCATATTCAAACCACACCACTGTCGGGAGATCATCAACACATGCTCGACCAGGTCAGCGCGTTCAATCGGGGCAAGGAAGAACTCGGTGATGCCGGGGCACACCAGACCCTGTCGCTGTCACGGGTTGCTTTTTTGTCACATAGCGATGCCGACCGCAATCGGAAAATTCAGATGGCGCACGACTACTACAGCCGCTTCGATAACGTTTTTACCGGGCCCGGTATTGTCGACAATGGAATGATCAAACCCCTGCCCCGCAACATGACGGTTGAACAGACAGCCGAGAATTTAACCATTTGCACCGCGTCGGAAATGATCGACAAGCTGGCCCCTTACGCCGAGGCCGGCGTGGATCGCTTCATCATGAACGTCAATTTCGGGGTCGAGCAAGCCGAAGTGCTCGAATCGATTCAATGCTTCGCGGAAGAAGTAATGCCGCATTTTACCTCTGGCCCGACCCCCCAGGCTAAAGCATCGTAACCACCATTTATGACCGCGGTAGACGTCAGTTATCGAATCGAAGGACAAGGTCCGGCACTTTACCTGGTGCATGGCATTGGTGCGCGTAAGACCTCCTGGAATAAACTCATTGCCGGCCTCAAGGATCGATTCACCTGTGTCAGCTACGATTTGCGTGGCCACGGCGAAAGCCCCGTCCCGCCAACGCCTTACACGCTCGATGACCTGGTTGATGATCTCGAAACGTTACGCCAGAAGCTTGGACACGAGAAAATTCACCTTGCCGGGCATTCGCTCGGCGGCATGATCGGTCCGGCCTACGCACGCGCCTACCCCGATCATACCCTGAGTGTCGGTCTGCTTAGCACCGCCGCGGGCCGCAATGATGATGATCGCGCAAAACTGAAAGCAGTCGGCGATGCAATGGAGCAAAACGGGATCGACGAAACCCTGGGGACTTTTGTCACACGCTGGTTCACCGATGCATTCATCCAGGCACATCCAGACCTGGTAGAAGCACGTCTGCAACAGGTTAACGATACCCCTGCCGATGTCTTCCTGAGCGTGTTCTGGATTTACGCCACCACGGAAATGGCGCCCTGGCTGCATGAAGTCAAATGCCCCTGCCTGGTGCTGACCGGTGAGCTCGATGGCGGCTGCAATCCACGTCTCAATCAATTCATTGATGGCGAACTGCCTGATTCCCGCCTGGTCATCCTCGAAGGGCTAAAACATGCCTTAATGATTGAAGCCAGCGACCAGGTACTGCCGCAGCTGCGAGAATTTCTACTCGAGCAAAGCTGAGACTGCTAATCTTCGCGTCGTGGAATTCAATAACCTAAAAGCTGCGCTGTTCGTGGTCATCGCAATGTCGATGATTACCACCAATGATGCCATCGTAAAACACATCACCCAGGTGTTTAATGTCGGGCAGATCATGTTTTTGCGAGGTGCCCTGATCTGCATAATCTTCGCCAGTGTGATGACGCTGCGTAGACAACCTGTTTTTAGTCGCCGAACCCTGCATCGTTGGAATTTGCTGCGCGCATTGTTTGAGCTTGGCGCCACACTTGCCTTTCTGACCGGCTTATCCATGTTACCCATCGCCGTGGCATCAACCCTGGGCTTTGCCTCACCCATATTCCTGGCACTGCTTGCAGCAACCATTCTGAAGGAAAACGTAACCCTGGATCGATGGATTGTTATCCTGATCGGGTTTGGTGGCGTGATGCTGATCACCAATCCATTTTCCGAGACAGCCTCGTGGGCGGTTATATTTCCGATCATCTGCGCTTTTTTCGTGGCCTTGCGCGATATCGCGATTCGCTACGTACCCAACGATATTCCGTCATCACAGGTCGCATTCACCAATGCCTGGATCGTTATGCTTGGCGGCGGAATCTATTCGATTTACCAGGGCTGGGGAGAGGCGGACTTGCAATGGTACCTGTGGTTTATCGGCTTAGGTGCCGTGCTGTACTGTGGATACCTGTTCCTGATAATTGGCAGCCGTATCGGTGAACTATCTTTTATCAGCCCCTTCAAATACATCAGTATTCTGATCGCAATAATATATGGTTACCTGATCTGGGGTGATAAACCGACCCTGACAATGCTCGCAGGTGCCAGCGTCATTGTAGTTTCGGGTATTATGCTGGTATCCAGCGAAAAACGACGCAACCGTAACACAGTACTAACATCGGAAATCCAGTAATCAGAATGTCCACGCCGCAACCAGAGAAAACATCAGGATGTTATGCCCCGGGGGTAATCGATTGGGTCTTCACGCGAGGTCGCTGTATCGAGAGCACCAACGAATTTGTGCATCAGCTCGCGCATCAAATGAATGAACACGGTGCATCGATTGACCGCTTGATGGTTTCTTTGCTGACACTGAATCCTCAATTGGTAGGCACTTCGGAGACCTGGTTGAAATCCACCGACATGACAACGCCTATCAACGCATCACACGGCGTGCGTAATACAGAACGATATATCGGCAGCCCGTTAGCAATAATTTACGAAACCCATAAACGCGTGCGCCAACGGCTGGATAACCTGCCCGAAGATGCACACCGAGCCTATACCGAACTGGCCGAGGAAGGCTATACCGATTACGTGGCATTGCCAGTACTTTTCGGAGAAGTCGCCGAACCCGGTGCGGCGATAATCATCAGCACTAAAAGAAAAGGCGGTTTCAGCGATCAGCACATCGAGAGCTTCAGGCGAATTCGTGATTACCTGGCGCCAGTGTTCGAAGTGCATGCGTTGCGACATATATCGCGTTCGTTGATGAATACCTACGTTGGCAAACGTACCAGCGAAAAAGTCCTCGCCGGCATGATCAAACGAGGCGATGCCGATGTCATCAACGCCGCATTGTGGTTTAGCGATCTGCGCAACTTTACTCATCTGACTGAAACACTGCCTGCCGAGCAGATACTGGAAATGTTGAACGAGTATTTTGAATTTGTATCGGCCGCGGTCACCGCTCGTGGCGGCGAAATTCTGCGCTTCATCGGCGATGCGATGCTGATCGTGTTTCCAATAGACGGCAATATGTGTAACCGGACCGCTTGCAGTGCCGCCATTGATTCCGCCATTGACGCATATGACACGCTCGAAACCCTGAATCACCGTCGTCGACGTCATGGTCAACCCGAAATCGAATTTGGCGTCGGCCTGAATGTTGGCGAAGTAATTTACGGTAATGTCGGCGCACCCGATCGACTCGATTTCACCGTCATGGGCCCCGCCGTTAACCGTACCGCACGCCTTGAATCCCTGACCAAGCAGTTCGATTGCAATATCCTGTTTTCAAAAAACTTTGCCGAATTGATCGAAGTACCTTCGGAATTCATGGGCGACCATGAGATGAAGGGAATTGCTGCGCCACAGGCTGTTTATGCGCTGTGCAAAACCTGAATATGCGAATTTCCGAAGTTCATATCTACCAGAAAGACCTGCAATTGAAAACGCCCTACACCATGGCAGGTACAGTGTTGCACTCGCTCGACTCGACCATTGTTAAACTGGTTTGTGATAACGGTCTGCTGGGCTGGGGCGAAACCTGTCCGGTCGGTCCCACCTATCAGCCGGAACATGCCGAAGGCACCAGGGCTGCGTTAATGCAGTTGGCGCCAGCACTTATTGGTAAATCGGCATTGACCCCTCTGTTGTTGCAACGTTGCATGAATGCTCAATTG
>Ga0224508_10003168_pt1 | contig 13681 bp, 14 predicted proteins | sample SF_Jan12_sed_USG_4_FD_170157 | JGI IMG/M metagenome (GOLD analysis project Ga0224508, IMG submission 170157) | Sediment microbial communities from San Francisco Bay, California, United States - SF_Jan12_sed_USGS_21 | ecosystem: Environmental > Aquatic > Marine > Sediment | place: USA...
CAACAGACCGCCTCGGAGACCCTCGCACAAAAAGCCAACGCCTACGGTATCGAAGGCGTACTGGTCGATGGTATGGACATCATCGCAGTACACTCGGCGCTCGACGCGGCAGTTGCTAAAGCTCGTGCGGGTGGTGGACCGACGATGATCGAGTCGCTGTGCTATCGCTACACACCGCACTCGACTTACGACGGCACGCCTGTTTACCGCACACGTGAAGAGGAAGCCGAGTGGAAGGAAAAAGACCCACTGGTGAGAACCCGGGCCTACCTGCTTGGTCGCGGCCTTATCGATGAGCAATTTGATGATGTCGTAAAGACCGAGATGCGCGCGGAAGTTGACGCTGCCATCGACGAGTTGGAAGCCATGCCGTTGCCGTCACGCGATACGGCTTTCCGAGCTGTGCACGACAAGATGCCACGACGACTAATCGAGCAATTGCACGAAGAGCAGGCAGCAGCAGGTGAGGAACTTTCGGTGATAGCGGATGACGAGCGCTATTCGCCTGGCAATGAGATCGAACCCGACGGAGAGCGCAAGAAGCTGACGTTGGTCGAGTCATTGAATCTCGCACTTGACCATGCGATGAGCGAGCGTGATCAGACCATAATCATGGGTGAGGACGTTGGCCGTGAAGGCGGCGTATTTCGCGTCACGGCTGACATGTACGAGAAGTACGGCGCGGACCGCATGCTGGACACGCCTCTCTGCGAGCTCGGCATTATCGGAACGGCGATCGGCATGTCGATGGCTGGCGTACGCCCGGTGGCGGAAATGGAGTTCGCGGGTTTCGCATTTACCGCTTTCGATCAAATGATTTCTCACGTCGCACGCTATCCGTGGCGAACCGTCGGAAAAGTCCGTTTCCCATTGGTTATTCGTATGCCGGGGGGTGGCGGTCATGAGGGTTACGAGGGTCACTCGGATTCGACGGAGGCGCTGTTTGCGCACCCGCCCGGCTGCCTGCAGGTAGTTTATCCATCCAATGCCAAGGACGCGAAAGGGCTGTTGGCGGCGGCGCTCGAAAGCGAGGATCCCGTCATCTTCTTCGAGCCGATCGTAAAATATTTCACCCGGTACGATGACGTTCCCGTCGAGCACTATACGATTCCGATAGGTAAAGCACGGATCGCACGTGCAGGGAGCGATGTCACTATCGTTACCTACGGCAACACGGTCAGCATTTCAGAACAGGCTGCTGAGCAATTGGAAGACCACGGCATATCCGTCGAAGTCGTCGACCTGCGAAGCATCAAGCCCTGGGACGAGCAGTGCGTGCTGGACAGTGTCGAGAAGACCGGCCGGCTGGTGGTCGTGCACGAAGCCGCCAAGAGCGGTGGCTTCGGTGCCGAGATTATCGCGACAGTCATGGAGAAAGGCGGCTATCTGCTCGAAACACCACCTGTGCGCGTCGCGCACGCCGACATGCCGTGGGCCGTCGCGAAACTCGAGCCGTACTCGATGATTAGTCCCGAACGTGTTGCAAACGCCGTCCGCAAGGTAATGGAGGACTGATCATGGCGAAGGAATTCAGACTTCCCGATCTCGGCTCCGGCCTGCAGGAAGGCCAGATCGTCAACTGGCTGGTCGAGGTTGGCCAGACGGTAACAACCAGCGACGATCTCTGTGAAATCGAAACAGAGAAAGCGGTCATCGAAATCCCGGTGCCGCACGCCGGCACAGTTTTGGAACTCAAGGCAGCCAAGGGCGACAGCGTCCAGGTCGGATCGGTCATAGCTGTCTTTGGAGATGCCGGCGAATCGGCTGGCAGCGAAGCGCCAGTTGCCGCGGCAGCGGTACAGCCACCAAAGCCGGCAGCCAGCGAGCAAGCGCCAGCCACAGCGCCGACAGCCAGCTCGTCAACTGCGACCGGGCGCGTCAAGGCGATGCCGTCCGTGCGGCGCATCGCGCGCGAGCACGATATCGAACTGGCAAGTGTTGCCGGCTCCGGGAAGCACGGCCAGGTAACTCGCAACGATATTCTCGCCATACTCGATAATCGACCTGAGGTCACCGCTGCCCCGGCCGCTCAACCTTCAGCTCCGGAAACAGGCACGTCATCGCAATTCGAACCGTTCTCGATGATTCGCAAGACGATTTCTGCGCGCCTGTCGCAGTCCTGGCAGGAAATTCCACACGTCTTCACGCGAATAGAAATAGATGCAACGAGGCTCCTCGTGGTGCGCAAAGCACTGATCGAGGAACTCGAAACAAAGATTCCGATCGAGGCGATTCTGGTCAAAGCCTGCTTGCCGGCACTCAAGGAGTTCCCGGCATTCAACGCCACAGTTGTCGAGGGAGGCATCGAACTGCACCAGCACTACAACATCGGCCTCGCGGCTGATACCGAGACCGGGCTGGTCGTGCCGGTTCTCAAAGACGCCGATCGCTTGTCACTACGCGAAATGGTCGCCGCGATGCTCGACCTGTTGCCCAGGGCCGTGGAACGCAAAGCGACGCCTGAGGAACTGTCCGGCGGAACCTTTACTGTCAACAACATCGGCGCCCTTGGGAATATTTCAGGCACGTCGATAATTCCCCACGGCACAACTGCCATCCTGTCAGTCAGCCGAGCTGTTGAAAAACCGGTTGCTATCGATGGCGCGGTCGAAATTCGCCCGATTCTCGAAGTGACGCTGTCCTTCGATCACAGAGCAATCGATGGCGGGCTCGCGCAACGCTTCCTGAATCGCATTCAGGAAAATCTCGAAGAGCCCGTAAAGGCATTGCTCTGAATAAAGAGAGGGTCTCATGGACCAGGCAATCAAAAACATGCTGGACTTGTATGGCGTAACGCCGGATACAGAGCGCTTTCTTCTCAGCGACCAGCGGATGTTCATAAATGGCGAGTTCGTCGCGGCTCGCGATAACTCGACGATCGACGCGGTCGAACCATCGACAGCAAGCTACCTGACCTCCGTACCCTCCGGGACTACAGAAGACGTTGATGACGCCGTGGCATCGGCGCGGACCGCTTTGCGCGAGGGTCGCTGGGCGACGATGAAGCCTGCGGAGCGCGAACGGCTGCTACTCAAGCTTGCAGACTCGATCGAGCAACACGCCCAGACGCTCGGCGAAATCGAAACTATCGATAACGGCAAGGCGATTGGCCCGTGCATCGAGATGGACATACTCGGCGGTGCCGAATTGCTGCGCTACATGGCAGGTTTTGCAACCAAGCTGGATGGCGCGACGCGCCAGGTTTCGATTCCCGGTGAGCATCTGGCATGGACTTTCCGCGAACCCGTCGGTGTGGTTGGCGCCATCGTTCCCTGGAACTGGCCGTTCAACATGGCGATGTGGAAGATGGCAGCCGCACTGGCGGTCGGCTGCACCATGGTGATCAAGCCAGCACAGCAAACCTCATTATCCATACTCTACTTTGCCAGGCTATGTGTAGAAGTCGGACTGCCGCCTGGCGTCATCAACATCGTCACCGGTCGTGGCAGCACCATTGGCGATTACCTCGCCAATCACACCGGTATCGACAAGGTATCGTTCACCGGCTCCACGCCGGTCGGTAAGACCGTCGGCGAAGCGGCCGGACGCGCATTGTCACCCGTGACGCTGGAACTCGGTGGCAAGTCACCGATGATCGCATTCGACGACGCCGATCCCAAAGCCATCGCAGCGGCGACACGCTGGAGCGTGTATTTCAATGCCGGTCAGGTGTGCAGCGCCGGCTCACGTTTGTACGCCCATTCGTCGGTTTATGACGACGTGATCGATGAGCTTGCCAAGATGACGGGCGCAATGAAGATAGCGCCGGGCCTGGATCCTGATTGCGATATGGGACCGGTCATTTCGGAGTCCGCGAAACGCAGCATTCTGACCTACATCGACAAAGGCAAGGCCGAGGGTGCTGAGCTAATCTTTGGCGGCAGCGAGCTTGACCGGCCCGGTTACTTCATCGAACCAACCTTGTTCGCCGCGAGCGACAACAACCTGTCCATCGTGCAGGAAGAAATATTTGGCCCGGTCCTCGTTGTTCTCAAATTCGACTCGGACGAAGAGGCTCTACGTCTCGCAAACGACAATATCTATGGCCTCGCGGGCAGCATCTGGACGCAGGACATTTCGCGAGCATTGCGTTATTCAGCCCGGCTGGAAGCGGGCACCGTCTGGATCAACAATCACGACATCGTGGACAGCAATATGCCCTGCGGTGGTTTCAAACAGTCAGGATTCGGCAAGGACATGGGGCCGGAACAACTCAACTACTTTACTCGCACGAAGGCCGTGTGGGCAACACTCTAGAAGCGACCTGCTCATGACACGATACATCAGTACAACAGAACTCCCGGAACTGGTTGGCACCGAACTGGGCGCCTCCGACTGGATCGAGATTACCCAGAATCGCGTCAACGAGTTTGCCGACGCCACCAACGATCACCAGTTCATTCATGTCGATCTCGACAGGGCCAAAGCGTCACCGTTCGGCGGTACTATCGCCCATGGTTTCCTGACTCTTTCGCTGACGACATTCCTGCTCACAGAGCACATGGTCCGGCCGGAAAATACTGCGGTGACTCTCAACTACGGCTCGGACAAGGTCCGATTTCTAAAGCCGGTCGCTGTTGGCCAGAGGATTCGCGCGAAACAGCGGTTACTCGAGGTGATCGAGAAGAAACCGGGTCACTGGCTTATGAAAATGAACGTCACTGTGGAGATCGAGGCGGAGGAGACGCCGGCTCTGATCGCCGAGATACTTTTCATGCACATCGTCGATAATTGAAATAGCCGGGCGACGCGAAGAATTGATGTGGTGTGAGAAAAAGCTGTTCTTTGATGCAGACTTCTTTCATGCATCGGCTTATCATTTCATGGGAATTCCGACGAAGTTGTTCGCCCCGAATGTACAGAGTCCGAGCCGCGGCAGGTTGTGCCGATCGGCGATCGTTAGATAACAAAACCATGGATGAATCATGACCGACTATATTGCCCCACTTGAAGATCTGAACTTCGCCATTAACGAACTTGCGGGATTACCGGAAATCAGCAAGCTGCCGGGATTCGAGCATGCGACCGACGATGTGTTGGAGCCAATACTGGAAGAGGCGGCGCGATTCGCCCGCGAAGTTCTAAGTCCGACCAACGTCATTGGTGACCAGCAAGGCTGCAGCGTGCGAGACGGCGTGGTCAAAGTACCGTCGGAGTTTTCTGACGCTTATCAGTTGTTCGTCGAGAGCGGCTGGCAGGGCCTGGACTGCCCTCAGGACTACGATGGCATGGGTCTGCCCGCCCTGATCGGTTCTGCAACGTCCGAAATGTGGGCGACGGCGAACCTGGCGCTGAGCTTGTGCCCCATGTTGACCAGCGGCGCCATCGATACCGTGGAGCTCCATGCAACGGATGAATTGAAGCAGCGCTACCTGCCGAAGATGGTTAGCGGGGAATGGTGCGCCACGATGGATCTGACGGAACCCCAGGCGGGCTCCGACCTGTCGAAAGTCAGGGTGCAGGCCGTGCCGGACGGCGATCATTACAAGGTCAGCGGTACCAAGATCTTCATTACCTGGGGCGATCACGAGATGGCCGAGAATGTCGTTCATCTCGTTCTTGCACGCTTACCGGATGCTCCCGAAGGCGTCCGGGGAATTTCCTTGTTCCTCGTACCGAAGTTCCTCGTCAACGATGACGGCAGCCTGGGCGATCGAAACGATGTGTATGTGACATCGGTCGAACACAAACTCGGAATCCACGCGAGTCCGACCTGCGTATTGAATTACGGCGACAGTGGCGGCGCGGTGGGTTACCTGGTCGGGCAGGAGAATCGCGGCCTCGCGTGCATGTTTACGATGATGAACCTGGCGCGCTTGCAGGTGGGCATACAGGGCCTCGCAGTAAGCGAACGTGCGTATCAAGCCGCCCGAGACTTTGCGAAGGAGAGAGTCCAGGGGCAGCTTCCGGGCGTCCGTGAATCCGCCCGGATCATCCAGCATCCCGATGTTCGCCGCATGCTGATGACAATGAAATCGCTGATCGAAGCCATGCGCGCAACCGCCTACATAACCGCTGCAACGAATGATTTTGCCCATCACACCGACGATGCTGACTTGCGCAGCCTGTCACTGGAGCGATCGGCCCTGCTGACACCCATTGTCAAAGCCTGGATGACCGAAGTGTCCCAGGAACTGACGTCTATTGGCGTACAAATCCACGGCGGCACGGGCTACGTCGAAGAAACCGGTGCCGCGCAGCACCTGCGCGACTCGAAAATTCTCACGATTTACGAGGGCACGACGGGCATACAGGCGAATGACCTCGTCGGCCGCAAGATCCTCGCCGACAGTGGCTTAGGCATGCAGCACCTCCTTAACGAAATGGCTGAGCTCGATGTCGGTCTGGCGAGCTGCGGGCCTGATCTGGGGAGCATCCGGAATGCCGTGGCAACGGGTCGCCAGCGACTGGAAGAGGCAACACAGTGGCTGCTTGCCAAAGCCCCGGACAATCCAACCGTTGTTTACCTGGCCGCATTCGATTACCTGATGCTGGCCGGAACCGTCATCGGCGCGTGGCAAATGGGGCGGGCAGCCGCAATCGCACACACTAAGCTCGAGGGCAAAGAGGGCAATGCGGATTTCTACAAGGCGAAACTCATTACCGCGAGATTCTACGCAGAAGAAATACTGCCCCGGTCTGCCGGCTACCTCGAAGCTGCGACGTCGGAGAGCAGTTCCGCGATGGAGCTGGCCGAAGATCAGTTCTAGATCGCAGTCGACGATAGCGAGGCACGTTGTCAAAGCCCTTCTGCAGATCGGCTTTTGATGGCTACGTCTAAGTACATCAATCTAACCGTGATACCGGAGGTTTGTTAATGCCCAATATGAGCAACAAGGTCGCCCTGATTACTGGAGCGAGCAGTGGAATCGGTCGAGCAACCGCTTTAGCTTTCGCGGAAAATGATGCCAAGATTGTGGTCGCTGCTCGTCGGGAAGGCGAGTTGGCTGGGCTAGTGGCTGAGATTGAGTCTCAAGGAGGCGCGGCTACATTTGTCAAAACTGATGTATCCGTTTCGAAAGACGTAGAGCGAATGGTCGCTCACACAATTGAGACATATGGGCGTCTCGACTACGCAGTGAACAACGCTGGCATCGAAGGAACGTGGGCTGGAATTACAGATTTGGCCGAGGACGAATGGGATAGAGTTCTGGATATCAATCTGAAAGGTGCTTTTTTCTGCATGAAGTATGAAGCCAGGGCAATGCTCGATTGTGAACACGGTGGAGCAATCGTCAACATCGGCTCCGTGAATTCTTTCCTCGGCTTCCCGACCGGCTCAGCCTATGTCACCTCTAAACACGGCCTGATCGGGCTGACGACGAGTGTTTCCGCCGAGTTGGCGGCGCAGGGAATCAGGGTAAACCTTGTGTGTCCGGGATTCGTCGATACGCCGATGCATCATCGGGCGCGAAAGATCGTTGGCGACGAACTATACGATGAGGCGTTGATCCCGAACGTTCATCTTCGGCGCGCGGGTCGCCCGGAGGAGATCGCTCGTTCCATTGTTTTCCTGTGTTCTGATGAGGCCAGTTACATCACCGGCACGACACTGACTCCGGATGGCGGATATACACTGACGGTATAAGCTCGCACAGATTTTCTTGATTCTGAACAAGATGCTCATCGCGTTGTGGGTCGAATCGGCCTTGCTGGTCCGGAAAGCCGCGCGGCAACAACAATGCACCGAGGCCTGGGGATTGATATGAAAACGCGACTCGCGCTAATAGCATTGACTTTCCTTGTCGCTGCCTGTGCGCGGGGCCCGGACTTTTCCCAGACGGTACTGGAATTTCAGAGGCTGAAGAACGAGGGCAACGTGGAACAGGCTTTGAGCTTGTTTGCCGATAAGCCCAGTCTGCAATTCGGACCGCTTGGGACGATCACCGGACTGAATGAGGTTCGCGGTATTCTCGAATACGATCGTGCGCTTAATACGCAGTTACGAATTGAAGAATGCCAGGCCACTGGTCTCGAAGTGTCATGCCGCGTGATCGAAACGAATGACTGGCTCAAGTCAGTCGATATCAAGTCGATCACTTACGACGAAAACAGGTTCACCTTCACCTCCGACGGTCGCATCCAATCGGTCGCGTCGACGCTATCGGCCGAGTCGGAGCAGTTGCTCGGAGCAGCTATGACCCGATTTGATGCATGGGCCAGGGCAAACCAGCCGAGCGCATATGCGAGTTTGTTCTCTGATAAAGGGGCTTTTGTTTATAGCCATGAGAACGCCGAGAAAGTCCTGGCGCTTCTCCGGAAATGGCGTATCGAATAGTCAAACTGCGAATCTGATCCGATGCCTATCCCAAAAACCCGCATTGAACTGACCAATTACGTCCGCTCCACCTACGAGAAGTTGCGCGCTGAGCTCGACGCGGCTGGCTCAAGAGCCGCGGACATTCACTGCATTGACGACTGGACTGTGAAGGATTTACTCGCAGTCCGTGCCTGGTGGACGGAAAACGTAATTAACTGGGTCGAAGCAGGTCGGCGAGGTGATCATCCTATTACGCCCGCGGAGGGGTACCGGTGGAAGGAGACTCCGTCGCTGAATGCGGCTGTGGTCAAGAAGAGTCAACGTGAGTCATATCGGTCTATCTGCGGCAGGTTGGAAAGCGGATTCGAGCGAGTGATAGCCACTATCGATTCGCTGGACGACCACGAGTTGCTCGACGTTGGTGTCTTTGACTGGGCCGGAAAATACCCGATCTCGCGGTGGATCTCGATTAATACCGCCAGGCAATACACGACGGCCCGGACTTTCATTCGACGTGCTTTACGAGAATGCGATATTTAAGCTCCACCAATACCTGCACCGCCCAAAAAATTGCTGCGACGGCCGCCTGTTCCCACATTCTTGTAATGACCGCCAGTGGCTGCATAGTCTGGCCCTGGTCTTTCGGACCACCAGGTTTAGCGCGATAATGCATTCGGCGGTGTTATCATCGCACCGCCTCGTAACTTCAAACCCAGACCAGGAGTCAATTCAATGTCCACCCGTCTTGACCTGTCCAAGCTCAGCCTAATGGACGCCCTCGACCTCGCGAAACTAATCGAGATGGAGGCATGCCATCGCTACCAGATGTTCGCCTCCCAGCTCGGCCGCAGCGGTGGCTACGATGCTGGCGCCTTCTTCGCCACTATGGCCGAGAATGAGGCCAAGCACGGCCAGGAGTTGGAGGCCCGGCGCAAGGCCCTGTTCGGTGATGCCCCGGCGCGGCTGACGCTGGATGACCTGTTCGACGTCGAGGCCCCTGACATGGGGGCGCCGCGCCGCGGCATGTCCACCGTCCAGGCATTCGAGGTCGGGCTCGCCGCTGAGAAGAAGGCCTACGACTTCTACGACCTGGCCTTGCCCGGAATCACCGATACCGAGGTCCGGACGCTGTTCACCGAGCTTCGAGACGAAGAGGCCGAGCATGTCGAGATGCTGCGAGAGGCAATGGCGAAACTGCCCTCGAGCGCTAGCACCGAGATCGAGTTCGACGCGGATGAAGCTCCCTATCTGTAGGGCGTCGTTCGCGATCTATCGGCGTATTAAATTCGCCTCGGGTCACAAGGCGACGTTGCGGCCGGTAAGCGCCTACCGCTGATTCGATATTGTCCACAAGCCAGTAGGGCCGCACTACCGGCTCCTCTGTTTCATGCATTGGCGCCCGTACAACCACCAACCCGCCGCCCAACAGCGTGGCCGTCCGTGCGTTGCCGAATCCGGCGTCCGGTTCGCCGAACTGCACGCCGTTCGCTGCGGCGTACGCTGAGCACACCGCATCGACTTCCCTGGTGACGATTTCGAGGTAGTGTATTTGCATGGCTCGCTCCACTCCGGTAATCCAAGCAGCAGACGTTGATCATATCACCAGGTGACCTTCTGCTTTCTGGTCTTGCCTGCGTCTGGTGGAGGCTTGAGCAAAACCACACAGCGGTCGTCCGCGGTTGGCCAAATATGGGTATGCTATGGGCTGACTTATGGGTTAATGACCAGTTAGGCATCAGTATAGGAGTTGATCATGACCATTCGCGGTAGTTGCCTATGTGGCGGCATTCAATACGAAATTCTCGGCAAATTACATGACGCTGGGAATTGCCATTGTTCGATGTGTCGTCGAACTCACGGTGCTGCATTCGGCACCTATGCGCGTGTTGATGCAGGCGAGTTCCAATGGCTGTCTGGCGAGGACCTCATTACCACTTACGAATCTTCGCCCGGCGGATTTCGCTGTTTTTGTCGTCAATGCGGCTCACCTTTGGGGGCTCTCGCAGAAGGTGGAAAATTGGGCTGGGTTACGCTGGGCACGGTCGTAGGTGATCCAGGGCTTCGTCCGGTGGCACATATATTCGTGGGCTCAAAAGCACCGTGGTACGAAATTACGGACCGCATCCCCCAATTTGATCAATGGCCACCAGGCTTCGGACCTGAATCATTCTAATCGATCGCATGGCATGTCGTTGCACGGGCCACCGGTCTTCAAGCACCCTTCATCCTCGGCGCAGTAAAGCTCAGACATTCGCCACATCAAGAGGTCGCTGTAATTGATCATTTTCCACAGAGTTAATGTCGTTGCTGCCATGATTCTGTTTTCAATCGTTGCTTGTAGCACCGAAACCGACACGCAAAACGGCTCTTCTACACTGACGGCATCAGAGCATTGCCAGGATATCGAGAGCGTGTTCGACAAGTTAGAGTGTTTCGTTGCGCTTGCTGACGCTCGTGACGACCCCTCTTTGTGTAGCGAGTCATCGATCGAAGGCGTCGAGTTTCAATGCTATGCAATCCTCGCTGAGCGGCGCAGTGATCAAGCGTTGTGTAGCCTCATCCCACCGCGATCGGAGGATCATCAATCTCTACGGGATATCTGCATCAGTGATGTTGCAAAGAAGGCTCTGGAATCTCGGCTTTGCGAAGAAATAGTGACTGTGGGACTCAGAGATAGTTGTTATGCGCAAATCGGACAAGAGCTGGGAGACTCAACTGTCTGCGAGAAGATTCGCGATGCTGGTCTCAGGAGCATATGCAGCGGCGAACCTGTAATCGTGCAGTGACTCGATCTTCCTGACAGGGGCAGTAACTGTCGGTGACTTCTCCTCAGGACATCTGCAATCTAATTTCATCCATTCTGCAGCGAACCGAGATTCCTTTCTCCCTCAGTGCATCGATTGAGTCGCGATCCCAGCTTCGAGCAAAATTCAAGATGACCTGCCGCAGTCTTGGCAGCGATAGGCATGGTTCGAGTGAGCGCGAGCTTACGGACACGTTGAGCAAAATAAGGTATTCGATGCTTGGCAGACGCCGCAACAGCTCCAGGTCCGGTAGCTTGAGGTTCGCCGACGCAGTGCCTCCCAATATCAGACACCTGACGTTCGAATTTCCTTCTTGTAACAACGACACAACCGCGTCCGAATCGCCACTGATCGAAACGGATTCCAAGTTGGCCATACCGAGAATCGACAGTTGCTGGGCGCCCCTTATACCTTCTAGGTATAGCGACTTTATTCTTGCCAATCTGCGGAGCGGTGAAAGCGACCGAGGACCGATGTTGCCGAGATGAAGGCGCTCCAACCCCAGAATCTCACCAGTCGCATCAATTAGCGGCTGCGGTATGTTCCGTCCGTCAATGCAAAGGCTCCTGAGCTGGCTCCTCGACGCCAGAGCACGACCTTTCTGCTCGTACTGCCCGCCGCCGACGCCCACCCAAAGAAATTCTCCTTCGAACCCTTCGATACCTTCAGAATCCGCGTGACACTCAAAGCCCGATTCACCTTTCTCCCACCTATGAAAGGAGGGGTCTAGTTCTTGAGGGATCTCTTGAGTCGGGTCGTTCATTGCGTTCCTATCGGCCGGCCGCTTTGGGTCGGCGGCCGACATTTTACACCAGATCATTCGACCCGCGGCTATACGGTGCGAAGCCGCCGTTTGACGCAAGAAAAATGCTTACTCAGACTCGAGCTTTATGAGCATTTGATCGCTGCCCCCTTTCAATGTCGATTGATCATTGCTTGTTCGGCAATCAAGCTGGTGCGGTCACATTTGTTCAGATATCGATAACAAACACGCAATCAAAGGTGATCTTTCCCATTGACTCCAGGTCGCTCAAGTTGACAAGACCTGACAGGCGGACCGAACCAGCAGCCTTTTTGAACTTTCCGTCACCATACAACACGTTGTTTACGGTCGGTGCAGGTACTGCGCCGGTGATGTGGGTATAGCCAGCTGAACCGTCAAGTACCGGCTGCACCGTGACCTGACCCCGCGATATCAGCGTACCGCCCGGGAAGTGGAAGAACGTGGTGGCCGTCAGCGACATAGCCATACCATTGTCCGTGTCGACTTGGGTGATACTTGACAGGCAATCACTGCCACTACCGATCACATCACCCGTCTTGGCATCAATCAGGTCCATTTCGAAGCAGAGTGCACCCATTGGGTCCAGTCCAAACTGCCCGAACTGTTCATCACCATTATAAGCGGTCCCCGTACCCGCCAGGACAACGACGATATTGTTGCCAATACCTGCAGCATTAGCGCCGCTTACCGCCAAGAGAGTTACCAAAATCACTAAGAAACTATTCGTTTTAAGTATGGACTTCATTTTATGTCTCCAATTGGGTCGAAGATGCATGCAGTAATGCTGCATAAACAAAGGTATTTCTACACCCTGCAGCAAGCGCAAACATGGAGAACATATGGAGATTAGCCGAATGATTCAGGGCTGAAGCGCCCAGGTGTCTTATTCTCGGGACAATGATCTACCGGTTTGGCCGATCTGAGCTTGACGTGGCCCGTTTCGAGCTGTGTGAGGACGGCGCTGTTCAACCGCGTGAACTAGCTGCGCATCGTCCTGCATTGTGCTGCAAATTGGGCAACAATCGTCAGGTGGATCAAGCAACGGTTACGTGCGTGTCACGTTATATTTCGCGACGAGAAAGCGTCAGAACTTGCCTCTGTGCGGAGCTGATATCATCAGCAAATGACATCCAAAGCAGCGATCCCACCAGAGTTTCTTAGATATGTAAGAGAGCCTCTCGACGAAGGCTTTACGGTGGAGATTTTCGAGGATTTGCACCATGTGCTCGATCAATACATCGTTGAATTGGCAATAGAGCGAGGCTCAACTGAAAACACGCAAAATGTTATTCGAGAATGGGAAAAGGAATACCGAGAGAAGATTGAGAATAAAAGAAAGAGTATTCAGGCGCAGTTTGGTGCGCTTCTTCCATACGCCTTTGTCTCCAGCAATGTGAAGCTTGAGTACTTGACCAGGAGCGGCCATGCGTCGTTTCAATCGGGAGTCATTCCAGATGACGTGACCGAAATCATGCAAGAGTTTTTTGAGATAGTTAAATATCGTGATGAACTGGAGGGACCGGGACACAAGAGCGGCAAGTCCTGACCCTTTCTCGCCGCCCAGGGTGAGCGGCTGCTTTTCCCGAAATCAGCCGCTCGAGTGTCTGCTTTGGGAAAGTGCTGAACGGCTGCAATCGGCCAGATATAGGTATTCCGTTCTGCTTTCAGCGATAGTTCTTGCAGCTGACAGGTAGCTGTCAGTAGAGGCGGGACATGCACCTGCGGATTACGAATATTTCGGCCATAGCGTTAGACGCTTTCCGCTTCTCCTTCGAGTCCGCAGGCGCGCTTGAGCTCGTAACGAATACTCAGGGCTTGCCGCACTACCGGCTC
>Ga0224508_10003169_pt1 | contig 13678 bp, 12 predicted proteins | sample SF_Jan12_sed_USG_4_FD_170157 | JGI IMG/M metagenome (GOLD analysis project Ga0224508, IMG submission 170157) | Sediment microbial communities from San Francisco Bay, California, United States - SF_Jan12_sed_USGS_21 | ecosystem: Environmental > Aquatic > Marine > Sediment | place: USA...
TATCTACTGGAATTATTTTGAAAATTTTTTAATACATTTTAATCATGTTATTCGATTCATAGGATCAATATCACAGAGATTTTGGATTTTTACTTATACAATAGAACCGCGTCCACGCCCTCCAGCATTTCAAAGAACAATATGGGCGACGCCCTAAGGATCTATCCACCGGGACTTGGCAATGGCGGTTGAATACAAATTCCGTGGTACCACGCGGAAAGATCGGCGCAAGGACCGGAGAGTTCCGGTTTGTCTTCCCGCAACGGCCGACGGCGCGGCGGCGATCGTTACCAATATCAGCTTCGGCGGGTGCGCATTCGTCGCCGAGGATGCCGAGTTCGGTCAGAGTGACGTGATCACCATTATCCTCGACGGCGAAATCAAGATCGAAGCGACAATTCTTCGCATCTGGAGCCGGAATCACTATGCCGCCGCCTTCGTGGGCCTCACACCGGCTGCGTTCCAGGCAATAGAAAATCTGGAAACCGGCCGCGCCCGCCGGCATGGCGGCTCCAAAGCGTCCTATATCCCCAAAGCCTCCTCCGCGGAGGTGTAGGGAAGCGCAAGGTCCCGCGCGACCGCCTCGTAGGTCAGCTTCCCCTCGTGAATGTTCAAACCTTCGCGAAAGCCTTGATCTTCCGCCAATGCGCCGCGGTAGCCGTCATTGCAGAGACGCAGCACGTACGGCAAGGTCGCATTGTTCAGCGCCTGCGTCGCGGTGCGCGCGACCGCCCCCGGCATGTTCGTAACGCAATAGTGCACCACGTCGTGGACCCGGAATATCGGATCATCGTGGGTCGTCGGCCGCGACGTCTCGAAGCAGCCGCCCTGATCGATCGCGATATCCACCATCACCGAACCGGGCCGCATAAGCTTCACCATTTCCTCGGTCACCAGTTTCGGCGCCGCGGCGCCCGGCACCAAAACCGCGCCGATCACCAAATCCGCTTCGCATACCGCGCGTTCGATCGAATCGACGGTCGAATACATGGTATTGAGCTGACCGCCGAACCGCAGATCGAGCTGATCCAAACGGCTGAGCGACCGGTCCAAGACCGCGACCTTCGCCTCCAACCCCATCGCCATGCGCGCGGCGTTGAGCCCGGAAACACCGCCGCCGATCACACAAACGCGTCCCGCCTCCACGCCGGGCACGCCGCCCAGCAGGACGCCGGCGCCGCCCTGTTCCTTTTCCAGATAATGAGCCCCCACCTGTATGCTCATGCGGCCCGCCACCTCGCTCATCGGCGCTAGCAACGGGAGGCCCCGGCGTTGACCGGTCACCGTTTCGTAGGCGATCGCGACGCAGCCGCTTTCGAGCAATCCCTCGGTCTGCTGCTTGTCGGCGGCAAGGTGCAGATAGGTGAAGAGAACCTGAGAACTCCGCAACATTGCGATCTCGGACGGCTGCGGTTCCTTCACTTTCACGATGAGCTCGCCGCTGGCGAAAACTTCGGCGGCGTCCTCCGCGATTTGCGCGCCCGCGGCACGATAGTCGTCGTCGCCGAACCCGATGCCCTCGCCCGCGCTCCGTTCAATCAGCACTTCATGACCGTGATGACACAGCTCGCGCACGCTGCCAGGTGTCATTCCCACGCGATACTCATGTGATTTGACTTCTTTCGGCACGCCCACACGCATCGGCGGCAACTCCCCTACGTTCACGAGCCTGTCGCGATGGCCCGGTTTAGCGGAGCATAGCAGTATCGGCGACCGTAGACCCAGCCGAATCCCGCGCCAGCCGGGACAACTCGGCGGCCATCCGCTCGAACAGGCCGGGCCAATCGCTCGTGCGCCGAAACAGGCGCATGGTCGGATACCAGGGCGTATCCTCGCGCCCCACCATCCAGCGCCAATCGGCAACCTGGTCGAGGATTAGCCAGGTCGGGCGCCCCAACCCGCCGGCCAGATGCGCCGCCGCCGAATCCACGCTGATGACCAGATCGAGCCCCGCCATCGCGGCCGCGGTGTCATAGAAATCTTTCTGTCCGGGACACAGGTCGACCAGCGTCATGCCGGGCGGCGGTCGCTGTTCCGACCCGGCGCCCCATTGCAGGCTGAACAACGCAACATCGGCGACCTCCGCCAAAGGGGCGAATTCCGTAAGGTGGCGGCTGCGCTGGCGATCCTGGCTATTGTTAGGATTGCCGGCCCAGTTAAGTCCGATCTTTAAGGCGCCGTCAGGTGCGTCCGGCGATACCGCCACGGGAGACGGTAGATAGGGCACCATGCCCGGGACATGGTCCGGCCGGGTTTCGAAAATCAAGGGCAGACTCATGATGGGGCAGTGCAGATCGTAAGCACCGCCGTCGCCGGCGTCGGCGACCATGTCCACACCTTCCACACCGGCGAACAGACGATGCAGCCGCGGCTTGCATTCCACCAGGACACGCCCGCCGCGCGCCGCCACCAGGGGTGCAAAACGGACGAACTGAATAGCGTCGCCCAAGCCCTGCTCTGTCCAAAGCAGGATGCGCCGACCGTCCAGCGGCTCGCCCCGCCATCGGGGCGCCGTAAAATCACGCCGGTAGTTGGGTCGTTCGAGCCGCCACTCGTGTTGCAGCCACCCTTGCTCGAAATCGCCTTCCATCAACAATTGCTGCGCGTAGTTGCAATGCGCGAAGACATGTCCGGGCGCGTGCTCAAGCGACTTTTCAAACGCCGCCAGCGCCGCCGCGCGCTCGCCCATCAAATTGCGCGCGACACCCAGACTATTGAGCGCATTCCCATGTGTCGGATCCAACGCCAGGGCCCGTTCCAATGCGCCCACCGCCGCATCGTGGTCATCCCGATGCAGATACACGCTGCCGAGGGTCGCGCACAGATCGGCATTTTCGGGATCGTGCGATAGGCCCTGCCGCAACACGGTCTCGGCGTCGTCGAGCCGCTTCATGTCGATCAAGGTCAGGCCGAGCGTGTTGTAGGCATCCAAAAAGGCCGGTGCGAGACGCAACGCCTGAGCGATCGACCGGCAGGCAGTCTCGTAATATTCGCCGGCGCGGTAGAGCGCGCCGAGACTGTGGTGAAACTCCGCGACATCAGGCCTTAGTTCGATGGCGCGGCGGATCAGCGGCAAGGCCTCGCGATATTCGCGGCCTTCATAATGGGCCACGCCCAAGAGATGCAGTGCATCCGGATGATCCGGCGCGCCGTCAAGAAGCGCCCGATAGGCTTCCATCGCCGCGCCGCGTTCGCCCTGCCGATGGGCGGCGATCGCTTTTGCAAGCATTTCGCTGCTGTTGGACGGAACCATACAGGGACGTGAATCAACGCGAAACGGGCTGACGAATGCCTTCGCGCGCGGGCCCTTTCAGTTCGATCATATTTCCTTCGGGGTCGCTGATGTACATCGAGGAGCCACGCCCGTCAGCGCCGTAACGATCGACCACCTTTCCCGGCTCGACGCCATGCCGGTTGAGGTGCGTCCGAAGAACGCCTTCCTTGAACGGATCGATACGCAGACAAAAGTGGTCCATATTGCGGTGCTCCGGATCCGGTGGACCGCCGCCCCCGCGCCCGATCGAGCCGTCAATATCGACAAGATCGATCAGGGAATTCCCCGCGCGGAGTTGATACAAGCCGAGCGACGTCTCCGCCCGCTCGAGGACGCATCCGAGCACATCGCAATAGAAGCGTTTCATCGCACCGATATCGTTCGCCCGAATTACGACGTGATCGAGCCCGAGAATTTCGAATGGGTTCGCCATTGCACTGCCCCGTACCTTGCTGCCCCACGTCGGCCGTGGCACGACCGTGAGATCCTCACCCCTGTAAATCATTGGGAACCTCTCGCAGCCGCAAATGAATTCGACAACAGCAACAGTCTTCCTAACATCGCAAATTATCCGAATCTGTAAAGAAATCTACTCAAAAATTAATATTCGGTCATTTTATCCGCGCGTTCAGTCAGGATAAGCTACCACTTCTTCTTCGATTTCCCTTCAGAAAAATCTGTCGCCTTTTTGTCAACACTTGGCCAAATTACAATTTAACCTGAAATTAACCATGTATTTCTTTCATCAACTGTCCTAGAAACCGCCCATGGAATCCGGTTCAAGGTTTTCGCCAAATAGCTCACACGGCTTTGACCGGCCCTATTTTCATTTTGTTTTCAAATTTTTACGCTGCTCAATGCATCGGCCGTTCGGCACGGCTAAATATTGATGGATCAGAACGAGGCTAACTGACCGTGGTCATTCCGGCACCAATTTCCCAAGCAATCGTCCGTCCCGTGACGGATGAAGTCGTTCGATTTTCGGATGCCGTGATATGACCTGGGTCGCGGCCGCGGATTATCGACGCGCAAACACTGAATCCGGCCCTGTGCCGTCCTGCCAAGTTTTCGGCAAGGTGGACCGCGTCAGGCACGACCTGATCGTCGGCGCGATCGCGCGCGGATCCTCGGATGCCCGCCTGCCGCATATCGGCGCCAAGACTGCCGTCCGTGCGGCGCTCTCGCATCTAAAAATGCATTCGGACCAACTCGACGACGCCGTGCGATCCGACCGGGACGATGCGGTGCGCGACTATTTTGATGGCACCCTCAATACCGTGCTCAACCATCTGCGCGGCGCCGCATTCGACCAAGTCGCGCCGTTGGAGGAATTGGCGACCAGCCTGATTGTCTTTGCCGTCGAACCCAAAGGCATTGCCGCCATGCAGATCGGCGAGGGATTGCTGGTATCGCGGGGACAGGAGGCGAATTATCGTTTGATCTTCGATATTGACGTCCGCCGCCGCGACGACCGCACCCTGTTCGTCACCAGCAAGGACGCCAAGGGGCGCATGCGCGTCGGAACCCGCAAGGGCCCGGTGAGCTTTCTCTGCGCCGCGACCGAGGCATTTGGGCCGCTTTCGCTCAGCAATCGAAACGGACAGCCGCATCGGCGTTTCTTCCATCCGCTGGACCAATACATCCAGACCGCGCCCGATGACGGTGTCGTTCACCAGGGAATTCGCAGCTTCCTGCGATCCGACCGGATCAACCGGAAGCTCGACGACGATCTTGTGCTGGCACTCTGCGGCTATCGCTCGCAGGGCGATCTGTTTATCGATCCGATGGGCGGAAACGCCGAATAAGTGCCCGCGTCACGTGCGGACGATTGGGTGGATGCCCCGGCTCGGGAGCCTGTCGCAGCGGCCAAAACCACGTAATTTTCAGAAACTTAAGTCTTTTTTAAATTTCTAAGGGTTAAATCCTCCGGCACACACGGAGGAATTCCCATGCGGTCGATATTGGTCTCGTCTCTCCTGCTCGCCCTCGCGCTCAGCGGCTGTGCCGGTTCGTCAATGGGTAAGGCCGAGTGCCAAACCGCGGATTGGAAGGCGGTGGGCTATGAAGATGGCGCCAAAGGTTACGGCGCGGACAGGTTCGGCAAACGCCGCAAGGCTTGCGCCGAGCATGGCGTTGCCGCCAATTTCGACGCCTACCGCGCCGGCCAGGCCGAAGGCATAGTGGTATATTGCCAGCCGCGAAATGGATACCAACTCGGCACGCGCGGCTACCGGTATGCCATCGACTGTCCGACGCACCTCGCGGGCACTTTCCAGACCGCCAACAATGACGGCTTCGGCCTTTACGAGCGTCGCGTGGCACGGGACAACATCGGAAAGCAGCTCCGGTATAACCAGCAACGGACCAAGCAGATCGAGCATCTCATCGCACGAAAGACCGCTAAATTGGTCTCACCGCGGGTGCGGCCGGACCATCGCATGTCTCTCGTCGTCGAACTCAAACAACTCGGCGAGGAAAAGGTCCAAGTCGAACAATCGATCAGCCAGCTCGAAAACGACTACGCCGACGCCAGCCGGGTTTATGAGGGTTATCGCAACAGCGTCGCCAATCGGTACTAAACACCGGAAATAGGCCTGGTCCGGACGCCTGATTCCGGATCCAGGCCAACGCCGGCCCCAGCCTCGCGAAATTCAGCCGCACTCGATCGTGCGAAGCGCCATCATGGCAAAATAGTCCCCGAGCGTCAGCCGGCGCGGTTCGATAACCGCGTTGTGCGATTGATACACAGGCGTATCCATCTTCCGACGGGCCGTTCGGCGGTTGCTCGAGATAGCTCGAGCGCCGCACGAAATTTCGCTGCCGACCTGTATGAATAGTTCTCCCCCGCTTGGCCGCGGCCAGCGGCGCACGAGTCTTTAAACCGGAAATAGCAGTAGCGAGGTGACGCCATTCAGTTACGTCGGAATATTCGCGGAGACATAGCGCATGGCATGCGCATTGCATTTAAATAGGTATAAATTTCGTTAATAAGTAACGATTCTTATGAGGTGCAAAATGGGGCGACTTACCAATGGCGATTTGGCGCTAATTCAATCCTATTTGGAGCATGTCAGGGGGCGAGCCGCCGCATTCGGTGGTTCAATCACTTTGGGCTCCGATCCGAAGGCCTTCGCGGAATTCCTCGATGGGCAGGTCGGAACGCATGGCGTTTCATCCATTCACGACCCTAAAAAATGTCATATTACGCCCGATAATTTTGCGTGGTTTCGGATCGACGCCAACGGTCAAGGCATCTGTTGCCATGCCATTCGATGCGTCGAAACCGACGATTTGATCGAGGACATCCGCACCCATCGAGTGTTCTTGAACCTGGATGTCCCTTGGGACTGCGCGAATGTCGGGCTCTATGACACCGCTTACGCGTTGGAGATATCAGGCCGTGTGGCGATCGGTGGCGGGTTGTGGGTCCATCCGGATTGGCGCGGCAATAATTTTTCGTTGCTGTTTTCCAAACTGCTCCGGGTAATTGCGATACGCCGCTTCCGCTGGGATCACTACGTCGCCTTCGTCTTAAACACCAAGAATCGGCGGTCGTGGTCCTTGCAAAGCGCCGGGCAGATGCAGGTCCATCCGTTGCTCAATGGATACTATCCCCCGTACGGACAGCAGACCGACATCATGATGACCTACAGCGCCAGAGACTCACAGCTCAGGCAAATTTGTGACGAGATGGAACGATGGGACCAACTATGGAGCGATATGCATAGACCAGCCGGTCCCCAGCCAAGGGCAGCAGTAGCCTGAAATACTCGCGCACTACATTGTCGATATCTTGCTTGAAGTAATGAGCACTGGGCTGCCGCGATTCCTTGCACTCCCAATACTCCACCGCACAGGCGAAGGCGTGCTCCTTCAACGGGAATTCGCTGATGTAAAGGCCGCGCCACGAGGTGAGGCAGCCGGTATAGTTCGGGAGCTTGTAGGACAGCGGATCATCCGCCGTGGTATCGATAATACAGTCCCGGGAGAATGCCGCCGGGTCGGGCAACTCGCCGAAATACCCCGCCTTTTCTTTCCAACGCTCGAACAATTTTTGAATAACCGTAGGCTCATGGCTGTGCCAAGCGGCAATTTCTTCAATAGTCAAGAGTTGGTCGAGGCTCAGTCGCGTGCGATTGTTCATGATTCCTGTCGTGCATCAAATGTTTACATTCCTTCGCTGGGTCGGATTTTCAACGGTCCAACTCAGACGCAGATTCCAAACCGACTGTCGATCGAAAGCGTCAATCGCGAGCAACTAATCGCGCAGACAGCGCCGAATTGATCAGCGCGTCGACCGACAGGAATTTATTCGTCCCCTTCAAGGCGGCACAATGATTGCTATTGATTCTTCGGCCGCCAAACTCAGTTTGCCGCGACGAAAATCTATTGACGGCAGAAGCGGCGTGTGGAGCCCCTTAACATACCTGATAAATTCGTCATGCGACATTTTGGGAATACCCCAAAGCATCCGATATTGTCACCTAAAATCAGCACGATCCTCCTGTCGCACGGCACTATTCGATTGCTAATCCGGCAAGCGACTCCGATGCCGCCAACACAGGATACCGCAGTCGTTTATCTCACAGAAAAGTGGGTTGGACTCCCACATGATGGCAAAACCATATAGGTTACACCATAACTGCATACTTGTATTAATCCGGTCTCGGCGCGATCGAATAATAGACAAGGAATACCAATGAATTCTGCCAACAAGCGACAACCCAACCCGGTCGATACTCATGTCGGTCGCCGGCTCCGCGTCCGCCGTGTTTTATGCGGCATGAGCCAAACCGCACTCGCTGATCAACTTGGTATTACCTTTCAGCAACTGCAGAAATATGAGAGCGCAGCAAATCGAATTTCCGCAAGCCGACTGTGGCAGATTTCACAAATCCTGGAAATACCAATTGAATGGTTCTTCATGGATATCGATGTCGACGGCGGTCAAATGAAGGAATTCCGCACCAAGCGGGAAACGCTGGAATTGGTGCGCAGCATCGCGTTGTGCCCGCCCGACGTGCGGCACGGTTTCCGGGCGTTGCTCCGGGCCATCACGGAACCCGCCGGGGCTGCCGGTGAAGCGCAAAAGCCGAAATCCGACAGAGCCCTGGATACCGTCGAGGGCTAAAGACATACACATGGCGGACGCACGCCCGCGCCGTGCACGATACGCCCGGGCCGTTTACGGCAACCGCCGGACGCCCTATCCTGGGCACGCGACCAATCGGGATACCGGCCATGACCAAATCCGGCGATGCTATGACGGTGACACCTCGGGACGGCGGTTTTGCCGCGGAACTCCGGGGTATCGATCTTGCCCACCCGATAGATTCCGAAACCCAGGCACAACTGCGCGAAATCCATTGGCGCCATCCGGTCCTGAGCATTCCCGATCAGCAGCTCGATAGCGACTCGTTCCTGCGGTTTGGCGATTTGTTCGGCCCGCCCGACATCGACATCCATGTGCAGCAATTCGCCGAACGGGGAAACCCGGCACTGGTCTACCTCACCAATGTCGACGCCGACGGCAAGCCGGATCCCGCCTCGGCCGGGCGTGGCACCGTGTGGCACACCGACAGCACCTACAAGGCGGAGCCGTGCGCCCATACGGTCCTCTATGCGCTGCAGATCCCGTCGCAGGGCGGCGGCACGATCTTCGCCGACATGACCCGCGCCTACGAAACCCTGCCGGCGGACACGAAAGCGCGGATCGAAGATTTGCGCGCGGTGCACAGCTTCGGCCAGGGCCCGGCGGAAGGCGGCATCATCCCGCTGACGCCCGCGCAGCGACAGGCGATGCCGCCGGTCGAGCACCCCATCGTGCGCACCCATCCCCATTCCGGGCGCAAATCGCTCTACGTCAATCCGCTGCATTGCTGCGGCATCGTCGGCATGGAAGACGGCCCGGCGATGGATTTGCTGATGGACCTGTTCGAGCACGCGCTGCAGCCGAAGTTCCAGTACCACCACAATTGGCGGGTCGGCGAACTGGTGATCTGGGACCAGCGCTGCACGATGCACCGCGGCGCCGGCGACGCCCCGCCGCACGAACCCCGCGTGCTGATGCGCACCAAGATCGCCGAGGCGGCGTAGCGCACCGTCACAATTTGTAACGTCATGCCCGCGCAGGCGGACATCCATCGCGCAGCCTGGACTCCCGCCTGCGCGGGAGTGACGAGGGTGAGATTACGCCCCCGGCGAAAATTCGGGTCCCATCGGCGTCAGCCGCACGCCGGGCCGCAGGTTCTTGAACGGGTACTGCGTCGAATCCACGATATGCCCGCCCGGCGCCAGCACGATCAGCGTCTTCTCGGCAATCGGATCGAAATCCGCGCGGAAATGACAGGTGCTCTTGAGCGCCAGGATCTTCTGCTCGCTCGGCTCGATGCCGACATGGCGGAAGATGTCCTGGTCGAAGGCCTGCATGCGGCGGCTCGCGGTAAAGATACTGACCCCGCCGATCCTGAGCAGCGCCGTCGGGCCCAGATTGACCCGCCGTCCGGGGATCGACTTGCCGGTCGCGGTGAACTGGCCGTTGGCCAGCTTGGCGACCGTGAAGGTGCCTTCGAAGGGGGTGTCGCCGGGAATGCCGTGCTTGCCGCCGAGCGCGAGGCTGATCTCCGCCCCCTCGCCCGCTTCGTGCGCCGCCGCCGCCGCGTCCGGGTCGTTCAGCACGCACATCGCCACGCCCTGCGCATCGTTCCGCACCAGCGCTTCCAGCAGCCCGGTGGTGTCTCCGGTGCCGCCGCAGCCGGGATTGTCCTGCGTATCGGCGAGGATCACCGGCTTCGACGCGGTCTCTGCGATATCCATCGCCGCGCGCACCGCCTCGTCCGGATCATACAGCCGTTCGCTGAACGCTTCCTCGTTGTCGAGCACCATTTTCTCGATGCGGTCGGCCGCCGCTTCGACCGCCGCTTCGCTGTAGCCGTGACAGATCACCGCCGGGCCGCACTGGTACAAATCCGACGGCGGGAACCCGGCGGCGTAGCACAGGTCGAGAATTTCGCCGCCCTCGCCCGCGACGGTGGCGTCGACGATGCCCTTGGAGGGGTCGACCAGCGTGCACTGATAGTTGAGCGGCAACAGAAACGGCGCCTTGCGGAACGCGCGGTGGGTCGGCCTTCCGTCGGCCAGCACGCGGTCGAGGACCACCGCCGCGCGGCCGCCGGTGTGCTGCCGGTCGATATGCGGATAGGTCAGGTAGACCGCCATGCCGTCGGTCAGCGCGGCGATCTCCTCGGTCACATTGGCGTGGTAGTCGAGGCTGATGACCAGCGGGATGTCCGGCCCGATGGCCGCCCGCACCCGGCGCAGGATCTCGCCCTCCGCGTCCTCGAAAGTGGTGTTGCACATGGCGCCGTGCAGGTCGAGATAGACCGCGTCGACCGGCATCGCCCGCGACAGCATGCCGACCAGCTCGCCGATCACGCGCTCGAAGGCGTCGTCGGTGACGTAGCCCCCGGCCCCGCCGCTGCCCCAGATCAGCGGCACCAGCTCATGCCGGTCGCGCATTTGATCGAGAAAGCCCGAGGTGCCGTAGCTGTTGCCGGTCAACCGCTCGAAAATCTCCTCGCCCCGCGCCAGCGGCGGACTCTCGCCTCCGGAAGCGAAATAATCGTAATCCGTCTCCATCGGCACGAAACAATTGGTCTCGTGCATGAACCCGCCGATCGCGATACGCGCCATGGGACTGTGCCTCCGTGGTGTGGTCTGTGCATACGCTGTCATTCCCGCGAATGCGGGAATCCATCATGCGGTCTGAACTCCCGCCTGCGCGGGAGTGACGGGGGGTTTAGGCCCCCGCGTCATCCCAACATGCGCGCCCTACTCCGCCGCGGCGGCCTGGCTCTTCTCGGCGGCCGCCTTCGCCGCCTTGGCGAAGTGCTCGTCGCCGAAGTTGTGCAGCGCCGCGCCGCCCATGAAGATCTTCGCGGCGGTGTCCCGCGAGACGTTCGCCATCAGATTGTTGGCGACGTTCGGAAAGTTCGAATCGAAATGCGGATAGTCGGTCGAGATGCACATGCGGTCGGCGCCGATCAGGCCGGCCGTCGCCTCGATCTCCGGCTCGCTGCCTTCCACCGCGGCCCAGCAATTGCGCTGGAAGTATTCCTTCGGCGTCAGCGACAGATAGGGCGCATGGCTCTGCCTGTACTGCGGATAGTCCCATTCGATCCGCGTCAGGATGCCCGGCACCCAGGAATTCTGCGCCTCCAGGTAACCCACCCGCAGTTTGGGATAGAACTCGAACACGCCGGCGATCAGCATCGCGATCAGTGTTTCCTGCATCGCGATCCAGTGGCTGGCGACATGGCGGTAGAAGCGGTTCTCGCCATACAGCTCGTTCATGTACGAGCATTCCGCGCCGGTGCCCTCGTGGAAGCCCATGGAAACGTCGAGTTCCTCGTGCATCGCGAACAGCGGGTTCCAGTAATTGGAGTGCCAGAAATGCCCGTTGATCGCATTCGGCCGCACGAACGACCCGGTCGCGCCGAGTTCGGTCACGCAGCGCACCAGCTCGGCGCAGGCGAGGTTGACGTCCTGCATCGGCAGCATCGCCGCGAACTTCAACTGGTCGGGGCTGTACTGGCAGAACTCGTGGATCCAGTTGTTGTAGGCCTGGCACAGCGCCAGTGAGAGCCGCGGATCCATGTTGTTGCGCGCGACCAGGCTGAGCCCCATGGTCGGGAACAGCACGGCGATGTCGATGCCTTCGAGCTCCATGCCCATGACCTGCGCCACCGCGTCGTAATCGCGTTCGGTCGCGAAGTTGAGCCGGCCGCTCTCCGCCATGCGGGAACCGGACAGGGACTGCGAGGATTCGGTTTTCGATGGCGGCAGCGTGCGCTTGCGGTGCTGCTGCAGGGCGTGGTCGTAGGTGGTCGACTGGCCGTCGATGATGACGATGCCCCGCTTCGGCTTGCCGTCGGCGCCCACGGGCAGCGATACCCGGTCGCGGAATTTCGGGTCCAGATAGCGGTCGAACAGGTCGACCGGTTCCTGAATGTGCATGTCGCAGTCTACGAAACGAAGCCCGTCCTTCATGGTCGAATCCTTCCGGTGTTGAATTTCCTCCTGAGTCTCCGGCCAAGGTGCCTGCAGGACCCTGGCGGAGACGTACAATACAGCCCGAAAACAGCGGCGAACGATACGCCCGGAGCCGGCGCGGCGGCACCCATAAATGCCGCCCGAAAGCGAAAACCGGCTTCCGGAACGCACAATAAACCAAATTTGTCCGGACCGCGAATTGCTGGATAAGCCGCGCCGCGCTAGCCTTTGGCCCTCATTCGCCACCGCCCGAAGGACCGCGCCATGGCCAGACGACCGAATATCCTGCTCATCACCTCCGACCAGCAGCGCGGCGACGCCTACGGTTTCGAGGGGCGCAAGGTCAAGACGCCGCATCTCGACGGGATGGCGCGGGACGGCACGCGGTTCTCGTCCTGTATCACGCCCAACGTGGTGTGCCAGCCATCGCGGTCGTCGATCCTGACCGGGCTGCTGCCGCTGAGCCATGGCGTCTGCGACAACGGTATCGATCTCGACCCGGCGGTCGGCGAGACCGGCTTCGCCCGGCGGCTGGCCGCGTCGGGCTACCGCTCGGCCTTCATCGGCAAGGCGCATTTCTCGACCAAGGGCACGTTTGCGCCGACCGACTCGCCGGAATGCCAGTACAGTTCCCGGGACTTCGCCGACGACTGGATGGGGCCCTATATGGGTTTCGACCATGCGGAGCTGATGTGCTTCGGCCATTTTCATAAAAAACGCAACCCGATGATGCCGCCGTCGGGCCAGCATTTCGAACGCTGGTACTACGGCCATGGCGAGCGCGACGGGCAGGAGGTCTGGGAGCTGTGGGGCACCGAGCTGCCGCCGTCGACCGGCGCGGCGCAGACCTGGCACTCCGCCCTGCCCGCCGCCTGGCACACCAGCACCTGGGTCGGCAACCGCACGGTGGATTTCCTGGGCGAGCACGCGGCGAAGAAGGGCGGCGACGATCCCTTCGTGCTGTGGGCCTCCTTCCCCGACCCGCATCATCCGTTCGACTGTCCCGAGCCATGGAGCCGGCTGCATCATCCGGACGAAGTCGACATCTCGACCACCCACAAGATGGATCTGGACCGGCGGCCGTGGTGGCACCGGGCCTCGCTCGAAGGCGAGCCGGACATGAAAGACCCGGAACTGGTGCAGTTCCGCAAGACCGGGTCCCGCGCGCCGGTGCAAAGCGAGGCGCAGTTGCGCGACATGACGGCGAACTACTACGGCATGATCTCGCTGATCGACCACAATGTGGGGCGCATCTTCGACGCGCTGGAGGCGAACGGCCTCGCCGAGGACACCATCGTGATCTACACCACCGATCACGGCGACCTGCTGGGCGATCACGGGCTCTATCTGAAG
>Ga0224508_10003170_pt1 | contig 13677 bp, 11 predicted proteins | sample SF_Jan12_sed_USG_4_FD_170157 | JGI IMG/M metagenome (GOLD analysis project Ga0224508, IMG submission 170157) | Sediment microbial communities from San Francisco Bay, California, United States - SF_Jan12_sed_USGS_21 | ecosystem: Environmental > Aquatic > Marine > Sediment | place: USA...
TTGTCTCCCAATTTGTGTACATCCTGAGCGGAAAGCCAGGCATTATCATTTAAATGTTCCTTAAAATAAGGGATCAGCCTATAACCAGCGGTGGCGATACTACTTATTGCAAACTCCATACTATTGGTATTAGGCAGGCAAAGGTACAGACATTGCCATCATTGTCCAAAGTATAACCACCTCAAGGCTTGAGGAAACTCTTCCCTCCAATTGGTTTCATGATGAACACCATCGGGATTGTGGGAGAACTTAAATCTAAACCCACTTTCCTTGTGCGCCAGCAGATCTGCACCAAACCGCATCACATTGGGTAAATGGACCTGGCTTTCCTGCCCCCCGGCATAAAGATATAAGGCGGTATCATCGGTGGGTGAGAACTTTCTGGCTAATTGATAGATCTTGGGAGTTAACCATAAACTAGGAGAAAAGACCATCATCTTGCTGAAAACCTTGGGAGCATTCAACCCTGCATAAAGGCTAATCAGGCCACCCATGGAGCTTCCTCCAATACCGGTGTTTGAGGCGTCCGAAAGCACCCGGTACTTTTCTTCAACGTAAGGCTTCAAGGTTTTTTGAAGGAATTGAATATACTTTTTGCCCTGCCCTTTGCCGTATTTACTGGAATTATAGGGTAAATATTCGTTTATACGGTCTTCACCCCCATGATCCACCGCAATGATCACCACTTGACCTTTTCTATTCTTAGCCAACCTACCCAACGAACGATCTATGGCCCAATTACCGAAAGGGGAATGATCATCAAATAGATTTTGGCCATCATGAAGGTACAGTACCGGGTACTTTTTGTCGGAATCGTAATAATCATAAGGCAACAAGGCCGAAATCCGACGATTTCGGTTCAGCTGCGGGATTTTATAATCCTCCTCGATAATTTCAATATGGGGTTGGTATGACTTGTTCACAAACCAGTTTTGCGGCGAAACTAGTTATTCCCAATGATTTCTAAAAGCACCCTAGTAAATATTTATGTTCATCCACCTGATGGAGGTTCTGAACAGGCTTTATACTACAGGGTGTAAAAATTCGTTTGTAAACTGGGCAAAACAGAGCTTTGCTTAGTAACTTTACCAGGTTGGCCTTGGCCAAACTAATGACAAAATAATATGACCTTGTGGATTGGAGTTTGGTTGCTGATGTTTTCGGACATGGTTCTTCCTGAACCGGTAAAAGCTCCTGTAGCATTACCTGAAACAGCAGTAATTTCCACGCCGGTAAATACCATTCCCAAAGGACTCTTAGAGCAGGCCCCGGAAGATATTTCCTTGAATAAAGCGCTTGAGCATGCTTGGTCAGGTTACAGCAGTATACGAAATCAACGCCCTCTTAGCGAGATCTTAGTAATAATTGATTTCACCAAGCCTTCTGATGAAAAGCGATTTTATGTTTTTGATCTTAAACAAGAAAGGCTCCTGTATCATACCCTTGTAGCTCATGGCCGAAATTCTGGGCTCAAACATGCCACGAAGTTCTCGAATCAACCTAACTCACATTGCAGCAGCCTGGGATTTCTGGTAACTGCCGAAACCTACTACGGTAAACATGGATTGTCATTGAAACTGGACGGGCTGGAAAAAAACATAAACCACCATGCCCGGGACCGTGCGGTGGTCATTCATTCAGCTTCCTACGCCAACCAGGACTTTGTGGATCGGCATGGAAGGCTTGGCCGAAGTTACGGGTGTCCTACCTTACCCGAGAAAGATTATTCAGAAATTGTAAATACCATCAAGGAAGGGGCATTAATTTTTTCTTATTATCCTGACAAACAGTACTTTAATAGTTCTGATTTAATGTTTTGATACGTAACTTGCCTTCCGCATTCCGATTGCTCATCTTCATAGCAATCGCCACATTACTAATCTGCTCCTGTCAAAACAGACGCCCCCCTTGGCAAAAGAAAGAAACCATTCAAGTACCGGCAATTGATACTGCCTTGTTTGTGGAGGTGCTTAAAGAAAAGCTCGCCCAGCAGCGAGACGGTAAAACCTTAGATATCAATGGTGCCAAGATCTATGCCAACCGGGTAATTTCCTCTTTATATGAAAAAAATGCTTACCTCCCACTTTGGAAAAATCGTGGGATGTACCAGGCATATTTAAAAATACTAGACAGCATTCACCTCGATGGTTTACTAAGCGATGATTATGCTGCAGACATCATAAAAGACTCTTTTGCGGAGATCGATACCGCAGAATTTCTGGACCATAGCAAACTTTCAGATTTGGATATTATCACTACCAATTCTTTCTTGTTGCTAACCCTGCATTTGTTGGAAGGAAAATCACAACCAGAACTTTTGGACCCCAATTGGAATTACCACTTCACTCATATCGACAAACACAGCGTTGATTCTGTCTATCGTACCCTATCACACGGTGATGTATTGAAATATTTCCAGCAAATAAAGCAGCGAAGCGATTATTACTTGGGTATGCAAACAACCCTCAAAAAGCTTTATCAACTGAAATTGCAGGGTGGTTGGGGTACCATTTCGCATGGAAAAGACCTTAAACTAGAACCTGGGGATGATGATCCCGTGGTACTGGATATCAGAAAACGGCTGGCATTTCCTCATATTCCCTCTCATGAGTCCACCGTTTACGACTCTTTATTGGTTAATCAAGTAATACAATTTCAATCGGCTCACGGATTGACCGCTGATGGTGTTATTGGATCGGCTACTATCGAAGCCTTGAATATTCCGGTGGAGGACAAGATCGATAAAGTAAGGGTCAATTTGGAGCGGGCTCGATGGCTCATAAATGACCTGGTCCAGAAGCGGATTGTTGTCAATATTGCCAATTTTAGCGCTTATCTGATCGACAGCAACCAAATAGTACACACTTCCAAGGTTATGGTGGGCAAGCCCTTCAGTAAAACACCGATTTTTGAATCTACACTGAAATACATTGAATTCAACCCTACCTGGACGGTACCTAACAGCATTCTGAGAAACGAAATGCTACCGATTATTCGCAACGATTCTAGCTACTTGAGTAAGCGCAACATGTCCATCATCAATTCGCAGGGCAAATCTATTCCCATTGAAACGGTGGATTTAAGCGGCAGCTTCCCTTATTCCGTACGTCAGGGCCCAGGACCGAGTAATGCCTTAGGCCGTGTGAAGTTCATTTTTCCCAATGCATTTAGCGTGTATCTACACGACACTCCTTCCCGTCATTTGTTTGGGCGCAGTGAAAGAGCTTTTAGTCATGGGTGTATTCGCCTGGAAAATCCACTGAAATGGGCCGAATTGCTCATTAATGAGAAAGAATGGGATCAATCTGGGATTGATAAAGTAATCCGTGAGGGTAAAACATTACGGGTGTTTCCCCAAAAAGATATTCGGGTCATGATCATTTATTTTACCCACCTCACAGATCTGGATGGTATCGAATATTTTTATCCGGATATCTATGACCGCGATGAAGCAGTACTGCAGGTGCTTAACGCGCCTATTGATGAAAGTGTGTTAGAGTATCAGAGCGAAAAGATTACGTCTCAACCATAGTTAAGTAATACATTGGTCAACGGTATTCGAACCAATCCGGATCGTTTTCTATCATCTGGGAGTCAAGATAAGATTACTGCTGTTCAATGACCAGGAAACCACAGCTTCACGAATATTTACACTAAAGGTGAACCTTATTCCTTCAATGAAGTCTATTATCTTGACATAGTACTAGCCATAGGAGGTGATTGGCCCTCCTCACCTTTCAATACCTTATTCCCTTCGTTTTTGATTATTGACTACGTCATGGTTTTTCAGAAGCTATAACCCGATCACCTAAAGCGGGCATTCTGAATTTTTCAATGGTAGCTTCCTGGTGTTGTTCAGCCATAATGGCCTCAATTTGAGCCACGATTTGGGGTTGCTCTAGTGCCAGGTCCTTTTCTTCCCCGGGATCACTTTGAAGGTCGTACAGTTCAAGCTGTAAATTGCCCTCCAATATATCCTTACGAATGCCTTTCCAGTCACCCATGCGCACCGCTTGCTGTCCTTGATAACCGGAGAACTCCCAATATAGATGCTGGTGCTTTTTTTGATCTTGGGTGTTTCCCAAGAGGGTAGCCAAAAAACTAATTCCATCAGTTCGGGGCAATGGGAGTTCTAAAAGCTCCGCCAGTGTGGGCATCACATCCCAAAAAGCGGAGATATGATCGGTTTGAGATCCTACGGCTACTTGAGAGGGCCAGCTCGCGATCATGGGTACCCTGATACCCCCCTCATAGGTAAACCCTTTGGTACGCCCATATCGATTGCTAAACGGTGCGGCACTGTTGAAAAATTCAGCATCAACGCCCCCTGTGTAACTAGGACCGTTGTCACTGGTAAAAATGACCAAGGTGTTTTCGTACAATCCCAATTCCTTTAGCTCGGCTATGATCTCGCCCACCTGATCATCCAAATAACTGATCATGCCGGCATAAGTTGCCCGGGGGTAGCGGGTGGGGAAATAACCTTTTGATCCATTGTAAGGCATCTCGTCGCCAAAAAGCTCCACATAGCGGTCTACATAAGGCTGAGGTACTTGCAAGGGTAAATGCGGCAGTGGAGATGCATAGTAAAGAAAGAAGGGAGTTTCACGGTTTTCTCTGATGAACTGCAAAGCTTCCTTTTGCATCAAAGCCGGGGCGTAATCCTGTTGCTGCCATTGAGCATAGCTGGCCAGGTCCATGGAATCTGCATCTGGGGCCAGCTGGTTGTCCTGGTGGGGTACCACCACCGGATTCTGCAGCCAGATCTTTTCTTCATTCTTCCAAAGATGACGAGGATAAAGTTGATGCGCTTGCCGTTGGCAATTGTAGCCGTAAAAGAAATCAAAACCGTTTTTAGTGGGGATGCCGGAGCTATTTGGTGCCCCCAATCCCCATTTTCCTACTAATGCCGTACGATAACCGGCGGATTGCAGCATTTCACCAAGCGTGAAGCTTTCACTGCTGAGGGGCCGTTGTCCCTCCAAATTTGGGTCTTCCACCGCTTTAGCATAGTCCCATACATCTCCTCTTTCCCGCCATTCATCGTTGGAACGGATCTCCGCATGACCAGGATGAAGGCCTGTGAGCAGCATGCACCGGGAAGGCGCACAAACCGGCGAACCGCTGTAGTGCTGCATAAAGATCATGCCGGATGCAGCCAGGGCATCAATATTGGGCGTCATGATCTTTTCTTGGCCATAAACTCCCAATTCCCCGTAGCCAAGATCATCAGCCAAAATATAAATAATGTTAGGTGGACTGTTTGGCTGGTCGTCCTTTTTAGAAGTACAACCAATCGCAGAGGTGATTACCAGTACCGCCAGAAATATACGCATCATATTTTCCTAGTTTTAACCTTGATAAGGTAGTCAAATTCCTCATTAATTATTTTTAAATTAGGCTAGTTTTTACCGAAAATGGAGATTATGGATCTTTCTCAACACCACCAGGCCATCAGTTCTTACTTTCCAATGCCAGTAACAGCCCAAGATTGGGAAGAGTATACGCTGACAAACTCACAAGTAGAGTTTTTTCATGAGAATGGCTATCTATCCGGAGTCAAAATATTGAATGAAGAGCAGGTCGACCTTTTAAGGGAGGAGATCAATGAACTAATGGATCCTAATCATCCGGGACATCATCTATTTTATGAGTATCACAACAACGAATCAACCGATCCTGACAAGATACTCTTTCACTCCTTGGGTCATTGGAGAATAACCAAGGGATTCCACGATGTACTCTGGCATCCGGCATTTCTGAAAGCCGCTAGTCAACTCTTGGGAGATCGCTCAGTAAGGTTCTGGCACGACCAGCTTTTCTGCAAACCCCCACAGCATGGAGGAGTAGTGGCCTGGCATCAGGACTATTCCTACTGGACCCGTACCACCGCAATGCAGCACTTAACCTGTTGGATAGCTTTGGACGACGCTACTACCGAGAATGGCTGTCTTTGTTACGTACCCCAGAGCCATAAATGGGGACTTCTGCGTAAACCTGAATTGGCTGGTGACATGGATGGGTTGTTGGATCACCTCACCACAGAACAAAAACTGGCCTTTCACTCAGTGCCCGTGGAGTTAAAAAAAGGATACGCTACTTTTCACCATCCATTGTTAGTCCATGGATCACATGCCAACACTTCGGAACATAGCCGACGGGCCTTTGTCCTTAATGTATTTGCCGATGGCACCCGCTCCGCTACCGATGAGCCGTTACTGCAAGGTGTACCGGTAGTACCATCAGGTGAAAAGATCACCGGACAGTTTTTTCCATTGTTGTATGCGGTAGATTAATTATTCTAAGCCCATGACACATCTAAAAAATATTCTGATCGTTACCGGAGATGCCGGTGAAAGTTTTGAAACACTATATGCCAAACAACGATTCATCGAGGCCGGCTATCGACCTACAGTGGCAGCTCCTTCAAAAAAAAGGCTGAATCTGGTGATCCACGATTTCGAACCGGGTTGGGACACTTATGTGGAGCGCCCCGGATATCAGGTGGAGGCTGATATCAGTCTGGAAGAAGTGAAACCTGAGGAGTTTCAAGCCATTCTTTTTGTGGGTGGGCGAGCCCCGGAATATCTGCGCAATAACCCACGGGTGATCGACTTGGCCAGACACTTCAGCAATGACCAGGAAAAATATGTCTTCGCCATTTGTCACGGAATTCAAATTCTGGTTAGTGCCGGATTAGTAGAAAACAGGAACATTACCTGTTATGAACACGTAAAATTCGAAGTGGAGTCCTGTGGAGGCACCTACATTGCGCACCAACAAGCCGTGGTTGATGGAAACATGGTGACCGGTCAAACCTGGGAATCTCACCCGGAATTCTACAAAGCAGTCTTTGAACTGCTGGAAAAAGTCCCGGCATAAACGCTAACGAAAGCTAAAAATATTTCCGTCCTGCGAGCTGCTGACTCGGTGACTTCTTCGTCGAGGTTCCTACCTGGATCAAACCAAATTCAGCACCAGGAGCTGGTTATGGAAAGTACGAAATATCACTCCAGGATAGGCTAGGTAAAATTAGTTTTTGCGGGGTGCCCCCCACCCACCCATTTTTAATTTACCAGTTATGAGTATCATCAGTTGAGATTGGCAAAAATATTTGACAATCGTCCATCTTCGCAACTCTTCTGGTTAGAGACTCTCAAGTGATTCATAAGTGATTTGATGCATATGGCGTGTCTCTCCTGCCGCGACTCCTTCCGGTAATGATCCGAAATGCCATTTTCAATGTAACCTGAAAAACCCCAACTGCTGCAGGACTCCTGCCGGACATCTCTGAATAAAGGTTACTCCAACCAACCTATAATTCTGCACCTGCGTTCCAACCATAAAGGCCAAATACCGGCAATATCATGGCTAGATTAGCACCGGAGATAACCATATTGATACCCGTTTATAACGAAGAAGAGTCTTTGGTCATGCTCTATCAAGTACTTCTTGAGTATCTGCGGTTTACTCCAATGCCGTCATTAGTGTTATTTGTTGATGACTGTTCCACCGATAGCAGTCTTACCATCATTCAAGGGATTTGCAAACAACATAGTCATTTCGGCTATTTGTCATTAGCCAAGAATAGCGGTTTAAGCTCAGCTCTTAAGGCAGGGATCGATGTCTGTACCACCACCTATCTGGGCTATATGGATGCTGATCTGCAGACTTCTCCCAAGGAGTTTATGTCGTTCTTCCAATATTTGCCGGACTTTCATATGGTGACTGGTATTCGTGATCAACGACACGATAGTATCATCAAAAAACTGTCCTCTAAAATCGCCAATCAGTTCAGGCGTTGGATGATTCAAGACGGGATCCAGGATACCTGCTGCCCACTCAAGATCATGCGGTCCGACATGGCCCGACAACTACCATTCTTTAAAGGTATGCACCGGTTTTTACCTGCATTGATTCAATGGGAAGGTGGCAAGGTAAAGCAAATAAAAGTGACTCATTATCAGAGATTTGCGGGTAAATCGAAGTATCATTTATTTAATCGTTTATGGGGTCCCTTCTTGGATACTCTGGCCTTAGTTTGGATGAAAAACCGCCTTATTCGTTATGAGATAAAGCAAAGTGAATTACACAGTAATCAACCGCTAGAAGAAGCTCTGATCACGTGAGTAACTCGTTGATTTTTTCTGTTGGCTTCTTAGCTCAGATCCTTTTTGCCTCCCGTACTTTAGTGCAATGGATTGCCACCGAAAGGTGCGGTCGAGTGGTGTCACCACTATTATTCTGGCAATTGAGCCTGGTTGCCTGTACCCTAATGCTGGGATATGGCATAATGCGTCACGATCTTGCTATCCTGCTAGGTCAATCCATTACCTACTTCGTATACATCCGAAATCTGCAGTTCAAAAATGCCTGGGCGGCCTTTCCAGGAATATTACGCAGGGCACTGATCGGTCTTCCGGGAGTGGTGTTGGCATATGTTTTTTTCAAAACCCATTCAGGTTATACAGAGCTGTGGAACAACCCGGAAATAAGCCTGTCCCTACTGCTATGGGGCAGTGCAGGACACCTCGTCTTTTCGGGGCGCTTCATCTATCAATGGTACTATAGTGAAAAGCTAAAAACCTCCTTATTACCCCAGGGATTCTGGACCTTAAGTGTTGCAGGGGCAGTGGCCATATTGATCTATGCTGTAATGAGGAAAGATCCTGTGCTATTGGCCGGCCAAGGCGCTGGTTTGGTTATTTACTTGAGGAATCTCTATCTGGGCTTTTCTCCTTTTGCCACCAATAAGAACGCCCCATGAACCAATTCAAGGAACATCATATCTATGTTTTGATCTTGATAACGGCCTTTTTCCTATTTCTGAGGTTGGGCAGCTGGGGGGTAACGGAGACCAGCGAGGCCCGTTATGCAGAAATAAGTTGGGAAATGCTGCTTACAAAGGATCCCATTCATCCCAGTCTACTGGGAATTCGACATTTTCATAAGCCTCCTCTAACCTATATGGTGACGGCCTTGGCTTTCGAAATATGGGGAGTAACCCCGTTTGCAGCACGATTCTTTCTGCAAATATCCCTATTGGTACAAATCGTACTTGTTTATAGGATTGGGAAAATTTTATTCAATAGTTCACATCAAGCATTACTTGCTGCGGTCATTTACAGCTCGCTACCTGCGGTGATTGTTTCCACCCGTGGACTAACCACCGACAGTTTTCTTGCCAGTTTTATCCTGGGAAGCGTGTATTGTTGGTTTAAATTCTCAAAACATCACAAACTGTGGTACTTATATGGATTTTATGGCTTACTGGCTTTGGGCTTTCTGACTAAGGGCCCTCTGGTGTTATTAATCCCCCTGATCGTAGTATTTACCAGCGCTAAAACTAAAGCTCCCTTTAAGCATCATCTTGCGGGAATAAGCTTATTACTAATTGTGGGATCTTCCTGGTATGTTAAATTGGCTCTGGAGGACCCCCAGTTTTGGAGATATTTTGTGCTGGATCACACCCTTCAAAGATACGGCAATCCCCAGCTGTTTAATCGCACACAACCTGTATGGTATTACTTGGTACTTGTTCCCATGACTAGTTTTCCCTGGTTTCCCATGGTAATTCATTTGTTCTTTAAAAAATTCAAGGGCCTAAACAGAAGTGAGTTAGGTACATTATTGGGTTGTTGGATTTTCATCCCGCTGTTGTTCTTCTCTTTCTCTGCCTCTAAACTGTTCTTATACGTGCTGCCGGTTTATGCAGGAATCGCACTTGCCGCTTCAAATTTACTTTCGACCATAGGACACGGGGACCTGCGTTTCTGGGATTCAGCACTAATAGCCTACCAATTGGTAATTTCACTTTGCCTCTTGTTAGGGCCGTTAATCACCGGTGTTTTTGAGATTTCCTGGCTTCAGCTGTTGCTATTGGTACTTATGGGAACCAGTTTATTGGTTGTAAATCTCCTCTTGAGAAACTACCTGGCTACTAAACTGCTTACTTCTTCCCTGGTTTTTACTTTATGGTTAATAGTGATTTCATCTTTTATTTTTTCCCAGAACCCCCATTTTATTAACTCCACGGAGCCACTCACCCAATATATGGAAAGGCACGATTTGCAAAACTCCCAAGTAATGGTGTACAACCGCCGTCTCCCGTCACTGGCTTTTAACTTACAAAAACCCATATTATCAATTGCGGATGGCCATCACTCCCTGGATAGAGAAGTACAGTTCGAACGCAACGACTCCTGGAAGAGCTATTTAGTGAATATCCAACATGTCAATGGCGATAGTGTGCTGGCTCATTGGGTGACAGATTCCACGGTTCTCATTTTCAAGCGTTCCTTACCTGTTCATCGTCAATGGATACAAAATTCCTTTGAGTACAAGTCTCAATTAGGGCCTTGGACCATTATGCACCACTAATTCATCAAAAAAAGGTGCCAACAGGCACCTTTCTCAGTAACAGCATTTACAAGTTTGGTTGAGGCGTCATTCTCAGATAAGGTTTGATCTCCTTAAAACCTTTAGGGAATTCAGTAGCTGCCACCTCATCGGTGATGGAAGGCAGGATTACACACTCGTCCCCTTGCTCCCAATTGACTGGAGTGGCTACTTTATGGTAAGCTGTGAGTTGCAGCGAATCAATGACTCTCAGGATCTCTGCGAAATTCCTTCCGGTTGATGCTGGGTAGGTCAACGTTAATTTTACTTTCTTATCAGGACCGATAACAAACACCGAACGCACGGTCATTTTATCATCGGCGTTTGGGTGTATCATATCATACAAAGTGGCCACCTTGCGATCTTCATCGGCGATAAGTGGAAAGTTTACTTCGGTGTGCTGAGTTTCGTTGATGTCGTGGATCCATCCGCGGTGGGATTCCATCCCGTCAACGCTTACGGCCATAACCTTTACATTGCGCTTTTCAAATTCTGAGTGCAGCTTGGCCGTTTCACCCAGTTCGGTGGTACATACTGGTGTGTAATCTGCAGGGTGCGAAAAAAGAACACCCCAACTTTCGCCCAACCACTGGTGGAAGTTGATCTCTCCCATGGTAGTTTGAGCAGTAAAATCAGGAGCTTCGTCTCCTAGTCTGATGGTTTTCATAATGTTGAATAGTGTTGATTTATGATTTATTTAATAATTCCTTGTCTGCATTAGTCACAGTAACGGGATAATGGTAAACGCAGAAAGGTGATTATTTGTTAACTGACAAGGAGAATTTTAAAAGAAGCTAGATCGGCTATGTACCCGGTTGCGGTTTTTTAGTTTTAAGCCTAACACTATTTCATGACTTCCGGTGCCCAAAACGCTCAGCTCTGTGGTGCTGAAATCGTAAGAGTAACCAAGATCCAGCAGCTCGCTGATTCCGAATCGGGCCAGCACAATAATGGATTTATGATTTCGATAGCTTCCACCAGCCCATAATCTGTCCTTATAGGATAGTATGATCCCCGCATCATAAGATAGGGGTGCTCCCTGAGGGTATCGCAGCAATAAATTTGGCATCAAGGACACATCTCTGGACAAACTGAACTTATAACCCCCACTCAGCGTCCAGTACCACTGCTCATCACTGCTGAATTCAGTATCATTGACCTCAAAGCCCTTACTGAATTTCTTGAGCCCCGAAATTCCCAGATAAAATTTTTGACTGTACAACCACATTCCTATGGAGCCATCTACACCTTTATCCCGCACTACGCCTTCGCCCAATACATTATCCTGGTCATTTTCAAATACTACTTCACTATAGTCGATACTATTTTGTGCATAGCCCACTGAGGCTCCTGCCGACAGGGCCAGATCACTGCTAAGTGTCAAATGATAAGCGTATGAGACACTGACCTGAGTATGATTAAAAGGGCCAATCTCGTCAATCAATACTAAGCCGCCTAGTCCGTGGTGGGCAGTACTGCTGGGCCGGTCATTGGCTGGCTTGTTATAAGGATCTAGTTGATAACCCCTTTGAAGGTCCTTTGATTTTAGGAATTGAGCCCCTATGGGGGTATGGTATGAAAGGTAGTACGTAACTGGCGCACCGCTTAAACCTTGCCATTGATTTCTATAGCCTAAGCGCAGATCACCGTATTGTTCCGCCCCGGTTATGGCGGGATTGATCAGGTAGTTGTTCAAGTTGTACAAGCTGAACTGCGGACGATTTTGTCCGTTGGCTGTATGAACCAGCAAAGCGATTATGATAGTTATAATGAGCCTTCGCATTACTTGATTATGTTTACATGCCCATTTCGGGACGGTTGGTCCTGAAACTTGAAAAGAAAGAAATAGGTGCCCGTTGGTAGTATTTCACCTCCATAACTGCCATCCCAAGCTGAATTTCCGGAGTGCACCCTCATTCCTGAGCGATTAAATATCTCCAGTTGATAACCACCCAAGTTCTCAATTCCCGGTATTTTCCAGGTATCATTCACACCATCGCCATTGGGACTGAAACTGTTAGGAATGACCAGATCCTCGGCCAGTGGAACCGTCAATATTAACTGATCCTGCGAGCTGCAACCTGAGCATCTGTTACGGTTAAGGTAATGGTTACTGTCTGGGTGGGAGTTACTACAGGATTAGGGATATGGGGATTATCCATTAGATGAGATGGACTCCATTGATATTGCACTCCGGGATCACTAAAGGCATTTAACTGGATGCTTTCACCAAAAGTAACAATTTCATCACTACCTACATCTACCAATGGAGGCTGGCCATCTCCTGTAACCCTTACCTCGTCTTGGTCACTGCAACCTGTAAGGGTATTCTCAACAACCAGTGAGTAGGTTCCTGCTTGATCTACCATAATCAGGGATTGGTTAGCATCGGATACAATATTGCCATCACTAGTACTCCAGCGGTAGCGGAAGTTGTCCGACTGGGTGGTTTGGCCAATACCCAATTGTGCCGTGGGGTTTTCGCAATCCAACGTTTTATTGGGACCGGCTTGTGCCCTTGGCAATGTAGTATTGCCGGTGACAGTCACTTGATCGCTTTGGACGCAACCTGTGTTGGTATTAGTAACAGTCAGTCTATAAACTCCGGCCTGATCTACGGTAATCAACTGTGACGAGGCGTTACCCACAATATTTCCCTCAGTGGTGGTCCAGCGGTAATGAAACTGATTTCCTTGAGCCGACCCAGATCCGTCTAGTTGTACCTCAGGGGTATTACAACCAATCATTTTATCCGCCCCCGCATCCACTGCCGGCAAGGTGATGTCCTGGGTCACACTTACCTGATCGGAGTTGGAACAACCTGTGTTTTCATTGGTCACAGTAAGGGTATAAGTCCCCGGTGCATCTACTATCAGGGTGGTGGTGCTTTGCCCTGAAACTATATTCCCATTGGCAGTATTCCAGGAATACGAAAATTGACTACCACTGGAGGAGTTATCTCCCCTAAGCTCCACAGTGCTGTTGTTACAGCCAATGGCCTGGCCTCTTCCGGCATCTGCTCGAGGCAAGGAGGCGTTATTATTCACCACTACCTGATCGGAGCTACTGCACCCGGTCTGTGTATTAGTGACAGTTAGTGTGTATGTTCCCGCCTGATCTACCGTAGGGTTTAGCGAAGTGATCCCTGAAGTAATGTTACCATTACTGGTCGACCATTGGTAGCTGATATTAGCGTCGCTATCAGATCCGCTGCCGTCCAGGCTGAGACTGCTGACCGCACAATTCAATTCACCATCAGTGCCGGCATCTGCTTGGGGC
>Ga0224508_10003171_pt1 | contig 13676 bp, 10 predicted proteins | sample SF_Jan12_sed_USG_4_FD_170157 | JGI IMG/M metagenome (GOLD analysis project Ga0224508, IMG submission 170157) | Sediment microbial communities from San Francisco Bay, California, United States - SF_Jan12_sed_USGS_21 | ecosystem: Environmental > Aquatic > Marine > Sediment | place: USA...
CCATGCCTGCTTCACAATCACATAAAATAGAACTGGAAGCATTGCCAGTACATGCGTTAACCGCGTGATCTAACCATTTTCGATCACGTGCGGTGATTAAAAATTCTGTATAGAGGCTTTTAAATGCCTCTGCATAAGTATCATCAATTTTTGCAGTCATGTTTATCCTCGACCTATGCCTTCGTAAACTGCATCTTCCGTAACTACTTTATCCATGAACACGTCATGAGGGGCAACAAGAATTTCATCAAATATTTGTGACTCATAACATAGTGCTACTAGAGGGCAATCAGGGCGAAGCTGCTCAAGTAAGCGATCGTAGTAACCTTGACCGTTACCCATGCGACCACCTTTCTTATCAAAACCTGTACCTGGAACCATGATGATATCGATTTCTTCAGGAGTCACTTCTTTTTCTGGGTTGCCCCATAATTCTTTAGGTGGCTCCAGAATGTCCCATTTGCCAACAACCATTTCTTCTAAACTTTCCATCCACCAAAGGCCAAGTTTGTTTTCGCCATTTTCGTCTTCAGTGCAATAAGGCACGATGATTTTCTTTTCGCCTTTTTTCACTTCTTCTAATAACTCATTTTTAGTACGAGTCTCAGAACGGCAATCGATGTACCACATTGCAACATTGGCTTTTTGGTATTCAGGAAGAGCCATGAAGTTTGCACAAGCTTTTGCGCTAACTTCTTCTTTGTTTTCTTGAGCAGCACGACGGTCGTATGCTTCACGACGCATTTTGTTTTTGCGCTCCATTACTTTTTCTAGTTCTTCGGGGGATAATAATGTCGCCATCGACAGCTCCTTAAAGTTTTAGTGATAATACTTAAGTGGTCATAATCAGAACGGGCAATCCTATCTACTTATTTCGCGCCTGACAATTTGTGCTTTATAGATAGATTCTTAAAGTGCTTTCTCAGACTAATCGGTGACTGCGCCTAGAGATGCAGAGGATACTTGCGCTGCATATTTAGCTAAAACCCCATGTTTATAACGGGGTTTTGGTGCGACCCATTTCTTTTTTCGCAGACTAAGTTCTTTTTTCGAAAGGGCCACATTAATTTCGCGTTTTTGTGCATCGATAGTTATTTGATCACCGTTTTTAATGAACGCGAGTGGTCCGCCTACTGCAGCTTCGGGCGTGATGTGTCCCACTACAAAGCCATGGCTGCCACCTGAGAAGCGGCCATCAGTTATGAGTGCAACATCTTTGCCAAGACCTTTACCCATGATTGCAGAAGTGGGCGACAACATTTCACGCATACCCGGTCCACCTTGTGGGCCTTCATAACGTATTACAATTACATCGCCTTTTTTCACGTTACCATCAAGAATTTTTTCTAAAGCTTTTTCTTCTGATGCAAATACACGAGCTTTACCGGTAAAGCTTAATCCTTCCTTGCCTGAGATTTTTGCTACCGCACCCTCTGGTGCTAAGTTGCCATAAAGTATGACTAAGTGACTGTCTTTTTTAATTGGGTCGTCAAAGCTATGCACTATGTCTTGAGACTTTGGATAATGTTTAACGTTCTTTAAATTTTCAGCTAATGTTTTACCGGTTACAGTTAAGCAGTCTCCATGCAATAGCCCTTTGTCTAAAAGCATTTTCATTAGCGGTTGTATGCCGCCTATTTCGATTAGTTCCGACATCATGTATTTACCGCTTGGGCGTAGATCTGCCAGTACGGGAACTTTCTTGCCTACACGTGTGAACTCATTTATAGAAAGTTTCACGCCCATGGCATGCGCCATCGCTAGCAAATGTAGTACTGCGTTTGTTGAGCCTCCTAAGGCAATCAGTACTGTAATTGCATTCTGGAATGCTTTTTTAGTCATGATATCTTTTGGCAAAATATTTTGCTTAACTAAATTCATCACCGCTTTGCCTGCCGCAATGCAATCATATTTCTTATCATTTGAGATGGCATTTTGTGCGGAGCTATTAGGTAAACTCATACCTAAAGCTTCAATCGCTGAGGCCATAGTGTTTGCTGTGTACATACCACCACAAGACCCGGCACCAGGAATGGCTGTTGATTCGACTTGCTTTAATTCCTGGTCGTTTAGTTCGTGTTTAGCATGTTGTCCTACAGCTTCGAAAACTGAAACCACATCTATTTTAGTGTTCTTGTAATTGCCCGGCATGATGGTACCGCCATAAACGAACACACAAGGGCGATTTAAGCGAGCTAAGGCAATTAAACATCCAGGCATGTTTTTGTCACAACCACCTATAGTGACGACGCCATCAAAACCTTCACATCCTGCTACGGTTTCAATTGAATCGGCAATCACTTCGCGAGATACCAATGAATACTTCATGCCCTCAGTGCCCATGGAAATACCATCGGAAATAGTAATGGTATTAAAGATTACTGCTTTGCCGCCAGCTTGGTTGGCGCCCTTTGCTGCTTCCTCAGCAAGTTTATTGATGTGCATATTGCATGGGGTAACCATGCTCCAGGTTGAAGCGATTCCAATTTGAGGTTTGTTAAAGTCTGCGTCTTCAAATCCCACTGCACGTAACATTGCCCTGCTAGGTGTGCGCTCAACACCATCGACAACGATAGAGGAATATTTTCTGGTTTGTTTGTTTTTAGTTTGTTTGGTCACTTTCACACCATGCAGAGGTTTTTGAGCTACATAGTGTAGATGCAAACACTACTTGGTGTCAGCTTATGGGGTTAATTTTTTGTGGATGACTTTATTGCGCTGGGCAAGTAATTTTTGGGCATGATTTCAAGTTTGATTTGTTTTTTGATTGGCTGATTTCGCGCTGCGAATCGAGAAATTCAGGATTGTTGGAATCTAAAGAAATTGCACATTGAATTGAGCTTAATGATGACTGATAGCAGGACTGTGCTAGCAGGCTATAGGCGAGGTTGTTATAGATATTGGCTCGTTTTGGTTTTAACTCAAGTGCTCGCAAATAATATGAAGTGGCATTTTCAGGATTGCCAAGTGTGAGATGCGAATTGGCAGCACCCATTACCGCAACGAGACTATCTGGCCAACGTTTGGTAATAGTTTGATACGTTTGATTAGCGGCTTCGATTTGTCCTACTTCTTCAAGATCTACAGCTGCTTGCAGTACATTTATTAGATTGCGGTCATTGGGCAATGTGTCTGTAGGTAGTACGGTCATGGCCCAGCGATTAGAGCGTTTCCAAGTAAATTCAAAAACGCTCATCGAAACAACGTAATTTTTGTTAAGTCCTGAGTGTAGATAGATTTGTTTTTTATTTAAGTCATAACCAATGACTAATGCGTAATGCCAGATAGGATAATATTTGACAGCTTTATTTTGTAAAATAATAACTGGATGTCCTACAGAAACTTCGGCAAGTAAATAGACTAATTCCGGGGTGAGTTCGTAAGCAAGCATCCCACGTTTTCGTACTGCTGCTTTCATTTCAGATTGTAAACTACCTTTACGTCCTGGAGTGAATACATCTTTGGCCAGCTCTTTAGGTGTTAATTTTTTGCCATAAAAATTCATCGCCATTGCTAAGGTGGAGGGTCCGCAATGAAATTGTTTTTGCGGGTAAAAAGGTACGTTTTTTATATACGCCTTGGTGGGAAGATCGCTTGGACGTTCAAGTTGTAGTTGCTTACTTTGTGGCGCAACGCATGCAGAAAGGAAAATTAAGAACAAAAAAATGCCCGCAAAAAAGCGGGCATTTTTTAATATCAAAAATATCTTACTGTTGATCAAAGCCCCGTAAATATATCAGTTATTCCGGCTAGTTCTAGTATAACTACGACCAATGCTATGACTAATACAACTACCCATGCATCACCAGCAGCAGGTAACTCATCAAATTGCTTAGCCATTTGACTCACTTCTTTGTCTGTTAGCGAATCTACTCGCTCTTGAGCTTGTGCAACTGTAAGGCCATTGCTTGCTAGTAATGAGCGTACTTCGCTACGCGACATAAGTGCGCGTAGGTTTTCACGGTCTTGCTGAATAGTTTGTTCAGACAAGAAACTATCGGTTCCAACTATCCCAGCTACTGCGGGTGAAATTTGTACAAATATAAATGAAAGTATTAATAGGTAAATTAGGGATTTACTAAGTCTCATGCTTGACTCCTCTAGTTAGCATCTTCCTCATAATTGTTGGGGTTTATGCCTCTAAGGTCAAGTCCAATTTTATGACCAGTAGCTAAGTCATTGATTAGGGAATTTGAGTGTTTTTCGTGAGATCAATCTTGAGGGAAAACCACCAAATGTTCTAAGTCGAGTTTGATACCTATCGGTTCACCGATTTTGTGATTATGGTGGCTGGGTGCGTAACAAAGCACGTAATTACCGCTTTGAAGGCGTAATTTGTAGAGAAATTCTGCGCCTCGAAAACGCTTTTCTTCAACTAATGCTGTGATATGGCTAGTGTCATCATGTGGAATATCATCGGGTCGGACTAGTAGATCAAGCTTATCGCCAATGTTATGTGCACCGTTTAGGGATCCTTTTACTTGGCCAAATTCTGTATCTAATGTGTCTTCGTTTACTACAGTTGCAGGTACCATACTGCCTAAACCAACAAAGTCTGCAACAAAGCGGGTTTTAGGTTTATGGTAAATGTTGTAGGCACTGTCCCACTGAGCGATGTTGCCACTTTCCATAACACCAACTTCGTCGGCCATGGCAAAAGCTTCGTGTTGATCATGCGTTACCAAAACTGCAGTTACATTTTCATGTTTAAGAATTTTGCGGACTTCTGTCGCAACCTGCTCTCTTAGGTCGGGATCTAAACTAGAAAATGGTTCATCGAGTAAAAGGATTTCTGGTTTAGGTGCAAGTGCACGCGCCAAGGCAACACGTTGTTGTTGGCCGCCTGATAATTGATGTGGATATTTTTTATCTTGCCGGTTGAGTTCAGTTAATTCCAGTACATGTTTAATTCTTGACTGTTGTTCACTTTTTTTAAGTGACTTAAGACCAAAACTAATATTTTGTTCTACGGTTAAATGTGGAAACAATGCTAAGTCTTGAAACATCATACCAATATGACGATTTTCTGGAGCTAGCGAATACCCTAGTTTGCTAAATAATTTGTTGTGTACATATATCTCACCACTTGAAACTGGCTGAAACCCTGCAAGCGCCCGTAGTAAAGTCGTTTTCCCGCAACCGCTAGGGCCCAGTATTGATGCGATTTGACCTTGTTGTAATTGCAAAGAAACAGCACGCAATATTTTTTTATCTTGTAATGAGACACTTACATTGCGTACATCCAGTCTTGGGGTCATGTCATGCTCATTCATATTTAAGTTCTGGTATTAGTGACTCTTAGAAATGGAACGATTTAATATTAAGATTGGCAAAATACCAACCGCAACAATTAGCAATGCACTGCAAGCAGAATCTGCTAAGCGCTCATCCGATGCCAACTCATAAGTTCGAACTGCTAGAGTATTAAAGTTAAATGGACGTAGCACTAAAGTTGCAGGCAATTCTTTTATAACTTCTACAAACACTAAAAGTGCTGCAGTAAGCACACCGCTACGAATCAAAGGTAGATGTACTCTATAGAAGCGATCAAATGTTTTATGTCCAAGTAATTGCGCTGCATCATCAACATTACGATTTATTTTAGCAAGACTTGCATCTACAGAATTCAAACCTATAGCCATGAAGCGTACTACATGTGCGAAGACTAAGGCTGCAAGCGTGCCGGTTAATAATAAGCCGCTTGATAATCCAAAATTGCTTTCTAACCAGGTATCGAATGTATTATCAAACCATGCGAAAGGTAATAGCACGCCTACTGCAATAATAATTCCTGGAACGGCATAACCCATGGCGCTAGTGTTAACAATGTAGGGGATGACGAAATGACTGCTTACGCGTTTTCCATAGGCTAGGAAGGTTGCTATAGCTACCACAAGTGCTGCCACGACTAATGCAAGTCTTACGGTATTAAAAACCAATTCGAAAAAAGAGCTGTTAATAATATCTGCTGCAGTCTTAATTGCCCAAGAGAATAATTGTAACGCAGGGATAAAAAACCCTAACAAAACCGGTATTAAGCAAATAAAAATAGCGAACGCAGCATTAGTGCCTGATAAAGGATAGCGCCATTTTTTTTGTGCGTTAGATAGGTTTTGGTATTTTTCAGGCTGTCGACTGTATCGTTCGATAACGATTACCAAAAAAACAAATAGTAATAACAGGCTAGCCAATTGCGTTGCTGCAACGCGATCTCCAAGCCCAAACCAAGTGCGAAATATGCCCGTAGTAAAAGTTGGAATGCCAAAATATTTTACTGTGCCATAGTCTGCAAGCGTTTCCATCACGACTAGAGTTAAGCCGGCAATAATTGCCGGTCTGGCTAAAGGTAAGGCAGCTTTTAAAAACGTTTTACTCAGACCTATGCCTAGAATATGGCTGGCTTCTCGAAAACTCGCAGATTGTTCTGAAAAAGCACTGCGCGTGAGTAAGTAAATATATGGATAGAGCACTAAAGAAAGCATCGTAATTGCGCCAGCTAGAGATCGAATTTCTGGAAACCAATAATCTCCATATCCCCAGCCAAATAGTTCACGCAAGAAGCTCTGTACAGGGCCAGCAAAATCCAGCAAACCAGTATAGGTATAAGCGATGATGTAAGGTGGGAAGGCAAGTGGTAGGAGTAGTAGCCAACTAAAAATTTTACGGCCGGGAAATTCGCATACGCTACATAACCATGCGGTTGTAATGCCAATGATGAGTGTGCCAGTGCTTACACCAGCTACTAGTAGCAATGAATTTTTTACGTATTCAGTGAGTACGGTAGATTTAAGATGTTGCCATACATCGCTACTTGGTAAAAATACTGAAGATAAAACGGTAACTACAGGAATGCTTATCAGTAAGGCAATTAAAACGGTTCCAATTATCCAGCCTAGGTTGCTTTTTTGCTGTAAATAGTTATGCAACAAAATTTGTTTATTGCTAACTTCCTGTGCCGTGTTCATAGTTATTTTGATTAGGCGTTATTTCCATTGAGCCCGATCCATAATCATAACTGCTTTGGCATTGTATTCACCAAGTTGGTGCAAGCTTAATGAGTCAGCTTTAAACTCTCCCCATGATTGAAGGATTTCACTGGGTTGTATGCCAGGTTTAATAGGATATTCAAGGTTTTTTTCTGCATACCATTGTTGCACAGTATCACTTACTAAAAACTCTAATAATTGAATTGCCGCTGCTTGGTTTTTGGAAGAAGTGGTAATCGCCGCTCCACTAATGTTTACGTGTGCACCTCTGTCTTCTTGATTAGGCCAATATATTTTTACTTTTTTCGCAGCTTCAACTTCAGATTCATCTTTAGAAGTGAGCATATTGCCGAGATAATAATTATTCACTAAGGCAATATCGCACTGTCCAGAAGCAACCGCTTTAATTTGGTCGCGATCTCCACCTTGAGGAGGTCTGGCAAAGTTTTTTACTAATGAACTTGTCCATGCAAGTGTCTTTTCTTCACCCCAATGAGCAAGTAAAGATGCAACCAGAGATTGGTTGTAAATATTATCTGAAGAACGAATGCATATTTTTTGCTTCCACTTTGAATCTGTCATTGCTTCATAAGTAGATAGTTGTTCTGGCTTCACACGATCCAGTGCATACACAATGGGGCGTGCACGAAGAGTTAGTCCATACCAATAGCCTTCTGGGTCTCGATATTGTTCAGGAATTGAATCTTCAAGAACATCAGATGTTATGCTTTGTAGAACGTTTGTATTTTTTGCGCGATATAAACGACCTGCATCAGTAGTAATTAAAATATCTGCTGGGCTGTTTTTTCCTTCGCTAATTAAGCGTTGTAAAAGTGCGTCTGCTTTACCTGTTATGAGATTAACTTCAATGCCAGATTTTTTTTCAAATTCCTGCAAGATAGGCTTGATGAGATCTTCTTTTCTTGCAGAATAAATGTTTACTTCTGTAGCACTTGCAACTGACGCAATAAGCAACATGCCAAGGGCAATGGCGGAGTAAAGTTTAGAGATAAAATTTGTATTCATATGTTCACCAAGTCAAATTTGATATAAATCATGTTAAATTATGGGTAAAGCTTAATATTAATGATACCTATTCTCATTAGCATTTAGAATATCTAAATCGCGCAGGTTAGCCAACAGGCGAGCCCATAGACTGGTTAAAATGGTCATATCAAAGGGCTAATTAAATAAAAATGCTAAAACTCCCTGCCGAGACCATAAGCTCAAAATTTCATCAAGATTTTGATGCCATCCTTGAGCAACTCAATAGTGACGTCAATATTTTTAAACACAAAGATGAAGTGTTAGCGGTTTGGTATGCGAGCCCATACATAAAACGAGTTTGTATTTCGCAGCCTAAATGGTTGCAAAATATATTGGCTGACGAACAGCTGCACGTTGACTACGATTTAGAAAAATACCGTCAATTACTGACTACTGTATTCTTAAATGCTGACAGTGTTGAAATGTTGCAACAGCAATTACGACAGCTAAGGGCCGCTTGTTTCGCAAGAATTGCTTGGCGAGATCTGCAGCAATACACAAGCGTACAACAAACACTGAATGAGTTAAGTATTTTTGCGGAAATTTGTGCTCAAGAAACTTTGCAATGGTGTTTTGAGTGGCATCAGTCTCAACCGCGTGCCAATGATTTTGTAAAAGGTCTACGACAAAACATTGTTATTTTTGCATTAGGAAAACTTGGTGGTGGAGAGCTTAATTTTTCATCTGATATTGATATTGTTTTTGCCTGCATTGACGAGAATGCTCTAGAAGATGTTGGGCAAGAACAATCCGCACAGACGATAGAGTTTTATCTAAAAGTTGTGCAATTGTTTATTAAAGTTCTCTCTGAGCAAACTCAAGATGGTTTTGTGTTTCGTGTAGATACTAGATTAAGGCCGTTTGGAAATTCCGGAACCTTGCTACCTAGTTTTTTATCCATTGATCAATATTTTCAGACACATGGCCGTGATTGGGAGCGTTATGCATGGATGAAGGCGCGCGTGATTGCAGGTGATATGCAGGCTGGTGAAAAATTCCTACAAGAAATCACGCCATTTATTTATCGTCGTTATTTAGATTATGGAGCGATGCAATCATTACGCGAGATGAAAACTTTGATTGATACCAAAGCGAGACAAGATAGCGCAAAAGAAAATTTAAAAATTGGTCTTGGCGGGATTCGTGAAATAGAATTTATTGCCCAGATGTTCCAGCTCATATATGGAGGTAAAGATTCATCTTTACGCATTCGTTCTACGCTTCAAGCCTTAAGGCAGCTAGAAGTGCAAGGTTTATTGGCTGCGGATTGGGTAAATGATCTAACAATAGCCTATTTATTTCTGCGCAAAGCAGAGAATGGTTTGCAGCTGCGAGAAGATCAGCAAACTCACTCGCTTCCAAATGATGAGCAACAACAATTGCACTATGCGTATTTAATGACTTTATCTAACTGGCAAGATTTTTATGCTGAATACAAAAAGCATACAAGTATAGTAAACAATATATATCAGTCTTTACTAAAGAGCGATGATGAAGTAAAGAAAGAAACTTTCGACAAAAGTGAGTTTGAAAGGTTGTGGATGCAGATTGATGAAAAAGAATACTGCTTAGATATTTTGACTAAAAGTTTTGTTGATGATGCAGAGTATATTTATGAGCAACTAAAGCAATTTTATCAAAGTAGTCTTGTGCAAAAGCTTGTGCCGCTTGCAAGAGCAAGGTTAGATAATTTTATGCCAATATTCTTGCAGCAACTTTTGCAATTTGAAGAGCCCTTAACTGTTTTTAATCGTTTTTTAAAAATACTAAAAAAAATAGCTCAGCGTTCCACTTATATTTCTTTATTAATTGAAAATAAAAATAAACTGGCAAAAATTTTCCAGCTAATTCAGGCCAGCCCATGGATTTCTCAGTACCTTGCTACGCATCCACTTTTGTTAGATGAAATTCTAAGTATGGATGACACCTATGAGCCGCCTAGCTTGGTCGAAATGCAGCAACAGTTAACCACATATATGGAAAGTATTGATACGGGCTTGGAAGGATATATGGAAAATTTGCGTGAATTTAAACATTCACAGGCAATTCAAATCGCTGCTGCTGATGTTGTGGAAAACTACCCGATTATGAAGGTGAGTGATCACTTGTCATGGTTGGCTGAGACTTGTATTAAAAACGCTTTGCAATATGCCTATAACGAGCTGGTCGAGAAATATGGTGAACCACAGTGTGTTTTAGATAAGCAAACTTATGCGCCGGAAGTATTAATCGTTGAGTATGGGAAGCTAGGTGGCTTAGAGCTTGGTTATGGTTCAGATTTAGATATCGTATTTCTACATAACAGTTTAGGAGAGAATTGTGAGACCAGTGGGGGCGAGACTACTGGCAGTAAAAAAATACATAACGATATATTTTTTACGCGTTTAGTGCAGAGAACGATTCACATTTTAAGTACCGTCACGGCGGGTGGTAAAGTTTTTGATACAGACTTGAGGCTCAGGCCACATGGCGAGTCTGGCCCTATTATTTGTTCTGTAAATGCTTATGAAAATTATTTAATTAATGATGCATGGCTGTGGGAGCATCAAGCTTTGGTTCGTGCACGTGCGGTGACTAATAGCGATAAGCTCCATGCTGAGTTTGTAAGGATTAGGCAGAAGGTGTTGTGTCAAACACGAGAAGTAAATGAAGTGCAGTCTGCGATCATCGAAATGCGAAATAAAATGTTGGACGCGAATCAAGCAAGTTCTAATGCTGATTTTAATATTAAAAAAGATGAAGGTGGGGTGATCGATATCGAATTTATCGTGCAATTTTTTGTGCTTAGTTATGCTGATAAATTTCCTCAAATTTGTGAGTACACTGACAATATAAGAATCCTTGATGCTTGTGCACAGGTGGACTTGCTAGAGCAGCACAATGCTGAAGAGCTAAAAGAAATTTACCTGAAATATCGTAAGTATTTACATCAGCTGAGCCTTAAACTATTGCCTGAGACTGTGGATATGAGTGTATTCGCTAATGAGCGTAGCGTTGTGCAAAAATATTGGGCAAGTCTGTTACACTCGCTTGCTAGTTAATTTACAATGCAATTCTGCCTGTTTGTAAACACGTTTTCATAGTCATACTTTAGGGTTAATTTTAGGGAGCGATACTCAGATGTCGATGTCTGATAGAGATGGATGGATTTGGTACGACGGTAAATTTGTACCGTGGCGCGAGGCTACTACACATGTACTGACGCATACTTTGCATTATGGTGCTGGAGTATTCGAGGGAGTGCGTGCCTATAAAACTGATCAAGGCACTGCCATATTTCGACTTCATGATCATACCGAACGGCTTTTCAATTCTGCAAAAATAATCGGTATGCCGATGCCGTTTTCTCCTGAAGAAATTAATCAAGCGCAGATTGATATCATCAATAAGAATGAATTAACGTATGGTTATATGCGCCCAATGTGTTTTTATGGATCCGAGGGAATGGGTTTGCGTGCTGATAATTTAAAAACCCATTGCATTGTTGCTGCTTGGGAGTGGGGTTCCTACCTGGGTGATGAAAATATGAAGAATGGCATAAGAGTAAAAACTTCGTCGTATTCACGTCATCACGTTAATGTTGCAATGTGTAAAGCTAAGTTAAATGGTAACTATGTAAATTCTATGTTGGCCTTGAATGAAGCACTGCATGATGGCTATGACGAGGCTCTATTGTTAGATGTTGATGGTTTTGTAGCGGAAGGCAGTGGAGAAAATGTATTTTTTGTTAAAAAGGGAAAGCTCTATACCCCAGAGTTAACATCTGCATTGGATGGTATTACGCGTAAAACAATAATTTCTCTTGCTGATGTTATAGGTATACCAGTCATTGAAAAGCGCATTACTCGAGATGAAATGTATACAGCTGACGAAGCATTTTTCACCGGCACTGCGGCCGAAGTTACTCCAATTCGTGAGCTAGATAATCGCATGATAGGTGAGGGTGTCCGCGGTGAAATTACAACAAAGCTTCAATCAATGTATTTTGATTCCGTATATGGGCGTCATAATTATGAGGACTCATGGCTCTCTTATACAACTTTATTGGCGTAGGTGTAATCTCTGCTTAGATGCTTAGATTTTAATTAGGCAAACTCGATGTAATAAAGCAGCTTTGAATTTCGAAACATTCTCATATTGACAGTAAAAATATTCATGACCCTTGATACCATTATAGCTGAAAAGCGTGGAATGACGTTTTTTATCATATGTTGTATCAGTTTATTTTTGTGGTTGTATTTTTTAAATAGAGACATTTCTCGTATTGGCGTTTATCTTTTAGCAATTGTTGGGTTGTTTCTGATTTTTAAAAATGAATATAAGGGTGATAGAAAAAAATTAGTTCTAAATATAAGCTTCTTATTTTTTATATTGATGCTGCTTGCATTCTTATTAAGTAATGCTTGTTGTAGTGGCACTGATTATTTTAATAAGCCTTTTATCCATATGTTGGTTCTTTTACCGTTTGTCTTATCAAGTATATATTTGAGCGGATGGATGAAATGGTTACTAAATGCCAGTTTATTTTATATAGTGGTTTGCATCATCTCGTATTCATTATCTGATCATCCTTTACATAGTGCTAAATATTTTGAGTCGCATTATGCGATATATCTTATAGCGGCGCCTATCGCTTATGTAATTCATAAAAATAGAATCCATGCTAAAACCATTTTATTTATCTTTTCTATTTCAGGAATAATAATTGGGATTGGGGCAATTGCTGATTTGAGTGGAATTGCCCGAAGCCAATTCTGGCTATTTGATGAATATCCTGTTGAGCCTAATTTAACTACTGTTGGAATAGGGCTTGGTATGAATTCAATTCATTTTGCTATTGTGACAGTATCGCTGCTGGCTACGGTAATTGCATATTTAAGTATGGCCGCGAATAGAAATAACAAAATTGAAATTGCGTTAGCCGTTATCAGTATATTGTTTTTGCTGTTTGCGTTAGCGATGTCTGGTGGAAGATCTGCATGGATATCTCTTCCATTTGTTTTTATTCTCCCATTTGTAATGTCATCATGGTCAGCGAAGGTGAAATTATCGTTTTTTATGTTGCTGGTTTTAGTTTTGACCCTAGCTCTACAGATGCCTTATGTGCAAAAAAGAGTGAATTTAGTTTCAGAACAAATAACTGAATATATGAACTCAACTGACGTTAATGATTCAATTAGGAGCTCAACTTCCGTTGGGTTGCGGTTTGAGTTATGGAGAGCAGCTTGGGAAGTATTTCTTAGTAAGCCCATTATTGGTGCCGGGCCAGGAAACTTCAGGAGTCGAATGCAAGAAATTGGATTAGGGACTAGTGACAAGTTTAATCATGATATACAAATTCATAAAAATCCACATAGCTTATATTTTAAGGCACTTGCAGAAAGAGGGGTATTCGGCCTGGTTTCCACATTCCTAATGTTAGTGCTACCAGGAGTACTGTTTCTGTCGCATATGAGTAGAATGCAGTCTAATAATATACGAGTCATTGCGCTTTCTGGGCTTTTAATTGTGATTATTTTTTCATTAGGTGGTCTTACTATAGGTTCTCTGCATAAAACAGAGTTATCTATATTTTATATTTTTTTTAGCGCATTATTTTTTGGATTGTTATTGTCGGAGAAAAGCAATGCCTAATGCCTGATT